>Ga0134100_1001655_pt1 | contig 20181 bp, 12 predicted proteins | sample 11_taG_2_FD_94444 | JGI IMG/M metagenome (GOLD analysis project Ga0134100, IMG submission 94444) | Switchgrass degrading microbial communities from high solid loading bioreactors in New Hampshire, USA - 11_42_5_180_A3 metaG | ecosystem: Engineered > Bioreactor > Semi-continuous > Anaerobic >...
GGCCCTATTCAGATCCAAAGGCCCGGTCCACTGAGGTTTGGATACATTCGTCCGCCCTTTTGCCTTAGTACGGAGATCCTGAGTTGCCGCTACCGCTGTCGCCGCCGTCTCTCCTTTTTTGGGTATGTAAAGCTGCTCTCCATCCTCGACAAACCTGGCCAGATTGATCCGGTCCAGATCAGCCTCAGACAGCGCCCCTCCAGCCTGTTTCAATGCATCAAAAACCCTTGTCCCCGGAGCCACCTTCACTACTCCCGGATTTTGTACCGCTCCGCTGAGATGAATATACACTGGTTTCTCCTCGGCGGCCACCGGAAACTCGATCCCGCGCCGGGAGTCCTGGATGAAGATGAGTATTCCGCCGACGGCCAGCAATATCAGTAAAACCAACGCCGCCAGACGCTGCCGAATGGTTAAACCCATGGATATCTGCTCCTTTGCATTTTTGTTGTATTATTCCATATTTGGTTTTATTTTCCTGCAAGGGAGCATGTAAAATCATCCTCTTCGATAGATGCTTCGTCTGCCAACAGAAGGCACCGTTCGCTCTCCTCCTATCCAATATTGCCCGAAGCCAACTCGCACAAAACAAAAGGACAGTGTAATCTGTCCCCAACTTCCGATTAGGTTCGGACTTGCCAATCCGTGATATTGAATTACTCCTTAGAGATATTCCGAAAAAATACGGTGAATGAATTCCTGAATCCCGGGAGAAATTTCGGTTCCTTCAGTTTTCATATAACAATGAATTTTAACCGGCGGTAAATCTGAACTTATGGCTGAAGCACACGCCATTTTTTCGCTCATTAATCGCTTTGGTAAAACAGCTATACCGCTGCCGTTTTCAATGCGAATCAAAATAGGTTCGATGATATCATATTCAACCAAGCTATAGTTCTTTATCTCATACCGCTTTAAAAAGTCCAGGGTAGCGAGACGATAGGGACAATCTTGATCCCGGCTTACCAGTATCGGTAAACGTGATACGTCATCAATCCCAATATCATCTCCGTTAGTCAGCCAACCAATGGTTTCCTCATGAGAAATTATGGATTTGATCTCCCGGTGCTTCACTGAACGGTTGAGAAGAATGCAGTCAAGTTCATTTTGAATCAGAAGGGATATTAATTCATCGGCTGGCCGTGTATAAACAGACAGATTTGCCGAATCAGCCATCATCAGCTTTGATAAATATCCTGTGGTTATGGCTGGAGTAGCTCCAACTCTTAAACCCCGGTTGCCGCTGGAAATCACAGAAACAGCTTCATTCATTAATGCCAATATCTTTTGGGTATACTCATACAGCAATTCCCCGGCCGGCAATAGCTGTACTCCACGGTTGGTCCGGGTAAACAGCGGGGTGCCAAGCTCTTCTTCCAACGCTTTAATGCGTGACGTAACGTTCGACTGGACATATCCCAAGGCCTCCGCTGCCCGTGAAATCGATCCCAGTTGCACAACCCTGGCAAATATTTTCAAATCGTTGCTCTCCAAAGGCTGCTCCTTTCGGTATCACTGATATTGATATCATATATCATTATTAACAATTATACAAACACGAATAAGCATCCTATAATTAAATTCAACAGGAAAGTCAAATCAACATTGAGGTGATATTATGATAGCCATGCAATACCATATTCAGTTACCGAGCAACTATGATATGGAGATCATAAAAGAACGGGTGAAAAACAACGGTTTCAAAACCGACGGGTTTCCTGACTTGAAATGGAAAGTTTATCTGATCAGGGAAAAAGATAAAAACGGCAGTTTCCAAAATGAATATGCTCCCCTTTATCTCTGGAAAACACACGACGGGATGAACCGTTTTTTATTCGAAGGTTTTTACGATAACATCTTAACATCCTTTGGATGGCAATCGGTTCAGATCAACATTCCCATTCTGGATACTACGACGGAAAAGATTCAAAATGCCCGATATGTTGTGGAATTCACCCATCCACTCAAACCCTCCTCCAGCCTGCAAAAAGCAGCGCTGGACATGAAAAAACCGGGACCGCTGCCGAATGCCAACGATGAAATGATGATCTGTTACAATCCGGAGCAATGGAGATACAGTACCTATTATTTTCTAGATAACTTTGATGACAGCGTGTTAGATCATCACGGAAAAGTATATACGGTGCTCCATGTTTCCCGGTCGTAATAAAGAGTCGCCAGGAATCTGATACTCGAATCAATGAATGAGTGTTTCATGGGCGAACAGTCTTCTCCTCTCTTTCTCTCCCGAATCAGCTGCGTGGCCGGAATGATCAATGGTAATCTTTTTTGTATGTTCAAGCTTCTGTCAATAAAGTCGGCCTGTCGGCCTATCGGGGTGAGCTCAATGAACGAGTTATTCCAAAGGGGTTGTGCGGTCAACCCCTTTGGAATCCCCACCGCCGGGGAGTGAGACTCCCCGGACCCCTGCAATTACTTCGTCCATCCCTGGACTTCGAGTTGTAAGGCTTCGCCATTGCTATCACTGCCGCCGCATCCATCACGGCGGCTTCAGGGTATATAATACCTGCCGACGACTGTGATTCATCCATGACTCAAAGCCGCGCAACCCACCATCCTGGCGGGTTTTTCTATGTCAGCAAAATCTGTACTGATAAAGATAAACGGTGGACTGTCATTACTGGAGATTTTTAGAAGGCTCCAGGGAAGGAGCCCTTGCGACGCATCTTTTCACGGACGAAAAACTGCGGTTGCCGTCGGAAGCCTTGACTTTATTGCCAGTCCAAAGGCCATGGATGGCGAAGACTCTCGAGAAACCTTGGATGATTAAAGGGAGGTCCGGAATCTGCGGACCAGAGTAAATAACTAAAACATGATTCGGTAGGTGCAGGTAGGGCGAATAGCGCCTTCTGTCGACAATAACAGAAAAGGGCAGCTCTTATAACTGCCCTTTTCTGTTATTCTCCAACCTATTCAAAATAATCCACACGATAACACAACTAATCATCGATTAATATTTCACCAGAATCTGCCGCTTCTCCCCGTACCAGGATCCCAGGAAAAGGCGTTTCCCGATCTGGTCATGGGCCAGGAAGCCGGACGGCAGTTTTCCGTCAGGGGAATAATGGACAAAGTATTGCCGGTTGCCGCTGTAGAAATATTGGCCGTTCCGGGTGACGAAGAAGGTTTGGCCTCCCTTCAGCTTCTGCGAAGCGATCCAGGCCTCGATATTGGGGATGGCCTTCAAATCATTCCAGTCCGCAATTTGGCATTTACGGTTCAATTCTTTTTGAGCCATCGCTTCCAGGTTTTGGGTTTCACTATACTTTAAAATAGTTAATTTCGTCTCAAAACCACGAGGCCGCATATCGCCCGGTCCCGGGTGTGGTGCAGGAGCTGGAGCCGGTCCTGGTTTTGGAGCAGGAGCGGGTGGCGGCGGCGGAGCCGGTGCCGGTGCCGGCCCAGGGCCCGGACCCTTTTTAATGGCAAGAATGGGATGATTCAGGTCAAACCAGGATCCCAGGACCAGTTTGTTCCCGATTTTATCGTGAACAAGATAATTCGAAGGAATCCTCCCCGAGGCAAAATATTGAACATTGTACTGCCTGTTTCCGCTGTAAAACAACTTGCCGTTCCGGGTAACATAGAAGGACTGCTCATCCCGAAGACGCATGGCTGCTATCCAGGCATCAATATTGGGGATGGCTTTCAGGTCTTCCCAATCGGCAATGGTCCACTCACGGCCTAACTCTCTTTCCACCGCCCGGAACAGATCTTCTCTTTCCGAGTAGGTTCTGAATGTAAGTCGAAAACGATCTTCAAAGCGATCCCGGCCATGCATCCAGGGGCCGCCTTTATCGATCACCAGGATATTGCGTTTCTCTCCGTACCAGCTGCCTAAAAAGAGCTTATTACTGATCTTGTCATGGACCAAAAAGCCATTCGGCGCCTTGCCGGTGATGGAGTAATAGACAAAGTATTGACGGCTTGCAGAATAATTAAATTTCCCGTTATATGTAACGAAAAACGTCTGGCCGTGACGCAGCCGCATACCTAATATCCAGGCATTGATATTGTTGATAGCTTTCAAATCTTGCCAGTCAGCAATGACAAAACCGCGTCCAAACTCTCTGTCCACCGCACGAATGAGATCCTCTTTCTCGGAGTAGACTCCGGAGGTGAATGCAAACCTGTCCCATTCATTGGGGCCTTTTCCATAGCTCAAACTGCTGATGAGCATCAGGAAAAGGAGGCTGATCGTGATGATGAAACCGACATTTCTTCTTCCTTGTAAAACCATGATTTACTCCTTTGCTCTGTATTGAACTGCGGTTTTGCCAGGAAACCGAAGTTCCTCCATCATTTCGGCAAAGGATGGTTATTAACCTTTAGAATCGGGTGTCAATTTCATCGGGATTTGGGTTAGTTTCAATACTCAATCCCCATAAACCTCCATCCCCAACCGAACCGTGAACGACTCGGCTACAAGATGCAGGCCTTTCCTGGCTCATCTGCATAACATTTATCCTAGTTTAGGGCCTTTCAATTTTCTTTTAGCTTATAGCCGAGAGATTTATCTCCCGGTTGTTGACATTGCACCTACGTGAGGTGCGACGAGAATTCGCCCATACGCTTGCCAGAGCCAAGATGTTTCAATCCACGCACCTACGTGAGGTGCGACGTTTTGTCTTTAATTCTTGGGATATTATTAGCACTGTTTCAATCCACGCACCTACGTGAGGTGCGACCTGGCGTTGGAGATGCAAAAGTTTTCCCCCTGTGGTTTCAATCCACGCACCTACGTGAGGTGCGATATTAATTCCGGAAGTCGTCGAACGCCGAGAACGAGTTTCAATCCACGCACCTACGTGAGGTGCGACAGGAATTGACTGGCTCCGACAGCCTGCAAAGGAGGTTTCAATCCACGCACCTACGTGAGGTGCGACAGAGACATGGCAAATAGGATTGCAGATTTGGGAGTTTCAATCCACGCACCTACGTGAGGTGCGACGTACTTGGAACGATTTAAGAATTTATGAGTAAAGGTTTCAATCCACGCACCTACGTGAGGTGCGACGTCGCCCTGCTCTGCTAATTGGTCGCCTATCTGATGTTTCAATCCACGCACCTACGTGAGGTGCGACGACTCTCGTGCCATGATTTCACCACCTCAAACAGTTTCAATCCACGCACCTACGTGAGGTGCGACGTAAACCGGAGTAGTCTGATATTGCGACAAAATAGTTTCAATCCACGCACCTACGTGAGGTGCGACGCCGGGATTGGTTTTGGATATTATTGCAGGCAAGTTTCAATCCACGCACCTACGTGAGGTGCGACGTTGTGCTATTTGCGGAAGCCGGCTTCAGCCCGGTTTCAATCCACGCACCTACGTGAGGTGCGACCTATCCGGACGTTTTGAAGCTCACACAGCGCAGTTTCAATCCACGCACCTACGTGAGGTGCGACCAATTGACTTGCTTTTGATGATTTGACAATGGGTTTCAATCCACGCACCTACGTGAGGTGCGACGACGAGAAAAGAACCAGCAGACTAAAACGGTAGGTTTCAATCCACGCACCTACGTGAGGTGCGACTTTCTCTTGAAATGACTAACGAACAACTTATAGAGTTTCAATCCACGCACCTACGTGAGGTGCGACGTAGATTACCAGGCTATTAAACTTCGCCGAATTGTTTCAATCCACGCACCTACGTGAGGTGCGACTTTCTTTTCCCGGTACAAATCAGCCATTTCCAGTTTCAATCCACGCACCTACGTGAGGTGCGACCTGTCGCTTTCCCGCCAATCATACATCCGCCTAGTTTCAATCCACGCACCTACGTGAGGTGCGACTTTGATATGACGCCGGACGACATGGCTGAAGTGCTGAACGTTTCAATCCACGCACCTACGTGAGGTGCGACGAACGGTCTGTGCCCGTCAATAAACGTCTGTTTGGTTTCAATCCACGCACCTACGTGAGGTGCGACAAACCCATTGACCAGTTTCAATGCTTTTCCCGCGGTTTCAATCCACGCACCTACGTGAGGTGCGACGGCCGGTGGCGGGAAATCTCATGGATTGCTAATAGTTTCAATCCACGCACCTACGTGAGGTGCGACGGAAACAAGCGGAATTTTACAAGGATTAGCTAAAGTTTCAATCCACGCACCTACGTGAGGTGCGACATAAACCGGAGTGGTCTGATATTGCGACAAAATAGTTTCAATCCACGCACCTACGTGAGGTGCGACATCTCGTTTGTGTAACCAAGCTGCCGATAAATAGTTTCAATCCACGCACCTACGTGAGGTGCGACGCTAGCGCATATGTTGCGTATTTGGTAATTAAAGTTTCAATCCACGCACCTACGTGAGGTGCGACAGTAATATCAAAAAGCGTTGATCTACCAATCACCATTCGCACAATTTTGCGAACCGATGAATATAGATAAATTTTGCCCTCGATTTTCTTGATAATATCGTTTAAAAATGTCTCTAGCTGCAATTGCGAAAGTTCATTTGAAAACATGATCACTTAAGGTTCGCACTAAACTCTAGGTAATAAGCACTCCCTCAGGATCATAGGTCACTTTTGCTCCGACATGTTCAACCCTTCTTTTCCAATTGCTACCTAGAAAATAATAGCGTAAGCTATCAGCTTCTTCGTCAATAATTCTTTCCAACTTATGGCGCAGCTCTGTAAATTGGGCCGGATCAACCAAACATTCAAATACGGAATTCTGAACCCGCTGCCCATAATTGACACACTCTTTGGCCACTTTCCGCAATCGTTTTCGCCCCGCTGACGTCGTAGTATTAACATCATAGGTAATTAAAACCATCACGAAAACCACCTCCTATTTCCAGAAAAACGGCGGATAGCCATCCAAATCGCCTCGAAAATATCTGGCCAGTAATAGACTTTGCACATAAGGAATCAAACCAATCGGAATCTTTTCGTTTAAGTATGGATGTGTAATTTCGTCCTGTTTTCTTCTTTGCCATGCAGCCAATACAGTTTTACGGGTAGTATCATCCATTACCACGCCATCAGACTCAGTGCAACGGAAACCCTCAGGCGTTACTTGTTTCAGATTAATCAAACTCAATGCCATCCGATCAGCCAGAATAGGTCGCAGTTCTTCCATAAGGTCTAACGCAAGGCTTGGACGTCCCGGCCTTGCCTGATGCAAAAAACCAACTGCCGGATCAAGTCCAACAGACTCCAATGCGGACTGAACATCATGAGCCAACAACGTATATAAGAACGAGAGTAGCGCATTCATATTATCTCTCGGAGGGCGACGACTCCTTTCATGGAAGAAAAAATCTGTTTTATTAACGAGGATCAGATGGTCAAAAACTCTAAAATATGTTCGGGCAGCCTCCCCTTCGAGGCCGCGCAAAATTTCTAAATCATCACAACTTTCAATTTGGCTTAATAGCCGGTTTAAACTGTCAATCGCTTGGAAAAGAGAATCAGTCGGAATATCTTTGCCATGATCACGGACAGCCCGCGCCAAAACTGTACGACAATTGGCGATCTTTCCGCAAATAAACGCACTTGCAAGCATAACACTCTCTTCCGGATCGTCCGCACCCCTAAATTGCCGCCGTCGCAATAAAACATTTCCTTTAACGGGGCCGCTCACCCGGGCTAAAAAACGCCCGTGTTCCGTTAAAAAACTCAACCCAACATTACGTTCAGCACACAGAGCCATTAAAGCCGGACTGGCGCCCGTATAACCAAAACTGATGATTCCTTCGAGATTGTGAATGGGAACACGGAATTTCTCCTCGTCATTTACCCGTACCACAACATTTTCTCCATCCCGCGCCAAATATGCATCCGGCGAAGTGACATAAAGCGTATTTAATAACTTTCTCATAATCGCCCTTCCTAGACTTGGCATTTGTAATGATTTGGCATAATTTTCAAACCATCTTTCATCATAACAGTCCACGCACCCGCGTGGGGTGCGACGTTCATCAGTAATAGTTTCAAGTATTACATTGGTGTTTCAATCCACGCACCCGCGTGGGGTGCGACGTGGATGTGCTGCTGGTGATGTTCTCAACTTTAAGTTTCAATCCACGCACCCGCGTGGGGTGCGACAGTTAATTCTTTTTTTAGTTGTGTTAACTGAGCAGTTTCAATCCACGCACCCGCGTGGGGTGCGACGTTGAAGGAGGAAAGTGTATGAACGGCATGTATGTTTCAATCCACGCACCCGCGTGGGGTGCGACAGATTCCCCCTCAGTTGTTGAAGGGTAATGTTGCGGTTTCAATCCACGCACCCGCGTGGGGTGCGACAGTTGAAAGGTTATAAAGGTTTTAACAAAGACTTGTTTCAATCCACGCACCCGCGTGGGGTGCGACTTGACATCACGAGCAAATAGCTTTTCTTTCTTGGTTTCAATCCACGCACCCGCGTGGGGTGCGACATACAATTCACAACAAAATTATTCGCTATATCGGTTTCAATCCACGCACCCGCGTGGGGTGCGACGCCTACTCTTTCGCCGGCTCGTTCTAGCCGTTTCTGGTTTCAATCCACGCACCCGCGTGGGGTGCGACCCCTGCCGGCATTAGTACGTGATGAGCGCGACCCGTTTCAATCCACGCACCCGCGTGGGGTGCGACCGACTTCAGTCGGGGGTAGTTGACGTTACCAACGTTTCAATCCACGCACCCGCGTGGGGTGCGACCCTCTTCGGGCCGGTTAGGCTTAAAGGGCTGACAGGTGTTTCAATCCACGCACCCGCGTGGGGTGCGACGGCCGAGGAACAGATATACCGCAGAAAACGGCGTGTTTCAATCCACGCACCCGCGTGGGGTGCGACGTGGATACACCGATGAGGAGGCTGAAGCCGCAGAGGTTTCAATCCACGCACCCGCGTGGGGTGCGACTTAAATTTTTCGGGATTGACACGAGTCCTTTTTGGTTTCAATCCACGCACCCGCGTGGGGTGCGACCGGGGTACAAATCCACGCCCCGCATACCAATCAAAGTTTCAATCCACGCACCCGCGTGGGGTGCGACTTCGCCGATTAATTCTCCATCGTCAATATGGACCGTTTCAATCCACGCACCCGCGTGGGGTGCGACGTAATCGGTGGTTATCCAAATAAAGCAGAGCGCGTTTCAATCCACGCACCCGCGTGGGGTGCGACCACAATATTATTATTATGACCATGAGGCGATAAAAGTTTCAATCCACGCACCCGCGTGGGGTGCGACGTTTATGTTGATGGTTTTATCAATCGAACACAATCGTTTCAATCCACGCACCCGCGTGGGGTGCGACAACAGCACTAGAGGCCCATTCCTCACCACAATCCGTTTCAATCCACGCACCCGCGTGGGGTGCGACGCTAATCCATTCTTTGGACAAATATAGCCGCTTAGTTTCAATCCACGCACCCGCGTGGGGTGCGACGCTAATCCATTCTTTGGACAAATATAGCCGCTTAGTTTCAATCCACGCACCCGCGTGGGGTGCGACTGCGTAATGTTTCGCCTTCTTGCCAGCGGATAGTTTCAATCCACGCACCCGCGTGGGGTGCGACATACTGAGTTATAATGCCGGGCCCAATCATCCAAGTTTCAATCCACGCACCCGCGTGGGGTGCGACCGTCCGAAGTGACATAAGTCACGATACCATCCTCGGTTTCAATCCACGCACCCGCGTGGGGTGCGACCTTGATTTCTGCCATCGCCGACTTCCATGTTGAGTTTCAATCCACGCACCCGCGTGGGGTGCGACCGCAGTTGGTCACGATGAGGAAGGCAACGAAATTAGTTTCAATCCACGCACCCGCGTGGGGTGCGACCACCGCCGAAGAATTAATTCAGTTCTTTGATAATGTTTCAATCCACGCACCCGCGTGGGGTGCGACATAAACCTGGACTTGACGATAACGCCACTACAACGTTTCAATCCACGCACCCGCGTGGGGTGCGACTTGGACAGGCAATGCAATTCCGGAAAGGGGCAAAAGTTTCAATCCACGCACCCGCGTGGGGTGCGACGTTATACCTTGACGATTCACACCGTTCAAAAGCATGTTTCAATCCACGCACCCGCGTGGGGTGCGACCCAAGCACAAGCTATTATATCAGTGTTCCAGCGCAGTTTCAATCCACGCACCCGCGTGGGGTGCGACCTACCTGTCTGGCGATGGGCACTACGACAGGGAGTTTCAATCCACGCACCCGCGTGGGGTGCGACCCGTATAGGATTTGACGAGTCAACCCACTTCACCGTTTCAATCCACGCACCCGCGTGGGGTGCGACCAAATTGCGCCGTGTATATTGTACCGGCGGACAGTTTCAATCCACGCACCCGCGTGGGGTGCGACTGTTGGTACATAAAGCCGTGCCATTATCAACTTTGTTTCAATCCACGCACCCGCGTGGGGTGCGACACGATACTTTTTGTTTGGATATTCAAATTTAACTTGTTTCAATCCACGCACCCGCGTGGGGTGCGACAATAAATTCAGGGGTATCCAGCGGCAAGATTCATGTTTCAATCCACGCACCCGCGTGGGGTGCGACGTGCATTTTGGAAAAGCACCCAATTTAGGGTGCGGTTTCAATCCACGCACCCGCGTGGGGTGCGACCTGTAATCAATTCGTCCATCTTTTCCGGTTCCGAGTTTCAATCCACGCACCCGCGTGGGGTGCGACTTGGCTTGAATTAATATCGGAACATTTGAAGAAAGTTTCAATCCACGCACCCGCGTGGGGTGCGACTTTTGAAAAATTTTTAGAAAACCACTTGACTTTTTCTGTTTCAATCCACGCACCCGCGTGGGGTGCGACGTTTTCTAGTTGTCTAATAAGCTCTCGGCACTGCGCGTTTCAATCCACGCACCCGCGTGGGGTGCGACAATCGGCACAAACGCGGACAATTTAATTTGACCGTTTCAATCCACGCACCCGCGTGGGGTGCGACACGACCTCTCGACAGATTAGCACTTTTTCGCGGTCGTTTCAATCCACGCACCCGCGTGGGGTGCGACCATGACAATTTTGGATGAGCTTAAATCAATTTTAGGTTTCAATCCACGCACCCGCGTGGGGTGCGACTTTTGACGTCATCTATAATCGTTGGCTGGAAATAAGTTTCAATCCACGCACCCGCGTGGGGTGCGACCCGCTTATTTTAATATGATAGATAGCTTGGGATGTTTCAATCCACGCACCCGCGTGGGGTGCGACCAGCATCTCCGGAATAACCATCGGTATTTCTCGTCGTTTCAATCCACGCACCCGCGTGGGGTGCGACTGACTAACATCGATACTGTCAGCAGTCCGACTCGTTTCAATCCACGCACCCGCGTGGGGTGCGACATCGATATTCATGATTCCCGGATACCATACAGGTTTCAATCCACGCACCCGCGTGGGGTGCGACCCAAGTAGTCAACCAGGTATTCCTCGCCGGCATGGGGTTTCAATCCACGCACCCGCGTGGGGTGCGACCCAAGTAGTCAACCAGGTATTCCTCGCCGGCATGGGGTTTCAATCCACGCACCCGCGTGGGGTGCGACGGGCTGTTGATGGTTCCGGTACGTGTTACGTCGTCGTTTCAATCCACGCACCCGCGTGGGGTGCGACAAGCCGGACCTTACGTTGAGTCAGGCGGCAAGAGTTTCAATCCACGCACCCGCGTGGGGTGCGACTCCGGCCCTCGCGGAGTTGGTTCTGGTTGATTTTGTTTCAATCCACGCACCCGCGTGGGGTGCGACGCAAAACCAAAAAGTTAACCAACGTCATTTTAACAGTTTCAATCCACGCACCCGCGTGGGGTGCGACTCTGATGTTCCTGGCGACAAAAGCAACTTGTACGTTTCAATCCACGCACCCGCGTGGGGTGCGACTTGATTTTAAGACCGCGGTTGAGCAAGTTGGAATGTTTCAATCCACGCACCCGCGTGGGGTGCGACTGAAAACGCTGGCAAAACCGTTGACCTTTACAAGTTTCAATCCACGCACCCGCGTGGGGTGCGACGTATACAGAAGAGCCGTGTCTATTCGGAGATTGTGTTTCAATCCACGCACCCGCGTGGGGTGCGACGAGATGCTGGTAAAAAAGCCGTTCTATCAGCGCGTTTCAATCCACGCACCCGCGTGGGGTGCGACCATTCTGCACCAGACAATTAAAGCAGCGGATGAAAGTTTCAATCCACGCACCCGCGTGGGGTGCGACTAGGCAGTTTGACTGTTGTATTTGTTGATTTGTTGTTTCAATCCACGCACCCGCGTGGGGTGCGACTTCACGATGTTTGGCGGCGCGGCCGGTGGCGGGTTTCAATCCACGCACCCGCGTGGGGTGCGACGGCTACAGCTTAAAAGCGGACTAGTTGTTTTGGATGTTTCAATCCACGCACCCGCGTGGGGTGCGACGTGAGCTCATAATGCCCGATTTATATCCGACTTTTGTTTCAATCCACGCACCCGCGTGGGGTGCGACGCGCCTTGGTAACTAGTTTTGTTCGCTGAATTGTTTCAATCCACGCACCCGCGTGGGGTGCGACCTACAGCTTAAAAGCGGACTAGTTGTTTTGGATGTTTCAATCCACGCACCCGCGTGGGGTGCGACTATAATTCCAGCCCCGTTTTGACTTGCCGGCAGGTTTCAATCCACGCACCCGCGTGGGGTGCGACGCAAAAGCAACTGTTACTAAACCCACCAGGCAAAGTTTCAATCCACGCACCCGCGTGGGGTGCGACACCCGGAACCATTCACTGGCGGGACAGATATAGTTTCAATCCACGCACCCGCGTGGGGTGCGACAGGGATGATCATCAAGATTCCGCGAACGGGTGAGGTTTCAATCCACGCACCCGCGTGGGGTGCGACGAAAAAATAAACTTTTAGGAGGTGTGCGTTATGAGTTTCAATCCACGCACCCGCGTGGGGTGCGACGAGATTGATTTTTTAAGGTCGCCACTTAGGACCCGTTTCAATCCACGCACCCGCGTGGGGTGCGACGGGCAAAAACCAAATGGGGTTGATGGTATGAAAAGTTTCAATCCACGCACCCGCGTGGGGTGCGACTTGCGAGTTTATCGCAGATATTTACTCAGGATCTCGTTTCAATCCACGCACCCGCGTGGGGTGCGACTCGTTTTCTTGTCTTAATTATACACCCGCACGGGTGTTTCAATCCACGCACCCGCGTGGGGTGCGACCCCCTTCGCCATTTCCATAGGCCGTAATTTCAAGTTTCAATCCACGCACCCGCGTGGGGTGCGACGGCAGGATCGTTATACGTTGAATCGAGTACCGACGGTTTCAATCCACGCACCCGCGTGGGGTGCGACCCGTAATACCAAAAAATATTGATCTATCAATCACCATTCACGTTATTTCGCGAACCAGGTAAATCCAGATAATTTTTTCGCCAAAATTCCACTAGAAAATCTCCAAAAACCGATTTCTGGCTTCAGTTGCGAAAGTCCCGGCAAAAACATGATCATTAGAGGTTCGCGTCAATTCCTTAGATTAAGTAATACTCTAGAATCGAAGACAACCCCCAAACCATGACTCAACTCACTAATCTTGAGCTCCACTATGCAACCATGGGATTCATACAGACTCTCCTAGCATCACCGTAAAAAAATTGCCGCAGATGCAAATATCCTTCGTTCATAATCTGCATAATGAATATTCATCGATTACTATTCCTCTGGTTCAGTCTTCATTTGCATTTCTCTTTGAATATACTCTTTAACCGATTTTGTTTTCTGTGTCAGAGACGGCAAACAGATACCATACAGAGAACATGCACGACAGTTTTTTCCCTTAGATGCCGGTGGGGTTGTCCCCTTTTCGTACATCATATGCATCCTTTTGCTCAGTTCAAAAACTTGCTGACGTAATTCATCATCAAAATGAACACAGGTTCTGCGACGATTCTCGCCATAGTATAGATCCCCTTCGTCGATCTTCACCTGCAACATCTCCTCCAGACAAATCGCCTGAGCACAAAGTTGAACTTCATCCCGGCTATCCGGCTTCGGTTTGCCGCGCTTATACTCAACCGGACGCGGCATCCAAAAACCCTTCCGTCCCGGAATATGAACTCCGCCAGATGAAACTCCCACTTGATAAAACTCTACCAGATCTAATACCCCGTACAACCCCAATTTCCACGAAACAACCGGAAGCGAACGGCTGATGAGCATACTTCCCCTGCTTTCAACCAGCAAGGGAGTATGCACCCGTTCATGCATGATCCGGCCTTCAACCGTTCTCACATTTTCCTGCCATTGCTGCTCCAAATGAATTAAAGCCCATTGCCGTTCGCAGAAGGCGAAATGCTGGATGCCGGAGAGCATAAGAAGATCGTCTTCAGTGTAAATGTCCATTTTATACTCTCTCAATCAACTTTACATTCGAAGGGATCTTCTCTTTAGCCACAGTAATCGAATAATCACTAAAGTCCCGTGCTGGTTTCGATTCATCAATCCGTTTTACCCTAATAGCATCGAATAGCTGCTGAACGGGAGCATCCCCCATCATCGATGAATGCTCAAAGATGAAGATTTTTCTCGTTCCCATCAAGCCCCGTGCAGCCGAACGGTCATGTTCAAACATCCGTTCAAGTGCTTCCCATAAAAGCTCCAAATCTTCTTCAGAAAAACCGGTTTGATTGGCTAGAGGAGCCGACACAAATCCATACGCAAGATAAAGCCCGTATGGAACAGTAAACTTCCGTCCCATCGTCCGGTTGTCACCGCCCTGCTTTTCTGCTTCGGCTTCTGTTGTAACAGCCATACGGGTAATACTGTGTTCAAGAGACACCACCGGATCAACTGAACGGGCAAATGTCAGCTGTACCGGCCCGCGGACTTGGCCTGCATTAGCTCCTGTTGTCATTACAGCGCCAAAGGTTCTAATATCATAAAAGTTTTGGCACAAAAACTGTCTCGCTCGATCGATTTCTTTGCCTTGACCTTGGCCAATTTTGTTCCGTTTTTTTCCATCAGATGGATCAACAGGATCTTTTGTCAAATCAATATTTAAACTAATATAGGCTCTTTCAATTGTAGTATTCAATATCGATTTTTCTTTGATAAAAATCCCATACGGCGGTTGTTCACCATGCTTTAAAGCAACATAATTTCTAACCTTGCGTTTCAAGCAAACATCCGTAATGAGTCCATGTCCGGTTTCTGCATCGACACGTGGCAGATTTCCTGCATCAGGATCCCCGTTGGGATTACCATCTTTAACATCAAATAAAATGACAAAATCATAACGTTTTTGAACGGAATTATTATTACTCATTATCTATCTCTCCTTTATTCTTATTATTTAATGTTCAAGCAATATCAGTATTCTCAGCAGTTTTGGTAAAAAAAGCCTGGCGTTGATGGTAATAACCGATGGCAAAACGGCCTTGTTCATGCAAATCCAAATGTGCCGGAAAATCGCTAAAATGGCTCATAATCTCACTTAATAATCTTTCAAAATAAACAACTCTTCCCTTGTTATCAATTTTGGCAATATGATGATTTTTTAGACGTAGTAAATTTGCAAAAACTGTTACGGGCGCAGCGCAAGCCGCTCCGTAATACCGCTCCCGGATAGTTGCATTGATACCCGGATTGGCTTCTTCCTGAATTTTTTCGAGTACCGCAAATAACCTGCCCAATTGGTAACCGACTGATGGTTGTAAAGTATCCAACTCCATCATAACCTCCTTAATACTTGGATTAGGATGAAACCGATAATAACGGTTTAAATATGCCTTTATAAGTGCAGCGCGAACCGGCTTAACACGATATTCCACATCACTGCGAATTCGCCGAAGAACCGCCTGCAACAATGTTTCTGGATAAGGCGTTCCTTCTAAAATCGCCCGCATGAAATCGCCAGCTAGATTCGGGGGAATATTTTCGCTTTTATCTTGAGTTGCAACATTAACTAATATTCTCCAAACAGAATAATACTCTGGTTCATGAGGTGGCTTAACTATCGAAAAATCATCGAAATACCTGCGAATTCGAGCAGCAAAATCAGCAACTGTTCCTACTTGCCAAAACCTGACCGCAAGCCGGGCAGCATTTGGCGCCAAGCCAAGGATATAAAACCGGGTTGTGCTGTCATCTTCCCGATAGGCTCCTGTCTTCACAGATTCATAAAGTTCCTTTATCTTTTCAGTTCCTGCATCCGGATTATCTTTTTCCGGCTCCTTGAAAAAGAAAGCAAAATCTGATTCAAATGCAGTTTTCTTTTCCGACCAAAATACGGTCGTTGCATCACCGATAGAAATCCGCTGTTTTGAATCTTTACTCAAAAGAGTGTTAATAGCTGTTGTGTAAGCAAATTCTGCTTCGACTCCGACAGGGGAGTTATATCCCTGCTCTTTGCCATAGGAACGAAATGCATCAAGGTTAAAAGAAACGATATTGGCTCCGGCACTTTGTGCACCATATACGCCTTTTATCGCCGTATGTAATGGCTTAATGACCGTTTTATCCCCTGTTACTAAACACACCCCCAATTTGCCGTTTTTTTCAGCAGTATTTATTTTTGCTATTTTATCGATAACCTCCGGACGCCGGCAAATCAATCCAGATTCTGAATTAAGTCTAAACGAAAGAGTGGGATTTGTTTCTACAATTTCGGGCCAAGCTTCATGTTTAGCCAGTTCAACTTCGGTTACTGATTCCAAACACTTTATCACAGCCTGAATCGCCTCAATTTCTCCCAACTCTGCTTTCAAACGTTGGAGAAACGCCTGTTTTTGCTTTATCGTTCGGTCCTGATTTCCTTTTGTGTCTATTCCAAAAACATATCCAGCAACATCCCATAAAAGGTTTGCTGCAATTCCAAAGGTTTTTTTTACACCTTGCGGAACCAGAAACGCTTTGGCTCTTCTTTTCTTTCCTTCTCCCTCGCGGGTATCTTCAATTTGAATCAGTTTTCCATTTATATCAATAACGATAATAAATGGAATCTCTTTTTTCTCCCATCCTTCCGGTGCAATATCACTTTCAGGATCTGCCGCTTTACGGTCATAATACTCTTTTAAAGCCTGTAAAATCATTCCCTCACCTCCACTATTCGGCGGTCAGTAATGATAACCCCATGCTCCATCTTTGCCCTGAAAAACTGAGGAACTGGATTGTTAATGTCATGGTCAAAATTTAAATCATATAACATATATCCCAAATCTCTGGTTTCCGGTATTGGAACAGCTTGCTCTTTCACCGGATCTACCAGCTTAAAATCACAGGCAAACTCCCGGCAACCCAGATAGGGGCGATGGAAACACTGGCCTTTTTTAGCCCGGCGTTCGAACATCGCTGCATATTTGGCAGGAGTTTCATCCAGACGCATATGTTCATTTTCTTCACTCTCATCCGCCCAACATCCAGATACAGCCGACTGATTTGATTTTCTGAGTTCCGGCGGAATGAAATCAAAATACCCATGAATCCGATATCTTACGTCCCTTAAAAATAGTCCGGCACGTTGTTGACGCTCATCCTCAATGAAGATTCCCATGGGTTCTCCCAATGCTCCGGAAAGTTGCTTGGCAGTGGGGCCTGAGATTTTTTTACCGACTTCATTACGGCGTACTGATATCCATCGGATTGGATTTAATACTTCTATTTTAGTCACATTCCATCGGATTGCCGGTTTCCAAAGAATAGCCTCAAAGATAGCACGGGCAGCTGATGGGGTCATCACATCATAACTTACACGTTCGACTTTCATCTCCGGACGTGTAAAACATGCATAATCTCCCCAGACCTCAAGACACCAATTATGCAAGATCTCATCTCCTTTAAATAATGAAATATTCCGGATCTTCCATAGTTTCATTAACTAACAACCCGGTATCATTGGAATAGTGCCTGTATGAACTCAATGCATAGATATATGGATAGACCTCTTCGATCACCCCCTGGCGTACTAATTCGTTAAATTGATGATTATAAATGTTAACTGTATACCTTTGTAATTTTCTCATCAGCCAACGCTCCGGGCCTCTCGTCTTCAACAATTCGATCAACTCGCCGCCCTCTCCATACGGGACAAGTATTGTCTTCTGCCCACTGTTTTTGATTATCCTGAAACGTTCGGCTGCCGTCCGGAAATACATACCACATTCATCCGTCGGTTCTAACAATGGAATAATTCCCTGCACATCCAAGGAATTGGCTTTCCAATATAACTCGGCGAAATACTCTTCAAACAAGTCATAGTCCAAAGGATCCGGCCTATCCGTAGCGAGAATACTACATGCTGTTTCAGCTGCTTTACGCAAATGGCCAACCGGCGGCCTGGAAGGCGGATAGAAGACCACAACCTTGCCGGGTTCCGGCAATCTCCCCTCCCGGTTGCACCGCCCGGCAGCCTGGGCAATCGAATCCAAACCGGCAATTGCCCGGTATACCACAGGGAAGTCAAAATCCACCCCGGCTTCTACCAATTGAGTACTAATGACACGCACCGATTCCCCTTTACTCAACTGCTCTTTTATTCTGGCGATTATCTCACTTCGGTGCTGTCCGCACATTAATGCCGACAAATGAAATGTACCCTTCGGCATCATTTGGTGCAATGTTAAACAGTCATCCCGACGCGACACAATGCATAACACTTGATGATACTGTTTCAGCTCTTCGGCAATTTCCTCCCAAGATGATACTGTTTGAAAATCCCCAGGCAACTGCACCTTTACCCGTTTTAAGCTATCATAAAGTTGTTTAACCTCAGATTTACTGCCAATAATCTCTCTGATATCGCGTAAACCTTTAAATAATTTTCCGTCCACTATACGCTCGCCAAGTGCCGGTTGAGTCGCAGTCGATAGCACAAAACTCACATGATAATGCTCAACTAACAATTGCATTACTTCTAAAATCGGTCGTAAAAAATCAATGGGGATTAACTGTGCTTCATCTAAAATCACAACCGAATTGGCAATGTTGTGAAGTTTACGGCAACGACCGGGTTTTGCAGCGAAAAGCGACTCAAAAAATTGGACCGACGTTGTCACAATGACCGGAGCATCCCAATTCTCCGAGGCAAGACAGGCTCTCAGGGTCGCATTCCTCTCATCGATACTGGAATGATGCTCAACGACTTGATCCTCGCCAAGAACAGAACGGAATACTTCCGCATTTTGCTCAATGATACTGGTATATGGAATAACATAGATCACTCGATCTAATTTATGGTTCTTAGCATGAGCCAAGGCAAATCCAAGACTTGAAAGAGTCTTACCCCCGCCCGTTGGAACTGAAAGGGAAAAAACACCTTGGGGCCAGCTTGATGCCTGAATACATTTCTCCCGAATATTCCGCCGGATTTGGTTCACCGGGGTATCCGCCGCCGCTTCATCCAATTTTTGGTTAAACAACTGATATCTCTCAAACAATTCCGATATCGAAGCATAACCACCCCGATTATTGGATTGCGTTCCATTCATATATGCTTCTGTGTCAAGAAAATCTGCATCAACCAGACTGGAGTATAGCATCCTGACCCAAAGCGATAAGTCCAACCCATCTTTTCCAAATCTCCACGGTGGTAAACCCGGTTTCGAAGAGCGAATACCTTCAACAATAAACGGAGCAATATCATCAAGTTGTTTTACCTGATCTACCTGAAATTGAAGGGCAGCTTGTCCAGTCCCTTCCGCGCTGGACCAATCCGGTAAACCAGTATGATGCCCCGCAATACAATAAGCTAAAAATCTTCCGAAACCTTTTCCATATATTTCTTCCGCCAATTTCGCACCATAAACCGCATGCGGAATCTTGCCCGGCCTGCCTTCAAGATGTGCTTCCTCATCATAATACCCGCTTTTTCTGCAAAGATACTGCTGCCATTCCGGCCGTCCCTTTCCTGCATCATGAGCAAGGCCGGCAGCTCTGCCCCAGGACCCAGAGTCAAATTTTGATGCGAACTTCTCTGCCAAACTGGCCGTTCCGTGCAAATGATCCTGTAAAAAATGCGGAGCATCCCAGGAGCCATCATCCTTTTTACGGATATGAGCAATCATGTTATTAATTTATATCACCATCCTTCCCATATACTGCCCTACATCCTTATTCTACCTCACCCGACTGACACATGTATGTCACAGAACATTTATTCTGCCCAATATTTTACTCATTATTTACAAAATATTCTTCCATAATTGTCAATAACCTTCTTAATTCTATTAAAAAC
>Ga0134100_1001658_pt1 | contig 20148 bp, 18 predicted proteins | sample 11_taG_2_FD_94444 | JGI IMG/M metagenome (GOLD analysis project Ga0134100, IMG submission 94444) | Switchgrass degrading microbial communities from high solid loading bioreactors in New Hampshire, USA - 11_42_5_180_A3 metaG | ecosystem: Engineered > Bioreactor > Semi-continuous > Anaerobic >...
CTCAAAAAAACAAAACCAGCGAGCAATCAGAAGACTACTCGCTGGAGAAATCTGTGGATATTTTATTCTACTTAGGCCCTACCCCAACTATTGACACAGAGCCACAAATATTTTGCTCAAACAGCCATAAACCTCCACAGACCGGTTATTATTATAACTGTCTGTGAAGGTTTAGCTGCTCTGGTCATCGGAAAAACAGCTGATTGTGGTACCTGAATTTCACATAAAATTAACTTTGGATATGTAACTATTTATCTTATAAAATTTGTAAAAACTTTTTCCTCTTTTTCCGGTAAACCAAACTCCTTCTTTCCAAGTTCAATACTCTTCATAAGGAAAACCATATTTCTTGCAAGAATTCTCATGGTCTGTATTCCTTCCTCATCCTGATAGGCTTCACCAGGTCGAAGACCATGAATCGAATTCCAATATTGACTTGATACAACCGGCATTCCGGAAATCGTAAAATATTTATTCAGTTGATCAAAAGTTGCCGTACATCCGCTTCTTCTGGCGCATGCGATACTTGCTCCAACCTTCATGGTCTTATCAAAGTGAGTACTGTAAAAAAGTCTGTCAAGAAATGCTATAAGGGTTGCATTTGCAGATGCATAGTAAACAGGACTTGCTATAACAAGCCCATCAGCCTCTTCAAATAATGGAGCCAATTTGTTTACCTCATCATCAAACACGCATTTACCTGTGTCAGCACAAGAATTGCAGGCAATGCATCCTCTAATGGCTTTGTTACCTAATACTACCTCCGTACATTCAATACCGGCTTCTTCAAATATTTTCTTCATCTCTTCCAATGCCACACCACTATTGCTTCCTTGTCTTGGGCTTCCGTTAATCATCAAAACCTTCATAGTATAATTCACCTCTCCCGTATAATATTTTCAGTCAAGCATTTTTTACCGGTTCCTGGGTTTGCGGAAAAACAAAAATAAGTCAGGTCTTGGATAATGGTTGATAACTGTGAGATTTATTTCTGGTTCTCCATATAATAAACCCAATAACAAATCCTACCAGTGCCGGTATAACCCAGCCAAACCCATAATCAAATCCCGGCAGATACATGTTGGCAAAATCAATTATCTTCTTAATTATTATAGTATCTTTTATGGTTTTCGGTAAAGCATTACAGAAATCAAAAAAAGCTGCAATCATTGTTAATATAGTTGTCCACCTGTATATAATCTTTTGCTTATTAATAATTGGTGCCAATAGTGACAGAATAATCAAAGTAATTGCTAAGGGATAAAGAAACATAAGCACCGGTATGGACAGCTGAATAATTTTATTTAATCCAAAATTAGCAATTATAAAAGAAAATAGAGTAAATACAACAGCATATTTATTATATGATATTGATTTTGAAAACATTTCACTAAACATTTGGGAGCATGAAGTAATTAAACCAATGGCTGTTTTCAAACAGGCAACTGTTACAATGGCAGCCAACAATACTTTGCCGGTAAATCCGAAATAATGCTCACTGACCATGGATATAATTTTCCCCCCATTATCAGCTCTTGTGACGCTTCCTAAGCTGGTTGCGCCCATATAAGCTAATGATGCATAAATGACACTCATTCCGGCGACACATACTAAACCTGATTTACATATTTCTATTGCTTTCCTTTTCGAATTTCTTACACCTAAGTTTTCAATGTTTGAGATAACAACAATTGCGAAAGCAAGTGAAGCTAAAGCATCCATAGTGTTGTACCCATCTAATAAGCCTGTAAATAAAGCCCTGTCAACGTAACTTCCCTGTGCCGCATACTGGCTCACCTGCCCCATTGGGCTTATATAAGTTGCAATTAATAAGATTGATAAAAGCACTACAAAAACAGGGGTAAGGTATCTACCAACCCAGTCCAGAATTCTTCCCGGCCGTAGTGAAAAATAGAGTGTAACTGCAAAAAAGATTAATGAAAAAATAAATAATCCTGTTTGAAGATGCTCCTTTGCAATAAAAGGATTTAAACCTACTTCAAATGCAACTGTAGCAGTGCGCGGAATTGCAAATAAAGGACCGATTGTAAGATACAGCATACATGTAAATAAAACTGAATATATCCTGTTAACAGGCTTTGCCATATCAAATAAACTTTCACTTTGAGAAAGAGCAGATACAATTACTCCTAACAGCGGAAGTCCTACTCCTGTAATTAAAAATCCAATTGTTGCCTGTAGTGTATTATTACCGGCCAACTGTCCCATTTGAATGGGGAATATCAAATTGCCGGCCCCAAAAAACAGTCCAAATAATAATGAACCTATTAATAAAGTCGAATGAAAACTAAGTTTTTCTTTCATAAATAAATTTTGCTACTCCTTAAATAAAAATTCATCTCGGCACTGCTTTTACAATAACACCTTAATCACAGCGCAAAAAAGCTGCTTCATATGAGAAGCAGCTGGTGCGATTTGGTGTCAGGCTGATGTCATACCTCCGTCAACTACAATTGTTGTACCACAAATATAAGACGCCTCTTCACTGGCAAGGAATGCGGCAACTGTGCCGATTTCTCTTGGCTCGCCACCACGGCCCATAGGAATCCTTGATATTGTGGATTTTGTAAATTCACCTTCACGTGGCATCATCTCTGAAAAGATTGTACCAGGAAGAATTGCATTTGTCCTAATTCCCTTAGGTGCCAATTCTACACCGCAAGTCTTGGTTAATGAGATAACTGCAGCTTTTGATGCACCATATGATGCTAACATTGGACAACCATTCAAACCACCGATTGAAGCTATATTGATAATGGAGCTGCCTGCTCCCATCAATTTAGCTGCATACTGTGATGCAACAAAATAGCTTCTAAGGTTTAAATTGATAACCGAATCCCAGTCTCTTTCAACATCCATTTCAGCCATAGGTGACATCTTCATTATACCCGCATTGTTAACAAGAATGTCAACCTTACCATATATTGAAATTGCTATGTCAAAAAGATTCTTTATATCTTCATCTTTTAACATGTCCGCCTTTACAAATTTAACATCATAGCCTTTTGCACGCAAATCAGCTTCGATTGAATTTCCCAGTTCTTCACGCCGACCGCAAAATACTACCTTTGCACCTTCTTCTGCATAAACCTCTACTATACCGAGGCCAATACCTGCAGTTGCACCTGTAACGATTGCTACTTTGTTTTGTAATTTACCCACATTAAGTCCTCCCAGTATTATAGTAGAAAAATACCAACAAAGTACAATAATAGCATTGTTATTTCGACGTTGTCAACTTATAGAACACACCGGCCGCATAGATGCTGAACCAGATTCAATAGAAATCTTATCACAGCAATAGCTGTGATTATTACATAAATAGTATACCCATATATAAAATTTTCAGCAAATTGCACATCACCATTTTTTACCTTTTTGATATCAATCCTGCATAAAACTCAGCATTGTTGAAAGATTTAGTATCAAAACAATTCTCTTGCCATCATTTAGTTTCGCTATCTTATCTATATAACATTCCTGACCCTTTTCTTTTAATGCTTCCGGGGCTTCTTCAAGAAAAGCCGTTGAAAATCTTAGAACGCCGGAAACTGAATCTATCAGGATGCCTGTTTTCTTATCTTCAAATTCAGCAACCAAAAGCCTGGATTCGTTATTAGAGCCTGTATCATGTACGCCAAACAATCTTCTGAGATTCAGTATGGGCATGATTTCTCCACGTAAATCAACCATCCCTGCAATAAATGCAGGAGCTCCGGGTAAGCGGGTAATTTCTCCGATTCTGTTGACTTCCTGTACATTGTTAATTTTTATTCCGTACTCTTCATTACCCAGTTTAAAAACAACATATTCAAGACTGTCATCTGCTTCACCGGCATTTAATGTTTTATCATTCCCTGTTTTTTTATGTTCTACATCCAAAATACCTTTCACTTCTTCCATGTTAATCAGTTTGTCAGGCTCCAGCATCATTACCAGCCTTTGACCGTTATTTATATTAAAAATTCCCTTGACAAACTCTCTTCCGGTCAAATTTGCATTCTGACCGCTCTCTTTGAATAATTCCTTCCGTACCCGCACAACCTGGGATACTTTATCAACTATTACTCCATATGAAAAGCTTCCATTGTCTATAACTATGACACGGCTATTCTCATCCGGCTGCTTGCAGTTCATCCCGAGGAGCTTTCCCGTATTGATAACCGCCATAAGCTGGTTCCTGACAGAAAGCACACCTTCAATATAGCTTGCTGTATTGGGTACCTTCATGACGTCTGGCAGTCTGATTATTTCCTTTACACAATTAATGTTGAACCCATACTCTCCTGTGTCTATATTAAACACAACAATTTGCTCTTCTTCATCATCTTTCGTTTTTGGATTCATTAAGTCTTCAGCAGATGTACCTTGCTGTTTTGCGGCTTCATTAAGATTCCCTGCTTTAATAATTTTCTCAGCATCGAGAATCATAATTACTCTTTTCCCGTTATTAGGTATCAGGATACCGTTTACAACTCCTCCATCAGCTCCCTTAATACCAGTGGGAGGTTCTTTAACATCTGCCTCTTCAACACTTATCACTTCCAAAACCTTGTCAGATACCAATCCTACCTTCTTCTCATGAATATCTGCCACAATAATTCTGCTGCTCTCGTCAAGTTCCTGCTCAGGCATACCGAACAATTTTCTGCAGTCAATAACGGGAAGCAATTCACCTCTCAGGCTGCACAAACCACTTATATACTGTGGTGTATTCGGAACTTTTGTCATTGAAGGAATTCTGATAATTTCTTTTATATTTGTGATCCTCAATGCAAATTCTTCTTCTCCGACGCGGAACACTAACATCTCAATTTTCTCATCTTCTGTAGAATTATTTACTTTATCTCTAGGTACATTTTCAAGCATGTCCGGTTCATCCGGTTTATTTTTTGTATCAAAACCATTTTTTGTACCGTCAGCTTTAACCATTGTTTCCGATACACTTTCATTATCCATCATTTCCGGCACATATTCATTATCCATTGTTTCCGGTACACATTCATTCTCTGTCCCTACTTGGTCCTCAATCTGCAAAGTTTGCTGCCCAGCAGTTTTCTTTATAGCGGTTTTCTCTAAATCCGCGGCTGACTCAACCGGCTCATTTCCTGCTTCAGCTTTTTGTTTTTTCCTGCTCATTTCCTTTTTTATCTTTTCAAAATTATTTTTACTCTTTTTACCGTTTCCCCTCGGCATCAATACTCACCAGCCTTTCAACAATACGATTAAATTGCATTGAAGACTCTTCATCAAATTCATAAACAGTTTTCCCAAGCTTGCCGACTTCTGCAATCTTAATCCTCCTGTGTACTGGCTGAACCAGCAAATCAGTACCTGCAAAAAACTCTTCAATAAACTCCAGGTTTTCTTTTCCGTCAACAGTTCTCTGATCATACATGTTTGGTACTATCAGGGAAACCATGTTTGAGTTCAGGTGCAAATCAGCAAGGTACTCATAAATATTCCCTATGGCTCTTACAGAAGCCGTTTCCACCTGAACCGGCACAATGATACCGTCAACAAAATACAAAACCGCATCATTGATTTTGCTCCGCTGAGGTCCGCAATCAATAATCACGTAATCATAAGACAATTTATCCAAATCCTTCAACTTTTCTTCTAAAAACAGGTCTATCCTGGTCTCCTTATATAGTTCAGAGTTAATCCGGTCTATATTTCTTGACGGCAGTAAATCAAGATTATCTCTTGCATGGATTATGCATTCCGAAAAACTTATGCCCTCTCGCCCCACAAGAATATCATAAAGACTGTTACTATAGTCTTCTGAAGTAAATCCAAGGAAAAGGCTTGCATCATTTTGCCCATCCATATCTACCAGCAATACTTTTTTCCCTTTGATAGCAAGACCGTGTGCAACATGTACCGCAATTGTGCTTTTACCAACACCGCCCTTATTGTTAAGCACAGCGTATTTTCTCACTTTTCCGGGCATATGAATGAACCTCCTGATAAGTTATATTTCAAGGCCAAGATTCAGCTCAATATTTCCCAAAGGCGAACTCAATTCAACTGCCGTCGTCTCAACCTGGCTGATAATAGCCTTCATTTTATCCCCATGGATAATTGTAGGCGGAGTAACTTCTGTGACCAGATTTTGCAATGAAAACTCAATGCCAGCCTGCCCACAGATCATGTTTGTCAGTTCTCCCAATGCACTAACCGACATTTCATCTATTTCCTCAACTTCCATCCCCATCATCATAGCCGATGCAATTTTCCTGGCAGTATCGTATGGCATGCTTAATGCAACATTTCCATTTATATTTCCTGATAAGCCGATAATGGTGGTAAGGTTATACCTGCAGATAAAAGTATCTTTCCTGAAAATACTTCCAGTTGTAATTTCTCCAAGTCCTAAACTGGCAAATACTCCAGATATAGAATTAATAAAAGGATTTATATATTTTGCATCCATTTTCATTCTCCTTCAAAACCAATATGAAAATCAACCTCTCCGAATCGGGTATCATAACTTAGCAACACTGAATTAAGCTTAGGAGAAAAAAGCTTAAAATTGCTCCCGGCAAAAATGCTTGGGGGAGCAAGTCTTAAAGCCCGTCTCCTTAATTGGTCATTTATCAGAGTTGTAGCTCCTCCCGATACAATATTGCAAAGCTCTGCAATGGTAAAAAGGGCTAATTCTTCATCGTCCGTTTCAGGAATGAGTATTTTTGAAAGTTCCAACGCAGTGTCAAGACACATGTCAATGAGAACCCTTCCCTTTTTTTCGCCTGATATCCCTACAATAACGGCAGCTCCCTTTGATGAAATCCATCCCGGAGCCTTAGTCTCATTTTTCAGTATTATCTTTTCTCCAAACATACCCTCAAAAGATTCTTTGACAGAATGTTTAAAAAACTCAATGTAATCCATATCAATCCCCTGTTTCTTCCAATATCATATTGTTTATTGCATTCACTATATCTTCGCCTTTGAATGGCTTTTTCATAAAGTGCGTAATTCCAATATCCCTTGCTTCTTTTACTATTTCCTCGTCTCCCATTGCGCTGAGCATCAATATTTTTGCGCACGAATTCTGCGCAAGTATCTCTTTTGAAGCGGTCAAACCGTCTTTTACAGGCATTGTAATGTCCATTGTTATAATATCCGGCCTTGTGGATTCATACATCTTCACTGCTTCATCTCCGTTCTTTGCATGTGCGCAAACCTCATATCCATTTGCAATAGCTGCTCTTTCGATAATTACATGAATCGCGGGAGAATCGTCCACAATCATTAATTTTACACCTTTCATTCCAACATCTCCTATCTCATTAATATTTTAAAGCTTCTCCTGTGCAAGTTGTATAATATCTGCAGGATTTACAATCAGCACAACCCGTCCGTTACCTAATAAAGTTGAACCGGATATTCCGGGTATTGACGCCAGGTGTCCGTCCAATGTCTTCACTACAAATTCCTGCTCGCTTTTAAGCTTGTCCACAATAATTGCATATTTTTCTGCACCGTTAGATATTATCACAGCATTTAGTTCTTCTTTTTCGTTATCCCGCTCTCCTGTAAGGAAAATCCTCGATAACCATTCAACTCCGATAACATCTCCCCTTAAATGGGTGAAGTACTTTTCGTTAAATCTGTGAATATTGTTCCGGGAAATCTTTACAGTTTCAACAATATACTCTAAAGGGAAAATATATGTTTCTCCGGAAGCTTCAACAGTTAAGCCGCGTGAAACTGCAAGAGTAAGCGGCAGTTGAATAATCATTTTAGTTCCTTTATCCACTGCACTCTCAATTGTGATATTTCCGTTAATCTTTTCTATATTGCTTTTTACAATATCCATACCTACTCCCCGCCCTGACACTTCAGTAATCTGTTTTGCAGTGCTGAAGCCCGGGAGAAATATAAGGTTTATCAATTGGCTTCTACTCATTCTTTCAGCTTCCGTTTCAGTGATGAAGCCTTTTTCAACAGCTTTTTTCTTCAAACTTTCCGCATCTATTCCCTTGCCATCGTCTTCTATTTCAATATACACATGCTTATTCTTGTTATAGGCTCTTAATACAATTCTTCCAGTCTCGGCCTTTCCCTTCGGCAGGCGCTCTTCCGGTGCCTCTATACCATGGTCTGCGGCATTGCGTATTAAATGCACCAAAGGGTCGCTGATCTGTTCAATGATTGTCTTATCAATCTCTGTGTCCTCACCCTCCATAATCAACTCCATCTTCTTTCCGGTACTCTGGGATATATCCCTTACAACCCTGGGCATTCTTTGGAATATTGTTTTAATCTCCACCATTCTTATTGACATAATCGCGTTTTGAAGATCATCAGAGATCCTGTTGATATAAGCTCCCACTTCTTTTACTTCCTTTGACATTTCGGGAAGGTTATACTCAAGGTTCAACCTGGATGCAATATGCATGAAAGCGTTTTTAGCTATAAGCAGCTCTGAAATCATATTCATCATCTTATCCAGCTTTTCCTGGCTGACCCGGATACTCTGCATTATATTGCTTTTCTGCTGTATGTCGGCAATTTTTGCTGGTCCGGGTCTGACAGGTTTGGCAGAACTCTCCGTACTATTGCCGGATACGGATTGAAGGTTCGATATATATCTTTCAACTTTATCAAGAATGTCGGCTGTAGGGCTATCATGGCATTCTTCAGAGGCAACGGCATTCATGGATATCTTTAAATAATCCATTACCTCAAAACTCAAATCGATGAGTTTTTTATCAAAGGTAACTCCCTTGTCCCTAACCAGCGCCAGCAAGCTTTCAAAAGTGTGCACCACTTCGGAAAATTCCTTTAAAGTCGTGTAATATGGGCATTGATGGGGTATTGTTGCCAGGTAAATCCCTATTCCACCTTTTATACTGTGAATAGACCTGAACATTTCATGAATAGCATCCTTATCATCCCCATTATTTTCTAATTGTATCAATAATTGGTTCTCAATTCGCTCTACATGCTCAGTACTTTCAAGAAGGAACTGTTCCTTCATTTCCTCTGCCAGTTTGCTTTTAAACTCCTCTGTCTGCAGTACATCCAGTTCAGCATCTTCTTGTCCGGGTTTTTCTCTCTCTTTCCCGTCTTCTTTCTCATTGTTTTCACACTTTTCCAGTGCCTTTTTTAAACCTTCCAGAACTGAATTCTCTCTCTGCTCATCTCCAAACTCTATATAAATTGCCCCGTTTCCGCCTGAAGAATCATATTCTTTTAGTTTATTGTAAATATGACTGATGTAGCTGTTTAAAAAGTCCACAGCCTGCAACAAACTATCGATAAGTTCCAGATTAACAGAAACTTTCTTCTTTCGTATTGCATCCAGCGTAAACTCTATCTCGTGGCTAAGCCTTGTTATGCCGGATAGCCCCACAAATGAGGAGCCTCCCTTTATACTATGAACCCTTCTGAAAATATCATTCAAAAGCTCGATGTCATCAGAATGAACTTCAAGCTTCAGTATTTCTTTTTCAAGGCCTTCCAGGCATTCAGTCCATTCATCAATAAACATTTTAGTCAAATCAATATCATCCAGATAAAATCCACTGCTCATTATATGCACTCCTTAGCCCTAAAGAAGCATTTTAATAGTTGAAATCAATTTTTCAGGATCAGTAGGCTTTACCATATGCAAACTGGGACTGGGGTCCAAACCACTGAATCTTGACCTGTATTCTTCTTCTGTAGAAACAACAATAATAGGAATAGATATACCGTTTTCGCGTACATTCCTTATCAATTCATAACCGTCCATTTTTGGCATGTTAATATCCGTTATAAGCAACTGGTACTCTTCACCAAGTAATTTTTCCAGAGCAATTGCTCCATTTTCAGCAGTCTCTGTCTGGTAACCGAACATTCTAATAATATAGCTGTGAAAATTTCTGACCATTTCCGAATCATCGACGATCAGAATTCTTTTTCCGGCATTCTGCTTCATACTACCCCTCCTTCACTTCGGCCTTGAATAAACAATGGCGTCTCCTATTCTTTGCACCTTGAAAGCAGAGGATATCCTTCCCACCGATTCCGAGTGACCAAGGAAGATAAAACCTCCTGGATTTAAAGCTTCATATAAGCTGCTTATTACGTTTCTCCTTGATTCATCATCAAAATAAATCAGACAGTTCCTGCAAAATATAAAATCGCATCCACTGACAGCACTCGTTTCATCTTCACACACCAGATTGATCCGTTTGAATACAACCGGCTTACGGACATTCAGGTTAACAAGATACTTGTCATTGCGTTTTGTAAAGTATTTTTCCAGGTATTCAGGCGGCACATCCTTGACAGCCCTTGCCTCATACAGTCCAATTTTCGCAAATTCCAGCACTTCCGTGTTTATGTCGGAAGCAATGATCTGTATATCCCATTCCTCAGGCTTGTCCAACATTTCCCGAAGGATAATTGACAATGTATATGGTTCTTCTCCCGTAGAGCATGCTGCACTCCACACTTTGATTTTTTTACTGTTTCTTTTTTCTCTTACGACCACAGGCAGAACATCCTCGGCGAAGTTTCTAAGCTGTGGAAAATCCCGAAAAAAATATGTTTCATTTACTGTAAGGTCATTAACCAGTTTTTCAAACTCTGACGAGTCGCTGGAAAACTTTAACATATAATAGTATTCATTTAATGTTTCCATTTCCAGGGCTTCAGCGCGTTTTTCAACCCTTTTCTGGACATAATACTTCTTATTGATGTCATAAAATATTCCAGTCTTCATATAAACTAGCTTAGCAAACTTGTCGAACAATTCATCGCTTAAAATCATTTAATCACCTCTACCCTGCTGCGCAAGACTTCTTCTACCGCTTCTATCACCTCTGGAACCTGGTCCTTCAACATTTCTTTCAACACGCCATCTGCCCGCTCATCACCAAACAACGCCAATGACCTCACAGCAGCCAACCGGATTAATGTATTGCTGTTTCCTGCTGCCTCAATCGTTATGTTTAGCGCTTTATCATTGTTAAACCTGTACATGTTTGAAATAATATTCTTCCTGTTTGCGATATCCGATTCTCCCAGCAATAATTTTTCCAGCAATTGCAGACTTCTATCTTCAATCCTCCTGCACAAACTCTTTATTACCTTTTTTCTTACAATAGCTGATGGATCATTGATCATTGTTTCCATAAAGTTGTAATAATTGTTATCATTCTCTCCCTCTACAATATCCACAAGTCTGATTCTTACTCCGTCATCCCGGCTGTCCAGTCTGGCGGTAATGTATTTCCATGCAAGGTCTTTGTCAAATCTGAACATAACTTCCAACGCTTCAATTCCTTCTTCGCCCAAGTTGCGTTTTACAATATCTTCAAGCTTTTTAATGCATATTTCACTTGTAAGGGAAACAAGCTTTGCCGAAGCAGCCTTTCTGACATTCCGGCTCTTATGTTCAATTCTTGAAAGAAGAAAATCAACCGACTTCGCATCCGGCACGCTTATTCCTTTAATAGCAATTGTCGCCGCTTCTTCATTAAAATCAGTTAAACTTTCAAGTAAGACTATATTTCTGTAGCAATCCAAATCCGAAATAATGTTTATCGCCAAATTCGATATCTCACTGTCTGCAGAATTGCACAGCTCTTCAACAATGCTGTTAAATCCGCATATATGCTTTTTATATATCAGTTTAAGCCCCATCAGAATTAATTCGGGCTCCGCACTGTTCAACACTTCTCTGACAAAATCATGAGGAATGTCATTTAACATGCAAATAAGGTCGAGAAGATTCTCAATAAAGAATTCCTCTCCTTTATGCAAAAAAATTATTTCTTTAATATCCTCCAGGAAAAACACAAGCTGAAGCTTGACTGAAGCAGCTATCAAAAGCAGTGTCAGTTCAGCGTTGCTGTAGTCCCGGTACTCCTTAAAAACCCTGTCAATTTCTGTAACAAGCTCCTTTGGGAGCAAGGATACGTCATTATTTACTATCAGCCCGCTTAAGCCAAAGGTCAGATTGAAATCATCCACCCTGTATTCAACCGAATATGTATTCAAAACCTTTTCTATATCCTGAGATGAACCAATGGTTCCGATGCTTTTAACAAGTGTATTAACCAGAATGCCTTTTTCAATAGTAGTCGCTCTAAGACTTAATATTTTTTCATAAATTTCACATACGATACCTTTCACACCAAGCCTGGCAAATGCCCTGATCAGCGCATTTAGAACCCATACACTGTCTGTCCTCTTCAGCATGTCTATAAGCCTGCCTGACGCTTCAGTATATTGCTGTTCCCCAATTACCTCAACAGCTGCCTCCACGACATTTTCATCAGGGTCATCAAGGGCATTCAATGCTATTTCACAACTTTTGGCCATTCTTATATTCATTAATGCATCCAGAGAAAACTTCCGTATATTTCTGTCCTTATCCTGCAGCTTTCTTTCCAGAACCGGCAGTGCCTTTTCGCCCAGAGAAGCCAATATTTCAATGGCAATATTGCGTACGTAAGCGTCAGCGGAATAAAGAAGTTCTGCAATACATTCCGCAGTCTGTTCATATTTCATCATTCCGATTTTTCGTGCAATCTTCTCCTGTTGATACCTTTCTTTTTCTCCTGTCAACCTTTCAATGAGGGTTGCCAGTTCCCTTTCATCGAACGTTGTTTTATCCTTGTCCATGTACACACCCTCTCTGCAGACAACTTTGCAATACATTATCGCTTTCATCATTTCGGTCTGTTTTCCTTTTTTCGAACTATCTTCTGTTTACTGCTTTTACAATCTCATCAGGTATCATGTAGGACGGCACAACAATCTCAGCGCCACCTCTCTCTATTGCTTCCCTTGGCATACCGAAAACTACCGCTGTAGACTCATCCTCAGCTATGGTAATGCCTCCGGCCTTTCTTATCTTTACCATGGCATCTGCCCCATCGTCTCCCATTCCGGTCATAAGAACTCCTATCACTTTTTTTCCTCCATATGCCTCTAAAACAGATTCCATCGTTACATTAACCGATGGCATAAAAAGGGTTTTGGGACTTTCGGAAATGCGGAGCATTCCTCCTTCCCGTCTTACCTTCAGTTGGTAACCTCCCGGAGCAAGGTATCCTACTCCGTCCTGAAGGACATCTCCTGCCTCTGCTTCCTTGAATGGAAACCGGCAGGCTCCGTTAAGCCTTTTTGCAAAAGATGATGTAAAGGACGGAGGCATATGCTGTACTACAATCAATGCCGCCTTCAGTCTGGGAGGAAGCATCGGAAGAACTTCCATCAAGGTACTGGGGCCGCCTGTAGAAACTCCGATGACAACAACCTTCGAAAGGCCTTCACTTTTTGGTATGCCTGTATTTATTTCAGGCACTGTCTTTTTTGCTGCAGTTGCATAACTCAGCCTCTTAGCCCTATCTCTGATGCTTTTTTTATTTGCACTTTTATACGCCAGCTTAATCTTTTGTATAATTTCCCTTCCAACAATATGTATATTTGAGGATACAGTTCCTGAAGGCTTGGCAACATAGTCAAAGGCTCCAAGCTCCAAAGCTTCAAAAGTAGTCAAGGCTCCTTCTGTAGTAAGAGAACTTATAATTAAAACAGGCAGTTCAGGATAATCGTTCAGAATGTACTGCATGGAAGTCAAGCCATCCATAACCGGCATATTGATATCCATGGTAATTACATCGGGCTTCAACTCATGCACTTTTTCAACAGCATCCTGTCCATCCCTTGCCGTTCCCACCACTTCAAGACTTGGGTCGGTCATTATGATCCCTTTAAGTGCCTTTCTCATAAGGGCTGAATCATCTACAATCAACACTCTTATTTTGTCGGTCACAAACATCACCTGTCATAATTATGTCGTAATTATTTGAAAACGGGGGTGCACCCCGGAGTAGAAAATAACTGTTTCTTCCGGGTAATTTCCTCCGGGGTAATTTCATTAAAATCTCAACTTTGTTAATTCCCAATAGTCCAAACTCCGGTAATTTCTCAAATACCTGAACCTTGGTATTCCTTTGAAACCTAAACTTCAGTAATTTATTTAAAACCTAAACTTTGACAATTCCTTCAAATCCTACGCTTCACTAAAGCTCAACACCTTGCTGATATCCAGAATCAAGATCATTCTTTTGCCACCGTCGAGTTTCCCAACGCCTTCCACATAATCGCTGTCAATTCCACTGCTCAATACATCCGGCGTTGCCTCTATCAGCGTTTTCTCAAACCTGAGTACTTCCGAAACCGAATCTACCACAATTCCCGTTCTTTTCCCATTGAAATCAACGATAATAATTCTTGTGGCATCAGTTAACTGTTTATCCGGTAGCTTGAAAAACTTTCTCAGATTCAGCACAGGTATTACATTCCCTCTTAAGTTTACAATTCCATCAATATAGTAAGGAGCCCTGGGTATCTTGGTGACATCGGTCATTCTGTTGATTTCCTGGACATTATTAATCTTAACCCCATACTCCTCTGAATCTATTTTGAAGGCTACCAGCTGCTCTTCATCAAGCAGTTGTCTTGTTATACTCATCTCATCTGTATCCTGTTCATAAGTTCTATCAATTCCGCTGATTCCACTGATTTCGTCAGCTGATACCAGTTTAGATGGCTCAAGCATCAGAATCATGCGTTTGCCGTTATCAAGCTTTGCCACTCCTTTTAGCAGTTCGCCGCTTTGAGTGGAGAATTTCGGTGGAGGCTGGATAATACTCGTTGGCACTCTCAAGACCTCCAAAACCTTGTCCACCATGATTCCTGCAGTGAAATTGCCCATATCCACCACAAGTATTCTGGTATAATCACTGATATCCAGGTGTTCCATTTCGAAATATGTCCTCAGGTTTATAATGGGCAGCAGGTTATTACGTATGGAAACTACTCCCTCTATATAGGCTTCACAGTTTGGCACCTTTACTATTTGAGGTACCCGTATAATTTCTTTAACCTTCATAATTCCGATGGCATATTCCTCTTTATCCAGGATGAAAGAAACCAGTTGTTCCTCATCTATGGACTCGGTACCGGTGATATTTTGTACTGCCCTGTTTTTTTTCAGATTATCGTCCTGTCCGTTTATTTGTTCTTTTCCGGTACTATTTACGCTTAAAGCCTTTACAACATCTAATAGCATGATAAGCCTGTTTCCATTGTCCAGCTTCACAACTCCGTTTAAATAGTCAGAATCTACGTTTCTCACAATTTGCGGTGGTTCTTCAATATCTACAGTATTTACCCTCACCACCTCCGATACCTTGTCCACAATAATTCCTGTAGCTTTACCGCCAACATCGATGACAAGCACCCTGCTGTTTTCGTCCTTCGTTTTTCTCTCCAGATTAAGCCAGGTTCTTCCATCAATAATAGGCAAAATATTCCCTCTCAGGTTGCATGCACCTTCGACATAACTGGGAGCATTGGGCACTCTTGTGATATCAGGAACTCTGATGATCTCCTTTACATCCATGATATCGACCCCGAACTCATCCTCTCCAAGTTGGAAGGTAACTAGCTGGCGCTCGTTAAAGCTGGCATTGTTTATACCAGTAGCCATTACTATCCCCTCCATTCTTTACATATTCTGAAGCTCATCAGCCAATCCTGATATCTCTTCAATTGCTTCAGCAAGCTCCTGCATGCCTTTTGCCTGCTGACTTGCCGCTGCTGCTGCCTGTTCGGCTCCGCTGCTGGCTTCCTGGGCAGCGATAGCAATCTGGTCAACACCCTTCCTTGCCTGTTCCAGAGCTACCAACGACTCATCCGAACCTTTCCTGATCTCCCTTGATCCTGCAAGTATCTTTATCATACTATCTTCAATGATATTGAGATTCTGAGTGGTTTTCCTTGCCTTTTCCACTTCCGCAAAGGAGGTCTTACTGGAAAGGTCAATATCAGCTGCAACTCTTTGAATCTGGTTCTGTATTCCTCTTACAAGGTCCTTGATCTTGTCTGTGTTTTCTGCAGACTCGTTGGCAAGCGCCCTTATATCCCCGGCAACTACAGAGAAGCCCCTTCCGAATTCTCCTGCTCTTGCCGCTTCAATAGAGCCGTTTACAGCCAGCATATTCGTTTGAATAGACACATTTACTATGGCATCTACAATCTTGTCAATTTTCCTGGTGGTTTCCTCAAGGTTCTTTATATTTCTGGCCGACACTATGCTGGATTCTGCAGAAGCCGATATACCGGCAATCAGATTATCAACTGCAATTTTGTTTTCCTCCAGCAGCTTCTGAAGCTCTTCTATCTTATCTGCTGAAAATTTTGCTCTTTCACTCATTTGAGTTGCAGCAACAACAAGCCTTTCACCCAGTTTTGCAGCTCTATCGGTAAGTTCAGCCTGGGCCTGTGCGCCGGAGGATATCTGCTCCATGGCCTTCATTATCTCATTTGCAGTCGAACTTGCCTCCTCTACGTTGGCTGACAATTCCTCTGACGCAGCAGCAAGGGATTCTGAGGATTTTTGTGTATCAGTAGATGCCTTTAAATATTCAGCCATCTGGGCCAGATCGGCAGCACCCGCATTTAATTCATTGAATGCCCTGTTCTGCATACTGATTGACTTTTCCACTTCTTCTGCAGCACTGCTTTGCTGCTCGGCAGCTGCTGCAATCTGTTCAGCTATTGCCAGGAACTCGCTTGCTCCCTTGTTTGCATCTACTGCACTTTGGTATATTTCGGAAACCCCTGCCTGTACCGAGTTAATTTCCTCATTTATTTTCACAAGGTCATCAGTGGTTTTCCTTGCCTTCTCCACTTCTTCATTGGCAGCCTTACCTGCATTTTCGATATCAGTGACAACGATTTTTACATTATTTTGTATTTCATTTACAAGTTCCCTGATATTCCTTGCTGATTTTTCTGATATCTCAGCAAGATTTCTTACTTCATCCGCTACGACGGCAAAACCCTTTCCATGCTCACCTGCCCTGGCGGCTTCAATAGCTGCATTCAGAGCGAGCAGGTTGGTCTGGTCGGCAATTCTTACCACTGCCTGCACAATTTCCCCTATTTCATTAGACTGCTTCTCCAGCTCTCCTACCAGTTTCACGGATTCCAGGTTGGTGTCAGCTGATTCTTTTATTCCTTTAATCATTAACTCTATATCATTTGAAGTATTCTCTATTAGTTCCTTTAAAATATCAACCCTTTCCAGGGATTCCTTTGCATTCTTTTCGGCCACAACTGAAGCCTTATCTATCTGGTTGATGGCAGCTCTGGACTCTTCTGCTGCAGAAGATGCTTCGTTTGCTCCTTTAGCAATTTGTGCCATGGTTGTACCAAGCTCTTCCGCGGCGCTGCTCGCTTCCTCGATACCTGAAGCAAGCTGTTCTGTTGCAACTGCAATTCTTTCAGCCAGTTGTTGCTGCTTGGCCAATGTTCTGGCTCTCACTTTATCCTGAGCATGCTTTCTGGCAATTTCCCTTTTTTTCTCCATTTCATCTGTTATAGATGCTGATACCTGTGCTGCCCCCTTTTCGCTTCCTGCGCTCGAGGGCTTTGCAAGTTTTTTTTCCATAGCAATTCTACCTCCTAAATTCTTTTGATTGTAAATTTCCAGGATTTATTTTGTAAAATGTACAATAATCAGAATCACTCTATCTTTCCCGATTCACTGTACATCCTCATTCTGGTTAAGTTGCAGGATTTTCATTTGTATCCTCAGGATTAAAAATTATGTAGTACATATTCACACCGTCAACAGTTGGCTCATTTCCTATATAGCCGTCGCGGTGCAAAAGAAATACCTTCTGCCGGAGTTCTTCTATATTGCACTTTACTTTTTTTTGAATCAGGGCTTTGTGAATTTCGGCCAATGTATTGACCTCAGTTTCACAGCTCTTTATATACCTCAACAGTTCTTCATCAGTTAATTGAAGCATATTTCTCCCACTCCTTTGTTTAATTGTTAAATTTCTAACTATTTAATTTCTGCGACTATTGCTCACCATCCAAACTTATTCAAATAATTCATCACTGCTGTCATACTTGCTCTTTTCAACGTTACAGGCAGAATCCCGCCAATAATTTATTTACAATAACCAATAAAAAACCACAGCAATCTTGTCTGCCATGGCTTTAAATCCCACTATTCAAATACACCCTGGCAACCCGACTATCATAGTGCTTTTCACCTTAGACTCGTGGCTTTGCGTCCTTATCTTTCAATAAGTTTGCCTTTTTCATAGCGTTTTATCATGGTATCTTATTAAATTGGTATTATAGGACTTTAGTCCTGTACAGCTATTGTGTTGCCAATAAATATGCAACAAATTATTTAAAATGTTACATTCACAAAGGTTTAGAAATTACCTTTATAACAACATTCTGAATTCTAAATGGTGAAATTCTATTAAAACTACTATATAACTAATTGTATTAATATGTCGAAAATAATTATAATTTGTTACATTATGACGGGACATCTTATGACCGTTGAATCAAGAAGAAATACAGTAATAATCATATAAAGAAATAAAAATTTTTAAATTCAGGGCAGGAAAAACTGTATTTTTGTCGAATAGTGTCATAAACAACATTTTAAATAATATGTTACATACGTAGGTTGAATATGGAAAATAATTGGTTATTAATTCCAAATTAGAGCTCCCTTCAGGAGACTGCACTTTCTTCATCAACGTTTTCTTTCTGACCGGCAGGCTTTGCTAGATTTTTAATGTTGAATTATATTGGTATTACTAAAAGAATCAGCTTCTGTAAAATAATCTGTAAAATAAATAACTACATCAAAAAATTAACTTCATCATAAGGTAAATTCATGCCTAACAGTATCCTTCATTATATCGACACAATGCGCCATAATTCTGGAAATCTATTGAATTCATTTCAAAAAACTTATAAAATCAATATAATAAGAATAATTTAAAAGGAGGGTTTATATGTCAGTAGCATGGACTCCTAACTTGTCGGTCGGTGTTAAACATATCGACGACCAACACAAAATATGGTTTGAAAAGGCTAATGAACTGTTTGAAGCAGGAAAAGAACGGAGAGCGAAAGATTACATCAGTACAATGCTTAATTTCTTAGATGAATATACAAAGCAACACTTTAGAGATGAAGAAGCTTATATGGCAGAAATCGGTTACCCTGAGCTTGAAGCTCAGAAGAGAGCACATGCAAGCTTTGTTAATGATCTTGCCAAGCTGAAAAGTGATTACGAAAATACCGGTGGTAATATTCTGGTTATACTTAATGCCAATAAAATGGTTATAAACTGGCTTACAAATCACATAAAAACTATGGACAAGAAAATAGGCGATTATGTAAAAACTCTATAGTTCAAGAACCTGTGAAAATGGCTGTCCTGTGGGGTGGCCTTTTTTCATACATGGCGGTCAATATATGTTGAAAACCATTGCATCTAACAAGGGAAACGGCTTGTAACAGCTTCAAATTTAATTCCTTGATTTCTATGTTCATAATCACCCTCGATTTATTTAAAATATCGCTTATATCTGTCTTATAGCCAAAAAAGGCATTTTTCAGTTCATTTCTTTACCTTTTTAATATAATTTCATTTTGTTATAGCTTCATGAGACAACTGGAGCTTATCGGCTAATTCTGCCAGATTAATTATATAAATTTTTTTGCTTTCTGCAAGCTTATATTCCTTCATGATAAATTCCATGGTCAATACGGTATTGACCTAATAGTATAAGTCTGTACATTATAGGCTAAGATGTCAATGAAACCGGCCGCTCTAATTGATTTCTGAACAGTCCATTTCAGAGCACTATTTTGGAGAAAAAAGAGAGTCATCTTCGTTTTTGCATATAGAAACAAAATAAGGAGAACCATCCCCATTTCTGCACACAGTAACAAAATAGGCAGAGCAGGCATATTATTAATTATATATGCTAGTATTTTACAAGAAAGAAGGTATGATTCATGCCGTCTGTTACGGTAAATATACCACACACAACATTTGTGTCATCTGCGATGCCGGATAGCAATAATTCCTTTTATCCGTTGCTTTATACCGGTACAGACCCGAATTTTCAGAATTGCATTAGTCTTCTGGAAATTGAATTGCCCACATTGCCGGTGGCAGCAGTAGACAGCGCCATTCTTCAGTTATCTGTTATTGCGAAGAGTGGGGATACTCCAAGTCCTATTGTCGTAAATAAAGTAACAAGTCCGTTTAGTACAACA
>Ga0134100_1001681_pt1 | contig 19922 bp, 17 predicted proteins | sample 11_taG_2_FD_94444 | JGI IMG/M metagenome (GOLD analysis project Ga0134100, IMG submission 94444) | Switchgrass degrading microbial communities from high solid loading bioreactors in New Hampshire, USA - 11_42_5_180_A3 metaG | ecosystem: Engineered > Bioreactor > Semi-continuous > Anaerobic >...
ATTTATCAGATCTGAATGAAAAAATCACGCTTTCCAAGTCTATGTTTGATGAGCTGTACAAAGCAAATGCATCAATGGCAGGTTTCCAACCTGGTGAACAGGTAAGGGCAATCGACCTGTTATACGGAGTAATGCTACCAAGCGGCGCAGAGTCCTGTGTTGCACTTGCTGAGCATATTGCGGGATCAGAGCAGAATTTTGTTAAGTTGATGAATCAAAAGGCGGAAGATCTTGGCATGAAAAATACTCGTTTTAAGAATTCGACCGGACTTCACAACGACAATCACTATACAACAGTCAAAGATATGGCTATCCTATTAAGCAATGCTTTGCAAAATGATACTTTCCGGGAGATCTTTACTGCATTCCGTCATTCCATACCACCTACCAATAAGCATCCTGACGGAATAACCTTTTATAGTACAATGCATAAGAAACTTGGTGATCAAAACATTATTAATGGAGAAATTTTAGGAGGAAAAACCGGATATACTAGTGAAGCCGGCCTATGTCTGGCGAGCCTTGCCAAAGTTGGTAAACAGGAATACATTCTTATTACAGCTGGTGCAAAAGGAAATCACCATTCGGAACAGTATAATATTACTGATGCAGTAACAGTATACAACAGCATAAAAAATTATGGATTGTAGCAATGATTCAAACGCTGTATCACGTCAGCTTTACACAGCTATCGCAAAGTTACGACAGGGATAAAGCGGTTTTGGAATGTTTTTGCAAGGCATGGAAGAAGTGCCACCAACTCAAAGATGAGCGTTTTCTACAGGCTTGGTATCTTCCTAAGACAGGACTGCTCCCTGTCTGGGACTTCCCATGTCCCCCTATAACAAAAAATGCACAATATTTCCTAAAACAAATAGTTTGCACGGGTTAAGTACGGGAAAATTATAAAGGAAGCTTTTTATAAATAGCGCAAAAACAGGGGAAATGTGAGGTGTGCGTAAAGGGCAGTATGGTATAAGGAAAGGTCATTCCATATTTCTCTAATACTGCCTCAAGAGCTTCTCTATCCTTAATATTTATGTATCTTCCTGAATCTCCAATACTTGCTTTAGAGCACTTATCACGTGCCGGACAAATTTCAATGCTTTTTACACCATCAGAAAATCTTATAGATATATCAGGTGAAAATCCACATGATGGGTTAGATAAGTATGATACGCCACATAAGTTCTCTTTAATTATTCTCACATCATTTTCATCAGTTATTGCTACATCTATTTTTTTATCATTATAGTAATATTTTAAAGTTAATTCTGTAGCGAAAGCAGATATTTCCTGTTATGAAAATTCGATAAACTATCGCAATTTAATTTCAAAAGAGCAAGGAATCTGTCTCACCTTGCTCTATCTTCGTGATACGGAACCGTCCCCCGTCTCGTCAAAGGAACCATCCCCCTGTCTATCCCTTTAATTGATACACATCCTTCTCAATACAAAGCCTTGCTCTCTGGCTGGTTCTTTCATCAGCAGCAAGAGAATCTTCCAGAAATTCCGGATGTTCTATCAAAAACTGCCTCATAGACTCTCTAGGGTTGTCAATATATCTTAACAACATGTCATGCTGATCAAGGTCGATAAGTCCCATTATTAGTGCAGTATCAAACAAATTGTAATCCACATATATCATGGAATAGGGCTCTACACCGTTTCTCTCAAGCAGCTGCGCACCGCCCTGATTTCTGTCAACAATTGAGACACTCCATTTCATTTCTCCGTTCAAATTTCTTACAGCAGGTATCCATGCTCTTTCATAACTTGATGCTTCTGTTATAAGATCGGCTATATGTAAAACTTTCATACCGTTGAGATTGCCGGTCAATCTTGTTCCATCTCCATCGGATATTACCGCAGATTGATCTTTGTATATTGTAAGGTGAGGTTTTGACAGCATTTTTGCTGTAATCAGCGAAAAGAACCAGTCTCTTCTCTCACCGCCGGATATACAATCAACTTCATTCATATCAAATTTCTCCAGCAAAAAAGCGCAAAGCTCATCTATGAGGGCTTTATAAACAGCGGTATTATTATAATTCTCCGTTACAAGTTCAAGTATCTTCTGAGGGCACCCTATTTTATCATCTTTTACCTCATCTATTGTTTTCAAAAGACTGTTAGCCTTTTCCTCACTTCCGTATAGAAAATGGGTATTAATGTAGTACGGTCCGATAGTTCCCGATGTATACCAGAAAGGCTTATTCTTTGGACATACTCTGACTGCATTTGTTTCAAACAGCCAGGATACAAGTTTTTCATTTGAATTTTTATTACTCGACATAACCTTGTTCATTCCCCCTGAGTTTATTCATTCCCTTTAAAATTACTTTCTTTCAGTTTCTGCCACCATTCCTGATTCTCGATAGTTCTTATTTCACTGTCAAGATGAGAAACATCGCCCTCCAAAATCATTTTAAATTTGCCGTCTTCATAGTCAACTATAGTAATTGCCGTATTATCCTGCCATTGTATTTTTGCCATATCTTCCAGGCTGCAACCATAAAACATGCAAGTTAATGCCCTTATTGCCGTGCCGTGGGTAACAATGCATACATTTTTTCCCTTATTGTTTTCAGCTATATATATAATCTCTTTTACCAAACGCTGATGGAATTCCTCCATGGTCTCACCATTGGGCATTTTGTGTGCATGAGGCCGGTTTTCCCAGGTGTCGTACTCCTCCGGCCATTTTATCGGAAGTTCATCCCACAATTGGTTTTCCCAATCCCCGCCGTTTATTTCCTTAAGCTTATCAGTTCTTATTATTGGAAGGTTTTTCGCTTTTGCAATATACGAAGCTGTCTGAAGAGTTCTTTTCAAGCTGCTTGAATATATAACGTCAACATCAATATCTTTAAATCTCTGGCCAAGCTTTTCAGCCTGAATGTGTCCCTTTTCTGTAATGTTTGAATCTGTCCAGCCGTGAAAATGCCTGTTAATATTGCCTTCGGCTTCGGCATGACGTACAAAAATTAATCTGGTTTTCATGTCTTCCCCCGAAATTTATTTTTATTGATTCAGTTCCAATGACCCAATTATATCATATATACTCATATATTTATGTTTCATCATGTAGGATTTTATACCGTCCAACACATCTATGCACGCCCTTGGATTCACAAAGCTCGCAGTCCCGACCATTACGGCACTTGCACCTGCAAGCAAAAATTCAACAGCATCATCACCGCTTGATATTCCTCCCATGCCTATGACAGGAATTTTAACAGTCTGACAAACTTCATACACCATTCTTACCGCGATGGGCTTTACGGCTGGACCGGAAAGGCCACCCATGTTATTTGCAAGAATCGGTTTTTTCTTGTGAATATCAATAGCCATTCCCAATATGGTATTAATTAATGACAGTGCATCCGCTCCGGCTTCTTCAGCTGCTTTTGCCGTTTCCCTTATATCGCCCACATTTGGTGTGAGTTTTACTATAAGCGGCTTGCTGCAGAACTTTTTAACCTGTGACGTAATCTCATATACTCCTGATGGGTTGTTCCCAAAAGCCACACATCCTGCTTTTACATTCGGGCAGGATACATTTAGCTCTACCGCATCAATATCTGTATCATCCAGAATTTGAGCCATCTTACAATAATCCTCAACGGTATTACCCGCAATATTGGCAATTATTGCGGTATCGAACTGCCTTATGTAAGGTATTTCATTTTCTATAAAATAGTGTACTCCCGGATTTTGCAGTCCAACACTGTTCAATATCCCTGCAGGAGTTTCCGCAATACGCGGCGGTTTGTTACCCTGCCTGGGTTCAAGGGTAAGCCCTTTTACAGATATTCCCCCAAGCTGGTTCAAATCTACATATTGTGAATATTCACGGCCAAAACCGAAAGTGCCGGAAGCCGCAATAACCGGATTTTTAAGCCTTAACCCCGCTATGTCCACCCCAATGTTAATATCTTCCGAACTTACCATAGCTGCACCTGCTTTCATCAATCAAATATTATTTCTGAACTCCAGAATACAGTCCCGTCACTGCAAACATGACTGTATTCCCATCCCTCATCTTTTCTTGTCTTGCAGACACAAACAAGACACGCGCCTATTCCGCACCCCATTCGCTCTTCCAGGGATACCTGGCATTTAACTCCATATTTCTGTGCTGCTTCAGCCACTCTTTTCATCATTGCTACAGGGCCGCATGAGTAAATCACATCGTAGCTTTTTTCTTCAAGTTTCTGCTCCAGAATCTCTGTTACAAATCCTTTGCTCCCCATACTTCCGTCATCTGTTGTGATGTACACACTGTCAGATTCCTTCTGAAATTCATCAAGCAGCACTGCATTTTCAAAGGACCTGAACCCCAGAAATGCTGTTTTTTGGGCACATTTTATCTCCTTAAGAAGAAACAGAAGGGGAAATACACCTATACCGCCACCCACTACTGCAATTTTGCTATTTTCATCCGGAACATAAAAACTTTTACCCAGCGGGCCAAGTATATCAAGCGTATCTCCTGCTTTTTTCATTGAAAGTATTTCTGTTCCTCTGCCTCTCACTTCAAAAACTATATCAAACAGACCCTGTTCCCTGTTAACACTACATATGCTTATAGGCCTTCTTAGCAGAGCATCAATACCGTCACAGCATTTAATGTTGACAAATTGACCTGGTTTTGCGTTTTTCGCTATATATTCGGATTGTATTGTCAACCTGAAAAGCAGTGGTGTAAGCTTCTCAGTTTCAATTATTTTTTCTTTCAGTATATTTGACATTGTATCCTCCCTATTTAAGTTAGGGACACTTCTTGGGTAAGGGGACACTTCTATCTAAACAGGGTATTTCTTTTTACTTTAAGCATTGTCCCAGCTTTTTCCCCCAGTGCTCCCGAACAAGCTAACTGTACCAGTACCCATATTCTTCTTATATCCTTTTTAATATTCTTCTTAATACTCTATTTATTTTCCTCTAATATTCCTCTGATGTCCTGCTTATATATTCTTCTCAAATACTCCAAGTTCCACAACGGAAAGGTCCTTTTCCTGCATACCAAGCTTTATGGAATTTAGTACAGCCTTAGCTGTATCAAGTGAGGTCAGGCACGGTATGGACATCTCAACCGCTTTCCTTCGTATCTTAAATCCATCTCTCTCGGGTTTTCTTCCCCTTGTCGGAGTGTTTATTACAAGATCTATTTTTCCTGATTCAATCAAGTCAAGTATATTTGGCGAACCCTCGTCAATCTTTTTCACAACATTTGTTGCAACACCATGCCTATTAAGGCTGTTAGCTGTTTTTCCGGTGGCATACAATTCAAAACCCAGTTTCTCGAACTCTTCTGCAAGAGATATGAGCTCCATCTTGTCTGTATCACGCACAGTCATCAAAATTCCGCCACCCTTATGGGGAAGTTTTATTCCCGATGCTATAATGCCTTTATAAAGTGCCTCGTTGAAGCTTTTAGCCAGCCCCAGAACCTCTCCCGTTGACTTCATTTCCGGTCCAAGACTGGTATCTACGTCGTGAAGCTTTTCAAAGGAGAATACCGGGACTTTCACCGCCACATAGTCAGATTCCCTGTAAAGGCCGGTACCGAATCCGAATTCCTTAAGCTTTCTGCCCATCATCACCTTAGTTGCAATATTGACCATGGGAATTCCCGTAACTTTGCTTATATACGGCACTGTACGGCTTGAACGCGGATTTACCTCTATTACGTAAACCGTATCATTATAAACAACATACTGTATATTCACCAACCCCACAACATCCAAGGCTCTTGCGAGTTTACGGGTATATTCTACAATAATTTTTTTAATTTTCTCACTGATAGTCTGCGTCGGATACACTGATATACTGTCTCCCGAATGTATACCAGCTCTTTCGATGTGCTCCATTATGCCTGGTATCAAAATATCCTCGCCGTCACAAATTGCGTCAACCTCTATTTCTTTCCCCATCAAGTATTTGTCAATGAGTATTGGATGTTCCTGTTTTACTCTGTTGATTATCTCCATAAACTCAGTTATGTCCTTGTCATTGTAAGCTATCTCCATTCCCTGTCCCCCAAGGACATATGACGGTCTTACAAGTACGGGATATATGAGCTCATTTGCCGCTTGTAAAGCCTGTTCAAGAGTATATACCGTTTTCCCCTTCGGACGTGGTATACCATTTTCTTCGAGTATTCTGTCAAACTTCTCCCTATCTTCTGCTGCATCAACAGACTTCGGATCTGTTCCGAATATTTTTACTCCCATATCAGCAAGGGGCTTTGTGAGTTTTATAGCCGTCTGACCGCCAAACTGCACTATCGCTCCTGAAGGCTTTTCTGTCTCTACTATATTTTCAACATCTTCCGAGGTAAGCGGTTCGAAATAGAGCTTGTCAGCAGTATCAAAGTCAGTACTTACAGTTTCAGGATTGTTATTTGCTATAATTGTCTCATAGCCTTCCTCTTTTAGTGCCCAGACAGAGTGTACGGAGCAGTAGTCAAATTCTATTCCCTGACCTATCCTGATAGGACCTGAGCCCAATACCAGAACTTTTTTTCTGTCTGATTCCTTTATTTCCGAAGTTTCATCATATGTTGAATAATAATATGGTGTAGCAGCCTCAAACTCCGCCGCGCATGTGTCAACCATCTTGTATACAGCATTTATTCCCATTTCCCGTCTCTTGCTTTTTACTTCTTTCACATCACAATTCATTAGTTGGGCCAGCACAACGTCTGGGAAACCCATCTTTTTAGCTTTCTTCAACGTCTCATAATCAACTTTTTCAAGTGGCAGTGATTTAATTTTTTCTTCCATTTGTACTATTTCATTTATCTTATTTAAGAAGAAATTATCTATTTGAGTTATTTCATTAATTTCTTTTATCGTTATGCCTCTTCTTAATGCCTCTGCTATCACAAATATTCTTTCATCGCTGACCTCTGAAAGCTTCTTTCTCAATTGATCCAAATCGATTTTTTTGTAAATATTCTGTTCAAGAGTGAAAAGTCCAAGTTCCAATGATCTTATAGCTTTCATCAGAGCTGCTTCAAAAGAATTGCTTATTGCCATTACCTCTCCCGTGGCTTTCATCTGAGTGCCAAGGGTTCTCTTTGCCTTAACGAACTTGTCAAAAGGCCATTTCGGTACTTTCACAACCACATAGTCCAATGTTGGCTCAAAGCAGGCATATGTCTTTCCTGTAACCACATTCAATATTTCATCCAATCCATAGCCTATTGCAATCCTGGTTGCCACTTTTGCAATAGGATAACCTGTAGCCTTGGATGCAAGCGCAGATGAACGGCTTACCCTGGGATTTACCTCTATTACTGCGTATTCAAAGCTGGAAGGGTGAAGCGCGAATTGTACATTACATCCGCCTTCTATTTTAAGTACAGAGATAATTTTCAATGCTGCAGTGCGAAGCATTTGATTTTCCCTGTCTGTTAATGTCTGGGTAGGTGCTACAACAATGCTGTCCCCTGTGTGTACACCCACCGGGTCAATATTCTCCATGTTACAGACGGTAATTACATTACCTTTTGCATCTCTCATTACTTCGTATTCTATTTCTTTCCAGCCTGTTATACACTTTTCTATCAATACCTGATGCACCCTGCTTAATCTCAAGCCATTTGTCCCAATCTCACGAAGCTCGTCAGCATTGCCGGCTATTCCGCCTCCTGTACCTCCAAGAGTATATGCCGGCCTGACAATGACAGGATAGCCAATAGACTCTGCAAATTCAAGAGCTTCATTTATTGTATTTACCACTTTGCTTGCAATACACGGCTGCCCTATACTCTCCATTGTATCCTTAAAAGCCTGCCTGTCCTCTGCCATTCTTATAGCTTCTGTAGAAGTTCCCAGCAGCCTGACTCCGTGCTTTTCAAGGAAACCCGATTCTGCCAATTCCATTGCAAGATTCAGACCTGTCTGTCCCCCCAGTGTAGGCAGTATGCTATCGGGCTTCTCTTCAATTATTATTCTTTTCACTATGTCCGCATTCAAAGGCTCGATATATACTTTATCAGCTATGTTTTTATCTGTCATAATGGTCGCAGGATTGCTGTTTACCAGTACAACCTCAATTCCTTCTTCTTTAAGGGCCCGGCATGCCTGTGTTCCTGCATAATCAAATTCTGCAGCCTGGCCGATTATTATGGGGCCGGAACCTATAACAAGTACTTTTCTTACATCCTCTCTTTTTGGCATCAACTGACTCCTTCCTGATATAAAATATCTTTTTCCTTTATACTCACTCTTTGCTTATGATCACTCTTTTATTTATACTTGCTTTTTTCTTATAACACTTTTTTCTTTCATACTCATTTTCGAAAGTTCCTCATATTTTCAATAAATTTATCAAACAGATATGCAGTGTCACCAGGACCAGGAGATGCTTCTGGGTGGAACTGCACAGAAAAAGCCGGTATATCCAGATACTTTATACCTTCAATTGTACCGTCATTCATATTTCTATGGCTTATTACCATTCCGGAGTTCTTCACAGATTCTTCTATTATGGTGTAACCATGATTCTGAGTTGTAATATACGTAAGATCCATTTTAATGTCTTTAACCGGGTGGTTGCATCCCCTATGTCCATACTTCAGCTTTTCAGTGTCAGCCCCGCTTGCCAGTGCTGCAATTTGATGTCCCAGGCAGATGCCGAAAATGGGGCGTTTGCCTAAAAGGTTTTTTACTACATTGATTTCATGCTGGCAGTCTTTGGGGTTACCCGGTCCATTGGAAAGCAGAATACCATCCGGTTCTATCCCAAGGATTTCATCTTCTGTTGAAGATGCGGGAAACACATAGACATCGCAATCCCTTGCAATAAGTGATTGTAAAATGTTTCTTTTCATTCCGTAATCAATCAGAGCAACTTTGAAGCTGTTTCCTTCAAAATGTTGTATTTCCTTTGTTGTAACCTGCTTAACAGGGTTTTTGATTTCATATTCGTTTATTCTGCTGATACAGTCATCATATTCCAGAGTTATATCCGTGGAGATAATCCCCTTCATGGTACCCTTATCTCTTATTATTCTGGTGAGCGCTCTGGTATCAATTCCTTCTATTCCTATGATGTTACTGTGCTTCATATAGTCATCCAGTGTTTCTGTTGATCTCCAGTTGCTTGGGTTTTTACAGCTTTCCCTTACAATTAGTCCTTTAACCTGGGGTTTTGCAGATTCCACATCTTCCAGATTGATACCATAGTTACCTATAAGCGGATATGTCATTGTTACAATCTGACCACAGTACGAAGGGTCAGTCAGAACTTCCTGGTATCCCGTCATTCCCGTGTTAAAAACAATCTCACCTATAGTCTCCCCGGCTGCTCCAAAACTTTCACCATAAAACACTGTACCATCTTCCAAAATAAGAACTGCCTTCATCTACCATCCTCCACTAATATTTATTTCAAAAGCCTATTACATATATTTTGTTCACAAATCTCATGAGGACTTTTTTGACTGCAATGCTGCATTAAGCTCATCCCTCATCCTTAAAGCTTCAGCCCTTGAAGCTTCGTCAAACCTGTCTTCATTATATTCATTTTTCCATAAATCAGACTGGTATGCACACATTATGCTTCGTGATGCATTTACAATCGCACCCATGCCATTTTTATCAAAGGAATGTGCTGCATCTCTGGCAGTGCCTCCCTGTGCGCCATAACCAGGTACCAAAATATATGTACTTTTTAGAATGCTCCTGAGTACTTTGGCCTGGTTCGGGTACGTAGCTCCTACTACAGCGCCGACACTACTGTAACCATACTTTCCAATCAGATTGTTTCCCCACTTTTCTACATAGCCGGCCACTACTTCATATACACTTCTTCCATCTTGCATAAGCAGGTCCTGAAGCTGGCCTGAAGACTTGTTTGATGTTTTTACAAGTACAAATATTCCTTTGTTATTATCTCTGCAGTCGTCAATAAAAGGTTTAATTCCATCGTAACCAAGATAGGGATTCACTGTCAGCGCATCAACATCAAATGCTTTGTCAATAGGGCCTTCCCCGAGGTCAATACTCCCAAGGAAAGCTGTTGAATAAGCCTGCGCTGTTGAACCTATATCATTCCTTTTTCCGTCGGCAATTACTATCAGTCCCTTTTCTCTTGCATATTTTATAGTCCTGCTTAATACTTCCATTCCTTCTACCCCATACATTTCATAGCACGCCACCTGCAGCTTCACTGCAGGAGCTATATCATAAACAGCATCTATTATTCTCTTGTTGAAAACCCATATAGCCTCAGCCGCACCTTTACTATTTCTTCCGAACTCCTTATAGGATTCTTCTCTGATTAAAGAAGGCACATATTCAATTCTTGGATCCAGACCTATAACAGACGGGTTGTTTTTTTCTATTATGTTATCAATAAGTTTATCTATAAACATCTTTTCCTCCTGTTTTTATTATTAGATTTATATCTGTCTGTCTCAATGTATTTCAAAAGTTCCATTACTTTTCTTTATAATAGAACTTTTTCTCATAAACTGTTTCTCTAAATTTTAGAACAGAACTTTTTCTCTCACTACAACATTCCCGTTAACTATTGTGTGATATACCGCACCTGTAAGCTTGAATCCATCGAAAGGTGAATTTTTGCTTTTTGACTTAAAATTATTTATGTCAATAATATTCTCTTCATTTATATCGACTATTGTGATATCGGCAGTTCTTCCCACCTCTATTGTTCCCTTGTTAAGTCCAAGTATCTTTGAAGGATTCAGGCACATTTTTTCAACCAACTGATTCATGGACAGATAGCCGGGTTTAACCAGATTAGTTATTGCAAGGGGGAATGCCGTCTCAAATCCCACCATTCCGAATGCAGCAATATTAAACTCGACATTTTTTTCATCTGCATGATGTGGTGCATGGTCCGTCGCAATTATATCGATTGTTCCGTCTACAAGTCCCTCTATAACTGCATCTACATCCTGTTTTGTCCTCAACGGCGGATTGACTTTTGCGAGAGTATTAAACCCGCTGCAGGCTTCATCCGTTAATGAAAAATAATGCGGACAGGTCTCTGCTGTCACCTTTACGCCTCTTTTTTTTGCGCTTCTTATTAATTCAACTGAAAGTTTAGTACTGACATGTGCAATATGAATGGGTACTTTAAGATACTCCGCAAGTATCAGGTCTCTTGCAACCATAATCTCTTCTGCAGCAGTTGGTATTCCTTTTAACCCTAGAATTGTAGACTGAAAGCCTTCATTCATTACTCCTTCATCGGACAATTCACGGTCTTCACAGTGTGAAATAACTGTTATATCAAACATAGATGCGTATTGCAGGGCTTTTTTCATAACGGAGGAATTGCTCACCGGATTGCCGTCATCAGAAACAGCAACAGCTCCGGCAAATTTCAATTCACCTATTTCAGCTAATTCTTCGCCTTTGAGGCCTTTCGTAATCGCTCCTATCGGATATACATTTACAAAGCCGTCCTGCTTGGCTTTACTCTTTATATATCTTATTACTGATTCATTATCTATTACCGGGTTTGTGTTAGGCATACAAGCAATGGAAGTGAATCCTCCCATAGCTGCACTCATAGTACCGCTTTCAATATCCTCCTTATATTCAAATCCCGGATCTCTAAGATGACAGTGGGCATCCACAAATCCCGGCAAAACATACATTCCCGTAGCATCAATGACATCTCCGTTTATTAATTCGAGGTCATGCCCTATTTCTACTATTTTACCGTCTTCTATAAAAATATCATAAATACCGTCCAGCTTTGTCTTAACGTCAACAACATGTCCATTTTTAATTAATATTTTCATTTCTGCCCCTCCTTGTCAAAAGGTATAAAAGCGCCATTCTGACAGCAACACCATTGGTCACCTGTTCATTTATAAAGGACCGGTCACCGTCAATTACTGTTGAGGAAAGCTCTATTCCTCTGTTTACCGGCCCGGGATGAAGAATAATAGCATCTTCCTTTGCAAGCAATAACCGTTTGTCATCCAGGCCAAAAAATCTTGAGTATTCTCTCAATGTGGGGAAAAGCCCTTTTTGCTGCCGTTCTTTTTGTATTCTCAAACCTATTATGACATCAGCATCGAGGAGCCCTTCCTGAATTGTGTTGTATACTCTTACACCTGCCTTGTCAATTTCAGGCGGCAGGAGTGTCGAAGGCCCTGAAACGCTGACATCAGCCCCCAGCTTTGTTAACCCCCAGATATTGCTTCTCGCAACACGGCTATGATATATATCACCAATAATTGCTACTTTTAGTCCCTCAATACGTCCCTTCTTTTCCATAATCGTAAACATATCCAGCAACGCCTGTGTCGGGTGTTCATTCATGCCATCCCCTGCATTTATAACAGAAGCCCTGACGTTCTTGGCAAGCAAATGAGGGGCTCCGGACATAGGGTGCCTTATTACAATAACATCGGTACCCATTGCATCGATTGTTCTCCCGGTATCTACAAGCGTTTCACCTTTTGCAACGCTGCTTGCCGCAACTGAAATGTTTGCAGCACTGGCACCCATATACTTAGATGCAAGTTCAAAGGAAAGCCGTGTCCTGGTGCTGTTTTCATAAAACAGGGTAACAATCGATTTTCCTGCCAAATGTGGAGTTTTCTTGTTCTTGGACTCAAGAATCATCTTCATGGTCTTTGCAGTATCTAAGATGTATTGAATTTCTTCCGCAGTGATATCCTTAAGTCCGAGTAAATCCTTTGATTTAAGATACATTAAGCTTCCCACCTTTATGAAATTCTATTTCAAACTTATAGCTTAGTAACCAGTCTGAGTGAAATCATAATAAAACAGTAAGGTCCATTCCTTACTGTTCTAAATAGAAATATCGCATTACATTTGCTTTATTGTAAATGGATTGAGACAATACTAAAGCAGGTATTTTATTAAAGTTGTTATTAAGTTTTATTGATTTAACACAGCTTTGAATTTTATACATCCTCTACCTCGCATTTATTGTTCAAACTCAATCCTGTAAATTATTACACTAATAATTTTTGTTTAATATTATATTTTTATTAAATATTGCATATTGTAACAGAATTAACACCATCAATCTCGGTTAACTTTACGCTTATCATTTCTGACCTTGAGGTGGGAACATTTTTACCGACATAATCAGCTCTTATTGGCAGTTCCCTATGCCCTCTGTCAACTAGTATTGCCAGTTGAATCATTTTAGGCCTTCCTATGTCCATAATGGCATCTATTGCCGCACGGATAGTCCTGCCGGTATATAGAACGTCATCCACAAGCACAATTCTTTTATCATTTACAGTGAAATTGATTTCTGTTCCGTTTACAACAGGATGCTCAGACAGAAGGCTCAAATCATCTCTGTAAAAGGTTATGTCAAGAATGCCAACATCTACAATTTTACCTTCTACCTGATATATTTTCTGAGCGATCATTTTAGCCAGCGGTACTCCACGGCGCTGGATACCTATGAGTGCAACATTGTCAACACCCTTGTTTCTCTCAATGATTTCATGAGCTATTCTTGTAACAGCCCTTTTTATAGCGTGCTCATCCATAATTTCGGCCTTTTCAAACATAACCTTCACTCCAATTAAATTTTTCCATGTTATTCACTCTAATGCAATAACCCTTATACATAACAAAACTTCCTGCCAGAAAGCAGGAAGTCGTAGTCATAGTAAACTCGTTCCGAAAACCAAGTAATCTGATTCACCTTTCCAGCCTCTCTGGACTAATTAAAAGGTCACTATTAAATTAAACTTACTATAGCATAATTATTAAGATTTGTCCATGTTTTTTTGTCAATATCAGTTGGAGAATTAGCACTAAGTTTTTCTCAGCTCTTCCAAGAGTTTATTGAAATACTCCGGAACTTCAGCCTCAAACTCCATATATTCACCGGTTTTCGGATGTACAAATCCCAGCACTTTAGCATGGAGAGCCTGACCATCCACATTGTATTTCTGCTTTTTACTTCCATATACTACATCGCCGACCAAAGGATGTCCTATATACGACATATGCACTCTGATTTGGTGCGTTCGTCCAGTCTCAAGTCTCAACTCTACATATGTGCAGTCCTTAAACCGCTCAAGAACTCTGAAATGCGTTACTGCATTTCTTCCGTTCTTTGTATTGACAGCCATCTTTTTTCTTTCTACTGGGTGCCTGCCAATAGGCGCTTCAATTCTTCCGGAATCCACCCTTAAAACACCATATACCACTGCAATATAAATTCTCTTTATATCATGTTTTTTGAGAAGCGAAGAAAGGCCTTCGTGTGCGGCATTGTTTTTTGCAACCACAAGTACACCTGATGTATCTTTGTCAATTCGATGAACTATTCCGGGTCTTATAATCCCGTTTATATCCGACAGGCTGTCACCACAGTAAGCCATAAGCGCATTTACAAGAGTACCGGAGTAATTACCTGCTGCAGGGTGAACAACCATCCCTTTAGGCTTGTTAACAATCAAAATATCATTATCTTCATATAATACTTCAATATCAATGTTCTCAGGCTTTACGTCGAGTTTTTGGGGTTCAGGTATTTCAACGCAAATCTTATCGTCAAGCTTAACCTTATAATTGCTCCTGACATTTTTGCCATTAACTTTTACCATGCCCTTTTCAATGAGTTTCTGAAAGTAAGTACGGGAATACTTCTCGATTTTTGATGATAGAAAGGCATCTAGCCTCACGCCGCTTTTATCAGGAGTTATATTTATTTCTTCATTTCCTCCTGTCCCTTCTGTTTCTTCTATATCTTCATCTTCTATGTCTTCTAAATTTTCTATGTCTTCTGTACCTTCAACATATTCAATATATTCCATATCCTCAAAATTCTCTATATTATCTAAATTCTCCACGTATATTAAACGTTCTGCAGCTTTTTCACTGTCTATTTCATATATATCTTTCGTCTCTTCCTTTTCGTTCCTTTCTCTCATTCCTACCGTCCTTCCATTTCTGTTGCCTTGGTCGGTTCCTTATATATGAAAATCAAATAATATGCCAAAAGTATAGTCCCTATTGTTACAAATGTATCCGCAACGTTAAATACCGGGAACCTGTAACTCCAGAAGTGAAATTCCAGAAAATCCACTACACTCCCTACAACAATTCTGTCTATCAGGTTGCCTATTGCTCCTCCAAGAATAAAGGACAGAGCTAAGCTATAAACTCTGTTTTTGGATTTTAGAAGTAAATATATAATTATCAGCGAAGCTATTATAGTCAATACAATAAAAAAGTACCTTCCATTCTGTAAGATTGACCATGCTGCTCCCCTGTTTCTTATATAAGTAATATAGAAAAAGTTCTTGATTACTTCTATCATTTCACCCATTTCAACATTTTTAACGATAATAAATTTTGAAAGCTGGTCTGCTACAACTATTAAAATAACTATTAAAGCCCAAAACATCTATCAACTCACCTCATATTTTTAATATTTCTGATCTCCCACCACAATAATGTCTATTATAATTCAACCTTCAGTTATATACCACTGTGTTATTTCGCTGTACCTGTCCCATATATGCGAATCTATTGTTCCTCTTATAGTTTTTCTATACATTACGGCATTATTTAAAAAATAAAGTCCTAGGTAGGGCACGTCATCTGCTATTAATCCTGTCATATTGATAAATAGCGCTTTTTTTCTGTCATTGTCAGTTTCGCTGAATATTTTTAAAACATAATCATCAACAACCGGATTGTTATATCCCGAGATATTTCTTGCTCCGGTATATCCCTCCGAAGTAATGAAATTTAAATAGGGTGTTGCATAAAGAAACGAAATATCAGGTATTTGTGGGACAGTGCACCCCATTAATGCCATATCATATTTCCCCGATTCAATTTTTTCAAGCATTTCATCCCACTTCAGCGGTACAACCGTTACCTCTATACCTAAAACCTTCAACTGCTGCACTATTTCCTCTGCAACCGACTTCCTTAACATGTTCTCATCATTAACAAGCAGCTCAAAGGACAGATATTCCCTTCTTCCATCAATTCTTTTGCTCCATCTTCCGTTATCTTCATTCCAGCCGTTTTGGGCAAGTATTTCTCTTGCCTTATTATGATCAACATTATAGGAAATAGTATTTGCGTCATTTAGCCATGAACCGGGAATTACAGGTATTTCAGAAATTATACCCCGTCCTGGAAGTATGTCATTAATGATTTGGTTTCTGTCAATTGAATAGGCAATGGCCTTGCGCACTGCTACATCACTCAATACCTTGCTGTTAAAATTAAATGCAATAAATTCATAATTCCTCGATGGATATGTCTTTACAGACGTATGTATACTCCCTTTATATCTCTCAATGTCTGTAAAATCAATGAAAGCAACGTCTATATCTTTTACATTAAAAGCATTTAGTGCATCTTCCGGATTTTGATAAATTTTAACATCAATATTCTCAATATATGGCAATGTCAGCGAGTCTTCACCTCTTGACGAAGCATTCCACCAATTGTCGTTTGCTGTAAGATGTATAACCTTGTCTTTCTCGACTGATTCAAATTTATATGGACCAGTTCCAGGAGGCAGTGTTCCGGACATCAAGCCATTATCTCCATATTTTTCAAAATAGTGTTTGGGTATTATCGGGAATGTCATTAATTCCGCCTGGAATGAATTGGGTTTTCCTATCACAATTCTAAAATTGTTCCTGTCGATTGCGCCAAAACTTGTAGCGCCTTGTAAATTGCTTTTATAAATGGAGCCGCTCCCGCCGTTTAATATTTCATTTACAGTAAACTCCACGTCCTCAGCAGTTAAAGGTGTACCATCGTGCCACTTTACATTCTCCCTGATATGAAATGTCCAAACAAGTCCATCCTGTGACACACTCCACCTGTCAGATAAAACGGGCAATGGATTTTGACTTTTTTGAAGCTTTACTAGACTCTCAAATACAAGTCCTGAGTAACTCTGAACAAAAACATTTCTTGTAGAAACAGGATTCAGAGTATCTGGTATAGTAGTAAAAAGGTTCAGTGTTCCTCCTCTGGTCACACCTCTATCTATGACATTATCATTAACATAAATATTCATATTTATATTGTTTATATTGTGCTCCTGCTCGTCCTGATACTGGACAATAGTGCTGCATGAAGAAAAAATTGCGCAGGCAGCAAATACTGCTATAGTTAGAAGTACTCTTTTCAATTCCATGCTCCTTTTAAAAAGTTTATCTGTTCCAATCCTTCTACTTTAACTGCATAATTGCAGCAAGACTTCCGGTTTTCCCCTCATCGCCTCTATAAGAAAAGAATAAATCCTTACAGCATTTGGTGCAAATACTGCTCACTTCTATATTCTCCTCTTTAACACCGGAATTCATCAATGTCGTTTTTACTATACTCTTCAAGTCAATCTTATTCTTTTCCCCATTTAGCTTGGAGATAAAACACTTACTCCAGGGAATTTCAGTTACAAAAGCCTCAACGACTTCATCTCCAACCTCAAAACAGCATTCTCCTATAGATGGTCCGATAACTACCTTCATATCACATGGTCTACTTCCATATTCTACACACATTTTTTCCACTATTTCGCGTGCAATTTCTTTCAATGTTCCTTTCCAGCCGGAATGCGCAAGGCCAATTGCTGTCTTGCCTGCATCAAAAATAAAAACAGGTACGCAATCAGCATAAAACGTTACCAGAGCAACGTTCTTTTTATTGGTAATCAGTCCGTCAAATCCCTTTATATCACTGCTTTTCAGGATTCCTTTTCCCCTGTCACATTCATTGACTGTTTTTACCTTTTTATCATGCACCTGATCAGATAAAACCAAATCTTCCATGTTTATGCCAAGTGCGCTGCATACCCTTTTATAATTCTCAATTACATTTTCTCTACTGTCCCTTCTTTTAAATCCAAGATTCAGCGATTCACATTCTCCAGTACTAACTCCGCCTATTCTTGTTGTAAAGCAATGGACAAGTACATCGTTATACTGTTCAAATATATTGAACTTCAGAAGTTTTACTCCGTTTTTTTGAAAAAATAAATTTTTGCCGTCTTTTTTGATGTCCGTGTACAAAGGAATTTACCCTCCGAAATATAATGTTTATGCCTCTTGCTTTATAAAATAATATTACCATAAAAATAAAAAAAAAGCATTTAAATGCTTTTAATGTTTAAATGATTTTGCTAAAAGTTTTTTTCTCTGTTCTTTTCTCTGTTTATTATTCTATTTTCTTGGCTCAACAATTAACTTAATGGCTGTCCTTTCTTCACCGTCAATTTGTATATCGGTAAATGCCGGTATACAAATGAGCTCAAGACCTGATGGAGCAACGAATCCTCTGGCAATCGCAACTGCCTTAACAGCTTGATTTAAGGCTCCTGCACCTATTGCCTGGATTTCAGCTGTTCCCCTTTCCCTAATTACTCCTGCTAGTGCTCCTGCAATAGAGTTTGGACTGGATTTTGCTGAGACTTTTAATACATCCATAATGTTTTACCCCCTAACACATTATCAATGATAATTATTCTACACAAATTTTTAAATTCCTCTTTTTTAGTTAAATTTTAGAAATTAAGAATTGCATTTTAATTATCTAAAATGTGAGAAATTCTTTTAATGCTCAGCGTTTTTCCAGTGACTTCATCTATTTCTAACAAAACAGCATTAAACTGTACCCTTCCCTTTGCTATTTCAAACCTTGTCGGCATGTGTGTCAGAAATTTTTCAATTATGATGTCCCTGTCCACTCCCAGTATTCCATCATAAGGCCCTGTCATACCGACGTCGGAAATAAATGCCGTACCACAAGGTAAAATTCTTTCATCTGATGTCTGAACATGAGTATGTGTACCCAGCACGCAGCTTACCCTTCCGTCCAGATACCAGGCAAGTGCACATTTTTCTGAAGTAGCTTCAGCATGCATATCCACGACTATGACCTTTACAAAACTTTTCAGATACTCTATTTCCTTATCAACTGAGTTAAATGGGCAATCAATACTGTCCATATAAATTCTGCCCATTACATTTATAACGCCAATTTTGCCCGCATTACCTTCAAATATTGTTGAACCTTTCCCTGGTATGCCTTTTGGATAATTTGCCGGTCTTACTATTCTTTGATCAGAATCAATAAAGTTGAATACTTCTCTTTTAGACCATGTATGATTTCCCATAGTTATTACATCAACACCGGCTTTATACAGTTCCTGTGCAACAACATATGTTATACCGCTTCCTCCGGCAGCATTTTCAGCATTAGCGACACAAAAATCATACTTTTCCTCTCTTCTGATCAGGCTAATCATTTCCTTAACAGCTCTTCTGCCAGGATTTCCAACAATATCTCCTATAAATAAAACCTTCAAAATTATACCACCTATTCATATTATAATATATAAATTATTATAAATACAATAATAACACAAAAAGCGTGAATACTCACGCTTTTTGTGTTATTGTTATTTTGTTTATTCTTATTCAAACTTATTTTCATACTTAATTATTTAGCATACTCAATAGCTCTTGTTTCCCTTATCACATTTACTTTAATCTGACCAGGGTATTCAAGTTCATTTTCAATTTTCTTTACTATTTCACGGGATTTTAATATTATATCATCATCAGAGACTTCATCAGGCTTAACGATAATACGGATTTCTCTACCAGCCTGAATAGCATAGGACTTTTCAACTCCATCAAATGAATTGGCTATTTCCTCTAATTTTTCTATACGCTTAATATAAGATTCCAAAGTCTCTCTTCTGGCTCCAGGCCTTGCTGCAGAAATAGAATCTGCCGCCTGTACAAGTATAGAAATAATTGAAGTCGCTTCAACATCACCATGATGTGCTTGAATTGCATTAACCACAATATTTCCTTCCTTGTATTTACGTGCAAGTTCGGCACCTATTGCAACATGTGAACCTTCCATTTCATGATCAACAGCTTTGCC
>Ga0134100_1001682_pt1 | contig 19912 bp, 13 predicted proteins | sample 11_taG_2_FD_94444 | JGI IMG/M metagenome (GOLD analysis project Ga0134100, IMG submission 94444) | Switchgrass degrading microbial communities from high solid loading bioreactors in New Hampshire, USA - 11_42_5_180_A3 metaG | ecosystem: Engineered > Bioreactor > Semi-continuous > Anaerobic >...
CCACAAGCACATGCCCGACAAGATGAACCTTTAAAATATTAGTGGTTCCACTGACACCTACCGGAACTCCTGCAGTAATGACCACCAAATCACCGTTTTTCACAATACCTGATTCCAAGGCTCTGTCTACTGCTTCCTCAAATAGCTCGTCCGTCGTTTCCTTTAAGTCCGATAACATGGGATACACACCCCAGGATAAAGCCAACTGCCGGTATACCTTTTTAGAAACCGTTGTTGCAATAATCGGGCAAGAAGGCCTGAATTTTGAAACCATACGTGCAGTATGTCCCGTTTTGGTTACCGATATAATGGCCGCCGCTCCTAAATCATGAGCCGTAGTACATGTGGCATGACTAATGGCATTAGTCACATTTGGTACAACATTAAATTGCTCCATTGAAAAACGCTTTTTATAATCAATGGAACTTTCGGTTCTTTCAGCAATCCTTGACATGGTAATCAGACTTTCCACCGGGTATTTGCCTACGGCCGTTTCCCCTGAAAGCATGATAGCACTTGTACCGTCATAAATAGCATTGGCAACATCGGTTGTTTCGGCTCTGGTAGGCCTTGGGTTCCGAATCATGGAATCCAACATCTGTGTAGCGGTAATAACCTTTTTCCCTGCCTTATAACATTTTTCGATTAAAAGCTTCTGTATGATGGGCAACTCCTCAAGGGGTATTTCAACCCCCATATCCCCTCTTGCAACCATAATCCCGTCACTGACTTTTATAATTTCATCAATATTGTTAACCCCTTCACGATTCTCAATTTTGGCTATAATCTGTATATCGCTTCCGCCGTTTTTTTCCAGGACTTTTCTGATTTCCAATACATCATATGCTGTCCTGACAAAAGAAGCCGCAATAAAATCCACGTCATTCTTTATTCCGAAAAGAATGTCCTCTTTATCCTTTTCACTAAGATAAGGTATTTTTATGGCTGCACCCGGAACATTAATACCTTTATGATTACTGATTTTCCCACCGTTTTTCACCGTACAAATCATATCTCTGTCTTGAATGTCTTGAACTACAAGCTCTATAAGCCCGTCATCAATCAAAATCTTGTTTCCTCTGCTCACGTCATTATGTAATTCTGAATAAGTAACCGATACAATTTCATTGGTCCCTTCCACTTCTCTGGTAGTCAGTACAAAGGTCTGGCCTTCTTTCAATTCCACTTCATGATCAATAAAATTCCCTATTCTTATTTCCGGCCCTTTTGTGTCTAGTAACAAAGCAACAGGCAAATTTAATTCGTCTCTGATTTTTTTAAAGATGTCAACACGTTTCTGTTGTTCTTCATGGGTCCCATGAGAAAAATTTAAGCGGGCAACATTCATGCCGTTCTCCATCATTTTTCTTAGTACTTCCGGATTATCGGTTGCCGGACCTAAAGTACACACAATTTTTGTTCTTCTCATAGATCGTCTCCCTCTTCAAAAATTAAGAGTGAAAAGTTGTACCCCTTCACTCTAATTAATTGTATTACACAGAAAGAATTTTTGCAAGATGAACCATATCCTCATCAATCTCTTTAGTCATATTTAATGCCTCAACAATATCATAATCCACAATTTTATTATTCTTCATTGCAATCACTCTGTTCCCAATCCCTTGCTTTAACAACATGACCGCCTTGGCACCCATCTGGCTTGCAATAACCCTGTCCATAACCGTCGGACTTCCGCCTCTTTGGATATGACCTAATATAGTTGCTCTGGTTTCAATTCCTGTAACTTCTTCAATTTGTTTTGCCATTTCCATGGTTCCACCGATACCTTCAGCAACAATTATAATATTATGTTTCCTGCCTTTGTTCTTTCCTTCCAAAATCGGTTTTATAACATCATTATTAAAATCAAAATTTTTTTCAGGAATAAGAATCACTTCGGCACCGGTAGCAATTCCCACACTTAATGCAATATATCCGGCTTCCCTTCCCATCACCTCAATCACACTACATCTTTCATGGGACGTTGCCGTATCTCGGATTTTATCAATAGCATCCTTAACCGTGTTTAACGCCGTATCAAACCCTATGGTATAGTCACTACAAGCGATATCATTATCAATGGTTCCCGGAATGGCAACCGTAGGAATACCTTGCAAACTTAAATCCCTGGCTCCCCTAAAAGAACCGTCACCACCGATAACAACAATTCCGTCGATCCCAAATACCTTACATATGGTAACTGCCTTTTTTACTCCTTCTTCCGTTTTAAATTCACGGCTTCTCGCTGTCTGGAGGATTGTCCCTCCTTTATATAAAATGTCGGATACGGATCTTGCGTGTAGTTCAAAAATATCGCCATTGATCAAGCCATTATACCCTTTTCTTATGCCCATTACTCTTAAACCTTCATGAATGGCTGTACGTGTTACGGCACGTATGGCAGCATTCATCCCCGGTGCGTCACCGCCGCTTGTTAATACACCTATTGTTTTAATCTCACTCATTAAGCTTCCCCCCAACAAATAACTACTAAAATAAAAAATATTTCAATGTACTTTGTAAAAAACACACCATATGTCTATCTTAAGGATATATTGTTAATTCATTGAATTAACAAACTTTGCAAAAAAAAAGGGAATAATCCCTTAAAACCCTGTATCAATAATGATGCTATGCGCCTCTTCAACTTCCGATTCAGGTACAAGTACCTCATAATAATTATCATTATTATCTGAATTTTTACTTATGGGTCGTATCTTAACCAAAAGTCCCTCTTTTTCAAGAATTGCCTGTAACTTCTCCACAATCTCTTTGCTTTGGGCCATATATACTACAGTCCACATATAAACACGCCCCTCTTTGATAATATATCTTATAAATAAATCTATGGAACACCATTTCTATCAACATATTTTCTTTGAATTGTAACGTTCGCATATCAGCAAACTTTCCCTATGCAATAAAAACTCCTCGCACTAATATTATATTATTTTAGGCAAAAAATCAATACATTTTATTGAGATTCTTATCAAAAATCCAATAAAATATTGAAAAATATTCTATATATAATAAATTAAATCATTTTAACGCAATCATCTCCCACTACTTTTTTTAATTCAGACAATAATAAATCATTGGGCTGAATCCATTTATCTCTTGAAGCAATGGTCAACTTATTATTCTCTTCAAAATAAACATATACCGGTACATCACCCCTTGAATGTTTTAATATAGGTACAATTTTTTCTAAAACGTGAGTCCGGTCTTTTTTGATTTTAATATATAGCTTTATATTCTTACTTACCTGATCTATCGGCGTAATTTCCTGACATAGAATTTTAGGTTGTTCTTCTTCTTTTATACTGATTCTTCCTTTTAAGATAACAATATTATCCTCCTCAATATAAGGAGAATAATTCTTTAACACTTGCGGGAAGATAATCACTTCAATAGTACCATACAAATCTTCCAAAGTTACAAACGCCATCATACTGTTATTTTTCGTTGTTTTCGTTTTTTTATGAATAATAATTCCGCCAATGGTTACAATATCTCCGTCAGTCAATGTTCTAATCCCTGAATGAATATTACTCTGCATCATATCTTCTTCTAAAGATATGATATCGGATGTAGTTGCAGTAACCAACGCTTCCAACTGATTTCGGTACTCATCCAACGGATGCCCTGATAAATACAGTCCCGTAACTTCTTTTTCCATAGAAAGAATCACTTTTTTTTCAAATTCATTCATTTTCGGATAGCTGTCAGTCAACCGATTATAATTCGACGGTGCCATTGAATCCAAAAACAGGGACATTTGCCCTTCTACATTCTGTTTCCTCTTCTGCGCAACATCATCAATGATGTTTTCATAAGCAGCCATAAGCTGTGAACGATAAACCCCAAAACAATCAAACGCACCACATTTTATAAGGCTTTCTACAAGCCGTTTATTTAAATCTTTAGTACTCATTCTCTCGCAAAAATCCCTAAAATCTTTAAAAGGACCGTTCTTCTCCCTCTCCTCAATCACATCCTTTATAGCATTTCTTCCCACATTTTTCACGGCCACCAGACCAAACCTTATACTGTTATTATAAACGGTAAAGCCGTCAAAGCTGGCATTAATGTCAGGAGGAAGAAGGGCGATACCCAGTCTTTTACATTCCCCAATGTATTCCGAAACTTTGGAACTATTGTCCAAAACACTGGTTAACAACGCCGCCATAAATTCCGTCGGATAGTAGCACTTGAGCCACGCCGTTTGATATGCTACCACTGCATAAGCCGCCGCATGAGACTTATTAAATGCGTACTTTGCAAAATCCATCATTTCATCAAAGATTTCTTTTGCAACAGTTTCCGGAATACCGTTTCGAACAGCCCCAGGCACAAGAATGTTACCGTTATCATCAGTAATGCCATAAATAAAATTCATCTTTTCCTGTTCCATAACATCCGCTTTTTTCTTAGCCATAGCCCTTCTGACCAAATCCGCTCTTCCCAGCGAATAACCGGCCAATTCACGTACAATCTGCATGACTTGCTCCTGATAAACAATGCATCCATAAGTCATTTGAAGGATGTCCTTCAGTAACGGATGTTTATATTGAATGTCTTCAGGATGATTTTTATTCCTAATATACCTCGGTATTTGATCCATGGGGCCCGGCCGATACAAAGAGATCCCTGCAATAATGTCTTCCAGCGAACGTGGTTGAAGCTCTTTCATAAATTGCTTCATGCCTGCACTTTCTAATTGAAATACCCCTTCCGTTTCACCACGGCACAACAAATCGTAGACCGGCTCCGCATTAAAATCAATGTTATTGATATCGATATCAATACCTTTCGATATCTTAATCATTTCTACCGCGTCTCGAATCACCGTTAATGTTCTAAGCCCTAAAAAGTCCATTTTTAACAAGCCCAATTCTTCCAAAGTACCCATTGGAAACTGAGTAGTAATATTGTCCTCATTTTTCTGAAGCGGTACGTAATTACTAATGGGCTCCTTGGAAATAACCACACCTGCAGCATGTGTTGATGCATGACGCGGCAGTCCTTCAACAGCTTTTGCAATATCAATGAGTCTTTTTACCTGCAAATTATTATCATATAAATCCCGTAATTCCGAATTGACTTCTAAAGCACGCTCAATGGTAATGCCCAGTTCCAAAGGTACATGCTTGGCAACCATATCCACTTCAGCATACGGAATATTCAAGGCTCTGCCTACATCTCTAATGGCCGCTCTAGCTGCCATGGTACCAAAAGTGATGATTTGTGCCACCCTGTCTTTCCCATACTTTTCAACGACATAATCAATCACTTCCTGTCTGCGCTCATAGCAAAAGTCAATATCAATATCAGGCATGCTAATCCGTTCAGGATTAAGAAATCGTTCAAACAATAAATTATATTTTATAGGGTCTATATTGGTAATTCCTAAACAATATGCAACAAGACTTCCTGCGGCAGAACCTCTTCCCGGCCCCACCATAATATTATGGTCACGGGCGAATTTTATAAAGTCCCATACGATTAAGAAATAATCCACATATCCCATATCTTTTATTACTTGAAGCTCATAGTCCAGCTTATTTTTTATCTCCTCGGAATATTCAGAGCCGTATCTTTTCCGCAAACCCTCATAACATAACCACTGAAGATACTCAAAAGGCTTATACTCTTCCGGTACATCGTAAGAAGGCAAATGTAACTTGCCAAATTCAAATTCCACATTGCACTGCTCGGCAATTTTAACAGAATTACTAATGGCCTCAGGAATATAGGAGAACAGTGCCTCCATTTCCTCAGAGGATTTAAGATAAAATTCAGAACCTTCAAAACTCATGCGGTCAGTATCGTCTACCGTCGTTCCGGTTTGAATGCACAATAATACATCCTGATATTCGGCATCTTCCTTATTCACATAGTGTATGTCATTAGTGGCTACAACAGGAATCCCTGTCTCTTCCGACAGCTTTATTAAAAGCGGATTAACGGCTTTCTGCTCTTGTAATCCATGGTCCTGTAATTCGAGATAAAAATTCCCACTGCCAAATATACTGTTATATTTATAAGCCAACTGTTTTGCTTTCTCATAATCTCCGGCTATTAAGGCTCTGGGAATATCTCCTGCCAAACAAGCACTAAGCGCAACAATTCCTTCGTGATATCTTTCCAACACTTCAAAATCCACTCTTGGCTTATAATAAAATCCTTCTATAAAACCAATTGATACCAATTGCATAAGGTTTTTATATCCTGTCATGTTTTTTGCAAGCAAAACAAGATGACCTTGTGAACCGTCCAATTCATTCACCTTATCATGTCTTGTGCGTGCAGCGGTATAGACTTCGCAGCCGATAATAGGCTTGACACCCTGCTTGACCGCTTCTTTATAAAAATCAATCACACCGTACATTACGCCATGATCGGTAATGGCCAAACTATCCATTCCCAGTTCCTTGGCCTTTTTGATTAAATCGCCGATTCTACATGCCCCGTCCAGCAAACTGTATTGTGTATGAACATGCAAATGCACGAAATATGACATCGTTTTTCCTCTTTCCTTCACCATGTATATAAAAATAATATATAAATATTATAACGTATTTTCGGAAAAAGAGAAAGGATGAAAATTTGATATGGGCGACCGCTGATCGCCCATACATAAAATACTGTTTACAACTCATAAGTATCCAATATGGTATATGTAGAAACCTTATCCAAATCCACTTCCACATAATTATCTTTAACGGAACCGTCGGAATTGTATACAATTCTTACTAACGGCCTTGCGGGAGATGCTTCGCTTATCCTAACCACAATTCCTTTTTCCCCCGTATTAAGCAGGACACCGGTTCCTACCGGATAGATTGCAACCGACTTGATAAAACTTTTTACGACGGCTTGATCAAAATGGTTTAAACATGGATTCGTCAAGTATTCTATCACTTTATGTGAACCTATCCTTTTACGGTATATTCTATCGGAAGTAAGTGCATCATAAACGTCCGCTATGGCTACAATTTTTGAAAAGGGATGTATCTCCTCCCCTTTTATTCCAAAAGGATATCCGCTTCCGTCAAGACGCTCATGATGCTCCAGCACAATTTTTTCCGAATCCGGTTCAAATTCTCCCGTCTTATTCAATATCTCATACCCAAATAAGGTATGCTTTTTCATTTCATTAAATTCCTCATCATTTAACTCGCTTGGTTTTTTAAGAATTGCCTCATCAATAACAATCTTGCCCACATCATGTAATAACGAACCTACGCCGATACATTTTAATTCAGGTTGCGTCAACCCAAGTTTTATGGCTGTTATTAATGATAGAACACATACATTTACCGAATGAGAAAAGGTATAATTATCGACAGTTCTAATGTCTGTCAAATTATAAATAATATGCGGATTTTCCATCAATTCATCAATAATTTTGTCAACGGTTTCCTTTACTTGTTCAAAATTAAACCGGTTATTAATTTTAGACTCATTCATTACATTCTTTACCAGAATTTTGGCTTCCATACGTGTTTGATTATTGATAACATCATCTACTACAATTCCTTTTGAAATTTCATCTTCAACATAAATTTCCTTAATTTTACAAGAATGCAAACGGGAAATAAACGGTTCTCTTAACAGAACACCCTCATTCAGCAAAACTCTTCCATCATCCGTATAAACAGTTTTTGCTAATACCATTCCGCTTTTTACATTTTTTAACGATATTTTTCTCATTGTTCCCCCATAAATATACTAAATATGTTGAAATAATCCGTTACTAAATAAATGACGCATTGTATAATTCGATATCAATCAATAAAATTCCTGCAAAGATGACATAAATAAAAAAATAATTCCATGGTCTAATGGAATTATTTTTCGGATAGGTCGTTTTTACCCTGCTGAATATTATCTGCAATTTGGATAATCTTTCTTAATCTATGATTAACACCGGACTTTCCTATGGGGGGATTTAATCTTTCACCAAGCTCCTTTAAACTTGCCTCCTTATATTGCATTCTTAGCTCGGCTATCTCGCGCAAGTTTTTCGGTAGCTTGTTCAATCCCATATGTTGTTCAATAAGCTGAATACTTGAAATTTGCTTCATTGCAGCATCGACGGTTTTTTCAAGATTGGCGGTCTCACAATTCACTACGCGATTCACGTTATTTCGCATTTCTTTCATAATACGAATATTTTCCAGTTCCAACAGTGATTTATGAGCGCCCATAATGTTCAATATATCAACAATATTTTCACTTCCTTTAAAATAAACAACATAGTTCGATTTCCTGATTACGGATTTGGCACGTAAATTAAAATGTTCAAACAAAGCGCACAAATCTTTGCTAAGCCGGTAGTAATGGGTAACAATTTCAAGATGATACGTTTTTTCCGGATCGGTAATGGAACCGCTTCCTAAAAAAGCCCCTCTTATAAAAGCCTTTCGGCAACACTCAGAATGGATGATTCCGCTGTTAATTCGATAGGAAACCAAATCCCTGTAATTCATATTGCCGCTAATTAATCCTACTTCACACAGAATTAAATTTAAACTCTCTTCGTCCCTTACATATAAAGAATAACTGTTTGTATATTTAGACATTTTATGTCTCTTGATTTTCACTTCCATGTGAACATGAAATGCTGTTTTTACCAAATTAAATATTCTTCTTGCCACCGAAGCATTTTCGGTATTAATTTTTAAATAACAACCTTCTTTGTCATGGCCTATGACGCCTGCAAAACATATAATCCCAGCAAGCTCTGCAATACAATCACACTGCTTTTCAATTGGAAGAGTACTTAATTCATTTTTCGTCTTTGAAGAAAAAGACACCTCCACAACCTCCTCATGCCCCATGAACGGCGCCTCTGCAAATCCTTATTTTAACCGGCTCTTCACATAGTAATAATCAATAATTCTTTTCCTGTCTTTTAACTTTGGTATATTTAAAGACAGTTTAGCCAAAATTTTTGCAAGTTTTTCAGTATCATGCCTTATATAATCATGATATATTTTTAACACATCTTCTTCGATTAATTTAATATTACGTTCCCTAAACTTTGCTCGATCTATTCTTACCGGCTCTGCACCGTCTTTAAAATACTTTTCCAATAACCCTCCTGATATAACCCGGGTATTGACAATACAATAGTCTATAAAAAATTGTCCTCCTGCATGTTCCTGTATGGCCTTTAAATGATCATAAGCCGTATATTTTTCGGTCTCCCCCGGCTGGGTCATGATATTGCATACATAGATCTTGATTGCCGAACTGTTCTGGATGGCTTCCGATACACCGTCAACCAACAAATTAGGGATAATGCTGGTATATAAACTGCCGGGCCCAAGAATAATCATATCCGCATCCCCAATTGCCTCAATCACTTCAGGAAGAGGATTAACTTTTTTAGGACTAAGAAATACATTTTTTATCCTACAATTTTGCTCGATTTTCCTTTGGGCTATCTTGGATTCCCCACACACTTCAGTTCCATTATCAAAAACCGCACATAAATTAATATTTTCCGCTGTAACCGGAAGTACTCGTCCCGTTACCGCTAAAACATCACTGAACCTTTTAACGGCTTCTACAAAATTACCTGAAATTCCGTTCATGGCCGCTATAAAAAGATTCCCGAAGTTTTGCCCCTTTAAGCTGCCTTCGGTAAAACGATACTGCAAAAGCCGTTCCATGGCAGGCTCCATATCCGCTAAAGCCAAAATGCAATTCCGAATATCGCCCGGCGGAAGCATCCCTAAATCCTGGCGAAGCATTCCCGAACTACCGCCGTCATCCGCTACGGTAACCACTGCCGTGATATTTTCGGTATACTGTTTTAACCCTCTGAGCATAGTGGATAATCCGGTTCCTCCGCCTATGGCAACGATTTTAGGTCCTCTGGTGATTACTTTCTTTTCCACAATCAGATTTTCGACTCTGTCTTGGTTAAAAGTAACCCGGATGTCAATATTCTTAATATGGTTCTTTATTTCCTCGAACCAATACATGAATTTGGTATAAATGTTAATCCCCTCCCTCTAGCAAACAGGCCCATATTAATTATTAAGCCGCCTGTCTTTATCAATATCCCTATGATCAATCAGTACCAGGTGGTGGGTATCTTTCAGCATATTATATAATGTCTCTGCAATGGTGACAGAACGATGTTTACCGCCTGTACAACCGATGGATATTACCAACTGTGATTTTCCTTCTTTAATGTAATGCGGTATTAAAAATTCAATCATATCATGAAATCTTTGGAGGAATTCCCTTGTCTGAGGCCATTTTAATACATAATCCCTGACTTCTTCTTCCTTGCCGGTATGTTCCCTTAATGAACTGATATAATACGGATTAGGAAGAAACCGAACATCAAGAACCAAGTCAGAGTCCAACGGTATTCCATATTTAAAACCAAAAGAAATAATATTAATTACCATTCCTTCATATTTTTTACCTTCTACATAAATATTTATAATTTGCTCTTTTAACTGTCTCGGTAAAAGATTGGACGTATCAATAACATGATCCGCAATATCCCTTACTTTTTGAAGCATTTCACGCTCGGCTTTCACAGCTTCACCGATTCTTCTGCCTTGGGACAACGGATGCTTTCTTCTGCTTTCTTTATACCTTTTGATCAAAACTTCATCACTGGCTTCCAAAAAAAGAATTTCATAAGTATAACCTGCTTGTTTCAGTGCGTCCAATTCCTTAAATAATTCATGAAATAAATCGCCGCCTCTTATATCAATCACAAGAGCCACTTTTTCAAGCTTTCCTTGAGATTGGAAACAAATCTCTGCAAACTTAGGAATTAATGCAGGAGGCATGTTATCGATACAGAAAAACCCTAAATCCTCCATGCAGTGAACGGCTTGGCTTTTACCTGCACCTGATAATCCCGTAATAATAACAAATCTCATGTTAATTACCCTCTCTTCTGTATGCATAAATCTACATTTCACCCACAAATTTTATTTCCGGATTTAATTCTACATTAAAATTCTTTTTTACGGTATCCTGAATATAATGAATTAACTCTAATACATCTTTGGCCGTTGCATTCCCTTTATTAACAATAAATCCGCAATGTTTTTCGGATACTTGGGCACCGCCAATGGTATATCCCCGTAATCCGCTGTCTTGAATTAACTTGCCGGCATAGTAACCATTCGGCCTGCGAAATGCACTTCCGGCACTTGGCATATCTAACGGTTGTTTTTCTTTTCTGCGATTATTTAAATCATCCATGAATTGTTTAATTTTGTGTGCATCTCCATGCTGTAACTTCAGGGTTGATTCAATGATGATTTTTTTTGTGCCTTGAAACATACTCGTTCTATAGTCAAACTCATGCTGTTCATTCTTAACGGACTTAATACTCCCATCCTCATCAATATACTGTGTTTCCGCAACAATATCTTTCATTTCACCTCCATAAGCACCGGCATTCATGACAATGGCTCCACCTAAGGTACCCGGTATACCTGAAGCAAACTCCATCCCTGAAAGGCTATGTTTCAATGCAATATTCGCCAACTTGGACAATAATACTCCACAACCTGCTTTAATATAAGTTTCCTCCACACGAATATGAGTAATGGCATTATGTGTCTTTATCGTCAAACCTCGTATTCCTTTATCGGATACCAATAAATTTGTTCCGTTGCCCATGACAAAATACGGTATATTATAATATTTGCTTAACTGAATAATTTGTGCCAATTGCATGCCGTCACGGGGTAAAAGCAGGATATCCGCTGCTCCGCCAATCTTAAACGAGGTATGATTTTTCATCGGTTCATTTAATAAAAACTTGATATTGCTGTCTATCTTCTGCAAATCATGAAGAAACCCCTTATAGTCATAATGGGCATTCACTTTACCACTCTCCCGAAAAATGATTCACTATATTGTCATTATATCAAAAAAAAGACATAAATAGAATCTATTTATGTCTATGTTAGGTATAATTTTATCTTCCTAACATCGCTGCTCCGATAATTCCTGCATCATTCCCCAAGAGAGCGGTTCTTATTTCAGGTTGTCGGATATCTTTACTATAAGTTTCTTCATAAACCATCTGTCTAAGGGGTTTCAAAAGGTATTCTCCCTCTTTGCATATGCCACCGCCAATGACTACAATTTCAGGTTGAAAAATGTTTATCACATTTGCCAAACCTACGGCAATATATTTTATGTAAGTGTCAACTACCGCTTGAGCCGTTTGATCCCCTTGTTTTGCAGCATCAAAAGCAGTTTTGCCGCTAACCTTGTCCAAATCTCCTTCCACCATTTTGTTCATCAGAGAATCCGGATTCTTTTTCATCGCTTCACGGGTTTGTCTAATAAGTGCCGTAGCTGAAGCATATGCTTCCCAACATCCTTTTCTTCCGCAAGTACAAGGTTCACCGTTCATGTGAATCACAACATGACCCAGCTCGCCTCCGGCATAATTGAAACCACTATATATTTTTTTATGAATGATAATACCTCCGCCAACACCTGTACCCAAAGTAATGGCAACAGAATGCTCAGCATCTTTGGCCGCTCCCGCCACCGCTTCAGCCAAGGCGGCACAATTTGCATCATTTTCTATATGTATCGGTAAATCAATATATTTTTGCATTTCTGCACGCATAGGCACATTTCTGAAATTCAAATTATTTGCATAAACAAGAACCCCTCTTTCGTTATCCGGAGTACCGGGGCTTCCTATTCCAACGGATTTTACATCCTTCATGGTATATCCCGAATCCTGAATAACTTTCAAAGAGAGCATGGCCATATCTTTAATAATTTCAGTATAATGCCTAGACGCATTGGTAGGAACACTATCCTTGTGAATAATATTCCCTTTTTCATCCACCAAACCTACGGCAATGTTGGTTCCCCCTAAATCAATTCCTATGTACATATAGAATTCCCCCTTTTATATATTTATAGATAAAACATATACAATATACTAATTTATGTTAATTTAATAACTTTGGTTGTCCCTTGTAGAGAATGTATTGTACTCAATGTAGGGACACAATACATGGTGTCCGAAATCAGTACATTCATAGGCGGACGCCATGTATGGCGTCCCTACAACTGCAACATATATATTATCATGCGAACGCTCTATATCCATTCCTCACAAATTAATATCAGCAATCTTTATACGGGCGACCACAGGTCGCCCCTACAGTAGGATAGATATATGTCCCTACAGTAGGATGGATATATGTCCTTACAGTAGGATGGATATATGTCCTTACAGTAGGATGGATGCATGTTCATATATGGATAAAGTGTTATAAAACGTTGTGTTGATGCGGCCTAAAAAGTGTATTTAATGTAGTTGGTGAATACTATAAAAAAACATCGTTTGGAATAGTATTCATCAACTAGAAATCTGTACACGAGGAATACCAATTTAGGAATATATGAACATGTATCCTAAATCGCATTTTTTTCAATTTCATCCATTAACCTTTTATTTAGCTCTTCTGCCGCGTTGTATCCCATTTTCTTTTGTCTGTGATTCATAGCCGCTACTTCGACGATAATGGCAAGGTTTCTTCCCGGTTTTACGGGAATGGTCAACGAAGGAATATCCAGCCCCAATATATTGGTATATTCTTCTTCCAATCCCAATCTGTCATATACAGTATTCTCTTTCCATACTTCCAAATTAATCACAAGATCAATTCTCTCAGTATCTTTTACCGCACCCATACCAAATATTTTTTTTACATCGATGATACCGATTCCTCTGATTTCTATAAAATGCCTGATAATTTCAGGAGCACTGCCTACCAGTGTCCTCTGAGAAACTCTTTTAATTTCCACGGCATCATCTGCAACCAAACGGTGACCTCTTTTGACCAACTCAATGGCCGTTTCGCTTTTACCCACACCGCTTTCACCAAGAATTAAGATTCCTTCCCCATAAACCTCTACCAATACACCATGCCTTGTTATTCTCGGTGCAAGCCCTAAATTAAGGTATGCAATAAGAGCTCCTAAAAACGCAGAAGTAGTTTCTTCGGTTCTTAAAACCGGAATATTATATTTTTCCGCCATGAAAAGCATTTCCCTAAAAGGCTCCAAATTCCTTGTTATAATGACGGCGGGAATCTTTTTGGAAAACAGGTTTTCAAAAGCTCTTAAACGTTCCTCTGAAGTCATATTGCTTAAATATGTGGTTTCAACCTTACCAATGACCTGTAATCGTTCGTGATCAAAATAATCAAAAAAACCCACCAATTGCAGCCCCGGTCGATTGACATCCGAAGCCGTAATCTTAATACGCTCCATTTCTTTCACCGGAAACACGGTTTCAAGATGAAATTCTTTTATAATACTCCCCAATTCAACGAAAAACGGGTGTCTATCCAAAAAACAACTCCTCCTAACATCACTCAAACTATTTTAGTCCCATCGCCCTGGTCCTTTTTTAATTGTATAACATTTTCCGTAATGGAGTCAAATGAATCATCGTGACTGATGATAAATAATTGATCAAAACCACCGGTAATTTCGGGAATAATTCTTGCAAGATTATTTCTTCTTTCACTGTCTAAGTTCCCGGTCGGCTCATCAAAAAATCCCAGTTTCGTATTGGACAACTGTTTCAAAAGACTTAACCGAACTGCAAGTGCAGCTGTCATTTGTTCTCCTCCCGACAATTGCCGAAATACTCTTCGCCTGTTTTTATTATTTATCTGATCCAGCAAAACAATCTCATAATCATCCTGCCATTCCAGACATACGTTTTCCTTTGAAACTTCCCGATAAAGATTATCGGCTTCCTTGGCCAGATATTCACGATATACTGCGCCTACTTTTTCACCGGCCCGATTAAATACACTTCTTATATATTCCATCATGGAGCGAATACCTATATATTTTTCAATTTTTGTTTGAATATTCTCTATTTCCTTTTTAGCCGCCTCCATTTCAGCTAATCTTTCATTGTATTCCTGTAAGTTCCTCTGTCTCTCTTCCATATCCTTTTCCATCACTGCAATTTCTTTTTGTAACTCCACCACTTTTTGCTCATAGCTTTCCAGTTCTTCTGAATGGAATTGATGTTGAAGCGTCTCTACTTCTTCGGTTAAGTTTGTCAACTGTACTTGTTTTGTACGAATTTCCGATTTCCTCAGTTCCAAATCCTTTTGAAGGTGTTCCACTTTGCCGGCTTCTTCCTGATATTTTATAAATTCATTGTATGTTTCCTGATTGAGTTTTTGCAGCGATTTCTGTTCATGAATAAGCATATCGATATTTTCATATTGTCTTAATTGTTGGGCAATGCTGCTCTTTTCATTCTCAAGGACTTGAACCTGTTTCTCTTTACTTAATAATTTCCTGCTTCTTTCATCCAGCATTTTTATCTTTTCCCGTAAAAGCTTTTGTTCTTCTTCTATAAGTTCCTGCCTTTTTGTAAGCTGAGCAAAAAGAGTAGAGCATTTTTGTTCTTCGTTTCTGAGAATATTACAAGTTTTTTCATAAAGTTCTTTTACAAACTGAATATTCTCGCCAAATTTTTCACATAAAACGGTTACCCAAGATACCAATTCTTCCAACTGAGAATAGGATTGTTCCGAAAATACGGCAACGCAGGCATCATAATTTTGCCATGTTAAAAGTATTTCCTCCATACTTTCTTGAAATTCTTTGAAAAAATCGGCATGCTGAACCACACCTTGGAAACAGTCGAGACTCTCCGTTAACAACGCATACTCATTCTTGAATTCTTCCGCTGTTTTACAAGGGTTTATGTTTAATATTTGCGTAAAATAATGCTTAAACGCCTTGATATACTGCAATTTTTCCTTATTCTTCTCTTCTGCTATCTTTTTGTCTGCATCTACTTCGGACAGTTTCTTTCTAAGCGTATCACACTTCTGCACAACCTGTTCCAATCGCAGAATGTTTGCAGTGTTTTCTCTTATTTTTAAATGAATTTCATCGATTTGAGCATGAAAATAAGCAGTCAAATCACCGTCAATATTTTTGCATTCCATCCCCAAAAAAGGACACAAACCGTCTTTGGTCTTTTCAACATTTTCCGTTAACATTTGAATCTTTTGCTGTAAAACCGCCTGTTCAGTCTTATATTTTTCCAACTCATTGGCAAACCGTAGTGCTTCTTCTAATTCCTTTCTTATCTCAGGCTCCCTTTTCAACCGTTCTTCTAACTGTTGCAGTGCTTCAACCTGCACCGTCCATTTCTGATAACCATCTGAAATTCTGTCCTTTAAACCGTTTATCTGACGAACAGCGTCATTGTACTTTTCCAACAGCACACCTACTGTTTTTACTTTTTGTTGAATATGATTCACTTGATTTAACTTATCCCTTGCCTTTTCAATTTCATCTATATTTTCTTCCATAAGTTTTCTCTTCTGAGTCAAAGCATCTTCATTTTCTTGCTTTTGTTGTAAGATGGATTCCTTTTCTGCGTTTATTTGCGTAATTAAAGCCGTTAAATCATTTTCTTTCTCAGTCAAAGTCTTATTAAGCCGATCCCGTATTTTTCGCCTTTCTTCCAATTCTTCCAATATTTTTGATGAAGCAATAAACAAACGGTAACCTTCCCTGGATTGATTCACCTTTTCCACTGCCTTTAAAGCGGATGCCAATTGTTGCTCCAGTTTTTCAATAATTTCATGAATATTTTGTATACTTAACTGTGTAATTTCTACTTGTTTAAGAGTAGCCTCAAGCTTTGCTTTGATATCTCTTAAATAGTCCCTCTGTTTCATATTCTGATGAAAAATTTCTCTTTTGGATTGGATTTCATTTTGTAATTCTTCTATAACACGGACAAGATTTTCAACTTGCTCTTTTACCGTATCATATTCTCTAATCCGCTCTTGTAAAACAGCCTGCTGTTTTTCTTCTTGTGCAATGATTTCATTAATATAACTCACAACGCCCCTTGTATTTTCCCATGCCTGTCTGTAACTTTCCACCTTAAGCAATTTATTGAATATTTGCCGTCGTCCGGCAGGCGTGGTAAGGAAAGGGGCTGTAAAAGTTCCCTGGCTGACTCCGATAACATCATTAAACAATCCGGATAAATTTTCATCCTGAGGAATACCCATGCAGTCTTTAAGCCATGACTTTACATCTTGTTCACCGTGCAAATCAATTTCGCATCCCGATTCCACGTCAAATACCAGCCATGAATTGACATTTCCAAATTTTCGAACAACTCTGTAAAGCCGTTGGTCATTTCCTTCAAACTCAACTGTAATCATTCCCCTTTTTGCTCCATAACGGACAAAATCCACAAGCTTTCCCGGTTGTGCATCAAACAAGGCATATCCTATGCTCTCAATAAGGGTGGTTTTCCCTGCTCCGTTAATTCCGCAAATAAAATTAATACCATCGTGAAAGGTAATGGTTTCATTAACATAGCTTTTTACATTTTCCAACTGGAGTTTGGTAATCTTCAAAGAAGACACCTCCTTTCCCGCGGAACAATATAGATTAATCTACATATATCCATATCCCATAATTTCTATTTGACTTCGCCGTGACTCTGCGGGCGACCACAGGTCGCCCCTGCAACAATAACGATTTATCCATAATGAGCAGTATCCAATGTAGAGACACCATATATGGTGTCCGAAATCAATATTCCCATATACGGACGCCATGTATGGCGTCCCTACATTATCAACATATTCCAAAAAACATGAATAATATATCAGGACGCATATAATGGATTTCCTACAAGAAGATAAACAACATTTATACTTTTTCTTCTGTAACAGCCGCCTCAGTTAAAGAAAGAAGCATACTCCCCATATCTTCCTCTATGGTTGCAACAATTTCTTCCGGCCCCACATTATCCATGGCTTGATTCTTAATTTTAAGAATCAAATCCACAATCTTGTCTTCCATATTCTTAAATTCCGGTCTCTCTTGACAAATCATTTTCCTAATGACGTTGCGTTCTATACTTACCCTGTCGAACCCGCTATAACTGTTTTGTTCGACGGCTTCATGCAAGTTGACGTTGTTTACAATATCCACAATTAAACAATGATACTTTAATTTTATAACTTCCGATATTCCCTGAACATCAATTGCATAGGAATGAAAATCCACTTCCCCGTATAAAATAATTTGAACCATGGGTTTTTCTTCCCGCACAGGAAGTTCTAAGGTATCCATTTCCTGAATAATTTTATCGGCGGCATCCTCCGGATTGTTTATACCGGTCAAATCAATGGAAACATAATAAATATCCCTTCGCTTGCTTTCAACAAAGTTAACGGTTTTCTCCTTTCCATGAACAATCACATGGTAAAAACCTTTTTGTCTATCATTTTTAGCCTCATCAATATGTACTGATTCCGGTGCACCCGGATTAAATATACAAGGATCCGACTCCTGCCGGCTGTGTATATGACCAAGGGCAAAATAATCCACAACGCCGTTAAATTTTTCAAAAACCTTGCTGTTTACCCCTGCCATATCCTGTCCCATCAGTTTGTCCACCGCCGCATGAAGGAGTACTACCGTAAAATCCTCGGAAGGTTCCAGCCATTCGGCTATTTCTTCCAACCGTTGTTTTGTGGTAGCGCCCAGATAACCGAGACCGTATATCTTAATGCCGTCGGCCTGATAGACACAACCTTTCACGCCGTCATAAGGATTTAATATCAATTTTCCCTCAATAAATTCCGGTTTTAATAAATGCAGATAACCTTGAGAATTCAAAAAATTCATCCAAGACTGGCCTTCCAAATAAAATGCTTTATCATGGTTCCCTTCAATGGCTATGACCTTAATTCCCGCATCCTTTAACCTTTTCAATTCCACAATGGCCTGTTCCAGTGTTTGTGCGTTAATGCTCCTATGATGGAACAAATCCCCGCCGATGAAAAAATAATTCACCTTATGTTGAATCGCATAGGAAACAATTTCACCAAAGGCTCTACCGAAATCCAACCAACGCTGTAATTCATTATACTGCTGACACCCCAGATGAAGGTCACTACAATGGATAAAGCTCAGGGTTCCCATACTCTGCACTCCCTTATCAATTTATGGAATCTTCTAAAAGTTTCACAGCCAATCGTGCATTTTCCATTGCCTTTTCTTTTAACTCATGGATGATTTCTTGAAGCTGTAAAGCAATTTCCTGTCTTCTTGGCCATACATCGTCGATTACACGGCATAAATGTTCAAATTTAATATTGGTAATGTCTCCTGCCGTAATTTGTCCGATATAATTCAAAAATGCCTGCACCTTCGCTTCATATGCAAGCCCGATCATAGGAACCCCTAATGTTGCTGCATAGATTAATGCATGTAACCGCATGCCGATCATCAAATCACACTTTTTAATCACGCCCAATAATTCATCCACCGAATACTTTCCTTTTAAAACATAAGGTTTCTCTTTCATTTTCGAAACAATGGAATGAATCATCCATATATCCCGAGGAAAATGCATAGGGATAAAAAGAATATCCGCACCGTATTTTTCGATAATATAATCACACATTTTAGCAATCACTTCGGAATACTGCGATTTCTTCTTCCAACTTCGTATGGATACGCATACAATTGGTTTACCGGTAGGAATTCCTTCCTGTCGGAAAATTTCTTGTATTCTAATCTCATCTACCGGTTGCAATGTAAGAGCCGGGTCAGCCGTAACCAAAACGGGCGGCTTGTCAATTTTTAACCGCTTTATTTCATGGAAAGAAGCCTCTTCCCTAAGAGTAATTAAATCCACCTGGTTTACAACATCCCTGACCGCTTTTTCATTCTTCTTCTTATGAATGGGCCCTATGCCGTTGGCATATATCATGACTTTTTTATTCAATTTCAAAGCCAACCGTATGGTTCCCAGATAATACATGAGCGACCGCGTACTGGTAATATCCTGCAATAAACTGCC
>Ga0134100_1001686_pt1 | contig 19875 bp, 19 predicted proteins | sample 11_taG_2_FD_94444 | JGI IMG/M metagenome (GOLD analysis project Ga0134100, IMG submission 94444) | Switchgrass degrading microbial communities from high solid loading bioreactors in New Hampshire, USA - 11_42_5_180_A3 metaG | ecosystem: Engineered > Bioreactor > Semi-continuous > Anaerobic >...
CAAGCCTGGGCCAGCCAGCGACTCCCGACGTGATTGCCACCTTCGCCCGCCGTGTCGCACAGATCGCGAGGCAAAACACCGACCGCATCCCGCTCAACGTGCGCCCTAACCCACGCACCAGCTTTCCTGACAGCTACATCGACGATATCATCCTCTCTCTCATCAAGGAGGGGCCGCGCGTGGCGGCGCTGCTCGCAAAGGACAACGCCGCCTGGGAGCAGATGCTCAACTACATCCACCGGCGCGCGCGGAGCAACCTGGCGCGCTATTATGAATACCTGCCGATCAAGGTGCCGCTGAACAGCCTGGCGCGGGACATGGCGCTGCACTGTGCGGCTATCCTGCTGCGGCGGCTGCCGACCTTCCCGTTTGACACCTCGCTCGACGCGTGGGTCGCGGTGTTGGTGGCCAACGAGGTGCGGACGCTCCGGCACCGCGCCGATTTCCGCTGGAACGATCTCGCCCGCTCGCTGGATGCGGAGAACGACAGCCAGCTTGACTCCCCGCGCCTCATGGATACACTGGCGGATGAAGGCCTGGACGACATGTGGCGGCAGTGGGAGGAGATGTTCGTCGTCACCAGCCATCTTGACGACCTCACACCGGACCAGCGCGAGGTGATCTGGCGTGGGCTGAATGGCGAGGACTCCGACTCGATTGCCCGGCACATGAACCGGACGCGAGACGCCGTGTACTCGCTGCGCGCGCGCGCCGTGAAGGTTCTGCGCGAGCGCATTGCTGCGGACTAGGAGACCGCATGCTTAGAAATATGCCCTCGATCCCCCAGCCGGATCACGACGCCATCCGCCGGCTGCTCAGTCGCTATGCCGAACTGAAGCACGCTGGTCAGGACGTGGAGAAGATGTATCCGAATGTCGCACAGCATCTGCGCGAGTGCCTCGACTGCCGCGCGCTGCTTGCCGATGCAGAGCAGGACAGCGCCGGGCCGCTGGCCTGGCTGAGCGCCTCCGAGCTGCCGTTCCTGCATACGTCCTCCGAAAAGCCTGACATCCGCGTAACACCCGGCAGCACCCCCGAGGCGTTCCGCATACACATCGCGCTCTCGCTGCCGGGCCGCCACACCTATGGCAATATGCGCGCCCCCCAGCCCGGCGCAGGCCCGGCGGAGCACGGTGAGCAGCTTCTGCTGGCGGATGTTGTACGGCTGGAGGATCAGGAGATCGGCGTTACGCTCGTCGCCACGCAAAGCGCCACCTGCCAGAACGCGTCTCCGGGCGAGGTCACGGTGATGGGCGAGCTATACGGCGACGCTCTGCCGCCGGTCATCCATGCGCAGCTTGCCGTCGGCAGCCGCATATACTACGCGAGCACGAACAATGGCGTGCTCCAGTTTGAAAACGTCATCCTTCCCGGTGAGGGGGAGCCGATCAACCTGACACTGGAAGCATTAGGTTGATACCGGCATAAGCCCATTAGTCCACCAGGCCCGCCGCATGATTCCCGGCGCGCTCGAGTATGCCGCAGAGTCGGCTTATAAGAACCATCCTCCTGTGACCAATACCATCTCCCTCTCGCCAGCCGCCCTGCACGAGCGGTTGGCCGCTGTGTCTACCGATGTCGCCTCTCCCGATGCTGTCCGCGCGGCGCTGGCGTCGGGCCGTGCGTGTGCGCTCGATGATCCCGCCGGGCTGCTCCTCGATGTGACCGAGCGCGCGTGGGTCAGCCCGCCGCTCGGAGCAGCGATGGCCCTCGGCGCGGTCGAGGCGGCAGACGAAACCGCCGACCCGCTCGCCCGGATCTACGCACAGGCGGCGCTCGGCGTAGCGCTAGTGCGGTGGGGCAACCTGGCGCACGCCCTCGACATGCTACGCGAGGTCCGGCCCGCCCTGCTCGCCGCCGCTGCCCCCGGCGTTTCCCACCTGATCGTCCACTGGCATGAGGTCCTGTGCACGTACCTTGTGCTGTCGCCAGACAGCGCGGTTGATACCCTGCTGTCCATCGCCGGGGAACTGGAGGCAGCCGGCGAACCTACCCTCGCGCAGCGCTGCCGCCTCGACACCTCGGTATTCTGGTCCAAACAGGTGCGCGACAGGCACCCCGGGCTGGTGGAGGCGATCCGCACGGCGCTCACGGGGCAAAACCGCCCGGTAGATGAAGGATATGCGACGCTGTCCGTCGCGGCAGACGCCGCCCAGCAGGGGGATTACAGGCGAGCCTTCCACCTGCTGGGCCGGGCAGAAGCACTGTTCCAGCAGGCGGGCGCACATGCGTTCCTGAGCCTCGCGTGGCAGCAGCGCGGCGCTTTCTACCGGCAGCACCTCGACATACAGCAGGCGCTGCACTGGCTTGAGAAGGCGGAGCGGCTGGCGACCGCCATGCAGCACCCGACGTATCGCATCATGGCGCTCGTCGAGATGGCTATACTCCAGTTCGAGCGGGGGGATATGGACCGGCACTTCGCGGTTATCCACGAGCTTGAACAGCTTGAACCGCAGATGCACCTGCCCGCGCTCACCGCCTTCTGCCAGCTTACGCGCGCCAATCACCTGCTGCGGCAGGCCAGCTATGACGCAGCTCGCGAGGCCTACCTCGCCGCGCGCACGCAGTACCTGATGCTCGGCAACCACCGCTTCGCCACGACATGCACCATCAACCTGGGCATTCTGGCGCGGCGGCAGGGGAAGTTCTCCCTCTCGCTGAGCTATTTGCGCGAGGGGCTGCAGCACGCCCGCGATACGGGCAGCTTCGAGGAAGAGTTGGGCGCGTACCGTAACCTCGCCATGACGTATGCCGCCTTCGGCTACATTGAGCCTGCCATCGTGTACCTTGAGCAGAGCATGGAGCTGGCGCAGGCACGCGGCGTGACCATCCAGAGCGCCCGGCAGGCCGTGTACCTGGCCATGCTGCTGGCCTCTCATGGGGAGGGTCAGCGCGCGCGCGATCTGCTCAATATGGTGTGCTCTCAGGTTCGCTTCCGCGGCATCGATCACGTCATCGCGCTGTGTGATGCCGTCGAAGGCGAAATCCTGCTCAGCGAGGGGCACTACCACGAGGCACTGGCCCGCTTCGACACCGCACGCACACGTTTCGACGCCCTCGGAATGGAGGAGTGGGGCTGGTTCATGCAGGTGAAGATCGGCGAGGCGTATGTCCGGAGCGAGGATATCGACAGGGCGGAGGAAGTCCAGCAGCAGATCCCGGTCGAACGGCTGACGGCAACCTTCCAGTGGCACCACCGCTCGCTCCTGGCTCGTATTGCAGAGGAGCGAGGGCAGCTCACCGACGCCCTCGCCGCGTACATCGGCTCGCTGCTGCAGGTGCACACCTCACGCCGCTTCCTCGAAGAGGAGCAGCAGGCACACCGGTTCGTACTCTCGTACCAGACGCTCTACGATCACGCCTTTGAGCTGGCGCTCGACCTCGACGACCCGGCGGAGGCGCTGCTGATCGCCGAACTGCACGGCTCCCCGCTTCTTGCGACGCGGCTCGGCCTGCGCGACAGCGGCATCGACCCGCGCGCCGTGCCCGCCCTGCTGCGCCGGGCGCTCGGCGAGCACCTCGGCACGGACTGGACGGTGCTGCGCTACGCCTACCACAACGGCAAATACTGCCTGTTCATGCTGTACCCGGAGGGTTTTGCCGCCATCCGCCTGCACCTTGATGCGCGGGCGCGCATGGTGCTGCGCCTCGCCGCCACACCGGGCGAGTCCTTCCGGCGCAAGGCTTACCAGGGCAGCGAGCAGGGCAGCGTCATCGGCCCAGAGGGGCGCAGGCGTCTGTTTGAGGCGCTGCTGCCCCCACCCACCCGGAAGTACCTTCACCCCGACCACACGCTGATCGTCGTGCCGACCGGCCCGCTGCACGGGTTGGCCTTCCATGCCCTGCTCGACGGCGACGCGCCGCTCATCACCCGGACGCGCGTGCTATACGCGCCCTCGCTGGAGCTGCTGTATCACCTGCTGGCCCGTTCCGCGGAGTCGACGGGCGGCCTGGGTGAAGGGCTGGTGCTGGCCCAGTCGAGCTTCGAGCAGGCGGGGTATGCCGGGCTGCCCTATGTCGAGCAGGAGGCCGCCGCCGTGCTGGGCGGCGCGAGAGGCGCGCGCGTGCCCCTTGCCGAACTGGACCCCGACCGGCTCTCCGAGTTGGGCCAGTCGGGTGGGCTGGCCCGCTATGACTGGCTGCACTTCGCAACGCACGCCTACGCGGAGCCTGTCACGGGGACGTTTACCGGGCTGCTCGTGGGGCGGGGGGTGCTGGATGTGCAGGCTATCCGGCGCTGGCGGCTCACCGCGCGGCTGGTGACGCTCTCCGCCTGCCAGACCGGCGTAGGGCGCTGGCACTACGGGGACGAGATCGCCGGGCTGACGCAGGCGTTCATCAGCGCGGGCGCGCAGTCGGTCGTGGCAAGCCTATGGCTGGTGCAGGACGAGAGCACCGCGACGCTCATGGCCGCCTTCTATCGCGCGCTCGGCGAGGGGCAAAGCCCGGCGGCGGCACTCGCCACCGCTCAGCGCGCCGCTCACCGCGCCGGGGTGGATGCCTACCACTGGGCGGCATTCAGCGCCTTTGGCAGGCCGTAAATGGGAGGGGTTAAAAAAGTCACCCCGCGAAGAGCAGCAGCCACAGCGCCAGCGACATCGCAATGCCGAGCGAGAAGCCGCTGATCGCGTCGGAGAAGTAGTGCACGCCGAGAATCACTCGCGAGAAGGCAACGAGCAGCCCCCATACCAGCATGATCAGCCCGAACCACAGCGGCCCGATCAGCAGGCACATCGTGGCGATGGCCCCGCCCCGCGCCGAGTGCCCCGACGGGAACGAGTACGGGTCAAGGCGGCGGTATATCTGCCCCCACTCCCCCACCGGGCGGCTCCGCCGGATGAGAAACTTGAGCGTCTGCACGACGAGGAAGGTCAGGATGTCGGCGGCGAGCAGGTAGACGACCCGCAGCCGCCACTCCGGGCCGCCAAGCAAAAACAGCGCGCCCAGAAACAGGAGGAAGGGCACGCCGTCGCCGCTGTGGGTGATGATAATAAAGGTCGAGCGCCGCCAGTCGACGATCTCGCCCATGTAGAGCGCACCGGAAATGCGCTCGTCGCCCGCCGCCAGCCAGGTATTCAGCTTATACATGTCGCCGGACGCGGTTCAGCCGCCATTCCGGTGGGCGGTTGCGCCACCGCCATACCAGGCCCACCGGGTAGCCCACCATCTTGGCGACATCCCCCACTACGCGGATAACGGGGACCCACAACGCCGCCCGCAGCCTGTCCGGCGGCTTCAGCCCGCCCCACTGGTTGAGCAGCCGCCGGTACGGCGTGCGGAACATCGCCGCGCCGCCCGCGACGAAGCCCAGCAGCCACCACGGGCTGCGTACCATGGCGAGGATCAGCAGCAGGGGCGTGGCGACGAGGTACGTTGCATAGCGGATCAGATGCCGGTGCAGAAAGAGGTCCGCCTTGCCATCGCCGCGCGCGTACTGGTAGTACTGCTTCCAGAAGGCGCGGAGCGACGTGCGGGGCTGGAAGTACGCGATAGCGTCCGGCGCAAAGGCAAACGGCCCGCAGCAGGCCGCCAGCCGGAAGTCCAGCACGAGGTCTTCGCAGAAGTCCAGCCATTCCGGGTAGCCGCCGACCCGCTCGAACGCGCTGCGCCGGTAGGCAACCGACCGGCTGGACGGCATGAACTTCTTCGGGTCGATGTCCCTGAGTTCGGGCAGGACGGTTGCGCCCATCGCTACCTCAAAGGGCGTGCGGGTGTCCGGCAGGAAGAACCCGGCAACGACCTGCACCCCGGGGTCGGCCTCAAACGGCGCAACGAGGCGCTCCAGCCAGCACGGGTCCAGCCGGACGCCGGCGTCGGTACTGGCGATCACGTCGTGGGTGGCGGCGGCAATCGCGATGTTGCGGCCCTCGGAGATGTTCGCGCCGGGCCGCACGATGACGCGCAGCGGCAGGCGGTCGGCATACGACTCTATCACCTCGACGGTGTTGTCGGTGGAGCCGCCATCGCAGATGACAATCTCATCCGGCTGGCGGGTCTGGGCGACGATGGAGTCCATCAACCGGCGGATGGACTCACCTTCGTTGAGTACGGTGGCAATGAGTGATACACGCATGGGCTGATTATAACCACGCGGGGGAAAAAGAGGCGAACGGGGGAGGTATGTGTACAGCCATCATGTAGGGGCAGGTCTGAGACCTGCCCCTACTCTACCCCATCCCCCGGCCCCTGCCCCGCTAGCAGGGAAGGGGAGGTTGGATGGGGGTTTCGCACACGCTGCGCACAGGTGTGCCATATCGATCACATTATGAGCGTCCGGTGTCAGACGCCTTGCCTACTCCACCATGACCCACCGCGGGAGGGCCAGCAGCCAGCGCCGGATCTCGTCCCAGTCGGCGCCGGGGGGCGGCGGGCTGGCGACGTGTGACAGCGCCAGCGCGAGCCGGTCGTCGGTGCGCGCGTGCTCACCCCGGTTATCCGCCGGGTAAAACAGGTCGAGCGTGCCGCGCAGCCGCTCCACGACGCGCTCGCGCAGTGCGTTGATGGCCGCCGTAGGAGCCATCAGCACAAAAACATCGTCGTCCAGGTGTCCGCAGAAGCCCGCCTCGCCGCACGTCTCGCTCATGGCGTTGCTGAGCGTCAGCCCGATGAGCCGCAGGACGTCGTCGCTCGCCACAAAGCCGTACATCTCGCGGAAGGTCCACAGCCCCAGCAGCCGGGCGACGAGCAGTTCCAGCGATGCGCCCGGCGCTGCCCCGCGCATCCCCAGCACGGCCTCAAAGACGCGCCCCCGCTCCGGCAACCCGGTTACCGGGTTGGCCTCGCGCAGCAGGGTGGCGCGCTCCAGCGTGTTGTGAACGCGCAGGCGCAGCTCGTGGATGTCAAACGGCTTGGTGATGTAGTCCGTCATGCCGATGCTCAGCCCCTGCAGCCGGTCCAGGCGACCCCGGCGCTCGGTCAGGAAGATGATCGGCACGTAGCGGGTGATGTGGCTCTCGCGGAGGCGGCGGGAGATCTCCAGCCCGTCGATGTCGGGCAGGCGGATGTCCAGCAGGATGAGGTCGGGCGGATGGGCGCTCGCCAGCCGGATAGCCTCCTCACCCCGGCCTGTCGACGCGACCGCATAGCCCTGCATGCCGAAGTAGGCACTGAGCATCTCGGCGAGGTCGAGGTCATCCTCGACGATCAGAAGCCTGGGTTGCTGGTCTCTGCGCATAGCACGACTTCCAGACTGCTGCCCCCAGGCGACATCCGGTGGGCGCATGGAAGTGGGTGGCGTGACGCGCGGGCGGCAAACAGCTTACAGCCCTGCTGGCTCACTCGCAGACGGCTGCTCGTATGGACTTTGGACGTTTTGCAGGCGGCGGGCACGGCCCGCACGCCGGTCAGATCAGCGCGGCCAGGTCTTCGACGGCGCGCCGCATGTCCAGGAAGATCAGGCCCAGGCGGGCGTCCTTGCGAGCCAGCACGGTCAGCACGGCTTCCTCGCCGATGGCCATCAGGATAACGTAGCCGGCCTCACCCTTGATGTAGACCTGGTCGAGCACGCCACGGCCCAGTTCGCCGGCAATGCGCTCGCCGAGGGATAGCATCGCCGCCGACATCGCCGCAACGCGGTCCTCTTCGACATCGGCAGGCATGGAAGATGCGATGCTCAGGCCGTCCACGCTGATAATCGCGGCTGCCTCGACGGACGGTGAGCTAACCTGTAGATCACGCAGCCGCTCGATCATTTGCTCGGTGCGAGACTTCGTCACTGTCTAACTCCTCACGATGTTCCGGTGTGATTCGGGTACGAGATGGGATCTCCATTGGCGACTGCGGTGGCGGTGTCGAGCCGCTGCGCCGCATGCCCGCCAGTATAGTACAGGCCCGGGGGCGGGGCAACAGAGGCGCGCCCGCTACTCAACCGGTACTTTCTCGATCAAGATCACGCAGTTCTTATCGCCTTTGGCCATGCACTCGGTTTCCATCAGGCGGAATTTCTTGTTGTTGGTCGTCCAGGCGAGCGCCGCCTGCAGCACGCCGATCGCCAGGTGGCACACAGGCTCGGTGTCGTGGCGGCCCCAGCACACGGGGCAGCGCGTAATGCGCCAGATCCAGTGCTTCTCGTCCTCGTCCACCTCAACGACCTGGTCGCTGACGGTGTTGAAGAACTTGGAGAAGAACTCCAGACCCAGCTTGACCTTCGCCTCCAGCGAGCCGACGCGCATCGCAACCTGTGCGGCGGCGGCCACGCTCTTGAACTGCGCCAGCCCTTCACGGAAGGCCTGCTCGCCCGCACGCACGGCAAACACCCGCGCCCCACGCGGGCCGTACATATCCCAGATGGCCTGCTGAAGCTGGCCGACGCCCTCGAACGGGAAGGCCTTTTTCATGTTGTCCGGCGGGTAGTTACCGATGTACTGCGGGATGCGCGCCATGTTGAGCATCGCGTTCACACCCTGGCGGCCCATCACCTCCTCGGCAGACGTCAGGATGATACGCGCCCACTTGTTCGGGTAGTAGTAGCCGGACAGCGCCGGGGCGGAAGCATCGTCTTTCTTCTCCTCCGCAGCCGGGGCGGGCGGAGCATCCTGCTTCGCCGCCTCTGCCGGCGCGGGGGCGGCCTCCTGCTTCTTCTCGGCGGGCGGATCCGGCGGGGCCGACGGAGCCGGCCCGTTTGAACCCGGCGCAGCCTGGGGTTTCTCTTCGCGTGTTGCTTCGGTGGCCTTCTCTTCGGACATGCGATTCTCCAGGATGTTCGAACGCTGGTGTTCTGATGATCGGCGGCGCGTGATACGACCGGGCATCTGCACCGGCGGGCCGCCTGCGGTTGGATGAACGTCGTGAGTGCCTATACAATCAGTCTGCGGTGCGACCGGAAGGCGCTCCGCAGGCTGGCGGCCTACACTCCGCCTGACACAGGATAAATCGGCGCGCCGCCTCAGGCAAGTGGGGCTGTTACGTATACGACCTTACCCCGGGCTGCGCAGAGCGCAGCCCGCACGAGGGTGAGATTTCGTCGTCAACCCACTTCGCGGCCCCGGAGCGGTTTATCAGCTTTGCAACGATTAGTTGGCGGGCTGTGAGGCCCATCTACCTACACCCATGAGACAGGAGTCACCGTGAGCGAGACGTTTGAGCTGGTGCCCTTCGCTATGGCGCATGGAGGTGCCGCCATCGGGCGGCATGCGGGCCGGGCCGTGTTTGTGCCCTATGCCATCCCCGGCGAGCGGCTGCGTGTCGAGATCGTTGAGGACAAGGGCCGCTTTGCCCATGCGCGCATCGTCGAGATCATCGAGCCCTCGCCCGACCGTGTCGAGCCGCCCTGCCCTCACTTCGGGCCGGGGCTGTGCGGCGGCTGCAGCTTCCAGCACATCGCCTACGAGCGCCAGCTTGAGATCAAGCGCAGCATCGTGCAGGACCAGCTTGAGCGCATCGGCAAGTTTGAGGGCGTGCCCGTCCACCCGACAATCCCCAGCCCGGAGCCCTGGCAGTACCGCTCTTACGCCACCTTCACGATGACGGACGACGGCAAGCCCGCCTTCTACAGCGACGACAACCGGCGGCTCGTCCCCATCGAGGTGTGCTACATCATCCACCCGGCGCTGCTGGAACTCTTTGAGATGATGGACTTCGAGCCGGGGAACATCACCCGCATGAAATTACAGGTCGGCTCCGACCCGGAAGACCGGATGCTCGTCATCGAGACAGTGGACGACCTGCCGCCGGAGATCGAGGTGGACTTCCCCGTGTCGATCAACATGCTGCTCTCGGACAATGAGCCGGTGAACCTGATCGGGCGGTCGAGCGTGCGCTACCAGGTGTTCAACCGCACCTTCCGCGTGACGGCGGGCGCATTCTTCCACGCCAACGTGCCGGTTGCGGAGGCGCTCGTCGAGCTGGTGCTCGGAGCCCTCAACCTCCAGGGCGACGAAGTGCTGCTCGACCTGTACAGCGGCGTCGGCGTGCTCACGGCCTTCCTCGCCGAGCGGGCCGATCTCGTCGTCAGCGTCGAGAGCTACCCACCCGCGGTGACGGACGCCGAGGTCAACCTGGACGACCTGGAGAACGTCGATCTGGTCGAGGGGCCGGTCGAGGCGGTGCTGGAGGACCTCGAAGGGCCGTTCGACGCCATCGTGCTGGACCCGCCGCCCGGCGGCCTAAGCGTCGAGGCTATCGACGAGCTGGGACGGCTGGCCGCGCCGGTGCTCGTATACGTGAGTTCCGACCCGGCGACGCTGGCGCGGGACGCGCGGCGGCTTGTGGACAATCACGGCTACCAACTCGTTGAGGTCCAGCCGGTGGACATGCACCCGCAGGCCCATCACGTCATGTGCGTGGCCGTGCTGAGGCACGCATAAGAAGGCAGCGCCAGCATGGAAGACATTTCTGGCACAGAACGGGCGGAGTCCATCGAAGCCCTGCAATCGGCCATCCGCAAGTCCCAAAAAGCGCTGGCTCAAATAGCGGAGAAAGGCGCCAGCACGACGCTGGTTGAGAAGCGGCTGAAGGCCCTTCAGGTCGGCCTCGCCGTACTGGAAGCCGTCTGGAATCAAAAGCCTCACCCGCACAGCCGCGAAGACCTGACCGAGGCCCGCACCGTTCTGGCCGGCCTGCTCCCGTCCATCGAGCGCATTTACGCCCGGTCAAAGGCAGGCAGCCCGCAAAAAACGCTTCTGGAAAGAAGGCGAAGAGCCTTAGAACTGGCTGTCCATGCCATTGACAGGCTTTCCCTGGCTGAATAACCTATCTAGATGCGGCTCTATCGCCGTGCGATCACGGTAGGTGTTGGGAAGCAGGAGGGTGTGACATGGGCAAGCACGTTGACGGGCACAGCTACATGCAGAAGGTCAGGCTCATCCGGAAGATTGACGACATCCCTGAACTGAAAAACAGGCTCATCGACATCGCCGAAACCAAGTCTCACAAAGATATGTCGAGGTACAGCCTGCTGCTGGCCGAGCACATTCTGGAGGTCAGCGGGGTGGAGCGTGACGCCGCCATCGACGAGGCGTTTGCGATCAACGAGAAGTGGCAGGCTGGCGAGGCGACTTTCCACGAGGCGCGGCAGGTGGCCTTCATGATCAACCGGCTGGCGCGTGAGGAAAAAGACCCGGTTAAAGTCAAGGTGCTCCGGGCCATGGGGCAGGTCGCCGCGACGCCGCATGTGCGCTGGCACGCGCTGATCGCGTCCGACTATGCGGTAACGTTAATCAACCTGCTGCACCCCGGTGATATGGACGCGGTCAGGCGGGAGCGGGAACGGCAGATCGAACTGCTGAACAGCGTCTGACCTGCGGCAGGCAGACGGAAGGGAGCCGACAGGACCATGCCCATTGACCGGCTGAAGCTGATTGCCGACTTTCACAAAGACGCCCCGCGCCAGGGGCCGGGCGCTGACGACCAGACGGAACGCGCCCTGAGCTACGTCGGCAGCCTCGGCGCAGACGCGCGCATCATCGACATCGGCTGCGGGACCGGCGCGCAGACCATGACGCTCGCCCGCAGCACGGCGGGTCAGATTACGGCCATCGACCGGCTCCCGGCGTTTCTCGGCAGGCTGGCGGAGAAGGTCAGCACGCACGGGCTGGGAAACCGGGTCAGGCCGGTCTGCGCGTCGATGTTCCATCTACCCTGCGCGGACGGCACCTTCGACCTGATCTGGGCGGAAGGCTCGATCTACATCATCGGTTTTGAGAAGGGCCTCCGGGAGTGGCGGCGGCTCCTCAAGCCGGGCGGATACATCGCCGTGAGCGAAATATCATGGCTGACCGATTCTCGCCCCGCCGAGGTCGAGGACTACTGGGTCGCGGACTACGCGGAGATCGACACGATCGAGAACAAGCTCGCCGTCGTAGAGGCCAGCGGCTATACGCTCATCGCGCACTTCGTGCTGCCCGAACGCTGCTGGACAGAGAACTACTACGCGCCCATCCTCGCCCGCTCCGAGGACTTCCTGAGGCGGTATGACTACAGAGACGAGGTGCGGGAGTTCGTCGAGGCCGGGCGAGAAGAAGCCGCCATCTACGACCGCTATAAGGACTACTTCAGCTACGTGTTCTACATCGCGCAGAAGAACTAGGTGACAGGTTGCGGGATGCGGCCTGCCGATTGCCCTTTTATCGGGATCGTGATAGCCTACTCGCAACAATTTCTATCCTCACCACCTACCCTGATTGACCATCAGGTGCCTCCAAGGAGGATACAGCTATGAGATATCGCATCACTGGCAACACGATGCAAGCGCTCGATATCCAGCTTAATCGCGGCGAGTCGGTCTTTACTGAAGTCGGCGGGATGGCCTGGTATCGCGGCAATGTGGATATGAAGACGAACATGCCCGGCGGGCTGTTCGGTGGGCTGGGGCGTGCCATCGCGGGCGAGTCGCTCTTCCTGACGACCTACACGGCCCAGTCAGACGGCGCGATCGTTACCTTCACGCCGGAAGCGCCCGGCTCGATCGTCGCGCAGGAACTGGCGGCGGGCCAGGTGCTCATCGCGCAGCGTGATGCGTTTATGTGCGCGCAGGAGGGCGTGAAGCTGGAGATCCACTTCAAGCGGCGGCTCGGCGCGGGGCTGTTCGGCGGCGAGGGCTTCATCCTGCAGCGCGTCACCGGGCCCGGCCTGGCCTTCTTCGAGGTGGACGGTGAAGTCCGCGAACTGGAACTAGCGGCAGGCGAGCGCATCCGCGTGGACCCCGGCCATATCGCCCTGTTTGAGGCGTCCGTCACCCACAGCATCGAGATGGTCAAGGGCGTATCGAACGTGCTGTTCGGCGGCGAAGGGCTGTTCCTGGCAACGCTGACCGGGCCGGGCAAGGTCTGGCTGCAGACGATGCCGCTCTCCAACCTCGTCGCAAAGATCGCCTCGCGCATCCCCTCAAGCAGCTAGTGCTATCAGTCAGCAGGATGCCGGAGTCGGCCTGACTCCGGCATCCTGTGATGATCCAAGCCAGTGTTTGATCCGCCTTTTAACTCTGGAGCAACACCTCATGGCAACCTGGCTTCGCCTTTACGGGCAGTTGGTTCTCAATATTCTTGTCGCTTATTTTGCTGACCCAACTGGAGAGCCGGCAGCGCCGAGTTCAAGGCGAGGCCTCCCCACGTGGGCCATCATCCTGATCATCGGCGTCGTGCTCGTGTGCGTGGCGCCTTTTGTTGTGATCGTCATCCTGGCTCTGCTTGGCCCGGTCATCGGCGATGTCTTTTCTGATATCGTGATGGATATATAGCTGGCCCGCATCCCAGCAGCACGCCGATAGCCGTGCTCGATCGGGATGCGCAGAGGATGCCGGTACGGCTGCGGGCAAGGTAGTGTTACACCAAAGAAGTTCTTGTACTGGTCAGAAAGCTGAAAAATGGCCGAAGAAACGAATCTGACGGGAATGTTGGATTACGTTAAGCAAACTGCGCGCCGCGCGGGCGATATCCTGCGCGAAGCCTACGACCGCCCCCGGAACATCACCTACAAGGGCGAGGTTGACCTCGTCACCGAGACAGACCTGACGGTCGAGGCGTTCATTATCAGCGCCCTGCAGGAGCGCTACCCGGACATCGGCGTGCTGGCCGAGGAAGGCGGGGAGGTGGGCGAGGTCAGCGAGATGCGCTGGCTCATCGACCCGCTCGACGGCACGAACAGCTTTGCGCATGGCATCCCGATCTTCTGCGTGTCGATCGGGCTGCGCGGGCCAGATGGCCCGGTGCTGGGCGTGATCTACGACCCGCTGCGCGACGAATGCTTCAGCGCGTTACGCGGGCAGGGCGCGTGGCTCAACGACCGGCCCTGCCGCGTATCGAGCGTGCCCCGGCTGGGCGAGGCGATGCTCGCTACCGGCTTCCCGTACGAGCGCCGCACGATCATCGACAACAACAGTGCCGCCGCTGCGATGTTCCTGCGGCGCGCTCAGGGCATCCGGCGGCTGGGCTCGGCGGCGCTCGACATGGCGTATGTGGCCTGCGGTCGCTTTGATGGCCTGTGGGAATGGGGTGTGAAGCCCTGGGACATCGGTGCCGGGCTGTTGCTCGTCAAAGAGGCGGGCGGGCGGTTGACGAACTACGCCGGGCGGCCCGTCGATGACCTGCGGCAAAACCGGCAGAACGTGGTCGCCAGCAACGGGTTGATCCACGATGAGATGCTCGCGGTGCTGGCCCAGATCTACGAGTTTACGGACGACGGCGACTTCATCTTGAAGAACGAGTACCGGCTGCCGGGCATGTGAACGGCGGACGCGATTTGCGGGCCGCCAGCCGCGAAGCCGCGAAGCTCATCGCGGAGCCTGTTGATCAGGCCAATACGATCCCCGGACGGGGGGCGGGGGGCAAACGCCAATTGCCCTCCACCTGCCGGGTGTCACTGGAGGCGCACGTATAAACCTAACTACCCCGAATTTAAGGAGCGACGAGGTGAAACTCGACTGGAAAAAGACCTTCTTCATTGGCTTCGGCTTTTTTGGCATCAGCGTGATCTGGCAGCTTTACAACAGCTTCGTGCCGATCTTCCTGCAGGCGGGCCGGCCCGACTTCGAGGCGGATGTCGCGGGTTTCGGCCTGAGCGCGACGACGACCGGCGTGATCATGGGGCTGGACAACTTCGCCGCGATCTTCATCCTGCCGCTCATCGGCGTCTGGAGCGACCGCGTGCGGACGCCCATCGGGCGGCGCTACCCGTTCATCCTGACGGCTGCGCCCGTCGCGGCAGTCGCCTTCATCCTGATGCCCATCGCTGCGGGGATGATCGAGCAGAGCGGCAGCGTTGCCGCTAACCTCCCGGTCTTCGTGCTGTTCATCATCGGCGCCGGGCTGATGCTGCTGGCAATGGCGGTGCTGCGCACGCCGGTTATCTCGCTCATGCCGGACCTTACCCCCTCCCCGCTGCGCAGCAAGGCCAACGGTGTGATCAACTTCATGGGCGGCGTCGGCGTGCTCGTGGCGACCTTCGGGCTGTCGCGCCTGTTCGACATCCAGCCGATCATCCCGTTCATTGCTGGGTCGGCGATCCTGATCGGCGCGGTGGTGATGCTCTTCGTGACGGTGCGCGAGCCGAAGGTCGAGGACCTGCCACAGGTCGGCGAGCACGAGGAGAGCGAGGAAGAGCAGGCGCTGGGGGCGCTGCGAAGCTTCAGCATCGTCCCGCGCGAGTACCGGCGCAGCCTGATCTTCCTGCTTCTGGCGATCTTCTGCTGGTTCGTGGCCTATGACGGCGTGGGGACGTTCTTCACGTCGTACGCGGTGAACGTGCTGGGCGTCTCGCCGGGCTTCGCGCCGACGCTGTTCGGCATTGCCGGGCTGATGTTCATCGTGTTCGCTATCCCGGCGGGCTTCCTCGGCGAACGGTGGGGCCGCCGCACCACCATCCGCATCGGCCTGGCGATCTTCGCCATCGGGCTGATCATCGGCTACTTCATCGGCAATGTGTACGTCATCGGCGCGATCCTCGCCTTCGGCGGCATGGGCTGGGCGCTCGTCAACATCAACTCGCTGCCGATGGTGGTCGACACGGTGGACGACCCGCGCCTGCTCGGTACGTACACGGGCTTCTACTACTTCGCCTCGCAGACCGGCTCCGCGCTCGCGCCGACGATCACCGGCGGCATTGTGGACCTGTTCGGCGGGGAGTACCGGGCGCTCTTCCTGTCCGCGCCGGTGTTCTTCATCCTGGCAATCATCTTCATGACGCTCGTGACGCGCGGCGAGGCTCACCGCGAGCCGATGACGGTGGCATCGGCGGTGGAGGAGTAGACCTCACCCCCTGCACAACCTGTTTTCTGAAATACAGGAGCTGCGAGTAAACTTCGTGGCTCCTTGATTGCTATTAACCCCTCCCCCGACGAACTGCCTGCGGCGGCGCGTCACCCCCTCCTCGCTAGCGGGGAGGGGGCGGGGGCGGGGTTACATCTTGACACGCCATCCTCTCACCTGTATAATCTCGGAAGTTTTGCCGGGTGACCGGAATTCCAAGGTGAGGGGATAGCTGAAGTGATGGCAACCAGGAGAAAAACAAAGCTGCCTGAAAACCGCCTGCTCGCTCCGGCGAGTCCCCCCGGTATTCCATTGTTTTCAGAATGACCTTTGGACCAGTGTCCAGAGGTCATTTTTTTGTGCCCCGGCAGCAAACGACAGCAAGAACACAGTGAGGTAAGAGGAGGGACAAACGATGCAGCCGAACCCAGGACCCGTCCAACCGCGACCAGCCGATCACGTGACGAACGGCCTTTATGGGGAGGACATTCTCTCGGTCAGGCAGTTCACCCCGCAGGTGTTGGAGTACGTTTTCGGCGTGGCCGACGAGATGCGCACGCTCGTCGAGCGCTTTGGCTCTGCGGATCTGCTGCAGGGCAAGATCATGGCCAACCTCTTCTATGAGCCGAGCACCCGCACCAGCTCTTCCTTCATGGCGGCCATGCAGCGGCTCGGCGGGCAGGTCATCCCCATCAACTCGGTGACGTTCTCCTCGGTCAGCAAGGGCGAGTCGCTGGCCGACACCGTCCGCACGCTGGAGTGCTACGCCGACGTGATCGTGCTGCGCCACCCCGAGGTCGGCGCGGCGGCAGAGGCCGCTCGCTGGGCGCGCAAGCCGATCATCAACGCGGGCGACGGCGTGGGCGAGCACCCCACGCAGGCGCTGCTCGACGCCTACACCATCCGCCGCGAGCTTGACCGGCTCGAAGGGCTGACTGTCGCCATGGTCGGCGACCTGCTCTATGGACGCACCGTCCACTCGCTGACCCGCTTGCTGATCAACCGGGGCAACACCTTCCGCTTCGTCTCGCCGCACTCGCTGCGCATGCCTGAAGAACTGCTCGCGGAGGTCGAGGCAGCCGGGGACGAGTATACTGAGCATGAAGACGTGATGGAGATTATCGACGAGGCGGATGTGCTGTACGTCACGCGCGTGCAGAAGGAGCGCTTCACCGATCTGTCGGAGTACGACAAGGTGAACGGCGCTTACACCATCACGCCGGAAGTGATGCAGCACGCCAAAGAGGAGATGGTCGTGATGCACCCGCTACCGCGCGTCGGCGAGATCACCTACGAGGTCGATGAGGACCCGCGCGCCGCGTACTTCCGCCAGATGCAGAACGGCCTCTACATCCGCATGGCGCTGCTGGCCGCCGTGCTGGGCCGGGCATAGACCCTCACCCCACCCGGAAGAGGGCGTAGCGGCTGATGGTCTTTAACAAATGAACTCGACAACTGTAGTGGCTTCACCTGCGGAACCCCCTCCGCCGGTGCTCGCTTGCGAGCTACCACCTCCCCCTTGCAAGGGGGAGGTGGGCGACGCAGTCGCCGCAAGGTTGGGTGGGGTTCCGCCGTCGCCTTATGGGAGTAAGCGAAACTACAGCCCAACCATCGCTCGCAAGAGCAGCATGACCCTAGCGATACGAAAATGGAGCGCACCACATGCCAACCTTCCGCGACAAACTTGCCGCCGCACAGCAGCGCAACGACTCCTGGCTATGCGTCGGGCTTGACCCCGACCTGACGCGCCTGCCCGACCTGCCCGCCTTCCGCACGCCGGAGGGCCTGGCGGCTTTCTGCAGGGCCATCGTCGAGGCCACGGCGGATGTGGTCAGCGCCTTCAAGCCGAACCTGGCCTTCTTTCTGGCGTACGGCTCGGCGGGCGTGCACGCGCTGGAGGATACCCTCGCCGCCATCCCCGACGACATCCCGGTGATCCTCGACGCCAAGAGCGGCGACATCGGCAGCACGCAGCGCATGTACGGGCAGGCGGCCTTCGAGGCGCTGGGCGTCGATGCGCTGACCGTCAGCCCGTACGTGGGCGACGACGCCGTGCTGCCCCTGCTCGACACCTACCCCGGCAAGGGGCTGTTCGTGCTGGCGCGGACCAGCAACCCGGCGGCGGGCCGCTTTCAGGACCACCCCGGTGAGCCGCCCCACCTCTACGAGCAGGTGGTGAGCGCGGTGCAGGGCTGGCAGATAGCCCACCCGGAAAGCACGCTGGGGCTGGTCGTCGGCGCAACCTACGAGGCGGAGCTTGAGGCGCTGCGCGGGCGCGCGCCGGAGTTGCCCTTCCTCGTGCCCGGCGTCGGGGCGCAGGGCGGCACGCTCGATGCAGCGGTTGCCTTCGGTGCGACGGCAGACGGCCTCGGCCCGGTGATCAACGCCTCGCGCAGCGTGATCTACGCCTCCAGCGGCGCAGACTTCGCTGACGCCGCCCGCCGGGCTGCGGTAGAATTGAGGTCGGCGATTAATGACCTCAGGAACCGGAGCAAGTGACATCATGGCGATGCCCGTAATCGACAAAGAATCCCTCATCGTCAACCTGGACGAGATGGGCGCCGTCAAGTTTGGTGAGTTTACGCTAAAGTCCGGCGAAACCTCGCCGGTCTATCTCGACCTGCGGCTGCTCGTCAGCCGCCCGGCGACGCTGCGCCGCGTCGCCCGCATGATGCAGGCCACCGCCAGCGACCTGACCTTCGACCGTGTGGCCGCCATCCCGATGGCGGGGCTGCCCATCGGCGTTGCGTTCAGCCTCACCGCCGACATCCCCCTGATCTACCCGCGCCCACAGGTCAAGGGCCATGGCACAGCACGCTTCATCGAAGGCACGTACCACCCCGGCGAGCGCGTGCTACTCGTGGACGACGTGATCTCCCGCGCGGACAGCAAGCTCGAGGCGGCGGCGCTGCTCGAAGCCGTCCAGCTTGAAGTCCGCGACATGCTGGTCGTGGTCGACCGGCAGATGGGCGGCGCGCAGATGCTGGAGGAGCGCGGCTATCGCCTGCATGCGCTGCTCACCATCCAGGAGATTCTCGACACGCTCGCCCGCCTGGAGCGCATCACCAAGGACCAGTACGATTTCATCAGCGCATGGCTGGAGGAGAGCCGACATGGCCGCAGCCGTACTCCCTGACCTGACCACCGAACTTGGCCCGCTCACACTCCAGTCGCCGTTGATCCTTGCCTCAAGCCCGTGGGGCTGGGGTGCGGAGGAGGCGGCGGAGCTTGCTTCGAGTGGCATCGGCGCGCTGACGGCCAAGTCCGTCGGCCCGGCGCCACGCATCGGCCACTCCGAGCCGACGATCTACGACTGGGGCGAAGGGCTGATCAACGCGGTAGGGCTGGCAAACCCCGGCGCAGAGGCCGCCGTCGAGGGGCTGCTGGCGCTCAAGGCGGCGCTCAAGCGGCAAGGCGTCTCGCTGATTGTCAGCATCTTCGCGGATACCGTTGATCGCTACCATGAGGTGGCGGAGACGATCGCGCAGGTCGAGCCGGAGATGGTCGAGGTGAACATCTCCTGCCCGAACGTCGAGGCGGAGTTCGGCGCGCCGTTTGCGACCGAGTGCCCGGCGGCTGCCGCTGCGACCGCCGCTGCCCGCTCGGCGCTGGCCTGCCCGCTGAGCGTGAAGCTCGCGCCCAACGTGCCCAACCTCGTGCAGATCGCGGAAGCGGTTGTCGGGGCGGGCGCGGATATGCTCACCGTGTCGAATACGATGCCCGGCATGGTTATCGACGTGGAAGCGCGGAAGCCGGTGTTGAGCAATATCACGGGCGGGCTGTCCGGCGAAGCGCTGCGCCCGGTCGCGGTGCGGATGGTCTACGAACTGCACCGGGCCTTCGGCGGTGAGGTGCCGATCATCGGGACGGGTGGCGTGCTGCGCGGGCGCGACGCGATAGAGATGGTGATGGCCGGGGCGACGGCGGTCGGCATGGCGACGGTGGCCCTGCGGCACGGCCCGGCGGGCGTCCGCCGCGTGCTGACGGAACTCGACGAGTGGATGAGCGACCACGGCGTCGAGACGCTGGCGGAGATCCGGGGCGTGGTGGGGTAGTGTAGCCCAGGAATAGAATTCCCGGGCTATAAGGGATAGCTTCGCTATCCCGCAAAGTGCCCTGACGGGCACTCCCGGCCCAAAGGGCCGGCGTCTCCCTACGGGAGACGGAGTCCGCCTGCAGCGGACTTGGCGGCGGC
>Ga0134100_1001700_pt1 | contig 19693 bp, 17 predicted proteins | sample 11_taG_2_FD_94444 | JGI IMG/M metagenome (GOLD analysis project Ga0134100, IMG submission 94444) | Switchgrass degrading microbial communities from high solid loading bioreactors in New Hampshire, USA - 11_42_5_180_A3 metaG | ecosystem: Engineered > Bioreactor > Semi-continuous > Anaerobic >...
TGTAATATTAAACTGAGCCATGGTTCATCCTCCTCGGTTTGGTATTTGTTGGGCAACTTATATTTTAACCGAGGTGTGAGCTTTGGCTCAACTTCTTTTTACACCATTATATAGACTTAATCTGACAAAAACGTGTGATATATAGTTCAAAAATAACTTTTTGCAATAAATCTTTTTTTGTATAGTTCTTAACGACACAAAATAAAGGATATTAATGATTTATTATTTATATATTGGTTCATATTAATTTTTTGTTGATAATATGAACAAATTTTTATATACTAATTTAATACTTTATCTAAAAATATTCAATGAGGTAATTATGATTAATGAGAAAGATTTTTTATATGAGATTACAACAGATGTTTCGGAATTGAATGAATACGGATATTTAAAGCCTTATGCATACCAAAATCTATTTGGCATAATCGCTGAAAGGCATTTGAATAAAATAAATTTAAATGTAGATACCACAATGAAATATGGTTTAGCATGGGTTCTAATATCTATTTCCCTTGAAATAGTTAAACCTGTTAAAGGTTGTATCAAATTATTAGCTCAAACATGGCATTCACAGAAAAAGGGACCGTTCTTCCGCCGTGAGCTTGTTTTTAAAGATGAGAATAGTAATTTGATTTTTCATGGTTCAACTTTCTCTGTTCTTTTTGATTTGGAAACAAGAACAGTATTCAGAAAAAAGGATCCTCCCTTTTTTATAGGTTCGCCTATACAAGAATTCACTATAAAAGCAAGTCCTTCTTTTAAAACTGACATTACTTTGATTAAAGTAGACAGAAGAAAAGTATATAATAGTTATATTGATTGTTTAGGCCACGTTAATAATACTCGCTACGGAGAATTTGCATATGATGTGTTAACCGACGAAGAAAAAGAAAATCTTCAAAATATGAAACGTTATGAAGTTTTCTTTTTGTCAGAATTAAAAGATAAAGATATTTTCTCAGTTCATAGAGCTAATATTGATAACAGAATTATTATTAGGGGAGTAAATGAAATAACCGGAGAAACATCTTTTAATGTTTTATTTGATTTTAATAAATAGAAATGTTTCACGTGAAACATTTCTATATTACCTTTTCATATGCTACTCTTTCGCTGCCGTTCTCAAGATAAATAATGCCACAATACTTAAAACCATTGTTGCTCAGCATTTTTCTCATGGAGTCATTTTTCGTGTGAGTATCGACCTTTATGCTGTGGATATTTTTTTTAAAACACATTTTTTCGATTTCAGAAATGATTATTGAAGATAATCTTTTGCCCTTATACTTACTGTCAACTGCTATCCTGTGTATTACCGCATATTCGTTTTCAGTAATCCATTTACCTTCATATATTTTTTCGTATGTTTTTTCATCGTTAAAAGATACCGCAACTGTTGCAACAATTTTTCCGTCTGTTTCCAAAACATAGCTTTTTCTTTTTTCTATGTCATCTCTAATAACATCAAAATTGGGGTAGTTATTTTGCCATTGATCTACCCCTTTTCCTTTTAAATATTCCTGTGCTTGTCTGATTATATCCATTATTTTATTAATATCCGATATCGTTGCAATTCTGAAAACCATTTTTATCTCAATTATCAGATATCCAGGTTATTAACTAATTTTGCATGTTTGTGTATAAATTCTTTTCTGGGCTCTACTTTTTCACCCATAAGTATAGTGAAAATTTCATCAGTTAATACAGGATTATCAACATCTACTTTTAACAGCTGTCTTGTTTCCGGATTCATTGTTGTTTCCCAAAGCTGTTCTGAATTCATTTCTCCGAGACCTTTAAAACGTTGTAAAGTAATACTGCTGTCATCTTTGCTCCAATTTCTTTCTTTCATAAGTTTTGCAAGCTCACGGTCATTATACACATAAATTTCTTCTTTTCCCTTTTTCACTTTGTACAAAGGAGGCTGAGCAATATATATATGACCGTTATCAACCAGCGGTTTCATATATCTATAAAAGAAAGTTAAAAGCAATGTTCTTATGTGTGATCCGTCCACGTCTGCATCTGCCATTATAATTATTTTGTGATATCGTAATTTTGAGAGATCAAGTTCGTCACCAAATCCAGCCCCAAGAGCGGTTATTACAGGACTCAACTTATCGTTGCCAAAAACCTTGTCTTCTCTCGCCTTCTCAACATTTAACATTTTCCCCCAAAGAGGAAGTATAGCCTGGAATCTTCTGTCTCTTCCCTGCTTTGCGCTGCCGCCTGCAGAATCACCTTCAACGATAAACAGTTCACATTTTGAAGGATCTTTATCTGAACAATCTGCAAGCTTACCGGGCAATGATGTACTTTCAAGCGCAGATTTTCTTTTTGTTAATTCTCTGGCTTTTCTGGCCGCCTCACGCGCTCTGAAAGACAGTAATGTTTTTTCTACAATGATCCTTGCTATCTTTGGATTTTCTTCAAAAATATATGTCAGTTTCTCAGTTACAACATTTTCTGTAAATGATCTTATTTCAGCATTCCCAAGTTTAGTTTTTGTTTGTCCCTCAAATTGGGGATCATGAAGCTTAACACTCACTATAGCGGTTAATCCTTCTCTTACATCCTCACCTGAAAGATTCTTATCATTCTCTTTTAATTGATTTATTTTTCTTGCGTAATCATTCACTACTTTAGTAATAGCGGATCTGAAACCTGTAATATGAGTTCCGCCTTCTGTAGTTGCAATATTATTTGCATAGCTGTATATATTCTCATTAAATGAGTCTGTATACTGCATTGCAACTTCCAATTCTATATCATCTTTTTTGGCGTCGAAATAGATTACTTCCGGGTGAATAACCTCTTTGTTTTTGTTTATATATTCAACAAAAGAACTTATTCCTCCTTCGTAATGCAATACAATTTCGTTCTTTTCTTCATGTCTGTCATCAATTACAGTTATAGTAATCATTTTATTGAGGAAAGCCATTTCTCTGAAACGTTTAACTAGAATATCAAAGTCAAAAATCGTTTCCTCAAATATTTCTTCATCCGGTTTAAAAGTAGTCTTTGTACCTGTATGATTTACTTCACATTCACCTATAATTTCCACTCCTGTAACAGGTACTCCTCTTTCATAACGCTGTTTATATATCTTACCGTCACGTGCAACCTCTACTTCCATCCACTCAGACAAGGCATTAACAACCGAAGCTCCAACACCGTGCAAACCGCCTGAAACTTTATATCCATTTCCTCCGAATTTTCCGCCCGCGTGAAGAACGGTATGAACCACCTGCATGGTAGGTATTTTTAATTTTGGATGAATACCTGTCGGTATTCCTCGTCCGTCATCATATACAGTCACACTGTTGTCTTTATTAAGAATCACATGTATTTGATCGCAGTAACCGGCTAATGATTCATCAATACTGTTATCAACAATTTCATATACAAGATGATGCAAACCTCTTGACGATGTGCTCCCTATATACATTCCAGGTCTCTTTCTGACTGCTTCCAGTCCTTCCAGAACCTGTATCTGTTCTTCATTATATTCATTATTATTATTCTGATTCATCTATTAATATCCTCCTAATATCATCAGTATCTTTACTTATTCTTTTACTAAGTGTTGCAGTGGATATTGGAGATAAATATACCGTTTGTTTTCCATCTTGCATAGTTATAATAAATGATTTTGGTATATCGGTACCTATTGTTTTAACCATACCTTTTTCCTGGCAATATTTTAAAAATTCCCTCGTATTATTGGATGTAGTTGTTTTTTCTATATCCATAATTGCGATAATATCCTTCATAAATACAACTTTCTCTTCTCCAATATGCAGGATCACAAATATCACCTTTCAATTCTATTCTATATTAATTTTTTTTTCAACTTTTGGTATTGCTTTGCCGCTTTCAATAAAATACTTTTTTATTGATCTCCGATTTTGACTGATAAATGGGGTTTCATCTGTTGTTGTTATAATTGTCTGTACATTTGTCAAACCTCTCAATAAATATTCCTGTCGTTTTAAATCAAGTTCTGACAAAACATCATCCAATAATAGAACAGGCTTTTCGCCTTTTATTTCTTCGATATAAAAAAGTTCAGCGATTATTAACGATAATGCAAGTGTTCTTTGCTGCCCCTGAGAACAATATTGTCTTGAATTCATTCCGTTCAGCATTATTTCAAAGTCATCTCTATGAGGACCGAAAACGCATTGTGAAATACACATTTCTTTTTGCATGCCTACATTTAAGCTTTTCAAAAGCTGATCTTCATAGTATTTCTCGTCTCTATCTTCATTTGTTTCACAAAATGTTTTATAAATTAACTCGGAACTCTCAGCACCATCTGTTATTTTATGTATTTCTTTCTTCATATATTTGTTAAGCTTGTTAATGGCGTTATTCCTTAAATATATAATTTTACCTCCATACGTAGAAATATGTTCATTCCATACCGGTATTATTTCTTCGTATTTTCTTTCTGTCCGTCCTCTTTTCAAAGCTATAGATTTGTTTTTAATAAGTGAATTGTATCTTTTCAATAAATGAAGATATTGCCTGTTTGTCTGACATAATAATATGTCAAGAAATTTTCTTCTTACGGCCGGAGATCCTTTCACGACTTCAAGAGTCTCAGGCGAAAACAAAATCATATTAAGTGTTCCAAGAATATCAGAAAGTTTGTCTCTTTTTATTCCATTAATTTCCGCACTTTTCTTTTTATCTTTTGAATATCTTATTATAATTGAGTTTTCTCTGTCATTAATTTTAGCTCGGAGTTTTATCTCAAATCCGGTTTGCCCCCTTTGTATTAAATCATTATAATTATTTGTTCTATGTGATTTACCGGTTGAAGATATATACAGCGCTTCCAATATATTTGTTTTTCCCTGGGCATTTTGCCCATACAGAATATTTATTCCTTCATCAAAAGTCAGGCATTCTTTTTTGTAATTTCTGAACCTATTTAATTCTAATTCCTGTATGGTCACTTTATTTCACCATTTATACTATTCTGTATTCTTCATTTTTTATTTTTATTATATCACCATGACGCAGTTTTCTTCCCCGCCTGCCTTCTGGCTCATTATTTACTAAAATACTGTTTTCCTGAATAAATAAACGTGCCTCTCCTCCAGTACCAATAATATTAGCCAACTTCAAAAACTGATCAAGTTTTATATATTCTGTATTAATTAAAATATCTATCATACTTGCGCCTTTCAGTTATTTCTTATTCTAACCGGCAATATCAGATAAAGGTATCTGTCGTGATCCGGGGCATTAATAATACATGGCCCAACTGAAGATGTAAATGAAATTTTTATGGTTTCATCGCTGATTACTTTAAGTGCATCTATAAAATATCTCGGATTAAAACCTATCTGAATAGGAGAACCCTCGTTTTCAATTTTTATTTGCTCTTTTGATATTCCTACATCAGCAGTTGAAGATATAATCATATCATCATCATTTATAGTAAACTTTACAGGATATCTTTTATCATCGCTTGTTATCAATGAAGCTCTTTCCAGGCTGTCAATCAAATCCTTTGCATTGACCTTGATAACAGTTTCAAACTTAGTTGGTATATAGCTTTTATAATTCATAAATTCTCCGTCCAAAACATTGGAGGAAATTCTACATTCTTCAAATTCAAATGATATTATATTTCCGGATAATGATACTGTAAGATCTTCATCACTTGTTTCAAGTATCCTCAATATTTCATTCATATTCTTCCCAGGAACTACTACTTTAAAACTTACATCCTCTTTAATCATGGAATTACTTACAGCCATTCTGAATCCATCCAGTGCAACTAATCTTATTTCACCATTTTCTACTTCGATAAGCAATCCTGTCATAATTTTCCTGTTTTCGTCTGAACCAACTGCGAATATCGTCTGTTTTATCAATTCCTTCATAGAAGCCTGGCTGATACTGAATGATATTTCATTTTTGTATTCAGGTGGTAATGGATAAGAAGATGCATCCATTCCTTTTATTTCAAAATATGAATTTAAGCATTCGATTTTTACTTTGTTATTGTCAAAAACTTCGATTGATACAGGTGCATCTGGAAGTTTTCTTATAATATCGCCGAATATTCTTGCATTTATCACTATAGAACCTTTTTCCATTATATCTGCATCAAGATTATATTCAATTGCAAGATCATAATTATTGCCGATCAGCTTCAATTTTTCATCGGCCTCGATAAATATACCTTCTAGTATAGGTAAAGTAGCTTTTGCCATAATGGCTTTTTGAACTATATTTATAGCTTCCATCAAGTTTTGTTTAAGGATAACGATTTTCATGTTCTTATCTCCTTGTTTTTTATCTCCTTTTTTTATTTATTGATTTAGTCGTAATAGTAGTAAGTATTGTTAATAATGTTGAAAAATTATTCAAAGTATTGATATTAAATGAGTTCGACTGTATATAATCTTGTTGATAATCGAATCATTTTTATTGTATAACTTTTTTCGTATTAATTCGACAACTTTTTCAACAGTTTATTCATCCACATATCCACACTTTATAGAGGAAAAATTAAAAAAACTACTGTTTTCCTGTAATATTTCTTTTTAATTCTGTAATAGCGCGTCTCAATTCGGCGCTTTGTTCGATTTCACTTGCGATTTTGTCACATGCGTGCATTACGGTTGTATGATCTCTGCCTCCGAATACTTGCCCTATTTTAGGAAGAGACATTCCTGTCAATTCCCTGCAAAGATACATGGCAACCTGCCTGGGAAATGAAATATTACGAGATCTTTTTTGTGTCAACATTTGATCAGGAGATATATCATAGTACCTGGAGACAACCTTTATAACAGTGTTGTAATTAACATTAGTAACCGATATATTTGCCAATATTTGCTTCAAACATTCCTGAGCAAGCTCTAATGTTATTGGGCTGCCGGTCAAGGAAGCATATGCAATTACACGGTTTAATGCTCCTTCCAGTTCTCTGATATTTGATTCAATATTATTTGCGATATATACTAAAACATCATTTGGTATATCATATTTTTCCAACTGAGATTTCTTTCGAAGGATCGCAATACGTGTTTCCGTATCGGGAGCCTGTATATCAGCGATTAATCCCCATTCAAATCTTGAACGAAGCCTCTCTTCCAATGTAAGAATTTCTTTTGGCGGTTTATCGCTGGAAATAACAATTTGCTTATTTAGTTCATAAAGTGCATTAAAGGTATGGAAAAACTCCTCTTGTGTGCGTTCTTTTCCTCCGATAAACTGTATATCATCTATAAGAAGAACATCTATGCTTCTGTATTTATTGCGAAATTCTTCGTTCCTGTCATCTTTTATTGCATTTATAAGATCATTGGTAAATTTTTCAGATGATGTATATAGAACTTTTGCGTCTTTATTCTGTTCAATTACATAGTGACCAATAGCATGCATTAAATGAGTTTTCCCAAGTCCTACTCCTCCATAAATAAAAAGAGGGTTATAGGCAGTAGCCGGTGATTCAGCTACGGCCAGTGCAGCTGCGTGTGCCAACTGATTGCCGCTTCCCTTTACAAATGTATCAAAAGTATATTTTGGATTTAACATTGGGATGCCTGTAGATACTTCCTCTGAAGTATCTTTAGTATCTTTTGTTTCCGGGGATTCTTCGGAACCTTTAATACAAAATTCTATATTCAATTCTCTGTTAGTTACTATTTTTACCGCATTATGTATAAGATCTTTATATCTGGATTTTATTATACCTAAATTGAATTCCGAAGGAACCTCAAGAGTGATACTGTTATTATCTATAGAAACTGGAACTATGGTCTCAATCCAAGTTGAAAAGCTAACACTTGTTAACTCCTCCTCAAGCAGTTTTGTGACTTGATACCATGTTTCATTTAAACCAGCTGACATTAGAAATTCCCCCATTTGTTTTCCTGACCGTATCTTTAAATATATCAAACTTCATTCTTTGTTTCAACATAAACTAAATTGTGGAATTTTAGAATAATCTAATGTAAATAAAGTAAAATTAATCATATCAAAGTTAAAATCAGTTATATTATTTTTTAACCTGAAATTTATAATAAATGTTTCGTACATTGTCATATTATCACGACAATGCACAACGAAAAGTCAGCTGATTTCTTTTTTATTGACTTTGCCGCATAATTGGTTATATAATATTTGCTAGTGTTCTTTTAAATAGAAAAATACTTAGTCAATATATATACTTGACGGACTGAACGGAGGTGCAATATATGTTCCGTACCTATCAGCCTAAAAAAAGGCAACGTAAAAAGGAGCATGGCTTCAGAAAAAGAATGAAGACTTCAAACGGAAGAAAAGTATTAAGAAGAAGAAGATTAAAAGGCAGAAAAAAATTAACTGCATAAAGACCATTTATTGGTCTTTTCTTCTATTATGAATAAAACATGGTCCACAATCCGGCAAAAGCTTTATTCAAAATTTTGTTACACTGCTTTGAAGTATCCGGAAGGACATTTATGTTTGTTTTTCCAGGCAGGTATCTCATGGTGTTACTTATGGCTTATTTTACTTTTTACATTGCGTAATTAAGTTGATTTAAAAGGTAACATAATTGAATCATCATTTGTAGAATAAAGGATTTTTACGTAATATTATGTAATATAAAAGATCCTTCGTTATACCAGACTCCATGTTGATGCTTGTTATATTTCAACGGATTAATAAAAATATCATTAGAAATATGATTAATACGTTGTATAATATCCAATGCTAACAAGATAGAAATCTTGAAAGCGGATTGAAGAAAATAGAATGAAAAAGCTTTATGTATTAGTAAAAAACAGAGATTTTCAAAAGGTATACAAACGGGGAAAATATGCCGCGTCCGCCTTTTTAGTTGTTTATGCCCTTAATAGCAACACAGAAACAACGAAGATTGGTATTACTACCAGTAAAAAGGTTGGAAATTCCGTAAAAAGAAACAGGATGCGCAGGTTGATTAAAGAAAATATAAGGGAATTATATGATAAACTTAACAAGGGCTTCAATATAGTTATAGTAGCAAGAAAAAGCGAAGAATATGCGAACAAGGAGATTATAGGGAAAGAGTTAAGATATCTTCTTAACAAACTGGATCTAATAGATGGGGAAAGCAAATGCTAAAAAGTATATTACTAGCTGCTATAAAATTTTATAGACGTTATTTGTCACCCCTTAAAAGAAAAGCAACATGCAGATTTTACCCCACATGCTCGCAGTATGCCTTGGAAGCTATTACTAAATACGGAGCACTAAAAGGTAGTTATTTAGCAATAATCAGGATATTAAAGTGTCATCCCTTCCACCCGGGAGGATATGACCCTGTAAAATAGATACTTGGAGGAAAAATTTTTATGGGAATTTTAAGTGCGATTGGCAAATTATTTGGTATGCTGATGTATTTTATTTATAATACTATCGGTCTTCATAATTATGCACTTTCACTGGTTTTCTTTACAATAGTATATAAGTTGATTTTATTGCCATTATCCATTAAACAAATGAAGTCAGCTCAACTGATGCAGGAACTCCAGCCGGAGCTGCAAAGAATTCAGGAACGCTATAAAAATGACAGGGAAAAGCTTCAGGAAGAACAAATGAAATTCTATCAGGAAAAGAATTATAACCCCGCTTCCGGCTGCCTGCCCATGTTGATACAGTTACCAATTATTATCGCACTTTTTTATGTTATCAGAATGCCCATGTCATATATGCTGGACATGCCAGCAAGAGCTGTAAGCCATATGGCTCTTGTTTCTATACAGTCGGGTGATTTAAAGTTTGATAACAGCAGATATAATTTGGATTTACGGGACCCTTATGGTGATAATATCGATGATGCTTATTTGCAGCAGACATTTAAAGACCTATCCGGTAAAGACGCTTATATAGAAATTAAAATATTGGATGTAATAGCCAGAAATAAAGAAATTGTTTCTGAAAATCCTTATCTTTCCCAGGAACAAAAGCAGATATTGGAGGATTTTGATCTAAAATTATTCAATTTCTTTAATCTGGGAATAAAACCGACAATCAAACCGAAGGAAATAGCCGCAGAGCCCGATGTATATCTTCCGGCGCTGATTCTTTTGGTTATTGCTGTTGGTACTACGTTTTTAACGACATCACAGATGATGCCCAAACAACCTGAAACAAAAGGAAAAGGCAAGAAAAATGCAAACAACGGTTGTGCAAACCAAAGTATGCTTTGGATGAGTCCAATAATGACTTTATGGATTGGATTAGGTACTCCATGTGGCTTATCGTTTTATTGGACATTGAATAATATATTAAGCTTTGGTCAACAGAAACTTGTTAACAAGTTTTACAGAAAGGGTGACAAAGCGAAAAAGGAGGAGAGCGATATTGCAAAAGTCAATAACAAAAGAGGCAAAGACAGTTGATGAGGCAATTAGGCTTGCATGCGAAGAACTTGATACAGATATTGATAACGTCGATGTTGAAATCATAAGTGAAGGAAACAAGGGGATACTGGGAATAATAGGGAACAAAAATGCCATTGTCAAAGTAACACAAAGAGTCACTGCCGATGATATTATAATTGATTTTTTGAAACCTATTCTTGAAAAAATGGGCATTACGGCGAACCTTGAAATTACACATGAAGAGGATCAAATAACTGTACGTTTGACGGGTGACGACATCGGTATAGTTATCGGCAGAAGGGGAGAGACTCTGGATGCCCTGCAATATCTTCTCAGCCTTGTGGTAAACCGCAGATCAGAAGAATATACACGTGTAATTATGGATGTGGCTGACTACAGGAAAAAGAGGGAAGAGACTCTTGTAAGGCTTGCAAAAAGAGTTGCGGAGAAAGTTATAAAATATCGTAAAAATATAACACTTGAACCTATGAATCCGTATGAAAGAAGAATAATTCATTCAACATTGCAAAACCATAAGTATGTCGAAACACAGAGTACCGGTGAAGAGCCAAATCGTAGGGTGATTGTTCGTTACAAGCCGGGAAACGTAAGAACTTAATAGGAGAGGATAAAGGGGTTGTCTCTGGAGGGAATTAACGCTATTCTGATGCCATAGAAGAATAAAGGAGATTCTTCAAGGTGTTTAAGAATAGCGATGAGTTTGAGGCAACCCTTTAATAATCTAATATCCATGCAATATAGTCAGTAAATTTGTTAAGATGGGAGCTGTAAAAGGCAGGAAAGTATGATTTACGATACTATAGCAGGAGTTTCTACAGCTGTTGGGAATGCGGGGATTTCGGTAATCCGCCTAAGCGGGCCGGAAGCTTTTTCAATAGCGGATAAAATTTTTAAGGGTAAATATTCTGTATTGGAACAAAAATCCCACACAATTCAATACGGAAAAATTATATCAAACCAAACCGGTGAAGTTATAGACGAGGTGCTTCTAATTAAGATGGAAGCACCACGTACTTATACCCGGGAAGATGTAGTGGAAATATCCAGCCATGGCGGGTATACTATTGCATCGGCATTATTGAGCCTGCTTTACAGTAACGGTGCCAGGCCGGCGGAGCCGGGTGAATTTACGAAAAGAGCCTTTTTAAACGGCAGAATAGACTTGTCGCAGGCTGAAGCAGTAATGGATATTATTCAGGCGAGAACACAAAGAGTGTCAAGAGTTGCAGTAAAACAGCTTGAGGGGTCAGTGTCTCAAAAACTCAACGAAATAAGGGAAAGAATTATAACTTTGCTTTCAGATATAGAAGTTAATCTGGATTATCCCGAGTATGATGTGGAGGAAATTACATTAGCTCAAGCCGGTAAGGAGACCTCGTCAATAATAATTGAAATTGATAATCTTATAAAAAGTTTCCATTATGGAAAGCTTTTAAGGGAAGGCATGGAGATTGTTATTGCAGGCAGACCCAATGTAGGCAAATCATCATTGATGAACAGGCTTGCCAGGAAGAATCGATCGATTGTAACCGATATCCCTGGTACTACACGTGATACCGTTGAGGAGTACGTGAATATAAAGGGTATACCTGTTAAGCTGGTAGATACTGCCGGTGTAAGGGAGACAGTTGATCAGGTTGAACTGCAGGGAGTGGAAAGAAGTATAAAAGCCATTTCAGATGCGGATTTGGTAATTCTTTTAATAGATGTTTCCCAAGGTTTTACCGCTGATGATCATGAATTGCTTAATAAAGTTTTAAAGGAACGTAAGCCTTATTTATTATGCTTTAATAAAACAGATCTCGTCGGTGATAAGCATCTAATTGATGAAACAATTAATTTGTATCCTGATGCGATCCTGATGTCTGTATACAAAGATGAGGGTATAGATGAACTGGAAGAGCGAATTTTCGGATATGCAACAGAAAACATGCAGGATATTGATAATCAGGTTCTCATAACAAACGCAAGGCATGAAAGCCAGCTTAAAAAGGCAAAAGAATATTTAGAATCAGCGTATAGAGCAAGTGTTTCGAAAATGACATTGGATATGGTGGCTCTGGATCTTAAAGCAGGGCTTGAAGAATTGGGGAAAATAACAGGTCATCATGCCGATGAAGACGTAATAAACGCAATTTTTTCAAGATTCTGCCTGGGGAAATAGGATAGTTAAGGTGATATATATGAGTGATTTTATAGCAGGAGAATATGATGTTATTGTTGTGGGGGCAGGCCATGCAGGTTGTGAGGCGGCTTTGGCCACTGCCCGGATGGGCTTTCACACCGCAATATTTACTCTGAATCTTGATAATATCGCAAATATGCCCTGTAACCCCAACATTGGAGGAACAGCGAAGGGACAGCTGGTTAGAGAAGTGGATGCATTAGGCGGCCAAATGGGTATTTCCGCAGATGCAAATTTTATTCAGTCTAAAATCCTAAACAGGGGAAAAGGCCCCGCAGTATATTCTTTAAGAGCACAGATTGACAGGCGGGCATACAGCACCTATATGAAGCATGTCCTGGAAAAGCAGGAGAATCTGGAAATAAAGCAAGCTGAAGTTACCGATGTTTTGTGTGAAGCCGGGAAAATAAAGGGAATACGGGTCCATACAGGTACTGTATATTATTGCCGGGCTCTTATTTTAACAACAGGCACTTATCTCAAAGGGAGCATAATTATAGGTGAGAGTAAAGTAAGCAGCGGACCTGACGGCCTTTTGCCTGCAAACAGACTGTCGGATAGCTTAAAAAAACTGGGTATTGAACTGATGCGTTTTAAAACCGGAACACCTCCACGAATAAATGAGCGCAGCATAGACTATTCAAAACTCATCGTGCAGCCCGGTGATGAAGAAATAGTTCCCTTTTCATTTATGACGGGTGAACTTAATAAGGAACAGGTGCCCTGTTATATGACCCATACTACGGCTGAAACTCATAGAATCATCCGGGAGAATCTTCACAGATCACCATTGTATAGTGGTGAAATTAAAGGAATAGGACCCAGATATTGTCCGTCCATTGAAGATAAAGTTGTGCGTTTCGCTGACAAGGAAAGCCATCAGGTTTTTGTTGAACCAATGGGACTGGGAACGAAGGAAGTATATCTTCAGGGAATGAGCACCAGCATGCCCGAAGATGTGCAGATAAAAATGGTAAGATCTTTGCCGGGTCTGGAAAATGCACAGATAATGAGACCGGCTTATGCTATTGAGTACGATTGTATAAATCCTACCCAGCTAAAATTATCTTTGGAAATAAAGGGAATAGAAGGTTTGTTTTTTGCCGGACAGATTAACGGCAGTTCCGGCTATGAGGAAGCTGCAGCCCAGGGCATTATGGCAGGCATTAATGCGGCATTGAAACTACAAAACCGGGAACCCCTGGTTTTAGACCGTTCACAAGCCTATATAGGTGTTTTGATCGACGATTTGGTTACAAAGGGTACAAAGGAACCTTATCGAATGATGACATCCCGCGCTGAGTACAGACTTTATTTAAGGCAGGATAACGCCGATTTAAGACTGACTCCTATTGGATATGAAGTCGGTCTTGTTACTTCCGAACGATATAACCGATATCTGACGAAAAAACGCCTGATTGAAGAAGAAATCAGACGGCTGCAAGACACAGTGCTACCGGCAAACGACAGGATTAATGATTTTCTGGATAGCCACGGTAGTACCAGGATCGTTACAGGAATAAGACTGTATGATCTTTTAAAAAGGCCGGAAATAGAGTATCATTATCTTAATGAAATCGGCCAGGGAACGGAGCTTCCGAAAGAAGTAATAGAGCAGGTTTCAATAAGCATTAAATATGAGGGATATCTGAAGCGGCAAATGAACCAGATTGAACAGTTTAAGCGCATGGAAGAAAGGCATTTGCCCGATGATATAGACTATGCAGGTATTCATGGCTTAAGTTCAGAGGCAAAACAAAAACTCAATGCAATTAAACCTGTTTCGCTTGGTCAGGCTTCAAGAATTTCGGGGGTATCACCTGCCGATATTGCGGTGCTTTTAGTGTATTTGGAGAGCCGGAAACGAAAAGGCTGAAAGGATTGCAAACTTATGTTGAGCGAGAAAAATAAAGAATGGCTTATTGATGGCGCAAAAGCATATAATGTGATACTTACCGATGAACAAACAGAAAAATTCTCACAGTACGCCAGGCTGTTGGTAGAGTGGAATGAAAAGATAAACCTTACAGCTATTACGGATCCTCAAGATATTGTAATTAAGCATTTTTTAGATTCGCTGTCAATTGCAAAGCTTATCCCAAATGAAACTAAGACTCTTATAGATGTTGGAACGGGAGCCGGGTTTCCGGGCATACCATTGAAAATAATAAATGAAAACATGAAAGTGACCTTATTGGACTCTCTGGCTAAGAGAATTAATTTCCTAAATGAATTATGCAGTAATTTAATGTTAAAAGGTATAGTGGCTGTTCATGGCAGGGCTGAAGATTTCGGAGCCGATCTAAATTACAGGGAAAGTTTTGATTATGCGACAGCAAGAGCGGTAGCCAGCCTTCCGGTTCTATTAGAGTATTGTTTGCCGCTTGTTAAAGTTGGAGGTATATTTATTGCAATGAAAGGGCCTGATGGTAAGGAGGAGCTGAAGGAATCAGAGAAAGCTCTTGATGTACTGGGCGGAAATGTAGAAGAGGTTAAATTTTTTACTCTTCCCTATAGCGATATAGAAAGATACCTGATAATAGTAAGAAAATGTAGACATACTCCGACAAATTTCCCTAGAAAAAGTGGAATTCCGACAAAAAAACCCATCAGGTGATTTCGAAAGCCTCATTTATATAAGACTTTGTGCGATATTTAATTTTGAGCAAAAAAAGGAAGATGCAGTCTAAGGGCGAATTCATTTAAATATTGGTAAGATTTTTTATGATACACAAAAGAGAATGAAAGGAAAGGTGCCCTATGATTGCAACGAAATTAAGATTTCCTGGGTTAGAAAAGAAATACGAGGAAAAAAAATCAGACGAAAAAAAGATAACCATGATTCCTATTGATTTGATCAGGCCAAATCCATATCAACCCAGAAAAAAGTTTGACAATTCTTCTATGGATGAGCTATGTCAATCAATACAGCAATATGGCGTTATCCAACCTATTAATGTAAGAAAAGTTAACAATACGTATTATGAACTTGTTGCGGGGGAAAGAAGACTTCGTGCAGCTGCTATGGCCGGCTTAAAGGAGGTTCCGGCTATAATTGTTGATGTTGGGGAAGACGATTCGGCAATTATGGCACTGATAGAAAACCTCCAAAGGGAAGATTTAGGTTATCTTGAAGAAGCTGAAGGCTACAGGAATTTAATAAAAGAGCACGGACTGACCCAAGAAGAACTGGCGCAAAAAATAGGGAAAAGCCAATCTACAATTGCCAACAAAATTAGAATACTCAGATTGTCACCGATGGTAAAAAAAATACTGTCCGATAACGGTCTTACCGAAAGACATGCCAGGGCTCTGTTGAAAATAGAGGACGAACAAATACAATTAAAAGTATTGCAAAAAGTTTGTGAAAAAGGCCTGAATGTGAGAAAAACAGAGGAGCTTGTTCAGAAGGCATTGGAAAAGTATTGCAATCAGGGAAAAACGGAAGAATATAAAGGGCGTGTAACTAAGTCCATAAAAGATATAAGAATTTTCGTTAACACGATTCGTCAGGCAATAGAAACCATGAAAAAATCTGGGGTAAATGCACGTGCAGCCCAGATTGACAGGGGAGATTTTTTAGAGTTTATAGTTCGCATACCTAAAAAAGAATCTAAAAAAGAAAGTCTTAAAAAAGCTCAATAAAGCTCAATAAAAGAGCTTTGCAATAATAGAATATGATGATCTCCGAATTTGACCTGCTTTTATGCAGGTCTTTTTTTAAGATGGACATAAAACAAAATGTTTATTAAAATAAATATGTTACGCATATAAAAATTGGATACAATATTTATTGTATGGAAATGAAAGGAAGCATTTTAAATGTCCGAAAACGGCGGGAACAGAGAAAATCCAAATGCTAATCGTATAATACCGGTTGATATTGAAACAGAGATGAAACAATCATTTATCGATTATGCCATGAGTGTAATCGTTGACCGGGCTCTTCCTGATGTTAGAGATGGTTTAAAGCCGGTGCACAGAAGGATCCTTCATGCCATGAATCAACTGAATTTTACCCCCGACAGACCTTATAGAAAATGCGCTACTACGGTCGGTGAAGTATTGGGTAAATACCATCCTCATGGTGATGCAGCTGTATATGACAGTATTGTGCGTCTGGCACAGGATTTCTCATTAAGATATCCTTTAGTGGATGGACACGGAAATTTTGGTTCCATAGACGGTGATCCTCCGGCAGCCATGCGTTATACAGAAGCAAGGCTTACTAAAATAGCGATGGAGATGCTCAGAGACATAAACAAGGACACAGTAGATTTTAAGCCCAATTTCGACGAGCATGAAATCGAACCGGTGGTATTGCCTTCAAGATTTCCGAACCTTTTGGTAAACGGTTCTTCAGGTATTGCCGTAGGTATGGCAACCAATATCCCACCTCATAATCTTTCTGAAGTTATAGACGGAATTATTAAATATATTGAAAACCCCGATATAACAATTGATGAATTGTCAGAAATTATCAAAGGCCCTGATTTTCCAACAGGTGGTATTATTATCGGAAAAAGCGGTATTCGCGACGCATACAAAACCGGAAAAGGGAAAATCATAGTTCGTGCTGTCGCAGATATTGAATCATATGGAAACAACCGTCAGAGAATAGTGGTTACTGAGCTTCCGTATCAGGTTAATAAAGCACGTCTAATTGAAAAGATAGCTGATCTGGTCAAGGAAAAACGTATTGAAGGAATATCCGACTTAAGGGATGAATCGGACAGAGACGGCATGCGCATTATTATAGAACTTAAAAGGGACGCAAATGCAAGTGTTATTTTAAATCAGCTTTATAAATTTACACAGCTACAGGACTCCTTCAGCGCCATCATGCTGGCTCTTGTACAGTCTCCGGAAGGAAAATTTGAGCCCAAGGTATTAAATCTTAAAGAGTTTATTAAATACTATGTGCTCCATCAGGAGGATGTAATCCGCCGCAGAACAAGATATGATCTTGAAAAGGCTGAAGCCAGAGCCCATATTTTAGAAGGGTTAAAAGTTGCACATGACAATATAGATGAAGTAATTAATATTATCAGAAGCTCCAGAACCGAAACTTTGGCTAAAGAAAGACTCATGGAGCGCTTTTCCTTTAGTGAAAAACAAGCTCAGGCAATAGTGGATATGAGACTTGGAAGACTGACAGGTCTTGAGCGGGAGAAACTGGAACAGGAATATGAAGAGCTTCTCGAAAAGATTGCATACTATAAAGATGTTCTTGCTAAGCCTGATCTTCTTCACCATATAATAAGCGAAGAACTTCTTGAAATAAAGAATAAATATGGTGATGAAAGAAGAACAAAGATTACGCATGATGAGACTGAAATAGATATGGAGGATCTCATTAAAGATGAAGATGTAGTAGTTACTCTTACCCGGTTTGGCTATATTAAAAGAACTCCTATTGATACCTATAAGAGCCAGAAACGCGGAGGCAAGGGAATTACAGGCCTTACTATACGAGAGGATGACTTTGCGACAGATGTGTTTATTACATCTACTCATAGATATCTGCTGTTCTTTACAAGTAAGGGAAATGTATATAAGCTGCGGGCCTGGGAAATTCCCGAGGCAGGACGTCACGCCCGGGGAACGGCCATTGTTAACCTTCTTCAGTTGGACAACGACGAGAAAGTTACGGCAGCAATTAAAATCCATGGCGATGAAAAGAATATGTATCTTATCATGGCCACTAAGCAGGGTATGATTAAGAAGACGCCTCTGGAACAGTATGAGAATATACGTAAGAGCGGTATTGCCGCTATAACTCTGAAAGAAGGGGACGAGCTTATTGGAACCCGTTTAACGGACGGGACCTATGATATCATACTAGTGACTGAAAAAGGAATGGCAATACGCTTCAGCGAAAAAGATGTAAGACCTATGGGCAGAACGTCAATGGGTGTAATGGGCATAAGGTTGGATGACGATGATAAAGTTATTTCGATGGTGCCTTATTTCGAAAATACTACACTGCTGGTAGTAACCGCCAACGGTTTTGGGAAACGAACCGATTTAGATGAGTACAAGGTACAAAACCGTGGTGGTAAAGGTGTTTTGACATACCGGGTTACAGAAAAAACGGGATTACTTGTAGGAGCAATGTCAGTATCCGAGGATGATGACCTTCTGCTAATATCGTCGGACGGTACGATAATAAGAATGCCTGTAAGTGACATAAGCGTTCTAAGCCGGGTTACTCAGGGAGTTACTTTAATGCGTACCTCGGAAGATAACAAAGTAGTATCATTAACGAGAATCCCTGCTGAAGAAAACGGAGAGGAAGAGGAAGAGAATAAGACTACAATGGAAGATGCCGATTAAACCAGCCAGGATCATAATATTATTATGCATAATCGCATAAGTAGCCAAAAAAAGAAGGGGGTATCTTGATAAGCCAAGATACCCTTTGAAATCAAAAAATATTTATATATTAGGGGGGGTAAATAATTGAAATGAATGTATCAATTATTTATACAAAAATAAAATAAAATTATAAAATAATTATAAAACAATATATAGGAAATTACCAGACATATTCTGTTAGTTAAAAATTTAACGAATAATTATAATATTATAATGACTAATTATTTATAATTATAATAGACATATGTCTTATTATATACTATAGTAATGTTCAAATAAAAATTACTATAATAAAAATAGTAAGACACAAAAAATATTCAGATTAATGTTTACTTATTTAATAAATAATAAATTCCAAATTCCGCATTGCATAATTTAATTTTTCAGCAGTAACATTCGAATCCCAATTGAAAGGTCTGGGTATACTTTATCAAATAAAGTGTCTAAATATGACAATAAAAAAAGTCGAAAATAGACTTGACATGCAATTAATATGGTGTTAAACTTAGAATCCGTTGTCCGGTGTAATTCTCAAGAACACACCATGCGAAAAAGAATGAAAAAATAATTAAAAAAAGTTCTTGACAATACTGAGCAACGATGATAAGATATAAAAGCTGTCTCCGCTGAGCGAAACGAAAGCTTGAAAGTGAGGCAGAGAGCCGGAAAAGGAGAAGTACGGCGAAGTGGACATTGAAAATTGAACAGTGTACGAAATGTCATATAA
>Ga0134100_1001708_pt1 | contig 19626 bp, 18 predicted proteins | sample 11_taG_2_FD_94444 | JGI IMG/M metagenome (GOLD analysis project Ga0134100, IMG submission 94444) | Switchgrass degrading microbial communities from high solid loading bioreactors in New Hampshire, USA - 11_42_5_180_A3 metaG | ecosystem: Engineered > Bioreactor > Semi-continuous > Anaerobic >...
ATCTCCCACATAATGGCTTCTGGTATGACAGGAATTAGAGCTGCAGGCGACCTTGTTGCAAGGATGCAGTTCTCAAAGAACATGCGCATAGCCGAGGCAAAAGAGTACGTGGCAAAGAAACTCGGGGTCGATGTCATGGACCTTGTAGACGAGCATATCATGCGCGAGCTGCGTGAAGAACTCGATATCGGTGTAATCACCTCAGTCCCTGGAGCCGCAAAAGGCATTGCTGCGAAAATGAATATCGAAAAGCTGCTCGATATAAAGATAAATTCCTGCGACGTCTTTAGAAAACAGATAGCCTGAGGAAAGAGTTCAGGCAGCAAATTAAATGTTCCTCCACAGCAGGGGTAAAAAGACCTAAAAGAACAAACACACGCCACTAAAAAGAGCTATAAAAAACCAGCGAATCCCGAGGCAGGTTTGAGAAGTTTATCCTTGAAAAAAAACGGCAATTATCTCCCCTGCTGTTGTTCTATTTTTTAATTATTTCTTATGCACTTTTTAATTATTTCTTTATAGCTAGCAGAATTCGACTCTGTTCTATTTTGTACTCATATCTCAGTCATTTCCTGTACCACTTTTATAAAAAATAAATAAGACTTATTCTTTTATGATAATGAGTGTATTTTATAATGGACGATTTTATATATTTTATATACGGATTATAATGCGAAAAATAAAGCTATAATTATGAAAATTAAACGTAAAAAATTTTTATATAAAATTAAAAATAATAAGGATTTGGGGGCGGATTTGGGGGCGAATCACTTCTAATTGAAATAAATTTTGTTTAATCTATGTTTATATTCAGGAAGTTTGTCAATGTATTATATCCGGTAAATAAGGCTAAATAAACATAACGGACGGAAGATTCTAAAAATACCATGAGAGTGGGAAGAAAATGAAAAAATTAAAATACTGTAACACAAAACAAAAAATATACAGAGGTATTTCATATGAAGAGAACACTATTCACAATATTAATAGTTAGTTTATTAGCAATTAGTGTTGTTGGCTGTACATCTACGGAGAACGCGACATCGGTACCTGCTAATGAAGCAGCATCCCCTGCAAATTCTGTACCCTCTCCCGCAGATGAAAATACTACCGGCACGAATATTATCACTATGGAAGAAGCAAAGGAAATAGCTCTTACTCATGCCGGACTTACAGAAGCTGATGTTACTTTTATTAAAACAGAGCTTGGCATTGACGATGGTAGACAGGAGTATGAAATCGAGTTTTATAGCGGTAATAGGGAGTATGATTATGAAATTGATGCGTCTACCGGAAAAATTTTAAGTTATGACTCTGATGTGGAAAACTATTCAATATCAGGAAATAGGCAATTAAGCCAGAATAACACGTATATTGGTGAAGAAAAAGCCAGATCCATTGCACTTGCAAGGGTTCCAGGAGCAACGGAATCCAATATTCGGCTTCATCTGGATACAGAAGATGGAGTAGCTGTATATGAAGGATCTATTGTTTATAACAATGTGGAGTATGAATTTGAAATCAATGCATCTACTGGAGAAATTGTAAAATGGAGCTCTGAATCTGTTTTTGACGACTGATCCTTGCAGCATATTAATAATTTAATCGCTAATAGGCTCCTACAACTGCCTGCTTTGCAGGCAGCCTTTTATTCCTTGATATTTAACTAGTCATATACTGAATGAATTTTTCTTCAACATTTTTGAGCAGTACCGTATTTTTTCCTGGATTTCATAGCTGTTAACCTGTGCCTTAACATTTTTCTCGGAATAGCTTACATTTATATTGTTTTCATCTAGCTTGTTCTATCAATTTTAATCCTTCTTCCCATATCCTACCCATTTCGAAATATTTATATATTTTTACGTGCTCTTATATGTTGGTAAATCAAGTTTGCTTGATTTGTTTTGTATAGTGCCATATTAAATCTCCGTAAATCTGCAGACTCCGGGATAATTTGCCTTTGAACCTCCATTAATTTTCCTTCTTTTTTATTTTTTATCTGGCTTTTCTTTACTGCTATTTCGTTTTTGCCAAACATACAAAGTAAGAGTAAACTTCGCTTCCCTGCCTCCGAGCCCAAGGTTTATTAATTGATATGATAATTATGAAGTGAATTCAAGCTTCTAATCAAAACTTTGCTGAAAAGGTTTGCGTATGCCGCTGCACTGGTTTATCACTAACCATTGCGCCATTTGACCACGCCGTCAAGCCGTTTTCGATAAAACCTTTTCTCAAAAGGTTTTTGATCAAACTTTTTTCTAAAAAGTTTGTGATCAAGTTTTTTTAAAAAAACTTGCGTTTGTAATTTTGGTGAGAAACATGGCTGATACAATTCACTGGGCAGACGTTATAGCCGAAGACGTATTAAAAAAGGGTGACAAACACCTTGTTGCTACAGGCATCACTCCATCAGGGCACATTCACATAGGCAACATGAGAGAAGTCGTGACTGCCGATGCAGTTTATAGATCGCTTGTTGATAAAGGTGCAGATGCTAATTTCATTTATATTGCAGATAATTACGATCCCCTGCGCAAAGTTTATCCGTTCCTCCCCGAGAGTTATGCTGAATACGTGGGAAAACCAATATCTGAAATTCCCTGCCCCTGCGGGAACTGTGCAAATTATGCCGAGCATTTTTTGAAACCTTTCCTGGAAGCCCTCAGGCGCCTGGGAATCAATCCGCAGGTTTACAGGGCAGATGAAATGTACAGGGCGGGCAAATACACCGAAGCAATAAAAACTTCCCTGGTTAAAAGGGATGCTATTGCAAAAATCCTTGAGGAGGTCTCAGGGAAGACCGTAGCACCGGATTGGAATCCTTTCAACCCAAGATGCAACCAGTGTGGAAGGATTACAACAACAAAGGTTACGGATTTTGACCTTGAGGCTGAAACCGTGGATTATGTCTGTGCATGTGGGCATTCAGGTACTGTGCCAATGGCAGGAGGAGGAAAACTCACCTGGCGCGTAGACTGGCCTGCTCGCTGGGCGGTTTTAGGGGTAACAGTCGAACCTTTTGGGAAAGATCACGCTTCAAAGGGTGGTTCTTACGATACTGGAAAGAGGATAGTAAAAGAGATTTTCGGGCACGAACCTCCTTATCCTATTGTCTATGAGTGGATAATGCTTGGAAAGCAGGGGGCAATGTCCTCTTCTACTGGAGTTGTCGTCTCGATTTCGGATATGCTTGAAGTTGTGCCTCCTGAGGTTCTTCGCTATTTGATTATACGCACAAAACCTGAGAAACACATCCAGTTCGATCCTGGACAACCGCTCCTAACCCTTGTTGACGAATACGAAAGGCTCAGAGCACAGTTCAGGGAAAATAATCCTTCGCTTGGGGCTTTTCAAAGTCGAGTTTATGAGCTTTCCAGGGCAACAGGCATCTGCCAGTCTGAAATTCCTTTCAAGCAGATGGTGACAATCTATCAGGTAGCAAGAGGGGACTTTGATCAGATATTGAAAATTGTAAAACGTTCAGGCTTTTCAATTGAAGATAAAGAGTGTATAAAGGAACTTACAAAAAATGTATCTAAATGGCTTAAGCTCTATGCTCCACCTTTTGCCAAGTTTAATGTGAAAGAAAAGGTGCCTGTGCAGGCTGCAACCCTATCCGAACTCCAGAAAGCTTTCCTTTCAGCCTTTGCAGATCTTATAGAAACCAGAGGGGAAATTAGCGGTGAAGAATATCATATGCTGATCTATTCCGCAAAAGATGAGGGTTCAGAACTGAACAGGCTGATTGCAGAAAAGTTAAATAATCCTGCCCCGCAGGTGGACCCCAGGGAGCTTTTCAAAGCAATTTATATCTCAATACTTGGGCAAAACTCAGGTCCAAAAGCCGGGTGGTTCCTGTCTTCCTTTGAGAAGGAATTCCTGGTAGAGAGATTCAAAGAAGCCTCAACCTACAGCCCTGAAAAACAGGAATAAATATGCATAAATCGGATGCTTACAGCCTCTCAAGTTCTCAGGTAGCACCTGCAAAAAATCACTTTTTTGCCTGGGACAGGGAATATGCCCACCTGAAATGGGGCGGGCCTGCACCTGTCCGGAATATACAGGCTTATCTTCTGCCCGGGTATAGGGTGCTTGATGCCGGATCAGGAGGTGGCAGATACCTTGGTGAACTTGCAAGGCATTACGACGCAATTGGAATTGATATTTCTTTAACTGCACTTAAAGCTTCCAGAGCTCAGCTTGCAAGGAGCGGCAGGTTTGCAGAACATCTCGGGGCAGATGTGTCAAAACTTCCTCTCAAAGCCCACGCTTTTGACGGGATTCTCTGTTATGGAGTGCTCCAGCATCTTTTCAAACAAGAAAGAGAATCTGCAGTCAGGGAGTTTCATTACATACTCAGGAAAGGTGGGTTTGTTTTTTTTGAAGCCTTCGGCTGTGAGGATATGCGCTGCGGGGGGGAACCTTCAAACCCTTATGAGGAAAGGACTTTTTCCCGACAAAGCGGTATAATTTATCATTATTTTACCAAAGAGGAAGTAAGGGCACTTTTCGGGAGATTTGAAGTCATCGAGCTGGAGGAGATAACAAAAGAAAAAACATTCAGAGGAGAAACTTATAGAAGGCATCTGGTGAGAGGAATCTTTCGGAAGCCCTGAGATTATTTCATACAGGAAATCCTGAGTTTTTCCTTTCCTGAAGCTTTCAAGAATTTCTCTAGATTTGTATCCCCCAATAGCTTTCAGTCACCTCTGCTATTTTTGCCGTTTACCTGTCATATGAAAGCTATTCCCAAATAGTTTAACACAATTATGGCAAGCGCTCCGAAAATGCCACCTATTGCACAGATAATAACTTCCACCAAAGTAATTGTAATGTTAAGTCCAAGTAAAACTTTTGCTGCGAGCAGGACTAAGACCCCGAGTACTGCATTTATTGCAAGGCTAGTTGCGGTCTTCAGGACTTTATACAGGAGAAAGGCCACTACAATTGCCAGAGCCAGTACTAAAATTTCTATAACTTCAACCACCATAAGTCATAGATAGGGTCTCAACTTATTTATAATTATCATTGAGTGTTATAATTCCTTATAATACCTGTGCAGAGAGTAAAAGCTCACATTTCAGGTTTAAGCAGCATATTTAATGGTTTTTCGTTTAGAACAGAGGTTAATATAGATTTTTCTCCTCAGAAATTCTTTATAAATTCAGTAATAAGATTTTTGAGTGAGATTTTATCTGAATAAGCCCTTGCCTCAAGCAAAGGATCTGGATTTCCGAGCACCATTGCCGAAACTGCTGCGTCCGGATTATAGAGACAGAGCACAGGAATTTTACGGACAAGCGCCCTGCAGATTTCGTAACCCACCCCGGTAGAAGGTACAGTAACCTCTGCAATCAGAGCATCACTTCTTGCAAGCAAATCCATATCTCTGGCATAAATCTCTTCTTCTGTCATCCTCATCTCCACTTTTTCCAGCTCAGGGTCGGCAACGTGCCAGGTGAGCACTTCAGCCCCTGCTTCCTCAAGGGTATCAAATATAAACCTGTATGTCTCAAGCAGCTGCCTTCCTCCGCGGATAGAGCCAGAAAGAAAAATTTTCGGGCTTTGTTTTTCGGAAATTATTATCTTATCCAGATCTTCCATGTTCTTTTCACCTTTTAACTCGTTTTTCCGGCAATTCCAGCTTTTACTGCACACCTCTAAAATAGTGTCCTGTAGTAAAGCCCTGTCCAAGCTTTTCGCAGTTTTCCTTTCCATGCTTCCCGGTATCAATATATGCATCAATTTCATTTCTGTAAGCGCGAGTTACTCTTCTTATTTCGTCAGGATTCTCCATTCCCAGAGTTTCGATCCTGAGACTTGAAACTCTGCTTTCAAGGATTTCAGGAATATATTCGAGCATGCAGAGTGATCTTGAGTTAAGGAGGTGCATTCTGCATTCATAGTCCATAAGCAGAGGAAACTCGTAATTTTTCTCGTCTATTAGTGCAAATTTTCCCGACCTGCATGGAGCACTGCACAAACCTTTGTCGCCCCCTAGAAGCCCGCCTGTAAGGCAGTGCTCCGATTCCATGAGTTCAAGACGGCCGTGAACAATACACTCTGCAGGTCCATAAGAAACAACATTTTTTAACTCTTCAAGGGTGAGTTCGGGTGAAATTACAGCCATTTTGGCTCCTTCCTGCAGTATAAGGGCAAGAGTGTGACTGTTAAAGATATTAAGTGGACTATCTGCAATAAAAGGGATTTTTTCAGCTTTTGCAAGGTTCAGAGTGCCAAGATTTGAAACAACAACTCCATCAGCCCCCAGTTCTCTTACGCGGGAGAGGGTTCTTTCGACAGATCTCATTTCGGAGTCTTTCACAATTTTTGGGGTAATGAGATAAATTTTCTTGCCTGCATTTTGCGCCTCTGAAACCGCATTTTCAAAAACAGCGTCAAGTTCCTGTGCAGAGCTTTCTTCTCTCCCTGCAGTTTCTGGCTTTCTGAAGAGCCCTTCTCCGAAATATACCTGATCAGCTCCCCCCGCAAGCGCCGCTTTAAGTCCTTCAAAGGAATATACGGAAACCGAGAGCATAGGAAGCGTTGGAGTATTTTCTTTCACAGGTTTTCCCGTATCCAGGTCTGCTTTTTCCTCAGATTCAAAGAATTGCAGAGTATCGATAGGTTTTCGTTTCCATCTGGAGATCCGCAGGTTTTCAAGTTGCTCTATTGCCTTTGTCCTCAGTTCGTTTAACTGCCCGATTGGAATAAAAACGTCCCCTTCCACAGAGACATGAAGTTCAGAAACCTCAAAAGGCGTGTTTCCGAGTTTTGAGAGCTGCTTTTCTATCCGATCCTTTGAAGTAGGCTGCTTTTCAGCCTTCTCAACCATATACTCAGATTCAATTGTTACTGTGTTTGAATCTCTGTCTTTTACCTCAAATCTCACAGGCTTTCCAGGTGCAATGTCAGCCTTGATGAATACAGGGATTTTAGGTCTAAGGTTCCCGGATTCACTTTCTTTTTTGAGGGAGTCCATAAGCTTTTTTTCATGTGTCCTGTATACTGTGCTTCCTGCCGGAACCCTTGAATCGAAGGGAATCTCTACTATATCTCCAGTTCCTGCACTGTATACCAGGTTCTTTCCAGAGTACATCGAAAATATGATTTTTCCTTTATCTTCGGGCTTTGTTTCAGCGTTTTCAACCATTATTCCGTCTCCCAGACGAAGAGGCCGCGAGAGTTTTACACGAATACGGTTTGTACGCCTGTTATATCCTGTAACCGTACCTGCAGGAACTCCACGGTTGTGCGGATTTTCCCGGCTCATGAGCTCCCAGCGTGGACTTTCAAAAAAGTAACCTTGAGTAAAACCTCTGTTAAAAAGCTGGGTGAGTGTTTCCTGCTCTTCTTCGGAAACAAAATACTTTGCAGGATTTTCAATGTACCTGTCAATCAGGCGGCGGTAAATCCTGACAACGCCTGCTACATATTCCGGTCTTTTCATGCGCCCTTCAATTTTGAAGGACTCGATCCCGGCTTCTATAAGGGCTCCCAGGCCTGAGGTCGTGTTAAGGTCTTTCGGGCTCAGGAGATAGCTGCCTGTTGTTTTGATCGGTTTTCCTTCACAGTAAAGCCTGTACTTTTTGCGGCAGGGTTGGGCACAGAATCCTCGATTTCCGCTCCTTCCCCCAATAAGGCTGCTAAGAAGACACTGGCCGGAATAGGAAATGCAGAGAGCTCCATGTATGAAAACTTCAATTTCAGCCCCGGTTTTCTCTTTTATCCGTTTTATCTCTTCAAGTGAAGACTCTCGTGAGAGTACAGTCCTTTCTATACCCAGTTTTTTCACAAACTCGATCCCTTCGCTGTTGTGAAGGGTCATTTGTGTGCTCGCATGCAGCGGAAGGTCAGGGAGATATTTTCTTGCAAGTGAGATTAGTCCGAGATCCTGGACTATGACCGCGTCTGTTCCTATTTCTCTCAAGTAAGAAAGCAGTTTAAGGGCATCTTCCACCTCTCCTTCCTTAAGCAGCGTGTTTACGGTTACGTAGACTTTCACGCCTCTGAGATGAGCATAGTCAATAGCCTCTTCAAGTTCTTTCTCTGAGAAATTCGAGGCATACCCCCGGGCACTGAAAGCCCTGGCTCCAATGTACACAGCATCCGCCCCGTTTTCTACGGCTGCAACAAAAGCTTCCATGCCACCTGCCGGGGCAAGCAGTTCCGGTTTTTTAGGCTTCATCAGATGGGATTACAGAGCCTGCCCTTAATTAAGCTTTGGCATTCCTTTCCGGGAAACCTGGAACTGAATTATAAGAAAAAACTACGGCATTCGAAAGACGGCGCAAAAAATCTTGCACTTATGACAAAAACAGTTATCGAAGGAAAAACAAAAAATGAACCGGCTAATCCGATCCGTTTTCCTACAGACTTCAAAAACTATTTGAAAAATCAAAAGCTATTTGAAAAATATTATAAAATCCGTTTTATTGACAAACAATTACAGATTACCTGGTGTAATAGACAGGCATTATTAATTAAATTAGCAGAGCTTTTTACTCGCTCTGCTATAAGTATTAAATTGCAACCAGGGTTGTAGCGTAGCCAAAATAACAAAGAAGCTATGGATTAAACATTATCGGACAAAGTCCAGTGAGCATTTCTTTCGAGTTTATGCCTTTGGTCCTATTATCCAGCTCACTATTCTTCCAGTTTTCTCGTCCTTTGTGGCTTCGCAGAGCATCTTCCCATCGGGCACGTGGCATTCACAGGAGTAACCTAGCTGGTTTGTTCTCCCCATGTACCTGAAGTGTATCTTGCAATAACCTTCCGCACATTCTAGTCCGTACTTTACCCATCCCTCAATATCTGCTCCACCTTCACAGCTTCCTTCACATGCAACAAGCTCAAAGCTTTTCTCCTCATAAGATCCGATTCTAGCAGGAGCCCGCTGACCTTTCTTGAACATCCCTTTCTCAATTTTCTGCGCCTGCAGCACAAGGTCCTCGCCAGTGTTGTTAAGTACCTTAATCTGCACACCTTCAAGAGGTTCCATGGTATCGGCTTCTGACATTTGTATTCCCCCGATAAATGAGAATCCAGATAAGAATTCCATATAAGATATTGACTTTAATAAATAAAAAAGTATCTCAAAATATATGAAAGTAAATATGTAAAAAATCTCACAGATGATGATTCCACAGATGATGATTCCCGCATGGTATAAGTTCCAAAAAAGAAGCCTGGTATTCAGATTTCTCGAATAAAATATTTACCGCTTTCAATCCGTACAAATGCAAGGTTTCTGTTTGCAGGTAGGGCATATACCAGGGTACTTTTTAAGGAAAGCTTCTTCGAGGTCCACGCCGTAGAGATTGGCAAGCGCTCCTATCCAGGCGAAGCAGTCTGCAAGTTCTTCCTCTATTTTTTCTGGCTCTTCTCTGCGGATGGCTTCGGCAAGTTCTCCAACTTCCTCAACAAGCCAGAGCATTGTAGCCTTACCTCCCCTTCTCCTGTCGTTATGTGCATAGAGCTCGTACATTATTTTCTGGAATTCTGAGATTTCCATTGTTCTTCCCTATTCCCTTATTTTATTCCGGAAAAATTTTAGCCGCCCCGATTTTAGCTGCCTGCCTTATTTTTTGCCTTTACAACCTTGCCCTGAATTTTAAAGTCTGACAAGGATTCCCCGTTCCTTAAGATATTCTTTAACTTCCCTAATTGAGTATTCCCTGAAGTGGAAAATGCTTGCTGCAAGGGCGGCATCGGCTTTTCCGATTGAGAATCCCTCATAGATGTGCTGAGGGTTTCCGACTCCTCCTGAAGCTATAATAGGGATATCCAGCTCTTCTGAGAGTTTTCTTGTAATTGGCAGGTCATAACCGGCACATGTTCCGTCCCTGTCCATACTTGTAAGCAAGATTTCCCCTGAACCCAGTTCTTCTGCCTTTCTTGCCCACTCCACGGCATCGATTCCTGTAGCTTCCCTGCCTCCGTAGATTACTACTTCATACCAGGCAGGGGTTCCGTCCTCAAGTTCCAGGATAGTTTTATCCGGATTATTTTCTACATCGAGATTTCTCCTGCAATCAATCGCAGTAACAATGCACTGGGCTCCAAATATATCCGAAGCCTCTTTGATGAAATCAGGATTTTTGACCGCAGCGGTGTTAATTGATACTTTATCTGCTCCAGCTCTGAGAATTTGACGAATTGCGTCTATGGAGTTTATTCCCCCTCCAATTGTAAGAGGAATAAAAACTTCATCTGCAGTTCTTTCAATCACATCGATCATGGTTTCTCTGCCGTGAGCAGAAGCTGTAATATCCAGAAAAACAAGTTCATCTGCGCCCTCTTCATTGTAGCGCTTGGCGAGTTCTACAGGGTCTCCTGCTTCTTTCAGATTTACGAATTCAATGCCCTTAACAACGCAGCCGCCTGCTCTGTCAAGAGTCACATCAAGGCATGGTATTATTCTTTTGGTGAGCATCTATGGTATAATAAATTTAACTGTTATTAAAAGCTTGTTAAAATTAAGCTTAAGAGCCGCAGATAGTATTCTCTAAAAGGCATTTAGATCATTATATATATTGTAAAAAGGAACATCCTGCAGGTTACTAACAACGAAAATAGCTTCTCAAAAATCGAGAACATAAAAACCAGGTTGAGGTAAACTTAAGTTCTCAGGCTCAAAAAGAACTCTGAGCACCTCAATCAACCTAACCGAAAATGTTTATCACGCGGGCGCCTTCAAACCTTGACATCTCGAATTCGGAGCCCTCAAGAACCTTTTTCCTAACCCATATCGGTGCCCCAACACGCAGAGCAAGGGCAATACAATCGCTTGGTCTAGCGTCAAATTGCATAACATTATTATCCTTCTTTAGTAAGAGTCGGGCGTAATAGATTTTATCTATCTTTTCATCAATCAATACACCCTCGATTTTTACTTCAAGCCGCTCGAAAATGTTAATCATAAGGTCATGCGCCATAGGTCTGGGCAAAGAAATATTTTTAATCACATTTCCGATTGAAAGAGCCTCTAGATGCCCTATATATATAGGGAGCATTTTCCCCTGTGCACCTTCAAGAAGCACCACAGGAGTAGGGTCCGTAAAAATGTCGACTATATAGACATCCTTGACTCTAATTTCCTCAAAGTCCTCATAGATGTCAATGCCCATGCTCATTAGATGATTTTACACTTATTAATACCTTATTTAATTTTTAAAGTTTATTAAAAGGATGCTTGAACTTTGATTTGGCTTTTTTCCTTACCAGAACCTCTAGCATTCCAGACCCTTTCTAAAACCATATTTGCCTATCAGAGGTACGAAAGCAACTCCCCCTTTTCTCTTTTTATAAATTTTCCCCTCACTGTCCTTTTTGACTTTATAAAGCTCCTGGGAATCGCTCCCAACAGGAATAACCATTATGCCTCCGGGTTTCAACTGTTCCAGTAAAGGCTTAGGAATACAGGGAGCTGCGCATGTTACAGCTATTCTGTCGTAAGGGGCACACTAAGAATACCCCATTGATCCGTCACCATGTATTACTGTAATATTTTTATATCCAGTATTTTTCAGGTTTTCTCTTGCAAAATTTACAAGATCTTCAATACGCTCAACTGTATACACATGCCCGCTTAACCCCACCAGCTCTGCCATCACTGCAGCATTATATCCTGAACCTGCTCCTATTTCTAGGACCTTATGCCCTTCCGAAAGTTCCAGAAGTTTACACATAATTACAACCATATGAGGGGCAGATATCGTCTGCCCATGACCGATGCTAAGAGGTCTGTCCGTATAAGCTGCTTTTTGCTCATATTCTGGAACAAACCTATGCCTTGGAACGCGGAGTATAGCCTCGCGAATTTTTTCTTCCATCTGCACGTAAGTCCCAAGATTGTCTACGAGGCATCTGCGCATTGCTTCGAATATCTCTTCATTTTCTTTTTTCTTTCCTTCACCACGGCCCTCTTCGGAATTCACGCTGACCCGAACCTTCCCCTATCTTTCTCGCAAAAATTCTTTTTACATATTTTGCAAGCACAACATCGCCTTTCCTTGATCGGAAGCCCCCATCCCTTATTTTAATCTTCGTTATGAGAAGGCGTTTATTTCCCGCTTTTTCTTCGGCTCCTACTACAAATTCATAATCTCCAGGCACACGTTTTTCAATTACTTCGGTTATTCCAGTCCCTGATTGAGCAGAAAACTTTACAGTTACCTCATCAATGGCTCTGCCCCAGATTGTTTCAGTATCTTCTGCTCTGGCAAGCTGTACCCGCTTTCCTCCTGCATCAAGGGCGGTAATCAGGATAGGTACTACCACCCCTGTCTCTTCGTCATCCACAACCAGCTCGTCGCCTACCTGAAGAATCGTCTCGGAATCCAGTTCAGTTTTATAAGTGTTTGAGACATCCATCTTGCTAACTACCACTTTCAGAGTAACGGATTTAGGGGTTTTGATTTCAGCTACATGCACATGCCCGCACTCCAGACAGCGGACAAGCGGACTCGGTCCCTCTTTAAGAACCTCGTGCCTCACCTCTTCTTCAGGAGAACATGAGGGGCACTCAACTTCAATTTCTTTTGTCATAGTATAATCAATAGATGGATTCAGGATACTAAATACTTAACTTCTCCGGTGATGTTTTTATTGAAGAGGCATGAGATAGAACGATGCTATCAAAAGTTTTATTATAACAGAATGCATAGTCTATCATCTCATTATTGAGATGCATCTCAAAATTAAGACGGGTGGCTACAGTGCCTGACATTGAACACCTGAAAAGACTTGCACTTATAGGAGCAGTAAACAAAACTATCAAGGTCTCATCGAGCGAGTTTCAAAAACATACCGGGGCAAGCTCCAAAACCGTAGCAAGAAAGCTAAAGCAGCTGGAAGAAGAAGGGCTGATAGAAAGGAAGATAGTCCCAGGTGGCCAGTTGATAAAAATGACAGAAAAAGGGATTGAAATTCTTAAGAGCGAGTACATCCAGTACAGCAAGATCTTTTCACCGGAACCAGAGATTCTGGAGCTGGAAGGAAAGGTACTCAAAGGTCTGGGTGAGGGCCAGTATTATGTAAATATACCCGGATACAAAAAGCAGTTTGAAGAAAAATTGCATTTTTCACCTTTTCCCGGGACTCTAAATGTACAACTTACTGAAAATAGTTCAATTCTTCAGAATATTCTGTATGAAATGCCAGCTATCCAGGTAGAAGGCTTCAGTGACGGAGAACGCACCTTCGGAGGCGGGAAGTGTTATCCGGTCGTTGTTGGAGGTATCGAGGCTGCTGTAATCGCTCCTGAGAGAACACATTACCCATCGGATTTGATCGAGATTATTGCGCCTGTTAAGCTGAGGGATGCCCTGGAACTGAATGACGGAGACAGAGTTGTAATACAGGTAAAAAGACAGGGAACGGAGAGCCAAAAATGAGCGGAGATACAGTTTACAGTTGTCTTACGTATAGAAATGAGAACATCAACAGGGCGCTGAAAGCTCTGAGAGCAGGAAAAATGATCCAGATTTACGATTCGGATTCAAGGGAGGGGGAAACAGACCTTGTAATTCCTGCAAAAGCGGTCACTTTTAAGGATGTAAAAAGGATGCGAAAAGACGCAGGCGGTCTCATCTGTGTGGCAATTGACCCTGTAGCTTCAAAACAGCTCAAGCTGCCTTTTATGGCTGAACTCATCCGGGAAGCAAGTAAAACAAGTGACGTGCTTGGGGAAATCGTGGAAAAAGAAGGCGACCTTAAATATGATTCTCATTCTTCCTTTTCCCTCTGGGTGAATCACAGGAATACCAGAACCGGCATCCCTGACAATGAAAGAGCCCTGACAATCCGGAAAATCGGAGAAATTACAGAAAGAAAGCTGTCTGGAGATCCAGTCCATTTTGGAGAGGAATTCAGAACACCTGGACACGTTGCGCTACTCAGGGCTGCAGAAGGACTTCTGGATGAACGAAAAGGACAGACCGAACTCTCAGTTGCACTTGCCCGTATGGCAGGAATTACCCCTGCAATGGTAGTCTGTGAGATGCTTGACGATTATAGCGGAGAGGCACTCTCCAAAGAAGACTCGAAAGAATACGGTAAAGAACACGGACTTGTGTTTCTAGAAGGGCAGGAAATAGTGGAAGCTTATATGACGTGGACAGGTTCGGAATAAAAAATCTCTTTTCTTCCGCTTTTTTATTTTTGCTCCTTTTTCCTGTTTTTTTATTTATTTTTAAACCGCAGAATTTTATATAGAGATAAACAAGTATATCATTGATAGCTTCTTGACAGTTCTCAACGGTGCTGATTTTTCATTTGTGCGCCGCCCATTTTCGGTTTTCTATTGTTCGATGTAAGGGAGTCAGGAATATGTTACAAAAGTTTAAGAAAGTACAGCGAGTTCTTATCTATGTACTAATTCTGAACCTTACAGTTGCGTTTGCCAAAATTATTTATGGAAATCTGACCGGCACCTTAAGCATGGTTGCAGATGGCTACCACTCCCTTTTTGATGGAGTTTCCAATATTATAGGACTGGCAGGAAGTTTCATCGGAGCCCGCCCTCCTGATGAGGGGCATCCCTACGGGCACAGGAAATATGAGACTGTAGCTTCTATTTTCATCGCTTTACTACTGATCTTCGTAGGCATTGAGATTTTCAGGGACGCTCTAAACCGTTTCCTAATCCAGAGTAACCCACAGGTCACAGCTATAAGCTTTCTTGTGATCCTCGGAACAATGGGTATTAATTATCTGGTAACACGATATGAGCATAAACAGGGTGAGTTGCTCAGAAGCCAGGTACTTATAGCTGACTCAATGCACACAAAAAGTGATATTTATGTTTCCCTGTCGGTTTTAGTAAGCCTTGCTGCTATAAAACTCGGTTTTCCTTTAATGGATCCCTTAACTGCTGTAGTAATAGCTTTTCTGATCTTCAGGGCTGGATACAGGATTATTAAGGAGGGCTCTATGGCTCTTATGGATATGTCCAGAATTGAAGAAAAAGAAATTTGTGACCTTGTTTTGAGCATTGAAGGGGTAAAGGGCTGCCATAAGATCCGAACTCGCGGGAGTATGGGGGATATCAGGGTCGATATGCATCTGCTTGTACAGCCGGATCTGAAGCTTGAGGATGCACATCTTATCGCTCACAGGGTCAGTAAAAAGCTGAAGGGAGAATACAAAGATGTTTCTGATGTCGTCGTGCATCTCGAACCATTCATTGGGCAACCCCAAGAATCAAATACCAAAAAAACAAGTTAAGATGCATGGCTGGAAACGTTTTCGGGCAGATGTTTCGGATTGCAACCTGGGGTGAATCCCACGGCAGGGCTGTAGGTGTTGTAGTAGACGGATTGCCTGCAGGGCTTCCTTTCTCCGAAGCTGACATACAGAAAGAACTGGACAGGAGACGCCCTGGGCAAAGTGAGGTTTCCACTCCCCGTCATGAGGCTGACAGGGTAGAGATCCTCTCTGGAATCTTTGAAGGAATGAGCACAGGCACTCCTGTTTCCATGCTTGTCTGGAACTCGGATGTCAGATCTTCGGCTTACGATGCAATTAAAGATACTCCCAGACCTGGACACGCCGATTTTACCTATATGGCCCGCTACGGAATGAGAGATCACCGTGGAGGGGGCAGGTCTTCAGCCCGGGAAACAATAGGCAGGGTCGCCGGCGGAGCACTTGCAAAACTCCTGCTTTCCAGATTTGGAATCCAAATTGTCGGGCACGTGCTTGAACTCGGAACAATTCGGGCAAACCCTCTTCCCTTTGAAGAGATCCTGAAAAACGTAGAAAAGACTCCTGTGCGCTGTGCCGATCTTGAAGCTGCAGGAAAAATGCTTGAGAAAGTTACGGCAATTCGACAGGAAGGAGATAGCATTGGAGGCATTGTCGAACTTATTATAAAAGGCGTGCCTGCCGGTCTCGGAGAGCCTGTTTTCGACCGGCTGGATGCTGACCTTGCAAAAGCCCTTATGAGTATTCCTGCCGTCAAAGGCTTTGAAATTGGAGCCGGATTTGAGGCTGCCCGCCTGCTTGGGAGTCAAATGAATGATCCTTTCAGGGTGGTGGGAGGAAAAGTAACTTCTCCGAGCAATAACGCCGGCGGAATCCTCGGAGGAATATCAACAGGTCTGGATATTGTATGCAGGGCAGCCGTAAAACCAACCCCATCAATAGGAAAACTTCAGCAAACCATTGACCTAAAAACCCTTGAAAATACGGAAATCACAATCAAAGGTCGGCATGATCCCACAATTCTCCCTCGCATAGTACCGGTTGCGGAAGCTATGGCTGCCCTTGTGCTTGCTGATCATATGTTAAGGAGCGGCTTTATTAATCCAAGAACTTTGCTGGAATAAGAAGGATAAGGTTCAACAAAATATAAATCGGGCAGTCACTGCAGACTCAATAAAACAACATAGATAACAAAAAATGAAAAAAATTAATATTTGTCTGTCATATTGTTGACATAGTTTTGTGAGCTATTATCTCTCGCTAAATGGGTTTTTGATTTTTTCTAATAGCGCCCGGTACATGTTTTTTAAATGAAAGTATAATTGAGCACGGAAAGGCAAGAATATATACTATAAAGACAACGAAATTTTTTATATTTCCAAGTAGGAGAAAGTTTTGGGATGAGAGAAAGCCTGAGAAAATCTGGCATCGATATAATTGGAGATGTGCCCTGGGGAACGCACTTCTGCCAGTTCTACCAGACAAAAGAAGATTTGATGGACATACTGGTTCCTTACTTCAAAGCAGGGTTGGAAAGTAATGAGCTTTGTGTGTGGATAACATCAGATCCTATGGAAGTAGAAGAGGCAAAGGAAGCCATGAGAAAGGCTGTTCCTAATATCGATGTCTATCTGGAGAAAGGGCAAATGGAAATTATCCCTTACACTCAGGGGTACATAAATGGAGGGGTTTTCGATCCGGATAGCGTGATGAATAGCTGGGTTGAAAAAATCGATCAGGCTATGGCAAGCGGCTATGACGGATTAAGGGCTTCAGGGGATAATCGTTGGCTGGAAGAAGAAGGCTGGGATGATTTTGTTAAATATGAGGAAAAAGTGGATGCTTTTGTTGACAAACACCGCGTGATAGCCTTATGCCCATATTATCTCGATATGTGCAGCTCAGCCGAGATTATTGATGTAGTTTCCAACCATCAATTTGCTTTGATCAAAAGGAAAGGAAAATGGAAGCAGATAGAAAATACTGGAAGGAAGAGAGCAGAAAAAGAAGCTATTCAGGCTGCAAAAAGCTGGAAATCTACTTTTGATACTGTGCCAGACCTTATAGCCATAATAGATAATGAGTGCCGGATTGTTCGTGCAAACAGAGCCATGGCAGCAAGGCTGGGAGTGACACCGGAGGAGTGTGTAGGGTTAACCTGCCATTGTATTATCCGTGGAACAGACCATCACTCGTCTTTTTGCCCGCATCGGCAGTTGCTTAAAGACGGGGCTGAACATGCCACAGAGGTTTGCGAGGATTGCCTTGGCGGGTATTTCGCGGTAAGTATAACGCCGCTGCATGATTCAGAAGGAAAACTTATTGGAAGTGTTTATGTCGCCCGTGATATCAACGAACTCAAACAAAGAGAGCACCGGATATGCAGATACAACAGTATTCTTGAAGGAATCAACTGGATTTTCAGCAATGTAATGCAGGCAAAATCAGAAGAAGAACTGGGAAACGCATGCCTATCTGTAGCCCTGAAAATCACCGGCAGCCAGTTTGGGTTCATAAATAAGATGGGTGACGACGGGCTGCTGCACGATATTGCAAAAAGCGAGCTTGGGTGGGAACAGTGCTTTATGTATGATAAAACAGGGCATGGTCCCCCAAGAGATTATGTTGTTCGTGGTCTGTATAATAGTGTGATTAAGAGCGGGAAAAGCTTCTTTACCAACGATCCACCGTCACACCCCGACAGCATGGGTCTTCCGAATGGACATCCGCCTATCACATCGTTTCTTGGCGTGCCTCTTATCCAGAACGGGAAAATGATTGGCTTGATTGCAGTCGCAAATCGCGAAGGAGGCTACAGCCGCGAGCAACAGGAAGATCTTGAAGCTATAGCGCCAGCAGTTACACAGGCTCTCCAGAGGAAAAAGGAAGAACTGGAACGTGAACAGGCTGAGAGAGCGCTGCTGGAAAGCGATGAACGGTTTCGCTCAGTTCTTGAGAACTCGCTTGATTCAGCGTACCGCGTAAACCTTCAGAACAGACGCTTCGATTATATAAGCCCGGTGATAGAGCGGATTACAGGCTTCTCTGTTAAGGATATAAATACGATAAGTAGCAAGGGTTTTCTTGACCGCATCCATCCTGATGACCGCCCACAGGTAATTGAGGAAACTACTCGGTCACTGGAGGAAGGTTTTGGAGCACATGAATATCGCTTTAAATGCAAGGATGGAAAATATCGCTGGTTAGCTGATCACTTCTCGATTATTAAAGATAAAACAGGCATGGCATGCTTCAGAGCAGGGATCATCCGCGACATTACCGAGCGCAAAAAGGCAGAAGAAGCTCTCAGGTTATCAAATATTTACAACCGCAGCCTTATTGAAGCCAGTCTGGATCCTCTGGTAACTATTGGGCATGATGGTAAGATTACAGATGTGAATGCTGCTACAGAGCAGGTTACCGGATACTCCAGAGATGAGTTAATCGGGACTGATTTTTCCGATTACTTTACCGAGCCTGAGAAAGCCAGAAAAGGGTATCAACAGGTCTTCACATGTGGTGAAGTTCGGGATTACGCTCTTGAAATTCAGCATAAAAACGGACATGTAACACCGGTACTATATAACGCTTCAATTTACAAAGACGAGAACGGTAAAGTCATTGGGGTATTTGCTACAGCGCGTGACATCACCGAGCGCAAAAAATCGGAAGAAGCCCTGAAAAAAGCATATGATAATCTGGAATACCTGGTTAAGAAACGAACACAAGAGCTTGAGAAGGCTTATGAGTCATTGAAAGAAAGCGAAACCGGACTTGCTGAAGCTCAGAAAATGGCTCATATTGGAAATTGGGATTGGAATCTTGCAACCAATGAAGCACACTGGTCTGAAGAGCTATACCGTATTTTTGGGCTCAGTCCTCAGAAACCAACCCCATCTTATAATGAGTTTTTAAATTACGTACATCCCGACGATCGGGACTATGTAGATAGAAACTTTAAGAAAGGGTTAAACGAAGGATCTAGAACTGGCATTGATTATCGTATTATTTTAGCTAATGGAGAAGAACGTACAGTTCGTTCAAAAACTGAAGTTATCTTTGATATGCGTAATCGCCCTGTTCGGATGAGGGGAACAATTCAGGATATTACTGAGCAGAAAAAAGCCGAAGAAGCCATGGCTAAAATTGATAAAATCCGGATAAAAGAAATCCACCACAGAATAAAGAATAACTTGCAGGTAATTTCTTCCCTGCTGGACCTCCAGGCTGAAAGATTCCAGGATGAGAAGGTACTGGAGTCTTTCAGAGAAAGTCAGAACCGTGTCATTTCAATGGCACTCATCCACGAAGAGCTCTACAAAGGAAAAGGGACAGATACTCTGAATTTTTCAGCCTATCTTCAAAAGTTAGCTGAAAATCTTTTCCAGACTTACAGCCTCAGGAGTAAGGGCATTC
>Ga0134100_1001710_pt1 | contig 19609 bp, 21 predicted proteins | sample 11_taG_2_FD_94444 | JGI IMG/M metagenome (GOLD analysis project Ga0134100, IMG submission 94444) | Switchgrass degrading microbial communities from high solid loading bioreactors in New Hampshire, USA - 11_42_5_180_A3 metaG | ecosystem: Engineered > Bioreactor > Semi-continuous > Anaerobic >...
CATATTGCAGAGCCTCAGAGCCATTTAATCTTTGCAACCCTTTTTTCAGATTGATAACCCCGTCTTCCTCATCGCCGGTCTCATAATACATGTCTTTCTCAACATCAACAGTTATACCACCTAAGGTGTCAATAATTTTCTTAAAACCGTTAAAATTGGTTTGCATATAGCCGGCAATAGGAATTCCTGTAAAATCAGAAACCACGGATACTAAGTTATCCAAACTTGTTAAAGGAGCCACACCGTTGATCTTAATATCCTCGTGACCAGGTATGGAAACACGGGTATCCCGTGGGATAGACAGCAAACTTACCCGGGCATTTTGGGGATCGATTGTGGCTAAGATAATTGTGTCCGTATTGAAATAGTCATCCCCCGGCCGCTGGTCAGCGCCGATTAAAAGGATGCTTACTTTATTCTTAAGTTCTTCTTCGGTCAAGTGACCGTTTGCAATATTCGAACTGTCTTTGAGTCCGGATAAACTATGCCTGCTAAAGGCTAAAAGAATTCCGCCGGCAATAACTATTAAAACCAAAAAACTCACAAGAACTTTTTTAAAACATGATTTTTTACCCACAGTATCACTCCAGTAAAAATTATAAAAGTCTTCTATCCTACGAATTGTGCCTTTTACTTCGATTTATTGTGCAGCTCAATGCTTTCTTTCAGCAATTAAACGACCTAATTTCTAAATATTTCCTCGCAGACTTTTTAGGATTTCGACAGCCAAGATAGCATATTATAGCAATATCGTTGATGCAGGAGGTACAACATTATGCAATCTACCCTTTTCCCCTTTGAGAACCCTTCAAATAAAGAAAATTCAAAGTCAGGCCTGATCCTTTTATTCGATAAGCATAAAAAACGTCAGAAAAATATTCAGACTTGTATTTTTTGCGGCACTACCTCACCTTTACAAAATTTTAAAGGAAAGACCGTTTGCTATGATTGTCTACATAGCATACCAGGATTATTCTCTTATAATTCTAATTATGTCACATAATTGTTATTTAGCAAAGTAATTACTTACGCCAGAATAAGGAAAAGGAAGTCGGGAAGACTTCCTTTTGCATTTTGACTTAGAAATAAGCTCTTAAACTTTGTAAAGCACGCTCTTTGATAATCAATTTACCATGCTCTTCTAAGAAAGGCTTGGCAACATCCACTTTCTCTCCATATTCATCAAACAAAGCCTCTGCTAATTGCCGCTTCTTGCCCGTTCCTAAATGGCTGACAACAAGATAGTATTCTCCTTCAAATTGGAAAAGGCTGGAGCGCACTCGAGCTAAATCCGGCATACGTTTGACCACAGCGAGGAGATCCTCAATATCCGCAAATACATAGATCCATTCCATCACTTTGGAACGCCCAGCACGCTTACCTTCCCTCTCTCTGGGCAAAGGCTCTGTCGTTTCTTCTTGTTTAATAACAGTAATTACAAACTCATCGTTTGATGATGCTGTAGCTTGTATCCAAAAGGGTTGATCCAGGCTAAACTCCACTTCTTCCCTTGCCTGAGATATTAACTCCCAAAATAATTGCTCACTTCTTTGAGACCGTTGAAACAAATCAGCCATAGTAATATCTCTGTCGGCAAGTTCGGCAAAGGAGATGAAGATGCGGATGGTATTTTCGTTGATTTTTTGAATACGCAAAGCCCTCACCTCTCCTTTCCAAGTCTTATAGAATAGTTTATTTCTTATGATATCATATTAAAACCATTTTGTGTTGCTAAAGAATGAGAAAGTTTTGTATATATTTACAGAAATGGGTTAAGGCAAGGTAATAAGCTTATATTGCCTTGAACCTAAGCCCACTTTCTCCCCATAGGCCAATTGAACAGACCAATCCACCTCAGGATGTATGGCCCTGAACTTGTCCGCCTCCTGGTAGCGCTCCCCAAGGACGGAATGGGGATTTCCCTGAGCCTGGTTCACAAGATCAACTGCCGCTTGGTCGATTGCTACCGGGTCAGTGGAGGCTAAAATCCCTATATCATTGACTATAGGAATGTCATTCCAACTGCAACAGTCACATAAAGGTGAAACATTATTGACAAAGGTAATAAAGCCGGTCTTGCCTTCTTTACCTTTTAAAGCGCCTACGGTATATTCCACGATTTTCTCTTGAATAACGTCAGGGGTGGTTTTGGAACCTACTTTAATGGCTTTGTAATTACAGGTTACGGCACATTCCCCGCAGCCGATGCACAGATTCTCTTGTATCCTCGCTTTACCCTCAACGATTATGGCTGCGCCAGGGCACCACTTGCTGCATTTGCCACAGCCAACACAGCGCTCCTCTTTTACTCGCGGCAATACATCAGCGTGCTGCTGTTGCTTACCGGCCCGGCTGCCCAGTCCCATGCCAATATTCTTCAAGGTTCCCCCGAAGCCCGTGGCTTCATGACCTTTAAAATGGGAAATTGCCAGCAAAGCATCGGCGTGGACTGCGGCACTTCCGATTTTCACTTCCTGGAAATGCTTGAGATTTACCGGAACTGATACATAGTCTTTCCCATTTAGGCCATCGGCAATCACCAAAGGGGCCCCTACTACAGCATAATCAAAGCCGTTTTCGATAGCCGTTTCCAAATGATCAACGGCATTAGAACGGGAGCCTACATAAAGAGTATTGGCATCGGTTAAAAAAGGACGTCCGCCTTTTTTCTTTACCATATCTACAACTCTTCGCACATACTGGGGTCGAACATAGGCTAAATTTCCCCGCTCCCCAAAATGAAGCTTAATAGCGACCAAATCGTTTTTGGCAATGCCTTGTAAAATACCTGACTTTTTCACAAGCTGTTCCACTTTTGTCAGGAGGCTTTGTCCTTTATTTATTTTCATGCTGGTAAAATAGACCTCAGACATTGTTATCCTCACCTTTCTCTTGCCTCATGTCATTGGATAGGTTCTCTTCCTCGCTTTTTTCCTCTGCCTTTAACGGAAGTATTTCACAAGTTACCACTTGCAAACGATGAGGGAGAAACGTGACATTGACCACTTGACCGGTCTCTAATTGATTATAGGTATAAGCATCTGTATAAAGAGTTTCTTTCCCTGACTCCCATTCTACTTCGATACTATAAGGATAATGGCTGTCAGTTAAAATACTCTTTCCCTGAATCTCCGCCTGGACCTGGACCGGTTTAGAAAACCAATCCGGCTCATGGGTATGAAATATGATTAGATAAACAGAATAGATTAGAACCCACCCCAAACCCTTAAGGATGAGTAGGATCTTATCCCAGCGTTTTAAACCTGTATGAGCTTTATTATTAACCTTCCAAATGAAGCGACAAAGGATAAAAACCCCAATCAGAATAATACTTAAGGTTTCCATCCACGTCAGCTTCCATAAATACTGATAATAGGCGCTCATAGTTCCTCCCTGGCAGCTAATCTCCGTAAGAGATATTATAGATTTTCTTTCTATGCAGGTCAAATAATACTTTTGTGGCTTATGTAGCAAAAAATAATTAAACAATAAAGGCCGCTGCTAAACGAACTCTAAAGTCCCTTTAGCAACCGCCTGCTGTTAGACCTGAGTATCTACTTTCCCCAAGGCGGAAAGTATTTTTTTGACATAAGCTTGGGTCTCCTTATAAGGAGGTACACCATTATACTTTTCCACCGCCCCTGGCCCTGCATTATAGCCGGCTAGTGCATAGGCTAAATTTCCGTTAAACCGCGCTAATAAATCTCTTAAATAGCGCGTGCCACCGTCTAAGTTTTGAGCAGGGTCAAAAGGATCAGTTACACCATAAGTCTTCGCCGTACCGGGCATAAGTTGCATTAACCCCATGGCTCCCGCCGGGGACACTGCTGTAGGATCGAAATTGGATTCAGCAATCACTACCTGCCGGATTAAATTGGCATCCAAGCCATAACGCTGGGCGGTTTCACTAATCAGCGCTTCAATTTCCGGCCGATCCTTGCGATAGCTGGAACTGTTCAAGAGATTAGTGGAATTGAGACTGAGGGACTCTGTCAAACTCAAATAAGGATTATATGTATTTAAGTAGGAACTGCCAGTAGACATTCCCGAAGTAAGCAAATTACCGGTCAACATAGTCGCAAGGATTTGGGCGCTTTCTGCAGATAGTTGACTAGAATCAAGATTACTCAAAATTTGTCCGGCAAATGCTTGCAAGGCTAAATCAGCACTTGAACCAAAACCACTACCCCTTGAGTCCCCACTTGACAAAGCGGATTGGAGCAACGCGGCAAAGAGAAGGGCTTGAGACCCATCAGGTTTTGCGTTCTCGTTCTTATTATCTTGCCAGGCTTGATTCATACTTTGCAACTGGTAGAGAAGCACTAAATCTGCTGCGTTCAACCCAATTCCTCCTTAAATAAACTCAATCAAATCAGGCAAACTGAGCAATCCTTTTCAGCTCATCCCTGTTTAAAATCTTCTCCGGAATCAATACCATAATGATCCGGTCAGGCAAATTGACAATGCCCCCGATAAAAGGCGCCGTCACCAAAGGAGGTGGAGGTGCTATGTTCTCAAGTATCCTTACTTCCCGTACTTGATCAACGGCAAAGCCCACCAATTCTCCATTGACCTCAGTGATTAAGGCAAAATCCTCCTGGGTAGAGTCGGAATCCTGGGACATTTCTTTATTACCAATACCAAAACGAACGTGCAAGTCAATAAGAGGTATAGCCGAGCCACGCAAATTGATTAGCCCTTTAACATAATCAGGGGCCTGAGGAATAGGGCGAATGTCCCCTAAACGAGTAATCTCCCGTACAATTTCAATGGGCATTCCGTACTCTTCCTGTCCTAGCCCGAATATAACAACCTGATTTCCCATGCAAGCCACTTCCTAACTTATACAATTTTACCAATCTCGTTAACTGCCTTATCTAAGGTTGCATCTTGGGTCTGAATGACTTTTTGATTGGCTTCATAAGCTCTCATAACCGTAATCATCTTAACCATTTGCCCAGTTAAGTCAACATTAGAACTCTCTAACGCTCCTTGAAGGACTCCCGGATTCCCTTCATAAACTTGGGCCTGATCAGAAAAGTATAGTGACTGCCCTTCCCGGGTCAGACTCTCCGCAGGAATTTCCACCAACCTTAAGCGATCCACATAAACTCCCTGATCAGTAATTACACCTTGAGAATCCACTTGGAAATCCTTACTTAAGGGGCCAATAGGTCCGCCCTCACCTAATACCTGATAACCTTCAGCTGTTTGCAACATGCCGTTTGCATTAAGCTCAAACTGACCATTTCGGGTATAGCGCTCACCATTCGGTGTGTTCACTACAAAAAAAGTATTCTCCGAAGTTAGGGCTAGATCTGTAGAAAGATTGGTTGTTTGCAGAGCTCCCTGAACATTCAGTCGGGAAATCTGATCCACAACCACTCCAGTACCCATAGTCCCAATAATGGTATTGCCTGGAGGCTCATTTTCGGTTCTGGTTCGCACCATAAGCAACTCAGGAAAAGCTTTATTGCTGGTGTCTTCTGCCTTATAGCCCGGAGTCCGAATATTTGCTACATTATCCGCAATCACTTCACTTTGGGTTTGAGCCGCCAGCATACCTGAGGCTCCGGTATATAGTCCTTTGATCATTATAGTCACCTACTGTTTTCTAACTATTTTTGGGTTATAACCGTACGCAGGTGGGATAATTGGGTGGAAATTGCCCGGGTGACAGCATTATAATAAATGCCGTTTTCCGCTACATAGACCATTTCCCGTTCGATATCCACGTTGTTTCCGTCTGTGCGATAAGAAGTACTATCGTCTTCAACTACCGGATTGGTATTCATTTCTGTTTTTTGCAAATGACGTTCTGATGTTACTTTCAAAGGAAGCTCGCCCTCCGGCTGATCTACCTGACCCAACGCTTCACCCAGTATTTTACTAAAATCTACATCAGAGCGTTTAAAACCAGGAGTATCCACATTGGCAACATTGTTGCTTAAGACTTTATTTCTCAGACTTGCGGCATCCAAACTCTTTTCTAAAATGTTCATAATCGGAGTATTTAACCAATCCGCCATTTACCTTACCTCCTTAAAGAGTTAGCCATGCCCCACATTTGGTCACCATTAGTAATCATCCGGGCATTCATTTGATAAGCTCTTTGAACCTGAATCAGTTCAGTCATAGCGCTTGCCATGTCCACATTGGACTGCTCTAAAGCTTGTGTTTGAAGATTGCCAAGGGTAGTGTTGCCCACCTGACTTCCCGGTGTACCAATCCATTCCTCACCGGTAACCCCGGGAGCCTGAGGTACAAAGTAAAGATTGTTGCCCCCTTTTAGTAAACCTTGAGGATTAGCAAAAGTCACCAGATTGATTTGTCCTAAAACCTGAGGCTCTCCTTCAATGGTAGCGCTTATTACTCCTGTTGAGCTTATGTTCACATCTTCGGCCCCTTCCGGAATCACAAAAGCCAAAGACAACGGATTGCCATTGGCATCCAGAGGCCGCCCCTGTTCATCAACAGTTAAAGGTCCACCCATAAATCCTTCATCTTCTGCAGCTCCTACTATCCGGCCAAAAATTTGTTCTTCGCCATTCAGATAGCCTCTAACCCAGCCTTCAGGATCGGCATAAATATCCATGGCTTCCGTAGGCAGGCGCAGTTCTAAAATATATCCCTCGGGAGTTACCAGTTTTCCTTGGGTATCCTTTTGAAAACTCCCCACTCGGGTATAAGCGCTATCCCCATTAGGTGTGCGCACAGGGAAAAAGCCTTCCCCGGTAATAGCTAAATCTAGAGGATTTTCTGTATTGATAATGGTTCCTGTCCGAAAATCCGTACTGATCCCTGACACAATAGCCCCAACCCCAACATTAATTGGCTCACCTATAGGCTGATTGTTAAACTCAAGCTCTGCCGGGCGCAACTCTGAAGCCAGCGCTTCGGCAAAAGTCACCCGTTGAGCTTTATAGCCTGGGGTATTAACATTGGCCACATTATTGCCTAAAACATCCAACGCTGTCTGCTGGGCTCGAACCCCGGCAGCAGCAGTATTGAGAATTCGCATTATTTGTTTAACCTCCTGAAAAACGCTTTTCTGTATGGACAAAGCCGAAAAGGACTTTGGCCTAAAGTTCAGCCCTTAGGCCCAAAGTCCTAGATTATTATCCGCGTTTGAGGTCAATAAGCTCTTGAAGCAAGCTATCGGATACGGTGATTACCCGGGAATTGGCTTGGAAACCACGCTGGGTAACAATCATATCCGTAAACTCTTGAGAAAGATCCACATTGGACATTTCCACGGCACTGGGAACGATGGTCCCCCGGCCATCAGTTCCAGCGGCACCTATTCTAGCTGCTCCCGAGTTATTTGATGCCGCATAAAAACTATTTCCAAGATTCATTAAACCGGCATCATTGGCAAAATTGGCGAGAGCTAATTGCCCGATTTTATGAGTTGCTTCTATAAATCCATTGCTATAGACACCGGTGATGGTTCCTGTCGAATCAATACTAAAGCTGGTTAGAGTAGGAGGAGCAAAAGTTACAGTAACATCAACATCAACAGGAGCTTCACCAGCGGAACCATCATCAAAGAATGATTGTCTTACAGTAGTATTGGCAAAGGTTAAGGTTCCAGTGCTTGAATCAAAGGTAACGCCTGTCGGCAAACTGGAAAATGTTGCCCCTATTAATTTTGTATTTGTATACGTGAGATCATCAGTCCATCCATCCGTACCCGCAGCTGTAAAACTTTTAAGCGTTAATGTGGCTTCATGAGTAATGTCCACCGGATTATTCTTAATATTTTCAACGGCTTCTGCCGCGGCTGAGGCATCTGTAAAAGTAATGGTTCCTGTTCTGGAATCAAAAATTGTACCGGCAGGGAATATGGGAACGTTATTAATGCCATCATTGAAAGTTTCGTCAAGATCGATATAAGAGCCGATTAAATTTTTATCTCTATACACTGTGCTGGATATCCAACCGTCTTTAGGAAACTCTTTTGGCACATTAGGCAAGGTGAGTTCTGTCGTTTGAGGCATAATTTCCCCCAAAGCAAACCGTAACTTGGATAATTGAGAAAAATCCGCTTCTGTGGAATCATCCGCTCCCCACATATAGCCCATGACAAAAGCGCCTGTACCTGGTTCAATGAGGTAACCGTTGCTGTCCTGGCTGAAAGCCCCTGCCCGGCTGTATACAGTCTGTCCGGCATTATTTAAAACAAAGAAACCACTGCCTTGAATCATAACGTCCGTATCTTTGCCGGTGGATTGAGAACTACCGGTGGTCATGATTTGGTCAATAGAGGTATACATCATTCCCAAGCCAATCTGGGCAGCGTTGGTTCCCCCGATGTTTTCCCCAGGAGCTCCGGCGCCCTTCAAGGTTTGACTCAACATGGTGGAAAAAGTAACCCGGCTGCGCTTAAACCCTGTAGTATTAACGTTTGCAATGTTATTACCGATAACGTCCATTTTGATTTGGTGGTTTTTCAAACCGGAAATCGCTGAATATAAAGAACGCAACATAGCGGTATTCCTCCATTTGCATAAAATTTATACGTTCATCTGTGTATTGTTTTCGCCGTTATCCGGAACTGTAGGCTGAGTATCGTTCTCCTCAACAGAACCCACTTCCGTGTCACTATCTCCGGTATCCGGCTCATTAGGCTCATCAGGCTTGTTTGTATCCGGCACCTTCGGTTCATTAGCCACAGAAATCAGCTCATTCATGCTTATAGTCGTATATTTACCGTCACCCAATTTAACTACCAGTTCAGGATTGCCATCAAGCCACTGAACTGATTCCACGTATCCTTCAACTATAGATTTACCATCCGCATCCAAGCCCGCGACATATTTCCCGATCATGGAAGCGCCTTGGTTAAGGAGAAAATGCTGGAACAAAGCACTCAGGCCATTTCCCAAATTATCCATAGAGCTTACCAAATTGGTCATTTGCTCTAAAGAACTAAACTGCGCCATCTGGGAAATCATATCTTTATTGTCCATAGGGGAGAGAGGATCTTGGTTAGTAAGCTCAGTAACTAATAACTTAAGAAATGCATCCTTTCCCAAAATATTCTTCGCAGCGTCTGAAACTGTGCTACTTTTTTGGGACTGGGATTGAGATGTGGAATGACTACGATAATAGGTATCAACTGTATTGCCCATGTTATCCTCCTAGGCTTTAACATTAATACGATTAGCACCTGAAACTGTCTCTTCCAAGCTTAATACCCTGTCTGATTCCTCAAAATTAATCTCTAAGAGTTCCAAGTCTCCGGAATTGTCTTTTGAGGAGGACGAACTTTCTCGTCTCTGCTGCTCGGAAAAGCTTTCTCTCTGTTCACCCATCTCCATCTGACCACATGGAATACCTAATTGGGTTAAGTTATCTCTGAGTTCCCCAAGATTAGCCTGCAAAAGCTGGCTTGTCCCCCACTCGGAGGCTACCATTCGCAAATGAACTTGCCCATCTTCCCAATTCATAGAGATATTGATTTGTCCAAGATGTTCAGGATGGAGCTGAATTGTCATTTCCCGAAGTTGAGGTCGGGCTTGGTAAGCTTTATCAAAGATCTCCTGAGCTATTTGAGTCCATACCGGAACTTCTTTGTTAACAGATATTTTTCCCTGGACTGAAGAAGCCTCTTTCGTACCATTCAGTAAGGCGGGGTTGAAATCAGGGGCTTCCGGTGTTGATTGCTTGGTTTTGCTGGCTTCCCTAGAATGATTATCTGCTAAGAATGATCCGCTATCTTTATGTAAATCCTTAGCTAAGCCTGAATTCTCTGTTTTTAAAAGAGAACTATTCGCAAACTCCAAGTCCTGCCCTTGAAAATCTATCTCTTCTTCGAGGCCAAAGTTATTTACAGAGGCAGATCTTAAAGCCTGTTTGTTGTCATCAAGTAAATTACTACCCCGCATTTTCCCTTTTTCAGTTATGTTTGCTGCCAACAGCTTCGAAGATGTTAGCATTTCCTCTGGATTTCCTGTAATGATTTGTGCTTCTTCAGAGGTTCCTGAAATAATCGGGGTTTCTCTGGTAATTTCTGAAATTGCAGATGTTTCTTCAGACATTGCAATAAATAAACCACTATTATAGCGTTGAGCAAAAATTTCTGATTTTTGTTGGGTCAGGGCAGTTAAGTCTCTTAAACTTTGATCTTTTACTCTTATTTCCCCTGACATTTTTTTAAGTAAATTGGATATAACATTTTTATATAAATCCAACTCGGACTGGGGAGAATCCCCCTGAAACTGTTCAGTCATCCCTGACAGAATTACAGTCTCCGCATTACCTTGAGAGTTTGATGAAGGATTTGGAGTGCTCATTCTATCCAGTTGAGCCAAAAGAAAATCCAGTTGCTCAGTATTACTAACTAGCCTGCCGATTTGATCTCCTTGCTCAGAGATACCTTGACCAAATGCTTCTTGAAGGTTTCTATTTTGAAGCACTCCCATAAGTCCTTGTAAACCATCCAAACCTAATAAGGCGTGACGTCCGGAATTGGCCTCCTTGCCTGCCGGTTCATTGCTCTGGTTACCAGAGTCTTGTCCCTGTCCACTAACGGAATTAATCCATCCTCCAAAAATTGCTGCGAAAATAGATGCTGCTGAATTTGGATCTGCTTGGCTAGCATTTGTGAAAGAAGATCCTTCTTCAGGATTGGCAACAGGTGCTTTTGTGGATAGGGCATTAATTACTGTCATGGCATCACCTCCAAATACCAATATCTATATAAGTTATCGTAAAAGATGCCGGAATACTTAAGTTTTTCTTACGGAGATTTTTACTACTGTGTATCTGGAAGGGAGCCGTAAACTCAATGGTTAAAAGAAGTTTTTCTTTTGGCGGCTTAAACGCCCTCTTAAGCGTAAAATAGCCTGAGAATGAAGCTGAGAAATTCTTGATTCTGAGAGTTTCATAATAGCAGCAATCTCTTTTAATGTCAGATCTTCTTGATAATATAAGGCAACCACCATTTTCTCTTTTTCCGGAAGCTTTTCAATGGCCTCAGCTAAAAGCTTTTTCTGTTCAAGGAGTTCGACCTCTTGAAATGCCTCTTGAGCCAGTGGATCTATCAACTGAGTCTTTGGGGCATTTTCTCCTTCCTCCCCAACAGCAACTTCATCCAAGGAGGTTAAGGTCAGCATTTGCCCTTGATTAATCGCTGCCTCTAAATCTTTTAGCTCCATGTTCAAATATTCGGCAACTTCTTCATTGTGAGCAGGACGTCCCAATCTTGCTTCAATTTCCCCATAGGCATCCTGAATTCTTTTTAATTTCTGCCTGGCAGAATGAGGAACCCAATCCATGGTCCTTAAACCATCGATTATGGCACCACGAATTCTTAAGGTTGCATAAGTCTCAAATTTAACCCCTCGAGCTGGATCAAAGCGTTCTAAGGCATCTAACAAACCGAAAACTCCATAACCGGTTAAATCATCTTCATCCACATGTTGAGGCAAGGATATAGCCAACCGACCCGCTATACGTTTAACTAAGGGGAGATACTGCTCTATTTGCTCAACTTTCCAAGATCCCCGACTGGCAGTCTCATAAGGATTCGCCATCATGTTGGCCCTCCTTCCTTACAGTAATCTTGAGCCCTTTATTCACCCCAACCCATGCGCCGCACGATTTCTGCTTGTTTCTCAGCACTTGGCATACCTTTTTCTAATTGTTGATTCAATTGGCTTGCCCTGATATTTGAAGCTTTGTCTTGGGATAAAGGCTCTTGTGGATTCAGCGTTCCCAAATCCTGATCTTGGTGATTAGCCTCCTTCGAAAATAGGTCATCTTCCTGCCCTACTGCCACATCTAAAAGAGCGCCTGGTGCGTGAAAATCTTCTTCTGCGCTTATTTTCTCAAATAATGTAATGCTCAATATACAAAGACCATAAATTATAGAAAAACCAATAATGGCGTTGATAACAATACGTAAAAAACTATGGCCTGCAGAGAAAGTAATAAGTGCTAAAAGTGCTGATATAACAAGGGCAAAATACCAAACCCCAACCCGTAATTTTTCCAACATCAAACTAAATCACCTTTTCACCGTGATTAATGGTTCGGACTCTTAATTCCCCTGTACCTACATCAAAATGAATCGTGCGCCCAAAACTTCCTCCTACATCGGCAACAATAAGTGGTATTCCCAACCGTTTTAATTCCAGCATCACTTGCTCAGCATTGCGATCGCCTATTCTTAAAACCTGTGGCTTACCCGGAAAAGAAAACATTTGCGCGCCACCGGCCATTTTTGCGCGTAAGCGTGATTTGAGCGCACCTAAGCTTATGATCTCAGCTACTAATAGATCCATGGCTGTATCTGCATATTTAGCAGGATTACCCACAGGACCGTTTCCAGCAGTCGGTAACATAATATGGGCCATTCCTCCAACTTTTTGCACAGGGTCATGAATACATATGCCTATGCAGGAGCCTAAACCCGCAGTCATTAGAATGTTCGGTGCCTTGGTTGTTTTCAAATCAGCCATACCAACACTAATTACATTGCTCATACTCCTAAAGCTCCCAGCAATTTTCTTAAGGATCCTTCATCAGGTAAGAAAACGAACTTCCCTTCAATCTTCGGTATTCCTGTCAATTGAGTATTGATAAAGAGAACTGTATCCTCCAGGATTCCATCTTCTAAAAGAATAGCATCAAAAATTGCACCTACCATATCCACAGCTAAGGCTGGTACCGAAGGCTGGAATGGTATGCCTGAAAAATTGGTTAAAGCAATAAGGAAGGAACTTACCAGGATATTGCCTACTTCTTTTAGAGCGGATTGAGCCATTTCATTTTCAAAGAGATTAAACGAGTCACTGGTGCCAAAAAGGACTTGAACCAGAATTTCAGCGCTTTCTAAGGGAAAGAAAAATACCGCTTTCCCCGGAGCTTCACCTTCTACTTTCACATAGACAACCGCTTGAGGAACCTCCAAATGACCAATAACTGTAGGTGCTTTCTCAAACTCGATAATCCTTACTTCCGGAATGGACATTTCAATTCGGCGGTTGAGCATAGTGGATAGGGCTGTGGCAGCATGTCCAGAGCCAATATTCCCAATTACACGCAACGCATCCAACTGCATTTGAGTAATTTCCATCATTACATCAATCCTTTCTTACGCAAGTCTCTTTGAATATCAAATACACACTTGATGATGCGGTCGCGATCTTTTTCCGTAATTTGATAAAAATCAACGGACACTGAGAAATATTTGGTGTTTTCTATTGGCTCTGATCGACATACCCGCCCCGGGGTCCCTAAAGTACCGAAAGGTAACTCCAGATATGCATAGAGAATAGAACCTTTGTCCAGTTTTTCTTTAGTTTGAAAACGCATTCCTCCGCCGCTTAAATCCAGCATAATCCCTTCCTTCATATCTCCTAAACCGGTCTTCTCGACCACTTGATAGCTAACAGGAAAGGAGGCGGGGACGCGAACATAATTTCTTCTTTGGACTCTCTTTATGCTGTCCGGCATTTTCAAAACAAAAACCTGAACAGGCACAGCAATCCGTTGAATAATCACGGATTTAAATGTGTAAGATGCCACTTCGTCCCAAAAGGTTATTTCCACGGTGCTACCGGCTTGAAGTGGAATAACGGTTCCGTCCTGATGGGGGGCATACACCGATAAGCGAGTTTTACCTACTTCATCAATATGGGTTTTGTAATTACCCTGATAATCACCTTCAGAAACGTGCAAATCGACAGCTAAGCCTGGATGCAGTTTATCTAGATATTGCACTATCCTACCCCCCTAACAATCGTCTATTACCATTATTATCCTATCTCAGTAAAGGGTCAAGGCATATTAAAAACTGCGCAGAAGATTCGTGAGAAAGCCGCGAATACCGCCGGCTTTCTTCGGCGGATTGTGATAGAGACCGGAAACTGAACTGGCAATCCATTGAATACATTCATAAGCAGAGCTATGTGGATAGGAAATCCCGATAGGCTCCTGTTTCATAATCGCTTTACTTACTGCTATATCCTCGTAGATCCACCCCAGCAAATTAATAGGCAGATTTAAAAATCTTTTGGTAGCGCTTTCCAGGCGAAAATAAGTATCTTTAGCATCTGACTCTCTTTGAACACGATTGATCACGACGTTTACGGACAAATTATCCTTAACCCTTTGGAGTGCTTTCAGGAGGCCGTAGGCATCTGTCAAAGCTGTTGGCTCCGGAGTTGTAATCAGGATTATATCATCGGCTGCCAGCAAAAAATTCATGACTGTATGCCCTAGGCCAGCCCCTGTATCAATTATCAAAATATCAGCCATAGCTTCTAATCGTCCTAAATTCCTGATTACTTCTTCCAACTGCCTTCTTTCAGCATTGGCTAAATCCTGTATACCTGAACCTCCGGGTAAAATCCCTATCCCTTTGGGACCATAAATAAGGATTTCTTCAATTTCTTTTTCCTGATTAAGAAGATGTTGCAACGTGTAACGCGGAGTTACGCCACAAGCTATATCTAAGTTAGCAAGTCCCAAATCTCCGTCTAAGAGAATGACACGGTAGCCCAAATCTATTAGCGCTAAACCTAGATTTACACTGAGATTGGTTTTGCCTACCCCACCTTTACCACTGGTCACAGCAAGAATCCGCAGCCCTTGACCGGCACCGGTCTTAAGCACGGCATTAGATTGATGGCGAGAGGCAGCAAGATGTCTTAATCCTTTTGCCTGGTCATTCACTTTTAATCTTCCTCTCCCAGAATATACCTAGTTAAACGTTCTGGGGTTGCAACTTCTATATCATCAGGAACATTTTGCCCATTAGTAATATATGCAACCGGCAGCTCAGTTCTGTCTAAGAGGCTTAAGATGGTACCGCCGCACACTGTCTCATCCATTTTGGTAAAAACCAGATGGGTTGTTAAATTGGCAAAACGTTCATAGATCTTAGCCAAATCTGCAGCCTGCGTAGCAGCGCTCATAACCAACATCGTTAGATCCGGCTGAGCCTTTTCCAAAAAAGCCCTCAATTCAGACATATGTAGCTCATGGTGAGGGCTCCGACCTGCTGTATCTATAAATATAAGTTCTTTGTCCTGATGGCGGGCGATTGCCTCCTTAAGACTTGAAGGAGTCATCACTACTTCCACAGGTACCCCGATGATTTCCCCGAAAGTTTTCAGCTGGTCCACGGCAGCCACCCGGTAGGTATCTGCCGTGATTAAAGCTACTCTTCGTTTATCAACTATACTGAAACCAGCCGCTAATTTACCGATAGTGGTGGTTTTGCCAACTCCGGTAGGGCCAATCAAAGCTACCACTCGTGGTTTGAGAACACCGGGTTGAATAGCTGCAGTTTTGCTGCAAATCTGTCGAATTGATCCTCTTATGGAGGCTCTAACCCGTTCTTCATCCGGCCAATCTTCTTCCCGGACCTCTTGCTGAACGGTGCGCAATAATCTTTTGATTAATTGGGGGCTAATCCCCCGCTCCCGCAACAGGTCAGCCCACTTTTGCAAAGGAACCGGCCATACCCCTTGTTCGCCGTCTAACTTTTCCATTTGCCGGTTCATACTTTCCAACAGTTTACGCATGGATTGAAGTTCTGCTTCTAATACCGAAATCTCTGCGTTTTTGACAGACGGCTCAGGCTTAATTGCATATTCCGGTTTAAGCCCATACTCCGGCTTATGCCCATATTCCGGCTTAAGGCTAAATTCCGGCAAACGCTCTGATTCCATAAGAGTCCTTTTATCTTCCTTGGCACCGATTTTAATATCCAATGGTACATCCGGTGCCAGGGATGCTGTCCGTTGATTATTATAAGGGTTGGCAGGATAGCTGGGTTTTGCAACTGGTTTTTTGGTGACAGGTTCCTCCTCTATAGCAGCCATAACCTCAACTTTGGGCTTGCCAAACAATCCTAAAATACCGCCTTCCTTGATTTGGCGGGTTTGCAGGATTACGGCATCAGAGCCTAACTCCCGCTTCACCTGCCCCATGGTTTCCGCTACTGTATCTCCAACAAAACGCTTAACCCGCATTTCCAATCATCACCATCCCTACTGCTTGTACTTGGACTCCATGAACAAGTTCGTTATACGACAAGATAATGAGTTGTGGCAATTGACGTTCAGTGACTCTTTTTAAGTTAATCCTTACTACCGGTGCACAAACCAAAATCGGATTATGACCATTTAAAACCATCTTTTCCATCTCTCTGGCCAAAGACTGCATAAGCTCCTGCAAGATTCGCGGGTCCAAAGTCAGATAACTGCCAAAATCCGATGGCTGGATACTGTCCAAAATCTGTTGTTCCAGTTTGGGATCTAAAGTAAGAACAGGCAATTGCTTATTAGCCCCTAAAAGAGGCTGTATAATTTGACGGGCTAAAGCTTGGCGAACATACTCCGTTAACCGGTCAATATCTTTTGTTGCGGGAGCGTAATCAGCCAGAGTTTCCAAGATCGTCACCATGTCGCGTATAGACACTCGTTCCCTGAGCAAATTGGAGAGGATCTTTTGGATTTGCCCTAGATTCAGATGTTCCATAACATCCTCCACTGCTGCAGGCGCTTGTTCCCGGGTGTGCTCGATTAGGGTCTTAACATCCTGACGGCTTAAAATCTCCCAGGCATGACTCTTAATAACTTCTGTCAAATGAGTAGCAAGAACCGTAGGTGCATCCACCACAGTTCCTCCATTCATTTCCACTTCTTCTCGATAAATTGCATTAATCCATTTGGCATCAAGACCAAAAGCCGGTTCTTTTGTAGGAATACCGGGGATATTGTCCTCTCCTAAGCCACTGCTCATTGCAAGATAGTGATCAGCTAAAATTTCCCCATTAGCCACCTCTGCGCCTCGAATTTTAATGGTGTATTGATTCGGCTGTAAATTCATATTATCCCGAACACGAATCACGGGGACCACAAAACCCAATTCACTGGCTACCTGCCGGCGAATGAGAACAATACGATCCAAGAGGTCTCCCCCTTGCTGGGGATCTACTAAAGCAATGAGAGCATAGCCCAGCTCCAGTTCCATATTATCCACGTTAAGCAAATTAAGGACATTCTCCGGCTTTTTGCTTTCTTCAATCGCTGTTTCCCGAGCCGCAGCGGTTTCTTCAACTTCGGCAATTTTTGTGCCCTTATCCATAACTCTGCCTAGAACGAAAAGAGCCACAGCTACGAACAGCAAAGGCAAAAAGGGAAGTCCAAAGAATCCTAAGACTATAGCCACTCCTGCTGTAATATAGAGAGCCTTGGGAGTGCGAAAAAGCTGCAAGGAAAGGTCTTGGCCTAAGTTGCTGTCGGAAGCGGCACGAGTTACCACTAAACCGGTGGCTGTAGATACCAGTAGGGCCGGAATCTGGGTAACAAGCCCATCCCCGATGGTCAACAGGGTATAGGTTTGGAGAGCATCCATAAACTCCATATCTTTCATGACCACACCGGTAACAAAACCGCCGATAATATTGATAAAAAGGATGATGATGGCAGCAATGGCATCTCCCTTGACAAATTTGCTGGCACCGTCCATGGCCCCATAAAAATCAGCTTCCGCCTGGATTTTCTTGCGGCGTTCCCGAGCTTGGGCCTCGGTGATCATGCCGGCATTTAAATCTGCATCAATGCTCATCTGTTTACCGGGCATAGCATCCAAAGTGAAACGAGCACCTACTTCCGATACCCGCTCAGCACCCTTGGTAATTACGATAAAGTTTACCACCACAAGGATCGCAAATATGATGAAACCAACAACGGCGCTGCCTTTAACCACGAACTGGCCGAACTGCTGGATGACCTGTCCGGCATGAGCCTCGGTGAGAATCAAGCGCGTAGTGGAAACATTCAAAGACAAGCGATACAAAGTCAAAATGAGAATAAGAGAAGGAAGGACGGAAAAATCCAGAGGATACTTAGTAAAAACGGCAATCATCAGGGTTAACACGGATGCGGAAATACTTAAAGTCAAAAGAATATCTAACACTGTGGGAGGAATGGGCACAACCATCATGACAACAATGGATACCACGAAAATTGCGGCTAAGACGTCGATGTTTGCGTACCAGCGCCGGCTTTTTACATTTGTAGCCATGCTTATTCCTCCTTTCTAAATCCAGTTGCTCACTCTTCAGCCATACTTATTGTTAACCTGTAAATTTTTTACGCTTAAGCCGGTAGACAAAAGCCAGTACCTCGGCTACAGCTTTATATAGTTCCGTAGGCACAGTTTGACCGATTTCCGTTTGGTTAAAGAGAGCCCGCGCCAACGGTTTATTTTCCACAATTACAATCCCATATTCTTTGGCCAGCTCCTTAATTCTTCGGGCAATTTCATCCGCTCCTTTGGCCACAATCACCGGAGCCGAGTTTTCTTTTGGGTCATAACGTAAGGCCACAGCGTAATGAGTCGGGTTTGTAACCACCACATCAGCAGTCTTCAAATCCTGCATCATCCGCCGCATGGCTATTGCCCTTTGCCTTCTTTTCATCTCGCTTTTCAGTTCGGGATTACCTTCTGTTTGTTTAAATTCTTGTTTTAACTCCTCACGGGACATCTTCAGATTCTTTTCATAATCCCACCACTGGTAGAGATAGTCAAGGGCGGCAATAACGAAGAAAGACAAAGCAATCTTCCAGCCTAGATCGATAATCAGCCCCCCGATATACATGGCTCCCTGGCCTACGGTAAAGCGGGACATGGCTGGGAAAACTTCCATATTATCGCGAATGGTGGCATAAAGAAAATAACCAATAAAAACTATTTTCAGTAAGGATTTCAATAGCTCCATCCAGGCTCTTAAGCCGAACATCCGTTTAGCACCGCTTATAGGGCTGATCCGACTTAATTGCGGTTTCAAAGGCTCAACGGTAAAAAGGGCACGGACTTGTAAGAAATTGGCCAAGGTAGCTATTACTGCACCTACTATAAACAGGGGACCTACAATTTGGATTCCCAACCAAAGCAGCTCCACCATTAAACTGGCTACAGAACGGGCGGTCCATTCAAAAGATAAATCATAGACAAAGGAAAAAGTGTCGGCCACCTTCCTTATCATTGTTGGCATATAAAATTTTAACATACCAACAAAGCTCACCAACATCAAGGAAGACACCATTTCCGTGCTTTTAAAGACTTGACCCTTTTTCCTCGCTTCCTGCCTACGTCTGGGCGTGGCCTGATAAGTTTTTTCACTCATGGTTGCTGCCACCCTTTATAAAGCTCATAAAGCCAGTTCATGCCACGCTCAAAGAGCATTGAGACGACTTCGCCGAAAAAGACTACGCCTAAATATATGACAATAAAGCCCAAGATGATCTTCACCGGAAAAACAACGGTAAAGATATTCATCTGGGGTACTGTTCGCATAAGTAAACCTACGCCAATATCTGCAAGGACTAAAGCCCCCACCACCGGTAAGGCGATTTGCACGGATAAAGTAAAGATTTCCCGAATCAAATAAATATAATAATCCAAGCTTTGCGGTAAAGCTCCCGGATTAATGGGTATATAAGTATAACTTTTAACCATAGCTGCAATTAAATAATGATGAGCATTGGTTGCTAAAAGGAGCATAATGCCTAATATTACCTGAAAATTACCCATCATGGCACTGCGCAAGCCAAAAACCGGATCAATGGCTCCACTCATATTA
>Ga0134100_1001721_pt1 | contig 19501 bp, 22 predicted proteins | sample 11_taG_2_FD_94444 | JGI IMG/M metagenome (GOLD analysis project Ga0134100, IMG submission 94444) | Switchgrass degrading microbial communities from high solid loading bioreactors in New Hampshire, USA - 11_42_5_180_A3 metaG | ecosystem: Engineered > Bioreactor > Semi-continuous > Anaerobic >...
CTTCATCTTCACCCTCCAGGTGATAACTTTAAAGATATTTTACATGATATCCAAAACCTTGTGTATATCTGATTTGAAGAACATTAGAAATAATTCAAATAGAAGTTATCGCTGGATTTGGGTTTTACTTGTCAGATAACATTGAGCCATAACTTATCTGATCGGAATCTTCTTTAAAAAATGTCAACTATACAATTTTGATTTTTTATCAAGTTTAGGACTTTCATAATCCATTGATTTTATTGAATGGGCGATGAGGGTATCGAACCCACGACCTCTTCCGTGTGAAGGAAGCGCTCTCCCACTGAGCTAATCGCCCAAAGTTATTGAAATATAAAATATTTTATTTCTTGCAGTCAAGCTGCATTAGTTAATGTTAAGAAAATTGTAAGAATTTAATGTTTTTTTCCCTAAAAAAATATCCAGTTTTTTAACTGCATCCTGTTTGTGTGCTGGAGCAAAATGCACATATCTAAGAGTCATTTTAATATCCTTATATGTCCAGGAAGGCCTCCCTTACAGTGGGAAGATCAATTCCGTTCATAACAAGCTGGCTTATAAACATATATCTGAGGTCATGAAAGTGAAACTCTCTTATACCTACTTTTTTTGCAAACATGTCAGATGGCTTAATATCAGTATTTCAGAAATCACAAATTAAGGGCTGTGGTGTGTAAAATCTCGACTTCACTGGCCCTAGAGGAATGAATTTGTCTTTTAGTTGAAGAATAGGTAACCCTCCTTTATCTGATATTTGTTATATATATGCATTGTTTGGTTACAAAAATTCTCAGGTTGACATTATGAGATGGATACTTTTCTTAACAGATTTTGATATACAGGCATCTATAAAACAGAGGCTTACAAAGTTAAGAAATACCATAAATATACTAAAGCTACAGAGGAAATACGGATAACAACAGAAGCATTATCCATGGCATATGATAAAAAATAGGGGAGTTAACAATGTCTAACTTTAAAACTATTTCAAAGAGATTTTATTTTAACCTCCTTGAAGTGCAGAAAAGCGAACATTCAACATTGGATTAATTTATTAAAAATAAGTCTGTCAACTGATGGCATCAAAGCTTTAATTTTCAACTATGAGAAAACTACTTCATATTATCAATGAAAATGGATGAATGTTTGATTTTTTAGTTTATATTATTGAAAAATATAAAACAATGAAAATCTGTCGATAAATAGAAGGGAGTAGTTATGGAAATATCATTGAATAAAATACCCGAGTCTCCGGAGGAAAGACAAAAACTTATTGGAGAAATAATAAAGGAGCAGGAAGAAAGTTTCGCACAGAGCATTGGATATATTCAGAAACAGATGATTCAGTATATTCTTGAGCGTGGTTATGTTCCTCAAGATATATTTATAAACAGGCGCTATGAAGTTATTGTATCTGACAAAGAAAAGTTTACCACTTTTGTTGATATTCTTATATGCATAGAGGGAAAAATTATTTATGCTATAAAATGCACTCCTGCCTCTATTGAGTCATGGGAAAGATTTATGCTTGCCTTCTGTAGAGTTGCCGAACCTTATCAGATTCCATTTGCAATGGTGACTGATGGACAGGAAGGCAGAGTTATAGACGTGCTTACCGGAGAAGTTAAAGATTCATGTGAGATTCCTTCTAGGGAAGAGGTGATAAAAATGCTAACTTCACTTAATTTTGTTCCATATGATGAAAAAAAACTTTCCAGAGAAAAAAGAATACTTTATGCATTCGATGCTATAAAGTCTTGTTCAACGTGTAACTTATGAGAACACTTAGAATAGCTCTATGTCAGATAAATCCAATTGTTGGTGATATTGATGGAAATCTCAAAAAGATTCTCTCTTTTACTGATAAAGCTGTTAACAGTGGTGCTCAAATAGTCGTATTTCCGGAGCTAGCTTTAACAGGGTATACTCCTGAGGATCTGCTTTTTTATCCTGCATTTATAAACAAAACAGAAGAATCATTGAATGAAATTGTCAAGAATGTTAAAGATTTTGTTGTAATCGCTGGTTTACCGGTTAAAAGGAATGATCTTTATAATGCAGCAGCAATCATGTCAAATGGTAAACTTATTGATATTTATCATAAAATGTATCTTCCCAATTACAGTGTATTTGATGAAATGCGTTATTTTAAACCAGGTCAAAGAGTGCCAGTATACGAATACGAAGGAGTTGTTTTTGCTGTGAATATCTGTGAAGATATATTTCATCCTTCTCTTCCAACTCTTATACAGGCATCAACTGGTGCAGAATTAGTCATTAACATAAGTGCATCACCATTTTATTCCGAGAAATATGAACGAAAGTTAAGAATGCTCACAACACGAGCTTATGACATGGGAGTGTATGTGGTTTATCTTAATATGGTTGGTGGACAAGATGAGATAGTGATGGATGGAAGAAGCCTTGTTGTTTCACCATTAGGTGAAATAATAAAATTTGCAAAAGCCTTCGAAGAAGATCTGGTGGTTGTCGAACTTGATATAGAAGATGTAACAAGGGTAAGAATGAGAGAACCCAAAATAAGATGGGAACCTGAATTTTTAGAAGATATAGACGTTATAAAAATTCCATCCTGTAAGACTGAAAAAAAGCAAAAAAATTACACCGTAACAGCCTCAGAAATTCAAAAAATATCTTCTATTTTACTTACTGAAGAAGAAGAAATTTTTAAAGCTCTTGTTACGGGATTAAAAGATTATGTCAATAAAAATGGATTTCAGAAGGTATGTCTTGGATTAAGTGGAGGAATTGATTCAGCTTTTGTTGCTTTAATAGCAACAGAAGCAGTTGGAAAAGAAAGAGTAACAGGAGTTTTTATGCCTTCTTTATACACATCTAATGAAAGCAGAGAGGATATTTATGAACTTGTAAGGAATCTTGGAGTTGAACTCATAGAAATCTCAATAGATGAGACATTTACAGAATATATTAAAACTCTTTCAAAGATATTTGCTGGCTTACCAGAGGATATAACAGAAGAAAACATCCAGAGCAGAATTAGAGCTAATATATTAATGGCACTTTCAAATAAATTTGGCTGGCTCGTAATTACAACAGGAAACAAATCTGAGATGGCTGTCGGTTACTCAACACTTTATGGAGACATGGCTGGTGGTTATGCTGTTATTAAAGATGTATATAAAACTACAGTTTATAAAGTTGCAAGACGGGTTTCAAATGGCATAATTCCAGAAAGAGTGTTTACAAAACCACCTTCAGCAGAACTCAAACCAGGACAGGCTGACCAGGATAGTTTGCCACCGTATGATATTCTTGATAAAATTCTCAAGCTTCATATTGAAAAAAGTATGGCAGAAAAAGAAATAATTGAATACGGATTTGATGAGTATACTGTTAAAAGAGTCTTAACTATGGTTAAAAAATCAGAATTTAAAAGAAGACAGTCACCGCCAGGAATAAAGATTTCACCTGTATCTCTTGGAAAAGACTGGAGATTTCCAATAACAAATAAATTTGATTATTAATTCAGGCAGTAGGACAGGATGAAAAAAACTTTTATAATCTTATTATTGATTTTATTTTTTATCTTTTCGGCTTTCACAGATGCTCTTCCGCAAAGCAATGTTCAGGTTACAAAAGATAAAACACTTCAGTATGCCAAGCCCAAAAAACCTGTTAAGATAAGACTTCACAGGAATAACAAGAATGAATACAGCTGGGATATCACAGGTGAAAATGTGGATGATGTTATAAAAGCTGACAGAAGGCTAAGGCAGATATTAAAAGAGGAGTAGTTGAAATAAATGGGACAGGGCAGACTCTACATTGTTTCAACACCAATTGGTAACCTTGATGATATAACACTGAGAGCGCTTGAAACATTAAAAAAGGTTGATTTTATAGCATGTGAGGATACCGAGCACAGCTTAAAGCTACTTAATTATTACGGAATAAAAAAATCGCTTATAAGCTACTGGTCTGAAAAAGAAAAAGTGCGGGCTGAGGAAATAATAAATAAAATTAAATCCGGACATTCAGTTGCTCTTATAACAGATGCAGGAACTCCAGGGATTTCAGACCCTGGAGCGGTTATCATTCAACGAGCAATTGAAGAAAATATAGAAATAATTCCTGTGCCAGGACCAACTGCCCTGATTACAGCTTTGAGTATTTCAGGACTTTCATCAGAGGAGTTTACTTTTATAGGTTTCCTTCCAGTGAAACAGGTTCAGAGAAGAAAGAAATTACTTGAATTAAGTTCTGAAAAAAGAACTCTTGTTTTTTATGAGGCACCTCACAGAATACTGCAGAGCCTTCATGATATGCTCGAGGTTTTAGATGACAGAAGAGCCTGCATAGCACGAGAGCTAACAAAAATGTTTGAAGAGGTGCTCAGAGGCAGGCTTTCAGAGTTAATTGAAAAACTTGAAAACTCAAAAATAGCTGGCGAGTATGTAATAATAGTCGAAGGTATCACAGAGACTCCGCAAACAGTTGATGAAGCATTGAAAGAAGTTAAAGAACTCATGAAAAAGGGAAAGGGTAGAAAGGAAGCTGTTAAAATAATAGCTGAACTTTACGGTTTGAGTAAAAAAGAGCTTTATGAAAAAAGTTTAAAAATGGACGAGATTGAATGAAATCAGCTTATTTAATAAAACCCGGCAGGATAGAACTTGTTGAAAAATCAATTCCTGATCCAGGAGAAGGAGAAGTTTTAATCCGGGTTAAATCAGCATTAACCTGTGGTACTGATTTAAAGGCTTATTTAAGAGGTCATCCTCTCATACCGATGCCGGGTCCATTTGGTCATGAGTTTTCAGGAGTAATTGCAGAAGTTGGCAGTGGAGTAAATGGTTTCAAAAAGGACGAACCTGTTATGCTTGTTCATACAGCTCCATGCGGTGAGTGCGGATACTGTAAGAGAGGACTTTTCAATCTTTGCAGAGTTTTAACAAAGGATATGACTTTAGGAGCTTTTTCAGAATACATCATTGTGAATAAACGAGTTGTAAAGCAGAATATGTTCCATAAACCTGATTCAGTTAGCTTCAAACAGGCCGCATTCCTTGAACCTCTTTCATGTGTTGTTCATGGAGTGAGAGTTTTGAATCCTCAGAGAAAAGATAATGTTTTAATCATTGGTACAGGACCTGTTGGATTACTGTTTATTCAGGTTTTAAAGCTTAAGGGAGTTAATGTGGCTGTACTGGGTAGAAATTCTTTTAAGTTGAATCTTGCAAAAGAGTTAGGAGCAGATGAAATTTTCACATACAGTGAAGACCCTTTAAATTTTACAGATGGATTTGGATTTGACAGTGTCATAGAATGCACTGGCAAAAAAGAAGTCTGGCTAAAATCTGTAAGTTATATTCGAAAAGGTGGAACTGTGTTGCTTTTTGGAGGCTTAAAATCAGGGACAGAAGTCTGCTACAATGCAGGCAGACTTCATTATGATGAAATAACCCTCAAGGGAGTATTCCATTATACTCCTGATGATATTAAAGAAGCAGCGGATTTAATCAAATCAGGGAACCTAAAGCTTACTAAATTAATATCAGGAAATTTTTCTCTTTCTGATATAACTGTAGCATTTGAAAAACTTTCAAAAGGGGAGGGAATTAAGTATTTAATCGAACCATGAAGAAAATAACAAGACAGGAAATAATCGAGACAGTTAAAAAACTCTACATGGATGCAGCAGTTTATCTGCAAGAGGATGTATTGATGGTTTTAACTAATGCCTATGAAAAAGAATTAGGGCTTGCAAAAGAACTTCTCAGGCAGATTATAGAAAATCAAAAAATAGCAGCTAGCGAAAAACTTCCACTGTGTCAGGATACAGGCATTGCAGTAATATTTGTAGAGTGGGGAACAGAGGTTATTTATGAAGATGGACAACCTGTTGAAGCCTTCAATGAAGGAGTCCGTCAGGCTGTAAAAGAGGGTTATTTACGAGCCTCTGTTGTTGATGACCCTGTCTTTGAAAGAAAAAATACAAAAGACAATACGCCATGCATTATTCATTTTGAGTTAACTAAGGGAGATAAAGTTAAGATCACTCTTGCACCAAAAGGTGCAGGAAGTGAGAATATGTCTGCATTGAGGATGCTCAAGCCTGCAGAGGGGCTAAACGGTGTTAAAGCTTTTGTTATTGAAACTGTGAGAAAGGCAGGAGGAAATCCATGTCCTCCAATTATTGTTGGTGTTGGAATTGGAGGAAGTTTTGAGAAATCTGCAATTCTTGCAAAAAAAGCTATTTTAAGAAAAGTTGGAGAACCCAGCAAACATCCACAATATGCTCAACTTGAAAGAGAATTAGTTAAAGAAATTAATGAACTCGGTATTGGTTCAATGGGTGTTGGTGGAAATATTACAGCCTTGGCTGTTCACATTGAGTATTATCCATGCCATATTGCGTCTCTTCCAGTTGCTGTGAATATTCAATGTCATTCAGCAAGGCATATGGAGGCAGAAATATGAAAAAAATTGACACTCCTCTTACACAAGAGATTGTAGAAACTCTTCATGCAGGTGATCTGGTTTTGGTAAATGGATATGTTTACACTGCAAGAGATGCGGCTCATAAGAGGCTTGTGGAATTAATAAAAGATGATCTTCCCTTACCTTTTGATATCAGGGGACAGATTATATACTATGTTGGACCTACTCCTCCACCACCTGGTAAGGTAATTGGATCTGCTGGACCTACAACCTCATCGAGAATGGATGGATACACCCCTTTGTTGCTTTCACTTGGACTTAAAGGAATGATAGGTAAGGGTCAGCGTTCAGAAGAAGTTCGAAATGCCATAAAAAAATATAAGGCCATTTATTTTTTGGCAACAGGAGGAGCAGGAGCGCTGCTTTCTCATCACATTGTATCAGTTGAAGAAATTGCATTTTCTGATCTCGGTCCAGAGTCAATAAAAAAGCTATTGCTTAAAGATTTTCCAGTTGTGGTTGCTATGGACTGCTACGGAAAAGATATTTTTAAATGAAATAGTTATAAACTGATTTTATATTCCTGTTACCTTACCTGTGTTTAAATCAATATCTATTTTTCTGAAATTTGGAGTTGAGGCAGTTCCTGGCATCAGATTTATCTCTCCGGCAACAGGTACAATAAGCTTTGCTCCTTTAAAAATTAAGATATCTCTGATAAATAACTGCCAGCCTTCTGGAACACCTCTTAATGCAGGATTATCTGAAAGACTTAAATGAGTTTTGGCTATGCATATTGAGAAGTCAGAAAATTCACTATCAGAGTTTATATTTTTTAGTTTATCAAGTGCGGTTGAGGAAAACTCTACAGCATCAGCTCCATATATATGTCTTGCCACCAGCTCTATTCGTGAAATATGGGGTAGATTTGTATCATAAAGAAACTCAAATCCTGATTCATTTTGACACGCATTAATCACAGCATCTGCGAGCTCCAGTGCTCCCTGTCCACCCTTTGCCCAGTGTTCTGAAATAGCTACAGGAATTCCTGCTAATTCACAGGTTTTTCTCACGAATTCTAATTCGTCATGAGTATCAGAGTGAAATTTATTTATACAGACAACTGGATTTATTCCTGCCTTTTTTACTATGTTTATATGATGGAATAAGTTTTTCATTCCCTTTTCAATCCAGTCAATATTTTTTTCAAAATATTCTTTTGGTATCGGATTGCCGGGAATTATTTTAGGAGCACCTTCAACTGCTCCATGATATTTTAAAGCTCTTAAAGTAGCGACAATAATTGCAGCATCAGGTTTTAATCCTGAATTTCTACATTTTATATTCCAGAATTTTTCAAAACCGATATCTGATCCAAATCCAGCTTCAGTCACATGATATTCACTGAGTTTAAGTCCTATTCTATCAGCAATTATCGAGGATTGACCTATGGCAATATTTGCAAATGGAGCAGCATGCACAAAAACCGGCTGACCTTCAATTGTCTGAATCAGATTTGGATTTATTGTGTGAAGCATTAACGCGGTCATTGCTCCTGCAACTTCAAGGTCTTCAGTTGTTACAGGATTATTTGATTTTGAATGAGCGACAACAATTTTACCGATTCTTTCTCTTAATTCCTGCAGATTATTCGCCAGACTAAGAATAGCCATCAATTCAGAAGAAGTGGCGATATCAAATCGGGATTTCATTGGAATTCCATTTTTAGGTCCTCCGAGACCAATAACGATTTCTCTCAATGCCTGGGCACAGAAGTCAATGACCCATCCCATTTCAACTCTGTTAGGATCAATATCTAGTCTTTTCAATCCTTTTTTATTGAGAACCTCATCAGAGTAATTTGCTTCATGAAACATTCTTGAAGTTAAGGCAACCATTGCAAGATTATGAGCATTCATCACTGCATTTATATCTCCGGTAAATCCAAGAGAAAATTCTGTTCTGGGGATGCATTGAGAGAGACCTCCACCAGCTGCGGTTCCTTTTATGTTCATTAAAGGACCCGCTGAAGGTTGCCTTATAGCGCAGCTTACTTTTTTACACCTTTTGCCGAGCCCTTGAACAACACCTATGGTTGTGGTGGATTTCCCCTCTCCAAAAGGTGTTGGAGTTATAGCTGTTACAACAATATATTTACCGTCAGAATTATTTTTTATTCTGCTATAGATTTTTTTATAATCAACTTTTGTGATGTAATGTCCGTACGGAATTAATTCATCCCTTTTTATACCGGCTTCATCTGCAAGCTGAAAGATTGTTTTCATGTTTTTTTCAGCCTCTTGAGCAATAACCCAGTCTGGGTATAATTCAGGTTTTGGAAGCATAAGATCTCCTGTAAGATTGATTTTTATTCTGATGGATTATCTATATCTGCAAGATAGTCTTTAAGTTTCTCTATCAATGAATCCGGTAAAACTTCTTCATAAAGTAACGCATTCATTTCTTCTATGGTTAATTTTTCTTTGATATCCCTGGGAAGCATCTTTACTATTGCTGCTCTCATCGGGTCAGGTTGATTTTTATGATCCATTTTTTTCTCTCCTTTTTAATGTTAGCAGGTTAAATGAACTGCACCTGCGACTTTTTTACCCTCTTGTACAAACTGATTGAATAAAGAGATTGCTTTTTCAGTATCGCTGACAAAAGTTTCTATACCCTTACTTCTCAGTTCATCTATCAAGCTTTCTGGAACAACCATTTTTTCATAGGCACCAGTTCCTACAATGAGTATGTCAATGTCCCTTTTAAAAACCTCTGCAAGGTCTTCCATGCATAGGGAATGTCCCTGTTTTCTCCACCATGATGTGAAAACACTGTCAGGAAAAACAATCAGATCCGCAGTATATTCATTACCGTTAACTACAATTTTTCCAAAGGAGTAGTGTGTTATCGTCATATTAAAAACCTCCTGATAAATTTGGCGGGAGCGTGTGGGAATCGAACCCACCATGCCTGCTTCGAACAGGCAACACTGGATTTGAAGTCCAGGGGGGACACCAGAACCCCTTACACTCCCGATATAGAATTTTACAGGATTTTTAATAATTTTGCAAAAACTGAATTATAAACTGTAATTTCTCTCAAATAATGTTCAGAGTAGTGCATGTTTACAAAATTAACGACAATGTAAGGATCTCTATTAAGAAAGAAGTTTATCTCGTAAGTATCTCAAAATATCATCATATGTGGATGGGATCACCAGAAAAACTTCAATATCTTTTTCCAAAGGAAGTTTTATTCTGTCCTGCTCTCTTAAAATAAGAATTGCAGACTCTCCTTCCTGGAGATTTTTTGATATTTTATTCCCTATTTCTTCAAGTCGCTTGTGATTAATTTTATTAAAATAATCAAAGATCTTCTCCATGACTGTCCTTGTTTTAACAACTCTAAGACAGTTCCCCCAATCAATAAACTCCCCAAATATTTCAGGATTCTCAATACCTATAACAACCGCTCCTTCAGAAACTTTCTTCTCTATAAGAGGATAAAGATAAGGATTAGTTTCTCTTATAATATCAACTGCTTCACTGCTTTCGATAAATATTGTTTCAATAAAAATTTTTGTAACAAATCCTAATTTTTCCAGTTTTTCAACATTTGAAAGAGCTTCAAACCAGTATTTTTCAATGAGACCTTTAAGATATTCATCCTCGTCTTCTTCAGGAATAAAAAGATTTGGAATGCAAAAGAGTCGTCTTTTACTCTTAAAGTCTTCCACATTAAGTCTCTGTATTTTGCCTAATTCTGCCATAACTTAGTTTGAGTTTGTAAATTTTTTAAGTTCTAACAATTTATTATATGCCCTACCACTGTCAATGCTTTCTCGTGCCATCTCAAGTCCCTCTTTAAAATCTGAAGCTCGTTGAGCAACCTGAAGAGCTGCCGCAGCATTTATTAAAACCATGTCTCTATGAGCTCCGTCTTGTCCTTTAAGAATATTGAACATTATTTTAGCATTTGCTTTTCTATCCCCACCTTTAATATTTCTTAGCATTGCTCTCTGTAAGTTTAGTTCTTCAGGAAAAAGAGTTGTTGTTGTAACTTCTCCATTTTTAGCTCTTACAATATAGGTTTTTCCTGTAATTGTTATTTCATCCAGCCCTTCTTCGCTGTGAACAACCATTACGTCTTCTGCTCCTAATTTTAAAAGCACTCTTGCGATAGGATCCATGTACTCTTTAGCAAAAACACCAAGAAGCTGACGTTTAACCTGGGCGGGATTAATTATAGGACCGAGGAGATTAAAAATAGTCTTTATTTGAAGTTCCTGCCTTACAGAAGCAACCATTTTCATTGCTGGATGATAAAGAGGCGCAAAAAGAACAGTCATTCCACATTCAAAAAGGCATCTTTCTGCAACCTCTGGAGTCATATCAACCTTTATCCCTAGCTCTTCAAGAACATCAATGCTGCCACACTGACTTGATGCCGAGCGGTTTCCATGTTTGGCAATTGATACACCAACACCTGCAACCACAAACGCAGTTGCTGTTGAAACATTAAATGTTCCTGAATGATCTCCACCTGTCCCAACAATATCAATGGTTCCTTCAGGTGCTTTAATCTTTATTGCATAGTCTCTGAAAAGTTTTACAGCGGTGAGAATCTCTTCTTCTGTCTCGCCTTTCATAGAAAGTCCTATAAGAAAACCAGCTATTTGAGCTTGAGAAGCTTTACCTTCAATTATTTCAATAAAACTTTCTTTTAAAAGCTCTTCAGAAATATTTTCTTTTTTAGTTAATCTACGTATTGCTTCAATTATCATAATTTTAAAAAGTTTTTTAATAAATCTTTTCCACTTTTTGTAAGAATACTTTCAGGATGAAATTGTACTCCTTCTACAACGTATTCTTTATGCCTTACACCCATAATTATACCATTTGATGTCCATGCTGTAACAGTAAGACATTCTGGAAGACTCTCTTTTTCAAAAATTAATGAATGATATCTTGTAGCCTCAAAAGGATTTGGAAGTCCATAAAAAATTGTTTTACCATCATGATAAATAAGAGATGTTTTCCCATGCATTATCTCAGCAGATCGAATAATTTTTCCTCCGAAAGCTACTCCTATTGCCTGATGACCGAGACATACTCCCAGAATTGGTAGTTTTCCTGCAAAATGCTTTATCACATTACAAGAAATCCCAGCTTCTTTAGGAGTACAGGGTCCTGGAGATATAATTATATGAGTTAGATTGAGTTTTTCTATCTCTTCAATTGTTAGCTGATCATTACGGTAAACAATCACTTCTGTGCCGAGTTCACCGATGTATTGATAAAGATTGTATGTAAATGAATCGTAGTTATCAATCAGAAGAATCACTTTATTCCTCAGAGTTCAGAAAATTTACTGCTTCAAGCATGGCGGTTGCCTTGTTAACTGTCTCCATGTATTCATTTTCAGGAATTGAATCTGCCACAATTCCGGCACCTGCCTGGACATATACTTTCTGATCTTTTATTACAAGCATTCTTATCCCGATGCACATATCCATATTACCACTAAAACTAAAATATCCCACTGCTCCTGCATAGGGTCCTCTGCGGGTTGGCTCTAACTCTTCGATTATTTGCATTGCTCGTATTTTCGGTGCACCAGTAACTGTTCCAGCAGGAAAACATGACATAAAAACATCAAACATATCAAGACCTCTGCAAAGTTTACCCTCAACATTACTGACAATGTGCATTACATGACTGTATCTCTCGACAGTCATTAACTCTGTAACTCTAACACTTCCTATTTCAGCAACTCTGCCGATGTCATTTCTTCCAAGATCAACAAGCATAATGTGTTCAGCCTTTTCTTTTTCGTCAGAAAGAAGTTCGTGTTCAAGTGCAATGTCTTCCTCATCTGTTTTCCCTCTGCGACGGGTCCCGGCGATCGGTCTTAAGCTAATCTTTTCATCTTCAAGTCTCACAAGAATCTCGGGAGAAGAGCCAACAATAAAACCGTGTTCTGAACTTATGTAAAACATGTATGGAGAGGGATTTATTATTCTTAAAGCTCTGTAAATATCAAAAGGATGTGCAGATGTTTCAGCTTCAAACCTCTGAGAGATAACAACCTGAACAACATCACCAGAAAGAACATACTCCTTTGCAGTTCTTACAGCAGCAAGAAAGTCCTTTTTTTTAAAATTCGAGCTAAATCCATGTAGAAATTTGCCTTCTTTATTTGGAACATTAAGATATGTTCTAAATCGTTCATCCCTGTGATTTTTAAGTTCAGTAATGATTTTATCTATTTTCTGCTGGGCTTGTTCATAAACTCCATCTGCATTTTCATTAATAAATGCATTGTACACAATTTTTATTGATTGTTTAAGATTATCAAAAATCAAAACTGTCTCTGGTATCATGAGAAATATTTCAGGCATACTGACAGAGGATCTGCCAAGGTCAGGAACCTTTTCAAAGAGTTTTACAGTATCATAGGAAATATAACCTACCATGCCACCGAAAAATCTTGGTAGTTCAGGCTCTATATATGGTTTGAATTTATTAAAAAAATTTCTCAAAAACTCAAATGGATTTATATTTTCATAACTGTGCTGATTATTTTGCTCTTTTACGCTAACGTGCATACCATCTGAAGTTACTATTACTGCAGGATCTATCCCAATGATTGAGTATCTTCCCCATTTTTCGCCACCAACTACACTTTCAAAGAGGAATGAAGGACTGCGGTTCAACTTTAAAAAAGCACCAACAGGAGTATCAAGATCCGCAATTATTTCTCGATAAAGAGGAATAACATTGAATGTGCTGGCTAAATATATGAATTCTTGGGCAGTTAAATTCATAAAATAGTTTAAATAATCATTAATAAAAAAAACAATTTTGTAAGTTAAAGTTAGAGCAAAACATTTTGTGTGTAAAATGACGAAAGTGGTCAGAATGTGATGTCAGTTTGATAATATATAACAAACATATGGAGAACTGACACAAGACTTTGAACACTCCTAAAACAGATTATATTTTGAAGAAAAACGCTCATTCTAAATCCTATGTTTTTGCTCATTAAAAATGTAACATTGGGTAGTCTTTATGGGCATCCCTAACATGACTGGATGAGACTTTATATTTTAATCTGATTGAAATATGCCGAAGGCGGGATTTGAACCCGCATGGCGTTTCCACCACCAGATCCTGAATCTGGCGCGTCTGCCAGTTCCGCCACTTCGGCATTTAATATTTTAATCTTATTAGGTCTCTCTCTGCAATAGTAGCTCTACTACTGTAGCATTTTTCATAATGCGGAGATAGCATGTATGATAAAGAAGATATAATAGCTCTTTCAATTTATAAAACAGACTACCTATATCAACAATTACTCGATGTGGTCAAATGCTTGTTGTACGAGATAATCTTCTCAAAAACAGTTCTTAAGTGCAAGAATAAGCTATATGATTTTGCGTTTCTTACTGGATTGTTACTTTCAACTGTGAAAAATGCAATGAAAGAGCTGGTGATGAATGGATTTGTAAGAATAGTTGAACACCATTATTCAAGACTTGCCAAGGCATACTCACTGAATATAAAAATTCCAGAGAAACTATCAAGAAAATTCTCTGTACAGAAAATTTCATTAAAACTGTCAATTCAGCATTATCAGGAGAAACAGGCGATATTTGTGCCTAAACACTGCCTATAATTTTTACTCTTTATTTATTATGATAAAATTTCTCAAGCATTTTGGTAGTTTCTGTATGTAGTTCTTTTACTTCAAAGTGACTTTTCTTTAAATATTCGAAGTAAACAGAACGTAATTCGTTAAGTTTATCATCAGTTAAGGTTTCATGTGCAATTTAAGTTGGCTCCTATATTCCGCTGTTTCTAATACTCCTGTTAAAGGACCTCCTTCAGAAATGTATGCATTTTCAATATTATTGCCTACTGCAGCCATGTATCGTTTCCATAAATACGAAAGTTCAATATTTAAGTCTCTTGATAAATTCAAAATTTTTCTTTTCTATTGCTTTTGTATATTTTTGTAAAATAATACTGTCCAACAGCAGTAGCAACACCACCTAAAATAGCACCAATGAGACCACTTAGAAGATTATTCATCAAACTGTTGCTTCAAATATTCAAATATGGACTTTAAGCTACAAGATATTCAGTCTCCTCTTCAAATTCATAAATATTATGAATATGCTTTTTGCTAAGTCTATTTGTTTCTTCGTCAAAACACACTCTGCCGTTTTTAAGAGCAACAACTCTGTTAAAATTATCTTTAACTGTATCCAGATGATGGAGTACACAAATGATCGTTATATCCTTTTCCATATTTATTTTTAATAACAGTTCCAGTATCTTTCTGCTTGTTTTCGGATCAAGATTTGCTATTGGCTCATCGGCAAGTAGAACTTCAGGATCCTGCATCAATGCTCTGGCAATTGCAACTCTCTGTTTCTGCCCCCCGCTCAGACGGTCAACTCTTTCAAAAGCCTTGTCTTCTATACCAACAAACTTAAGCAGTTCAATAGCTTTTTCCCTTTCTTTTTTATTGAAAATACCCAGTGTTGAAGATATGAGATCAATGCCTCTATCGAGCCTGCCCAATGCTCCTGTCATAACATTATCAAGCACTGATATCCGCTCCACAAGATTGAAAAGCTGATATATCATTCCAATTTTTTTTCTCAGCTGTCTCAAAGATTCCTTATTACTGTACTTGATAACTTGGCCTCCAACTATAACCTTTCCTGAATCCGGAACCACAAAACCGTTTATCGTCCTGATTAATGTAGTTTTGCCTGAACCACTGGGACCAATAAGAGCAACTGCCTCTCCCTTTCTAACAGACAAATTTACTCCATCCAAAACATTTCTACCATTAAATCGCTTTCTTAAGTTCTCAATAGTTAACATATTTGCTCCTTTTTAATATTAAAATTTATTGCTCCATCTGGAATTTCACCATTCAATACCTGAATAATACTTCTGGCTGCTTGCATTGCTATTTCCCGGCGTATGGAATCCACTGCTGAGCCGATATGAGGTGTAAAAACTGTCTGTTCAGTATTTTCAATAAGTTCTCTGGGAATTTCTCTAGGACGATCAATTCTTGCCCAATCTTCCATCTCAAACACATCAGCAGCATAACCTGCAAGATGTCCTGAAGCTAATGCTCTTACAACTGCGTGTTCATCCACTACAGATCCTCGACAGACATTAACAAGAAAACTACCAGCTTTCATCTTTGAGATGGTCTCATCATTGATCATATGCTTGGTCGAAGGAGTAAGTGGCAGCATTGGAACTACAAAGTCACTGTTTGAAAGAACATCTTCAAAAGAAGCATAGCTGACTCTTAGCTTTTTATATTCATCTTCTGAGAGAACAACAGTGTCATAATAAAATATTTTTACATCAAAACCCTGTAACATCTTTGCTATTGCTTTGCCAACTGCACCCATTCCTATGATTCCAACTGTTGAACCATTCAAACCAGTTCCATAAAACATCGGTCGCCAGCCTCTGAATTTTCCACTTCGAATATACCTGTCACCCAAAAGAATTTTACGGGATAATGCTATGAGCAGTCCTATAGTCAGTTCCGCAGTGGGAATCGTCAGAATATCCTTAACTATTGTGAACCATATGCCGTGTTTTGTGCAGGTATCAATATCAAAGTTATCATATCCTTTCAGTGCTGCGGCAATAATTTTAAGTTTCGGACAGGAATCTAAAAAATCTGAATCAATACTATCGGGCATAAATACCATAATTGCTTTTGCGTCCCTTGTTCTGCGAATAATTTCTTCTCTTGGCAGGGTTTCACGGGTTAGATTTGGAAATACTTCGCAATATTGATTTAGAAAATCAATCACTTCAGGATGCACCCAGTGAGTGATAACTACTTTAGGTTTCATATTTATTCCCCGAAATTATTTTAATCGTTTACGCAGATATGAACCCATGCCATCAACAATAGTAACCATTATTAGGATGAGTAGCAAAATAGCTGATACTTCCTGATACTGCATTATTCTCAGGGAGCTCATCAGCTCAAAACCTATGCCTCCTGCTCCAACCATGCCCATCACAGTTGATGCTCTAAAATTGTATTCCCAGCGATAAATACATGTATCAGCCATCTGAGGTAAAACCTGCGGTAAGATACCATGTGAAATGACCTGGAGATAATTTGCTCCTGAAGATTTCACTGCTTCGACAGGCCCCTCATCTATATGCTCAATTGCCTCCAAAAAGAACTTTCCCACCATCCCAACCGAGTGCAGTCCTAGCGCAAGAACACCGGGAAGGGCTCCAAAACCAACAGCTGCAACAAACAGAATTCCCATTATTAATTCAGGAATAGAACGTAGTATGTTCAAGATTGTATGCGCTGAATAATAAAGGACTGGATGAGGTGAAGTATTCCTTGCCCCCATAAATGCGAGCGGTAAAGAAATAGCTATTGCCAGTATTGTACCCGCAATGCTCATGGCAATAGTGTCCATAATGGGTTTTATCCAGTTGTGTGCATCACTAAAATTCGGCGGCATACTCTCTCTTGCAAGACTGACTATGCTTGGGACTCCTTCAAGTAAACGCTTCAAATCAAACAATCCTGAATAAAAACAGCAGAATGCAATAATTACGATTGCGGATAAACTTTGCAGTACCGATCGAATCAGATTGTTCTTATTCATGTGAATTGGATAATTATAAGCATGTTTCATGTTGTTGTTTTCCATTGGTATGATTACATTTTAGTTAAATCAAGGTTCAAAATACGGGCAAGTTCTCGTATCACATCATAGTCTTTGTCATTAACCGCTCCAAATCCGTCAGCCTTAAATGGTTTTAATATACTCCTGTCAGTGAGTTCTAAAAATGCTCGTTTCACTTTTTCTTTCAATACAGGTGATAAGTCGGAGCGCATAGCCCATGGATATTCAGGATACTCCTTTGATTCTGCAATTACTTTTACTTTGTTTCGATCGATGATTCCTCGCTGAACAAGAGATTCAAAAATGGGCTTGCTTAATCCTCCAGCCTGTGCTTTGGCATTCTGAACCGCTATGGCCACTGCATCATGGTTACCCAGAAAATGTTCCCGATAATGCTTTTTTGCGCTAAGACCTTTTTCTGCAAGCATGGATTTAGGAATCAGGTGGCTTGAAGTGGAAGCCGGATCTCCATATGCCATATCTTTTCCTGCAATATCGGAAATAGAACGGATGCCAGATGCAACATTTGCTATAACAACAGCCTGATAAGTACATTTCCCATGTTTCTTAAGAGCCGCAAACGCTTCAATATTGCTTTTGGATTTCGCCAGCACATAAGATAGTGGACCGAAATAAGCAAGATCGAGACGTCCATGGCGCATTGCCTCTATCATCGAAGAGTAATCAGTTGTAACTACAAGCTCAATCTTTTTGCCAAGCCTTGATTCAAGATAATTCTTAAGTCCTTCATTGTTTTTGATAACTGTTGAGGGGTTTTCATCAGGTAGCAATGCTACTTTGAGAATTTTTGGATCTGGATCTCCTGCTGCCGATGCAAGACTAAAACAAAGAATAACCGTCAGTGCGACAAAAATTAAAGCAAAAATGTTTTTACTTATTTTTACCATTTTACCTCCCTAAATTTTGTTTTTTAAGATTTCCTTTGCTAAACTTAAACTGATAAAAGCCCCTTTGGGACACATTTTTATTCATCAATACAATAAATCCTCGGTATAAACTTAGCGTATTTCACCTCCTTTCCATATTTAAAGCAATGACATGTCTTTACATAGTATTTTACAGGAGAAATGTTTCATAAATATTACAGAAATGTTAATTTTTGGTTAAAATATATCCTGGCCTGCTTTCCGTTTTTTGGAACAGAATAAATCGAATATAATCTAAATATAAGAAATGAGCAAAGTTATGAAACAAACAAAATACAGTATATCTATAACTGCTAAGCTTGTGGTAGAGATCCTTAAGCAGTGTATGAAGGTTTATGGTATTCCAACAGTCATAAGAACATATCAGGGTTCTGCGTTTATAACTATCAGTTTTCAGAAGTTTTATTCAAAAATACGGGATACGTACTGGATGCGGTATGAGTTTACTTAAAGAGGAAGTCCATGGCAAATTGCCTCCCTTGTAAAAAATATTTTTTAATCTTGTATAGAGATAGAAATTTTTCCCTTGCCATCCAGCAACTAATTCTTATATTATGAACCTATGAACTGGAATAATAAATGTTTTTAACAGCCCTGATAATTTACATGTTATGATCATAGAACAATGTAATGAGCAGGACATAAAAGGTAGTTACGATTTGATTATTTATTCAAATACTTTTGATTATGATCCTGAAACATTTATAGTTCTTGATAGAGTTGATGACAATATTAAGATAATTCCGTATGCTCCTGAATTTAAATACAGAGTATTTAAAAATGTGAATGAAAAGGAAGCCTTAAAAATAGTTAATGAAGTTTTAAAAAATCCAGTTTATGTAAGCAAGGTTAAATGCACTGGTATAAAGGATGAAGGGGATATGGTTGGTTATGAGCTTAAACCGGTATACCTGCCATGGGTATTTGGGATTTCAGAACCAGTTCAAACAGTCTATAAAAAGAAAGGCAACACAATCACTATATTCATAAACCTTAATCCGCGCATTGAAAAACAGCTTTATGGCGGTGGATAGTACAGTCACGAGAATGGAATTAGTGAACTATGCGAAAGAGTTTAGCTCAAAAATATATTTTTAAAACTAATTCAGAGAGATTTTATTTTGAGGAAAGACGTAGAGAGGAATTTTATATTACAGGTTGCTGAATCATTTATCATCTATTTTAACTTTTTTAAAATAAGAAATGCATATTTATCAAGTTCAATAACAACAGAGCCATTAGAAACAATGGTATTTTCAAGGCTTTCTGTAATACTAAATAGATTTATCCACGTACCAGTTGTAATTTTGCATTGAAAATTGACCCATCTTTTGCATAAAAACTGACCCACCTTGTATTAAAATAAACCCCACATAAACAGTATGGGGGTAATAAGAGGTGATCAGCATGACAGATTGGGTAA
>Ga0134100_1001733_pt1 | contig 19412 bp, 20 predicted proteins | sample 11_taG_2_FD_94444 | JGI IMG/M metagenome (GOLD analysis project Ga0134100, IMG submission 94444) | Switchgrass degrading microbial communities from high solid loading bioreactors in New Hampshire, USA - 11_42_5_180_A3 metaG | ecosystem: Engineered > Bioreactor > Semi-continuous > Anaerobic >...
CAATTGTCTTTCTAAATTCTTCTGTATAATACTTTTGCCCTTTTGCCATTGTAGACACTTCCTTCCCTTTTTATATTTTAAGGTGTTCGGCTTTTTGTGTCTACACTAATATACTAACACCAAAGAGATCATCTATAAGCATATTTCAATAAAAAAATTCATTACTCAATTAGATAGAAGATTTATTAAAGTCCATCAATCATTTGTGGTAAATAAAGAGTTTATTGAAAAAATCGATTTAAGACAGAAAGAGATTGCATTGCTAAAAAGAAAAGAGAGGATTCCAATTGGTACAAATTATAAAAAGAAGATAGGGGAAATCTTTGATGGAGATATATGAGAACATTATATTAGCACTTTTTGAGATCATTATTTCACTTTTACTACTTCATGGAATCATGAAACATCTTCATACGAATGTTTTTGATAAAATGTTATATATTATACTTGCTTCAGTGCTTATTGCTGCTTGCAATATGCTTATAAATGGTGATGAAATTTCGCATGTTTTAAATACTTTAGCATTATATACAACATTCATTTTGTATTTATGGAAAAATAAAGAAAAAAGTTTATCATCAAACACTATAATATTTTTTATCATTTTACTGTTTAGTATCATTATTCAGTTGTTCGTTATTATTGTATTAAGAATTTCAGTGAACAACTTTAAATGCACGTTTTTTGATGGGCTCATTGTTCAAATGTTAGGAACGATCCTCGTTTTATTGTTATCTAAAGTTTTACCATTATCGGATTTATATATACTTATTGAGAAAAAGTTTTTTAGAATTATGATTACGATTATTTCTATTTTGTATTATAGCATTTCTATATTATGGAATATAGATCCAACTCATGATATAGATGGAATAACTAGCATGTTTGTAATCATTATTCTAGCAGTCATTATCAATATGATTTTATTACGAGATGGTCTATTGAACTATGCATATGAGGAAAAATTGAAAGTGTATGATACTTATTTCCCTATTATTGAGGATATAGTTGAAGAATTCAGAAAAAAGCAACATGATTATCATAATCATCTTCAGACTTTAGCAGTAATTAATGAAGGATTGAGCGGAGAAAATGCAGAAATATTGAATGAATATATTGATAATTATATGAGAGAAAATATTTGGAAAGATCTAATAAAGATAGATAATAAGATTATCATTGCTCTATTTTATAGTAAGTATGTTTATGCTAAAGATCAAGAAATCAATTTGCAATTTCATATCAGTAATTTTAATTTCTGTTCTCAATATGCCAATTATGAACTTGTAGAAATGTATGGAATATTAATTGATAATGCTATTGAAGCAGTCAGTAAGCAGGAAACTCGAAAAAATATTGAAATTATATTAGGTAAACATGGAGAAAGAAATCTTTTTAGAATTATAAATCCCCATGAGTTTATATCTTCTAAGCAAATAAATCAGTTTTTTGAGAAGGGATATTCCACTAAGGAAAAGAAGAGTAAAGGAATAGGATTGTATAAATTGAAGCAAATATTAGAAAAAAAAGGAGACATCATATTTTTTTATTATGATATTTCATTGAAATCTGTTATTGCTGAGATACAGCATACCTGATTTTGGGGATTATAAATTAATATCTGGTTGAAGTACTGCCTCTTTTTCTGGTATGTATTAATTTTAATAGGAGGCTTAAAAAAGTGATTTAATATAGGTTGCCATCATTAATTATAAAATCTCATCATCTCATAATAAATCAAATTGTTTTGCTTATTTGATTTGTTTTTTGCCTATTTGCTTTTTGAAAAAAATAAGCAAAAATAAAGCTTTAATAATCAATACATATTGATTTGCAATATAGTAATTTTATAATGTAAATGACAAGCTTGTCAAAGTACACTATAATTATATAATGAAAGGAAATCTAAAGTAGATGAAAAAAACTTTATCAAAAGTTATATCATTAGTCTTAATGATAATTATGATAAGTAGTTCGATGAGTGTTTTTGCAAAAGACAAAGAAGGGTATTCTGTTAGATATGTAAAAGAAATACCTAAAGGTATGGAAGTATTAAAATTTAATACTCAAAAAGAAGCGGATGAATTTTTTGCAACATTAAGTAAAGAGATATCAAATTTTCAATTAACAGATAAAGACTTAGTTGATGACAAAAATGGAATAAAGAAAAATGGGCAAAACAATAGTATAGGAATAGCTGGTGTTGGAGATAAAGTAACTACATCCAAAAGATTTCAAAAGAGAATAGTAGCTTCTTTAAATACCTATCTTAATTTATATGTAAAATATACATATGTAGATGCAGCAGATCCTTACGGAAGAGCATTTGTTAGTATAGATGAAGTATCATCATATATTTCTGGGGGAACGGCATTTCAAAATTATACTGAATATGATGCATATGTAAATTATATGAAGACTTATTTGGCTAAATGTACTGCAGTAGGTCAATTTGAATATGCAGTAGATGTAAAAGGAAAAATATCTATATATACAATTGATACAGAAATAAGTGCTGAATTTAGACCTTAAAAGGTCAATTAAAGAGTTAACCTTATTTACTTTTAAATAAGGTTAACTCGAATTTTAAGGAGGAGTTTTAAATGGATCATGTTTTAGGAACGATAATATATTTAATTTTAGTTGGCTCTGTAATAGGATATCTATTAAGAGTTGTAGTAAGGATTTTAAATAAACTTAGCAAATAGAGTTATTAAAGACATGAATTAATCTTAAAAAATAGCTATCACAAAGTATTTATGCATCCGTTTAGGATGTTTTTTATATTTAAATTGATTGTAAGATTAATATTAAAGCATTTTTTATCATGAGACGATATATATAATAAGAAGTAAATTTTGGATAAATAGGGTGAAACCATGTTTATTAGTTTTGCAACCGAGTCTAAAATTATAAATCATATGAAGAGTCTACAAAGAAATCAGGATGTACTCGCGTTACGTCTGGCTACTGGCCAGAGGATTAATTCTGCTGCCGATGATCCGGCAGGACTGGCTATTTCCGAGAGAATGAGGGCGCAAATTCGGGGATTAAGAATGGCACAAAGGAATGCTATGGACGGAATATCTCTTATACAAACAGCTGAAGGTGCCATGAATGAGATACATTCTATTCTTCAAAGAATGAGAGAACTGTCGGTTCAAGCAGCCAATGGGACCAATACGGATCAGGACCGTGCTTATCTGAATGAGGAATTTCAGCAGTTAAAACAAGCCGTTTATCAGTTTGCTCGCAGCACGGAATTTAATAGCCAGCCCCTTCTGGATGGATCCAAAAAAGACAAAGGTATTCACCTTCAGATTGGCCCCAATGCAGGAGATAGTTTAATCGTTACTATTGGAGATATGACGGATTTAGGGCTTGATGCATTGGATATTTCTACCCAGGAAGGGGCAGAAAAGGCAATGAAAGCCTTGGACGATTCTATAAATCAAGTTTCCAGAGAAAGGTCAAAGCTTGGTGCCATACAGAATCGTCTTGAACATACCATAAATTATTTATCCACCTATGAAGAAAATCTTACAGCAGCTGAAAGTCGTATACGAGATGCAGATATGGCACAAACCATCATGGAGTATACTAAAAACCAAATGCTATTGATGGTGAGTCAAGTGATCTTGGCGCAATCCTTAAGGATGAAAAGAGAAAATATTATGATGCTTTTATCCAGTCTGGAACCCAGAAGAAAGTATTGGTGGTAATCAATCAAAATATTTATTTTTGTAGAAGAATAGCATGAAAGAGCTATTCTTTTTATATTGAGAAAGAAATACATATTTTATTAAAAGAATTCCTATCGGAATTATTGAGATAAAATCAAGATTAAGATATAATAAGATAAAATAAAATAATAGTAAGGTTTTTGGAATAGAGGTGATTTTATGTTTGATTGGAAAGATGAATTTAGCTGCAATGTAGACCTCATTGACAGTCAGCATAAACGCTTGTTAGAAATTGGCTCCAAGTTATATCATATTGTTCGGGATGCAGATTTGTACGATCATTATGATGAGATCGTAGAATGCTTACATGAGTTAGCTGACTATACTGTGTATCATTTTCAATCTGAGGAGGAATTAATGCTGTCGTCTAATTACCTGCCTTATTTTACCCATAAGCAGGAGCATCAAAAATTTATCGATAAAGTAAATGATGTCTTAAGGCAAGATATTGATGACAAACAGAAAAAAATAACAATGGATATTATCATTTTTATTGCAGATTGGATTGAAAAGCATATTCTAAAGCATGATACAGCATTTGGAAAATTTTTTAATTTACAGAAAAAATCTTAATCTCCTTAAACTAACTGCTTTTTAAATATTAGATCGTGAAATAGTCATTGCATTATGTTTTTTGAAGTGTTATAATGATTTGCAATTGAATAAGACAGTTCGAAACCCATCCTGTCTATAATCAAAACTAGGATCGGCTATTAAGTTTAATAGCTTATAAAAGATGGGGCCATTGTGCCTCTTTTTTTATGCTATTAAACTTAATGTCATTTTAATGGACAGGGATGTCCATTTTTTTATTACATAGAATATTTGATAGGAGGAAAAAGTTTATGGAGCTGAAAGTAAGTGACGAAAAAACTGCTGCTGTGTCAGCAGTAAAAAAGATTTCTATTTCAGGAATTGTTATGGCATTGTATGTAACCGTTATGTTCTTTACTCAAGGATTTGCTTTTGGTCAGTTTCAAATCAGAATTGCAACAGCTCTGTATGGACTTAGTGCAATTTATCCTTTTTTAATTTTACCTTTGGGACTAAGCAATTTGCTCAGCAACACGATTATGGGAGGATTAGGCCCTTTGGATATGATTGGAGGGTTTGCAGCAGGATTAATTACATCCACCGCTGTATATTTTATTAAAAAATTGCAATTAAATGATTGGTTTATTGCACTTCCTATTATTTTAGGCCCTGGTTTACTTGTTCCTATATGGTTGTCTTATTTGCTTCATCTGCCCTATAGAGTGTTGGCAATTAGTCTTGTTACGGGTCAAATTATTCCAGGCATTGTAGGTGTTATTTTGGTAAAAGTGATGCGAAATATAAAGCTATAGAATATAACAAGCAATAATACAGGAGGTTTTATGATGAGTGGAAGAAAAGATCATGAATTAGAAGGCGTTACATTACTGGGTAATAAAAACACAATGTATACTTTTGATTATAATTTTGATGTTCTAGAGAGATTTACCAATAAACATATAGATAATGACTATTTCGTTAAGTTTAATTGTCCTGAGTTCACAAGTCTTTGTCCCAAAACAGGTCAGCCAGATTTTGCCACTATATACATTTCTTATGTACCTGATCAGTATTTAGTTGAAAGTAAATCTTTAAAGTTATATTTGTTCAGTTTCAGGAATCATGGAGATTTTCATGAAGATTGCGTAAATATAATTATGAAAGATTTAATAAAGCTTTTAGATCCTAAATATATAGAAGTTTGGGGTAAATTTACTCCGAGGGGCGGGATATCCATCGACCCGTATTGCAATTACGGAAAGCAGGGAACAAAATGGGAAGAAATTGCATATAAAAGACTATGCTATCATGATATGTATCCTGAAAAAATAGACAATCGTTAAAACCATAGCTTCTTTCTAAAGACTGATTCTGGTGTATATTTTTATTTTTTGCAACTAGACCTATACGACATAAGGTAAAATCTGATATACTATTATAGGTGATATATGAGATTTTATAGAATATTGAGTTTGAATCAAAAATATCTCAGACAAAAAACTTCAGAAGGAGGCTATGTGATGATACCAACACCACATATTGAAGTAAGAAATAAGAATGAAATTGCCAAAACCGTGTTAATGCCTGGAGATCCCCTGCGTGCAAAGTTTATTGCAGATACCTTTTTAACAGATGTAAAGCAATTTAACAGTGTTCGCAATGTTTTAGGATATACGGGAAATTATAAAGGAAGAAGAATTTCCGTTATGGCCAGTGGAATGGGTATGCCAAGCATCGGTATTTATTCCTATGAACTCTATAAATTTTATGATGTGGAAAATATCGTTAGAATCGGGTCCTGCGGAGGATATACTTCTGATGTTAAATTATATGATGTTATTTTGGTAAAAGATGCATGGAGCGAATCTACTTACGCCAAAGTACAGGGAGGATATGAAGGCAATATTATTGAAGGGACACCGGAGTTAAATCAAAAACTCATAAAAGCTGCAAATGATTTGGGTATTCCCATACATATAGAAAGAATTCATTCATCGGATGTTTTTTACAGAGAAAATCCTGATAAATACAAAGAAATCTATGAAAAGTACGGCTGCGTAGCTGTAGAAATGGAGTCTTTTGCACTTTTCCATAATGCAAAGGTGCTTGGAAAAAATGCAGCTTGCTTGCTTACTGTATCTGATAATTTAGCAACTAAAGAAGAAACTACCTCTGAAGAACGACAAAATTCATTCACTAATATGATGAAGATTGCTTTGGAATTAGCAGAATAGAGCAAAACAATAATGTTAGAAAAAGACATTTGTCCTAGAACAAATGTCTTTTTTTAACATTATTAAATTTTGCTAGTAATCCTTTAATAAAGTTATTGGTTTTGACAAATTATAGGATTAAGAGTAAAATAACGGTAATGTATAAACGACATATTTAGGATAAATACTGTAGTCTAATATTTCCCTGACTTTTTTAATATAAAGCAATAACTTTTTTGCAATAAATGTTTTTAGGAGGAATAAGTATGAGTGTGAACGCGATGATATTTACCAATGATCATTGTATTGGCTGTAACCGATGCATTGCTTTTTGCCCTATTCCCGATGCCAATAAAGCAACTGAAATCAATGGGAAAAATACCATTCAAGTTGATGGAGAAAAGTGCATAGGTTGTTGGAATTGTATGGAGGCATGCATGCATGATGCCCGGGATTATCACGATGATACTCAAAAATTTTTCTATGACTTAAAAAGTGGTAAAAAGATTTCATTAATTGTAGCACCTGCTATAAGGACCAATTTCATTAATGAGTATAAAAATTTATTTGGATATTTGAAAACTTTAGGTGTTAACCTGATCTATGATACCTCTTTTGGAGCAGATATTACAACCTGGGCTTATCTTAAGTGTATCAAAGAGAAGAAGATGACAGGAATGATTTCGCAACCTTGTCCTGTAGTGGTTCATTACATAGAAAAATATAAACCAGAGTTATTGGAAAAACTAGCCCCTGTACATAGCCCGATGATGTGTACGGCAATATATATGAGAAAATATAAAAAGATCAATGATGCCTTTGCTTTCATTTCTCCCTGTATTGCCAAAAAGAATGAAATACAAGATCCAAATACAGAGAATTTAATACAGTATAATGTTACTTTTAAGAAACTGCTGGAGTATATAAGGGAAAATCAGGTTAACCTTTCGTATTATCCTGCTTATGAATTCGATGGTATAGAAGGGGCCTTGGGTTCAATATTTCCTAAACATGGTGGACTTAGAGAAAATGTAGAATTTCATTTAAGAGGTGAAGGCTGGATTCGCCAAATCGAAGGCCAAAAAGAAGCTTATAAGTATTTAAGAGAATATGTCAAACGGGTAAAACAGTCCAAAGAATTACCTACCCTTGTAGATATTTTAAACTGCAGACACGGGTGTAATTTTGGAACGGGAACAACAAAAGAACCAACCGTGGATGATGCAGATTTAGTCCTCCATTATAAAAAAGTAGAAAGTACCAGGGACCAAAATGGAAGACTAAAAAAGACTTATGATTTATTTAAAACTTTCGATAAAAAATTAAAAATTTCAGACTTTGAAAGACATTATAGCAATAAGCTCATAAAATCCGATGTAGTTAATGAAAAAGATATTGAAGGCGCCTTTATTAAACTGATGAAAACGACTGAAGAAGATAAAAGCATAAATTGTACAGCATGTGGATATGAATCTTGCTTTCAAATGGCTGAGGCAATTGTAAAAGGCAATAATTATGAAAAAAATTGTATTTATTATAACAAAAAAATGGTTGAGATTGAAAAAGAAGCAGTTTTGAAAAAGAATACAGAAATAGAGGAAATGTTTAGCAAAGTATATAATTTGAGTGAAGAAAGAAAAAAAGCCAGTGAGGAATTGAAACAAGATATTGAAACGATTTCTCGGGCTTTAGAACAAGTTACTAAAGCGAGTGAAGAGACGGCAAGAGTTTTAGACAAAATAAGTAACGAAACCAATGAAGTGGTAGAACAAGTTTATGAATTAAGAGAAATTGTAGATTTAATTAACAAAAACATTAATAAATACATTGAAAATACCAAGGTAATTGTAAGGATTTCAGAGCAAACGAATTTATTAGCATTAAATGCTTCTATAGAATCTGCCAGGGCAGGAGAACAAGGAAGAGGTTTTGCTGTTGTGGCAGAGGAAATAAGAAAACTGGCAGAACAAGCAAAATTATCTGCAGAAACAGCGCAGAGCAATAATATTTCCACTTTGCCAAATTTAGAAAAGATTATTGCCATGGCAGAAACGTTCTTAACTAGAACGGAGGAAATCAATAAAGCAATCCAAAATATTGCATCAAGCACCGAGGAAATTACTTCTCAGGCAGAAGAAATTGCAGCAACCTCTTCAGCAATCATTAATAAAAATAAAGTTAATTGATTTATGCTGAGTTAATAAAACAAGATCCTGATCATTATATATAACCTCTTTTTGCCTAAGATTATTTTGAATTGCTGTAGAAGATGTGATAGAATATTATGCGTTATCAGGGACAAAAGAGAGGATGAAAAATGAACAATAATTACTATAGAATTAATAATTATAAGAATTTGGGAAACCAGTTTGAAGAAATAGGGGAATTGGAAAAAGCTCTGGAATTTTACAAAAAGGCATTAAAATTTAAAGAAGCTGAAAAAGATATAGATCTTCTTTTGGATATAGGGTTATTATATGAAGAATTAGGTGAAGAAGAACTGGCGAAGGAAAAATTTTTGCAAATATTAGAGCTTGATCCAAAGGAAGCAAGGGCATATTATGGTTTAGGCGTTTTATATGATGAATGCAATCAGTATGAAGAAGCTCTTAAATACTATAAAAAAGCCATTGAACTTGACCCGGAGTATGACAGGGCATATTTTTTTGCAGCCGATGTATATGACCAGCTTGGACGAAAGGAAGAAGCGATAAAATATTATGAGAAAGTGATCGAATTAGTGGAGGATGATTTTTGGGCATACGTAAATTTGGGCTCAATTTATGAAGAATTGGGAGAAAATGAAAAAGCATTGGAGTATATGAAAGAAAGTTTACTCATCGAAGAGGATCATTATATTTCTTTATTTAATATAGGCGTTATACTCAAAAAGATGGGGAAAACAGAAGAAGCTAAACAACATTATCAGCGAAGTATTAAATCCAATCCGGAATACCCTTACAGTTATTTAAATTTAGCGATTCTTTATAAAGAAAAAAATGAATACGAGAAAGCCATAGAGGTTCTTACGAAAGGTATTTACTTTAATAGGCAATCGGCTTTTTTGTATTATAATCGAGCTTGTATGTATATTCATGTGAATAAATATGAGCAAGTCATAAAAGATTTAACTGTGGCTGTTAAGTTATATCCTAAGTTTGTTGAGTATATAAAAAATGATAATGAGTTAGAGCCTGTTAAGCATTTAGAGACTTACAAAGCGCTCATTCATCAAAAATAAGGTTTTTTAATTATTTTCCCTCCTGGTAGTTTTGAACTGCCAGGAGTTTTTTGTTTTATAGACATGGATATCGAAATATAGAATGAAATTATTAAAAAATGATAAAAATTTATTGTAAAACGATAAACAATATGATATAATCAAATCAATAATTAATAAGTGAGGTGCTTTTATGAAACGAGAAACACTCTTTTTAAAATTTGTGATTATCCTTATGGGAATTCCAGTCCTTGTTTTATGCATATTTGTGTTGCCTAGGTTTTCAGAATATGCGGCAAAAATTGTTCCGGAAATTCCTTATATTAAATATTTCTTTTCAATCGGCATGTATATAACTGCAGGGATATTTTACTTTGCTCTGTATCAGGCTTTAAAACTCTTAAGCTATATCGATCAGGGTAAGGCATTCTCGGAATTATCGGTTCTTGCTTTAAAAAACATAAAATACTCTGTTATTGCCATCAGCGTGGTGTATGTAGCGGAATTACCAATTATTTATCTTATAGCAGATGCGGACGATGCTCCAGGACTTATATTAATTGGACTCATTATTATTTTTGCTTCCGTGGTCATTTCAGTGTTTGCCGCTGTTCTTGAAAAATTATTAAAACATGCTTTTGATATAAAATCTGAAAATGACTTAACGATTTGAGGTGAAAATAATGGCAATTATCATTAATATCGACGTTATGTTGGCTAAAAGAAAGATGAGTGTAACAGAACTTTCCGAGAAGGTGGGAATCACCATGGCTAACCTTTCAATATTAAAGAATGGAAAAGCAAAGGCAATTCGATTATCCACTTTAGATGGGATTTGCAAGGCTTTAGATTGTCAGCCTGGAGATATTCTGGAATATAAAAATGATGATGAGCTTTAGAAAAATAAATCGAATAAAAAACAGTGTATTGGATTTAGGAATAAATTAATTATGATGAGGAGGCGTATAATATATGGATATCAGCAATTTTATTATTGACAATATGAATAATCCCCGTGAGTTAGAGAGAATGTTTAGAAAAGAACCAGAGATTTTTAAAAGGTCATTTCTACATGTTTGGGAACAAAATTCCAATTCACAGATTCTTTCCGTTTGGTATGAAAGATTGAATTATAAAGAGACAGAAAAGACAGAGGGAGCTTCCCTTATAGATAAATCATTTGTATTCATGGGTATTTTAGCAATTTTGTCTGGAATAACCACTAGGATACTTTTGTATTTTGTCGAACAGCAAGGAATAGCTCCCATTAACCTTATCTTTGGTATACTACCTTTTATGGCTGCTTATTTTTTATACAATAATAGTGCAAAAAAGAATATTGTTTATACTATCGCTGCTTTATTCCTTATGTCTGGAGTATATCTTAATCTCATTCCTTTTGAACAGAAGGACAGTATGATCTTGGCATATTTACACCTTCCTGTTTTCTTATGGGTATTATTAGGACTTGCGTTTACAGGAAATGAATACAGTATGGGCAGTGCAAGACTAAATTATCTTAAATTTAATGGAGAATTTTGTATACTTTATGCCAGTATGGCAATTAGCGGAATGCTGCTGACGGCCCTTACTATGCAATTATTTGGAGTAATTGGTATGCATATTGAAGAATTTTATTTTGAAAATATTGTTTTGTTTGGCGTTGCATCTCTCGCTATTGTGGCTTCTTATCTGGTATCCAGGAATCTCAAATTTACAAAGACTCTTGCACCATATATAGCTAAAATTTTTAGTCCTCTTATGTTGACTACATTGATAGCATACTTGATAGTGGCTATTTGGGTTGGGAAAAATCCATTCTTAGATCGGGATTTCCTGATACTATTCAACGAAATACTTATTATTGTACTGGCTGTTACAATATTTTCTATTACGGAGAATGATGCAAAGGGAAAGAAGAGTATTTCTGATTATATCAATTTTACTTTAATTTTTCTTTCTTTGATGATTGACAGCGTGGCATTTTTGGCCATGGTATTCAGATTGTCTTTTTATGGAATTACAGCGAACAGACTGGCTACTGTGGGAATAAATATATTGATTTGGGGGAATTTGTTCTGGATCATGCTTTCCTATATTAAATTTCTTAAAAGTAAAAGCGGATATTCTGCTATTCAGGATGCCGTTACAAAATATTTGCCAATTTACGGAATTTGGGCAGCTTTTGTTACATTTACTTTTCCGTTGATTTTTAAATAATGATAGGAGAAAGATTATAGTTTAATCCACGAGAAGAGCTGACTTCCTGTCAATAAGGAGTCAGCTCTTTTTGTAATAAAATTAAAATTATTAAGTATTGATAAATTATCAGTGTTTCAGTATATCTAATAATCTTAAATAATGATTGGCTTCTCGCAGTACGTGATCTGCTAACAGAGGAGGAATGATGGATTTTATTTTACATTTTAATAATTCATTTGTGGCTTCTCTTTTAAAGTCTCTGATGGTTTGAGTAGCTTGCAGACTTTTATGAAGAATTTGTTTTTCAGCAGTTTGAATACATTCTGCCACAAGTTTTTCAAATTCTTTAGCAGATGCTTCTGCGATTTTTTTGAGATTTTTTTCTGTGGGATCTAACATACCATCAATAAATTGAGCATGTTCTCCCATGATATGATTCCAGAAATTAAGCTCATCGCATAAAGTTTTTACTGGAAGTTTTCTTTCTTGGAGAGTTTTTAAAATTGCCAGGTAGTACTCAGCTTCATGGATCAGATGTTCTAACATTTCAGGATATAGGTTTGTAAATATTTTGCATTCCAGAACCAGTGTCAAAAGTTGCTTTTTAAATGTGATGACTTCTTTAAGCAAATAATATGATCTTCTGTTTAAATCAAAAACTACATTTTCTAGCCATTCATTATGATAACGATTTGGCAGATCCATTAATGTATATTCGTTTCTGGTAATATTGGTGTTGATTCGTGCTCCTGTTAATCTTGAAGTGAGATCTTCAGCTCTTAAAGTATAAGGAGTAACGAATTGGTTTGATGGAGTAACCTGTTCGGAGATGATTCCTTTGGCATAATGAACTGTTTCAGACAGAAGACGTTCAAAATTTTGTTTCAGTATGTCTGCTTTGGCAATAAAGGCAGGTTTTGCAGGTTGCAGATTGGTTTCTATAAAAAATAAATGCTCCTTCATGATTCTTTGGAAAAAAAGATTCATTTCTATGGAAATTCTAATGAATTCTTGTCTTGATAACACAGCAGCTTCTCCTTCCATAATATTACTTAATACATAATACTATGGAAAAAAGTAAAAAGTGACGCAGTATTGACAAATTCTTAAATCTATATTAATATGCTTATTAGTTTTGCAGTTTAAGGAGCCTGTTCTTTGCCACCGGGTAAAGAATTTAAGGTGTTCTGAAGCATTCCGTTAGGTCTTGGAAGGAATGTTTTTGGAACACCTTATTTATTTTGAAAGGAGAGTGGATATGGGAAATTATGTTCTAAAGGATTTTGCTAAATATGTGTGTTTAAATATTCTCGGAATGTTAGGACTTTCGTGTTATATTCTGGCCGACACTTTTTTTGTAGCAAAAGCCTTAGGTGCAACGGGGATTGCAGCATTGAATTTTTCTATTTCGATTTATAGCGTGATTCATGGCACAGGATTGATGATAGGACTTGGGGGAGCCACAAGATACAGTATCTTAAAATCTCAGAATGAAGATGAAAAGGCCAATGCAGTTTTTACAACCTGTATAAAATTAGGATTTTTAATAGGCGCATCCTTTGCCCTTATTGGTATAGTTGGTTCAAAAACTCTGGCAGTTATATTAGGCGCAGATGGGACTACCTTGCCGCTGACGAAGAACTATTTAACTACAATATTATGCTTTGCGACATTTTTCATCACAAATAATATTATGCTTGCCTTTGTACGCAATGATCATAATCCTAATTTATCTATGTTTGCGATGTTAATGGGTAGTTTTTCAAATATATTATTGGATTATATATTTATGTTTCCTCTAGGGATGGGAATGTTTGGGGCAGCTTTTGCAACCTCTCTGGCACCGATCATCAGTATCAGTATACTGTTATTGCATTTTAGGAGGGGTAAAGCTCAGTTTAGATATATCCCTTATAAAATGAACTGGTCAGGGGTCGGTGATTTTTTGAGCTTAGGGTTATCAGCTTTTATTACAGAAGTTTCATCTGCTGTTGTGCTTATAACTTTTAATCTTGTGATTTTAAGTATTAAGGGGAATCTAGGGGTTGCCTCCTATGGAATTGTTGCCAATATCGCATTGGTTGGGGTTTCTGTGTTCGTTGGAATTGCACAAGGGATGCAGCCTCTTGTTAGTTACGGATATGGATTGAAAGATTATATGGTTCTAAAGAAAGTGCTGAAATATGCTGTAATTACTTCTTTTGCCATAGCCTCCGTTATGTATTTAAGCACGTATTTCAATGTAAACTTTATTATTGGAATTTTTAATAGTGAAGGGAACCTGGCAATAGCCCAAATTGCAAGAGAAGGGCTGGTTATTTACTTTATTGGTTTTTTCTTTGCAGGAATTAATATTATTCTGACTATGTATCTCAGTGCTTCAGAGCATGCTAAGGAGACTTTTGCTATTTCTATGGCAAGAGGATGCATTATTATTGTCCCAATGGCTTTGATGTTAAGCAGAATTTGGGGAATGACAGGTATATGGTTGTCATTTGTTATTACGGAAGGTATTGTAATGCTGATATCTATTTTTACAGTGGCCAATTCAGGAAAAAATGAAAATGATAATTTAGAGAAAACCATTGGGAACATTCCTGAAGAATCCTATTAAAATTTTGATTTGGTCAGAAGCTATGGTAAAATAGTTCCATGATACGAAAAAGGAGAAGGTTATGAAATTAGAATTTAAATATGGAACTAGAAATGTACCTTTTGATGTGGTACGGGCAAAGAGAAAAACAGTAAAAATTGTAGTATCACCACCCGATCAGGTGGTAGTAACTGTTCCCATGCGCATGAGTCAAAAGCAAATTATAGATGTCGTAACTGCAAAAGGGAATTGGATTTTAAAAAAGATAGATTATTTTAAAGAAATCGATTATTTCCCCGTTAAAAGAGAATATATTGAAGATGAACTCTTTATGTATTTAGGAAAATACTATCCTTTAAAAATTGAATACAGTTCAGATATTAAAAAACCGGAAATAATGTTATGTAATGATCAATTGAGGATTAAAACCAATACAGAAAATAAAGACATAATGCAAAAAACCATGGAGCAGTGGTACAGAACTATGGCTCAGAAAGTTATAGGAGAAAGGGTAAGGTATTATCAAAAGTTTTTTAATACAGAACCGAAAGATATAAAAGTTAAAGAGCAAAAGAAAAGATGGGGGAGCTGTACCTATGACAATCGACTTTTATTCAACTGGCGATGCATTATGGCAACTTTAGAGAGTTTAGATTATATTGTTGTTCACGAAATGAGTCATATGCATCATAAAAACCATTCAAAGCAATTTTGGAGTTTTGTAGAATCCATACTTCCTGATTATAAAGCAAGAAAAGAATGGCTGCGGGACAATGGAATCAAGATGAATCTATAGAAAGAAGGGCCAGATAAGTTAGAATAATATTTTGATTTCCATTATAACGAAGTAATGATTAATAAGCCTCTCGAATATATTATAATGATCATTATTCGAGAGGTTTGTTTTAGTATGAGAATGGAAAAATGTAAACAGATTGCATTTACTATACTTCTGTGTGTGGCAGCATATGTTTTGGGTGGCAGGGTTGCAATGCTGGTGGATCACCATAAGCAGGAAGTGATGAGTAGGTCTGTCGAAGAAAACTGGGGGCTTAGCTTTTCATCGCCAGGTCAGCCGCCTAAGGCCAATGCAACAGCAGAAGAGTTAAAACAGTATGATGCCTATTATATTGGGGATGGCAAAGAAAAGGTGATCTATTTGACTTTTGATGCCGGCTATGAAAATGGGTATACTCCTGCCATACTGGATGCACTGAAGAAGCATAACGTGACAGCAACTTTTTTTATAGTGGGAAATTATATCAAAACAAGCCCTGATTTGGTTAAACGAATGATTGAAGAAGGACATACTGTAGGTAACCATACATATACGCATCCAAATATGTCTAAAATGAATACAATGGAGACTTTTCGTAAAGAACTTGAAAACTTGGAGATCGACTTTGAAAAAGTAACAGGAAAGGAAATGACAAAGTATTATAGACCTCCACAAGGAAAGTATAACGTCAATAATTTAAAAATGGCAAAAGAATTGGGATATAAAACTTTCTTCTGGAGTCTTGCCTATGTGGATTGGTATACTGACAAGCAACCTACGAAAGAAGAGGCATTTGATAAGTTATTAGGAAGAATTCATCCAGGAGCAATTGTTCTCCTTCATAGTACCTCAAAGACCAACTCTGAAATATTAGATGAACTGATTCAAAAGTGGAAGGAGATGGGATATACCTTTGATACCTTAGATCATTTAGTTCAATAAATAAGATGATTTAATATTTAAATAATTGTACTTCCTGAGGACGATATTCCTTAACAGGAAGTGTTTTTTATTGTGTTTGATTCAAAAAAATTACATATCCCATAATGGTTTTTTGAATTTAAATCATGCAAAGGAAAGACTATTCTATTGAAAAAAGAAGAAAGAAAATTTGCTTATTGATATGCAGAAATCATTCCTCAAGTTATAATTGCATTGATCCCACTGAAGAAACAGTATCTTTGAATGACGAAGAAAATGGGATAGAAAACTCCAAGTTTTAGGAGAAATTAATTGGTTTATATTGACGAGTTGTTTAAAATATTCCAGTAAATTTCGCAATATAAATTTTAAAAACATCAGCATACTAATGAGTGTTAAATACTTATTGAAAAAGGGGCTGATGTTTTGAAAAAATTATTATATATTACGGTGAATTCAAAGCCAGAAAACTTATCAGTGAGCAGAACTGTTGGAAGAGCATTTGTTAATAAATTTGTTGAAAGATATCCAGAGTTTACAGTGGAAGAATTGGATTTGTATAAAGAACATATTCCCAGATTAGAATATCAGTATTTTGAAAGCAGAAATTGCATGATCAATGAAGAAACTGCAAAAAATTTATCGGCTAAAGAGCAAAAAGAAGTTCAAAGAATTACAGAGTTGTGCAACCAATTTATTGAATCAGATGTATATGTTATTGCATCTCCAATGTGGAGTTTATCCTTCCCTGCTCCATTAAAAGAGTATATAGACTGTATTGTACAAGTTGGTAAAACCATTTCACTTCCTAAAAAAGGGGAAAAGCCTGAAGGTCTTCTGAATGACCGTCCAAGGGCAGCAGTTTATATACAATCTTCCGGCGGAAACATTCCGTGGATTATAGGTACAATGTTTAATAAAGGTGTAGATTATGTTGAAACCATAATGAATTTCATGGGTATTAATAAGTTTGAAAAACTATTTGTTGATGGCACAGGGAATACGGAAGAAGAGAGAACAGTTGCCATCGAAAAAGCTAAAGAAAAGATTGATAAAATTATTGAAAAGATTGAAATAAAAGAGCATGCATTAGTCTAGTTTTATATTCGAATGTTTTTTAAAAATAAATTAATAATCTACAATAAAAACTCTTAGGTATTTTCCTAAGAGTTTTTAAAATGAGTAACTGGTATTTTCTATAGTCTGTAAAATTACTATTGTGTTAGCAACCAGAAGTAAATTTGTTTCGTCTAAGGGTATTGAATAGAAGATTTATGAAAGAAGGGAATGAGGGGTATTATTAAAAAAATGTTTTGCTTACCAGTTATTCTTTTAATGTGCATTGGATTGACTGGATGCGGGGAAACATCAAAAAAGAAGTTATCATCGTTAACACATTTTGAGGCAATTGTAATTAAGAATGGAGAGAATTTTGTAGTTGTTCCCAATGAAAATAGCAATGAAGCCAGGATATCGGATCAAATTGCAGTCCGTACAAATAATGCGTCCATTATGGGTATAAATAACCAAGTAATTCGTATAGACGAAATTCCAGTAGGGCATGTTGTAGAAATTACTTATAATGGAGAAATCATGGAATCCTATCCTGCTCAAGTATTTGCTGATAAAATTCAGCTTTATGCAATGAGCCCTATAATCGAGGCTTACCTAAAGATTATTGAAGAAATATATCAAGAAGATCCGGGATTAAATCAAGATATATCTATTATTGCCCTGGATACTACAGACATAAAAAATTTAAATGATTGGGAAAAGCAAATACTTCTAGTAAACATGGAACAGAAATATGGCAAGGAAGTGATGGAAAGTACTTTTGAGGAATTGATGAATGAAGGTTTAATAGATAAAGAAAACCGAGCTTTTCCTGAGGGCATTTTGATTACGATTACCAATCCAAATTTTAATGAAAATAAAGATACATTGACATATGAAATAAAAAAGTGGAGAAGTGGAACAGGAGCAGTTGGATATACGGGTATTGCATACTATGATAATGGAACATGGATCATTGAAAAGAAAAATATGTGGATAAGCTAGTTCTATATTTAAAATTCATTATATTAACAGAAATAACATTAATTTCATATGATGTATTAGCTTTAATTTAAGGAGTTGTTGAATAATGAATTCATATTATAGGAACTGGCCTTATTCACATATGCCAAACTATAAAGTGCAAAACCCTTATCCGTTTTACAATACTATGGCAACAGGTTATCATGAAAATTTATACGAATCAAGTAGTGACAGTTTTGAAGAGGCTATGATGCGTCAAAGGCCACAGGATATCAATAGGATTATGGCACTTGTCAATCGACAATTCGAAAACTACTATATAGAACTTCAAAGTTATGGAGTTCCGAGAATCGTTACCAGTAATGTTTTCAGAAGCATTGTGGCATACGTACTGGAAAATGAAAATAAATATACTGGGAATCTTGACCAAAGGACAAATGCATTATTTAATGCTTATTTACGGGATAATGTTATCGTTTTTATTATTCTGCGAGGATATGGTGTACCGAGTAATCGAATCAATCAAATGATCAGGACGATCATTCGTTTTGTGCTGGAAAATATAGGAGAACAACCTGCTGCTGGATGGAGTGAATGGGAAGACTTAGGCGGTGTGTTGACATCTGCTCCAGCGGCAGTATCTTGGGGACCAAATCGCATTGATGTATTTGTACGAGGTCAGAACAATAGCTTGTGGCATAAATGGTGGGATGGATCGAGGTGGAGTGAATGGGAGGATCTGGGCGGAGGAGTGATTACTTCAGGACCTGGAGCAGCATCCACAGCCTCCAATCGATTAGAAGTTTTTGCTCGTGGAGCAAACAATCAGTTATTATTTAGAACCTGGAATGGAATCACTTGGAGTGGGTGGCGTTCCCTTGGTGGAGAGATTACTTCAGAACCAGCGGCAGTATCCTGGGGAGGCAATAGACTGGATGTTTTTGCAAGGGGACTTAATAATCATCTCTGGCATATTTGGAGACTATAATGTAAAAAGCGTGCATTATATTGATGCACGCTTTTTCATTGTATTTAAGAATACTACCTACTATGCAGGTAGTTCTGAAAAGCTTTTAGCGATAAGTATGACATAAAAGACCTCCTTTTGTTACAATAAAATTGGTTTCGCCGGCCAATTTAAAAACAAAAGGAGGTCATCCACATGGATGAA
>Ga0134100_1001737_pt1 | contig 19338 bp, 39 predicted proteins | sample 11_taG_2_FD_94444 | JGI IMG/M metagenome (GOLD analysis project Ga0134100, IMG submission 94444) | Switchgrass degrading microbial communities from high solid loading bioreactors in New Hampshire, USA - 11_42_5_180_A3 metaG | ecosystem: Engineered > Bioreactor > Semi-continuous > Anaerobic >...
GCCTCGAAGCTGTCGATCAGCCGGTCTTGCCGTTCCTTGGCTAGCACGGCTGACACGAACCGCTCGTCCCATTCGTCGTCGATGTTTTTTGGAGCGTATCGGGCGATTTCGTCCTCTAGTCGGAATTTTTCAGCCCATAAATGATCTTGGACGAAACCATATACATCTCGGATTAACTGCTCTATGCGCTGTTGCTCTTTGCGCCGTTGCGCTTCCGCCTTCTGCCGCTCCAGCTCTCTTTTCTCGCGTAGGGTGGGGCGCCGGCGTACCGGCAACCCCAGCCCGAAATCATCGTTAAGGCGCTCGATGGCGCCGTTTATATCTAGGTCAAACAGACTCTTTACCAGCCCGATTACATCGCCCGTCCACCCGCAACCAAAGCAATGCGCAAAGTCATCTTTTATTCGGAAGGATGCTGTTTTTTCGTGGTGAAAAGGGCAGATGGCGTAACCAGACTTGTTGAATGTAATCCCATACCGTTCCGCTGCGTCTTTGATTGGCACGAGGGATTTGATGGTGGGGATAAAGGATGCATAATTATTAATCTTTTTCATCGCGTTCGCGGGAATGGTCATATTTGTCCTGCATGAGTTCTTCGATGGCATACGCCGCTCTAATTAGCTGTGCCGCTTCTTTGAGGAGTTGTGTGGCTTTTGATTTAAGCTGCTTAACGATTTCGGCATAGCCCTGCATGTTCATCCCTCCCTGTCCATCTTGGCGCCACAGTTGGGGCAGTAGTTCATGCGCGTCTGGTACCTGTAACTCGCCGCTCTGCATTCAGAACACTCAAAATAGCGCACATGGAATTTAGACGTTTCGCGTTTCTCCATCCACTTCCCATGTCTGACTGGTTCGGCGTCGATGGTGGGTTGGTCGTCAATAACACCGAGATAGTAGTTTACGGTATCGTTTTCGAAAGTGTTGTCATAAAGCACTTCTTCACGAAGCGCATCCGCATCAATCAACCGCATTTTAACCCTCCTTCAACGCAATCTCCCCAGCGCAGGCTAAATACCCACACGCATCCGCAAAACTGTCCGCCTTGAACCGTCCGCCCATGATACGAGCGATTTTGAGCAGGGTCATCATGATGGCGACGTCGACCTCGCTGATGTTGATTCCGCCAAGGTAGTCGCTCCAAAGCCGTGCGATCTTTGCGAAACTGTTTTCGGGGTCGCCGTACTGCTTCTCGCGGTCAGTGCAGACGCACTGGATGGCGGATTCTAATATCTCTTGGCGGGTCATCAAATCACCTTCCCTCCGTGCCTATGCGGTCTTGTGCGGTTGTATCTGTGCTTTTCCATCAGTACTGACTCGATGTCGATGCCATACAGGGCGCACATGTCCAGAATCCTGATGATTACGTCGGCCAGTTCGGTTGGAACGCCTTCGGGCTTTCCGTTGTCGGAATAGTACGTTTCGGTCAGTCCGTGTCCGCTCCGGTATTCTTCCAGTGCCTCGGACAACTCTGAATGGCAGAGCGCAATTAGGTCTCCGAATGAACGGTTCTGGTCGTGCCATCCATGTTCTTTGGCGTTGGCGTGTATCAGGCACATTAAGCCGGTTATGGTCATGCTTGGTGGTCCTCCATCCACGGCATCTCACCGCCGTAGTACTTATTGGCTATTTCCTGCTGCTTATCGGCAGGGAGCGAGCGGATACGGTTGTAGGCTTTTTGTTCGCTCCGTTGCTTGCCGCCCGAGTCCTTATAAAACGGGCATCGTGGCGGACACTCGTCGAGTTCCAGCCCAACACACCCGTTTTTGCCGCGCATTATGCATAGGCTCATGTTTTTGCCTTCTTTCCAGATAGAATTTCGACGATCCGTTTGCCTGTTTCTTGCTTCGTGCAGAATAAGAACTCGACACCATACTTGTTTGACATGGCCGTCAGAATCCGAAAGAGCCGTTCGCCAGACACAGCCAGAGGCGATTCCTTCAACCGCGGATTCTCCCACGCCATCACGTCTTGTAGGCTCTTTATGCCGCGCCCATGCTCGCATAGGACAATTAGTTTGATGCCGTACTCGTTCGCTCGTTCCAGCTCGGCCTTGAACCGTTTGTGCTGTTGGCATACGTTGCCGCACAGCTCCAACAGGTTCTGTTTCCGGTCGATTACCAGCCGAGGGTTGTCCAGCGACTGGTAATCACCGACCGGAAGTTTCGACACGAACCACTTGATTCCGCGATTATCAAACTCGGCAATAATCTTTTGGATAGCGCGTGCTTTTTCGCGCGAATCAACTTGAATAACCATATGAACCTACTTAGAAGGGAAGGTCAGATTCCGGAAGTTCAGTAAAGCCCTTCAGAACAGGGTCCTGGCTTGCAATCTCTGCTTTGGCGGCCTTGCCAAGCGGAAACTCTACGTTCTCGCAGATTACTTCCCAAGCGGTTCGCTTGTTGCCCTGTTTGTCCTCATAGCGACGCGTTTCGACGCGCCCCTCAACGGTTATGCCGTCTCCTTTTTGGAAGTACTTAGCCACAAACACACCGGTTTTCTGCCATGCAACACACTGTATGAAATCGGCCTGCTTGTCGCCGTTCTGGTCCTTAAAGCGCCTGTCAACAGCAATTGAGAAGGTGCAAACCTCAACTCCTGATTGGGTCGTTCTCAACTCGGGGTCCATCGTGAGCCGTCCACAAAGAATGATTTTATTCAAAACGTCTTTCCTCCTTAATACTCGGTTAGCTCATCCAGACTAATCGGTCCGGCTTGCTGCTTGGTCGCCCTACAATACGCGCACCGTTCGCACCGTGGCGGCTCGATTACGCCCTGTTTGATTGCATCGAAGTAGGGCAGCTTTTCGGCTAGAACAGCCAGTTCCGCGTCGATGTGGTGCTGTGGGATGAAGATTGTGCCGATATCGGGTGGACTTTGTTTGGTGATACAGTTCAGAAATGTCGGGAGCTGGTTGCCTTCTACGGTCTGATATATTGCCATTTGGAGCGTCCAACCCCAGTATTCCGCGAACGAAATGCGGCCTTGTTCGGCCTTGTAGAGCGGCTCGAAGTCTTTGACGGTCTTTAGGTCTACTATGCGTTCTTTGAGCTTTAGAACGTCTGGTTTAGCCTTGAACGGATACCCAAAGATTGTTCCGGTCAGAATGACCTGTTTGTCGCCATCCATAAACTCCATGAACACCTTGTCCCGTCTGGCTCGCTCGATCATTTCGTCCGCTTGCAGGTATTCCGATTTGAGCGTTCCATCGCGCTTGAAGATGTTTGGATGTTCTGCCTTGAACCGCTCAAATACTTCCGGTCCTTCAAAATAGGCGTCGACGTATGAACCTACAAGTAGCGCTGGTGATTCGGGCTGAGCATACTCGCCGTTCAGTTCCGCCATAGCCCGTGCAGGACAATCCATGAACGTCTTGATTTGCGAGGCCGAGAAGTAGATCAGGTCTGCTTCGCGCGAATAGTAGTTATCCCTTGTCAGGCGCATCGGCCGCCTCCGATCTGGTCGGTTCGGTCATCTCTGATTGCTTGCTCGCTTCGGCCTGTTTGCTCGCAATCTGCGCCGCACAGTTCGCGCAAAGCCTCTTCTTGTATTTCTTTGCTGTGTAGTTCGCAAGCTGTTCATCTGACATCCCCAGTGCAGCTGCAATCGCTCCACCGCATTCCTCGCACTTGATTGCGACCGTCTTGGGCAGGAACTTCCTCACCCTCAACGCATCAACGATATCTCCGAATGCCTTGACCTTCTCGATGCCGATCTGAATCTTATGACCTAACCAGTCCTCAATGTATGGGCTACCAAGCAGCTTCTGAATGGTCTTAGCGTTAGTCGAGTTGATAATCATCGGCTTGACGGGTTCGTGGAAGTAACAGACGATGCATTCTTCCTTTTTCCCGTCGGGCCCAATGACTTCTTCCTGCCGGACGTTCTTTATCGTCAATATCAAGTCCTTACCGTCCTCGATGCTGTACGCTCCGAGGTAGTTCGGATTGACGAGTTTCTTCCAATGAGTCTTAGCCACCTTTCTCCTCCTTTGCTGGTTCTTTTATGGCTTTTTTGTGTCTTTTCCGGTTCACTGCCTCCTCAACGCTCATTCCACGATTCAACCTAACCCTCAGCGTGTCGTAGTCGATGTTGAACATCTTGGATAGTGCGGAAACGGATATCGTCTCTCCGTTGTAAATTACAAACCGCCTACTTACACGCTCCCGTCTGTTGTGTTTCGGACCGCGTTCAATCGCCTCTAGGCGTTCTTTTTCAAGCTGTGTGATGATTTTATCTGGGTGGACCCCTTGACACAGGATGCGGCATTGCTCGCTCCGAAAGAACGCTTCAAGGTCATCCAGACAAAGCACGAAGCGCTTGTTGCAATCGCTAAATTTGTGTCTTTTCTTCTTGTCTGTGAGGTCGTCGGCTCTTGCTAAGATATACCGCCAGTCTGCAATCGCCTGTTCGACAATCCCTATAGCAAGCATCTTAAGCCCGTCAGGGTCGCACTCCCTTCTCATCACCAATCCTCCCGCCATGCCTCGGCTGTACGTCGCCTTTTGTCTATGCAGTCCTGACAGTAGCACATACAGCCAAATTCGTAATAATCATCGCCATCTCTGATTGATTGCTTACAGCCATCACAGATGTAGACTGTAGGCGGGTCTGGATAATCTGGAGGATCGAGCTTGTAATCCGGTACGATTTCCATTGTCATTTCCTCCTGTTTGTCCCTTTGTCGTTCAATCAATAAATGGAGAGCTCTGGAAACCTTTTGATCAGTAGATGGTACCCTTCAGGGTTGTGGCACTTTATCCAGAACAATGTGTTTTGCCTGATGGCATCTCCGGTGAGGCGCGCCGTTGTCCTCGACTGGAAGCCAAACGCGGTGTACCAATCTAAAACTGGCAAGTTGTGCTCAACGATGTAAGCTCCCACGTCTTGATATGTCCAGTCCGCCAGGGGGCAAAATCTGTAAAAAGTGCGTTCTCCGATATATTTGTAAGTGTATCTTGGCAGGCCTTTGGTTTGGCATTTCGCGAGGCTTATGCACCGCCCGCGACTTTCTTCTTTCCTTAGGCCGAGAAACACCCCGTCATAGTTGTCGTTGTTAAGGCTCTGAATGTCTCGCCGACCAGCTTTGCGTTGCTCATCAAAGGATGCCTCAGCCCATTCTTTTGAGAAGACGCGATCGAAGTTGATTTCCTCGACGACGGTTAGCCTCTTGAAATAGTTCAGCACGTCGTCTACATTGTGGATGATCCGGGTTTCGCCACTGCTGACAAATCGGCAAGGAATGCGGCGCTGGCGAAGTATCAGGTCTGCCATAACCGTAGAGTCTTTGCCACACGAGAGAGCAATATATGGAGCTTCGGCAATTTCCAGCATGGCGTTGATTCGTTCTTCGGTGTTGGCCACACGCCTTCGGTAGGTGTCCAATTTCGCGTGTAGACGAGTTGTCTCGAGATAGTTAGGCATTCTAGGCATCACCCTTCTTCAGACGACAGCGTTTAATCCTAATCGCATTAACGCTTCTGCCAATGGCTTTCGAGAGAGCAGCATCGCTGGATGTCCAGTTTCGCATGATGTATAGCTCGGCTTCAGTCCATGTCGTACTGTACTTCGGGTAAGGCTTTTTGAACCGTTCAACTACTCGTGGTCCAAAATACCGATTACTCAAGTAATGCCGCTTTTTGCTCTTTCTATCATGCTTTTGTGACTTCAGGCGCCCGGCGCGAACCCATGCGAGCACTGTGCTTCGATCCACATTGACGGCTCTCGCGAAATCTGCCAGCGTGTTATAGTTGCACTTTCGGTAGCGGGACATGGCACAGCCTCAAGTTACACGGTTTCCAATAGGGCGGACGGATCGCGTATTGCATGATCGGGTATCCAGATAGCTCCGGCGCTTCATCAACTGGTGTGGGGCGCATCAGTCCGTGCTGTGGGTGCATGAAAGTGTAATCGTCATCTGCGTCTTCAACGACCCAGCGATCCACCAGGCCGAAACCGGCTGCTGGCTTTTTGCCTACCGCGGCCACATTGTCCAGAAGAGCCTGGACTTCATCGCGATGCCCCATCGCCCAGAACACCACGATGCCATCCTTAACCGTTCGGATCATGTTGGGAACCCGATAAGCGCGGTATTTGCCCACCTTGCCGCTGATCAGTCCGCTGTTCTGAGCGAGGTATTCAAGCTTATCTGCAGCAAAAAAATCGGGGCGCTTGTTGATGTTTTCAACACTTTGACCGACTTCCTCATAAATGCCACGGCTCGCTGCCCAGCGGTTGCCAGGGAGCTGCCGAAGCGGCAGCCCCACATAACCGTCATATTTTGCTGACCCGAGCCCTTCCAGAACGTGTGGTGCGTGTTTGGCAAACCATGCGTGGTACAGAATACCGTCAAACATAACCACACCGTCAGCGCTGTTTAATCGTCCGTCAATCAGATGAGCTGTTATCTTCAGCGGAGACGTTGCCTTTTTTGCCACCAGCCTTGCCCTCCTTCAGCAGGTCGAAGAATTGGGTGCCTTCAGCGTCGATATGCGCTTCATATGCTTTGATCAGAGCGATTACGTCGGGGCGGATGTCAATCTTTCCGTGGGTTAAGATCATCTCTCCATCGCCGAGGATAGCATCGAAAATTCCAAAGCCTTTTGATGCCATGCCGCCGATCCGCGGTGTCTCGAACCACTTTGCCATCCCCGCGAAGAAAGCTCCGAGCTCTAGCGCGGTGACGCTTGGCAGGAAGATGAAGTCCTGAACGATCTCCGTGCCGGCAGCAAGGTATTGCACGCTGTAGCGCATCTGCGTTGAGGCTTTACCAATCTTTTCTGAGTCAATGTCTCTGATTAGCGCAGCTTTGATGTCATTCTTGCTGTCGTCGGTCCTTGTGAACTCAATTTCGTCGATCAGGCTGTGCCACGACAGGCCTGTTTTCTCGATGCCAGTAAACCTGCTTGTCTCATCGCAAATGGGGTAGCCGTAGGACACGAGCAGCTTACCGGCCATGATCATCGTTCCTAATCCACCGCCCAACAGAGACACGGACGGGAAATGCTCTCGTACCTGCTTTGCCTTTGCGATGTCGTCTTTCATCGCTGCACTGATGTTTCCGCCGCTAAAGAGCAGGTGGAAGATCTCCTTGTCTACTTGTGTGCCAAGGCGCTGAAGCAGGTGAAGCGCCATGTTATCGCGGAGATGGCCGCGGGTGCTGTTGCCGGTCAGAACAGGGATGCGTCCCTCGTCTGTCAAGATAGTCTGAAAGTAGCTTCCGGTACTGGCCGTCTCTCCAATGTGCGAGACCGGCGACAAGAGTTTAAATTTGATCCTCAGCTTCATCGTCTGTTACCCCTTCAAACTTTTCTCGCTGTATGCGCTCGCGCACCAGCAGGCACAGGTAGATACTGTCGTTTGCGAAGAGCGGAAGAAGTGAGTTGTCCTCCATCACTCGCAGTTGGTAGTTCTTATATGCATCTGAGCTGATGAGCTCGCCTGTAGCTGGATTCAAAACCGGCTCATCCGTCTGCAGGTACTTGGGCTTGATGCTGTCGATCTTTGCCTTTTGGCAGAAAGCCTGGATGAACTGAGGTGTTGTGGTTCCCTTCAGGCTTGCTCCACGGACAAAGGTTGCGAACCGATCCCAAGTTTCAACACCATTGAGCGGGCTGTTGCTGTTCCTGCTGCGGTACAATGCATACAGGATGAGCGCTGCTTGTGCGTGCTTCAAGCTTTGAGTATCGAAGTTATAGTACATATAGCCTCCTCCTCAGTAATGTCTCGCTTTTGGCCACAAAACAGGGGTATTTGAATTTCCCTCGATGTATCAAGCTCTCTGTTAAGCCACAATAGCGCCTCCTTTCCAATTTTTTGAAGGATTTCGTACCTGATTTCCCTCGCCAGCAACCCTCCTTTCGACTGGCCAAGGGTCTGAAGGCATTCAACGAAATCGAACAGCACCTTCATCCTGTTTCGCGAAGTAGTGATGGGCTCTGTTTCCAGGTTCACAGAGAATGGATCCGCTGTATAGTTCCACTTCGCGCGATAGAACAGGTGCTTTTTTTGCGTGGTGGTAATGACAAACAGAAACGGCGGATTGATTTTGCCGAGCAGGGCGTCGCGAATTTGCCGTACATTGAGCAGCTTAATATCGTCTCCACTTACCACGTAACTGTAAGGGTATAGGTTAAACAGCTTCGCGCATCTTTCGCAAACCATCTCCCCTACCAGAGCCCAGTCGGTGAAGTTCGAGCTGACAGCTTTTTTAACCTCGACTCCTCGTTGATGCGATTCGTGGCAGACAGGGCACACGATGGGGCAGCTGCGGATGGGGAGTTCTTTAAGCAAAACCTCTTTGATGATGTCCTGCCCGTTGGCATCACGAGTTTCATACAACAACGTCTTGGACATACGAGTTCTCCTTGTGGAGGGCGGGCGACTCTCGGCGACGATAGCCCGCCCCCTCATTGTTTTTCTTGCTTTTCTCCTTGATTTTGGATATATTATTGGTGGTCATTTTCTCCCAGCCGCTTCGGGACTGCCATCTCGGGCGGCTCTTTCGTATTTAAGCCGGATATTTCTAACGATCTGTCCAATTCTAGATGTCGTAACGCCGAACTTCGCGCTTATCTCTGATCGGGTATAACCTTGGTACAGCAGCAATGCCACTTGCCTTTCACGATCTTTTAATTTGCTAAACCACCTCTTAATCAGGTCTTTGCTGACAATGTCGTTTTCCATGTTTGTCATGGTCGGCAGAATATTTCGGAGCATAAATTCGGAGTGGCATTTTGAGATTGGCGCGTCCAGCGACACATGGAGCGAAGGCGGAATCCGTTGTTTGCGGTTAATGTATTTGATCCGCCGGAGAACACCATTTTCCGCTGAACAGTACATGATATTGCCGAGTGTTCCTTTTTCCGGCTTGTAGTGATACAGAGCGTATGTTACTGCCTCATTCACGGCGTCTATAACATCATCCTGTGGCAAGAATGGAAACTTCCTAATACAGTGCCGTATGCAGGCGTGATACAGCTTTTCGTTTTCCTCCAGCAGCCGGTTCACCTCGTCCGGCGATCTCATGGCGAGCCTCCTTACTTGGATTGGTTCTGCCTGGCGGTAAGTTTGATAAGCCATTTCTTGACGATGGTGGGAAGCCGGAGATTGAACATCTTGTAAGCTCCACATTCAAAGCACTTGATGTCAGCTACTTTGCCGTGGTTCGGAACAAATTCGATGTGCCCGCAGTGGGGGCAGTAGAGGGTTTTCATGCTTTAGTCTCCTTTCTGCTTGTCCAGCGCGGCCTCGGCTTCTTCGCGGGTGAGGAATACGGTTTTGCCGAAATCCGAAAGATAAAACTCGGCGTTTAAATCTTCAAAAAAGATATCGCTTTTGCCATCTGTAAGGTAAAATCCCATGCATGTGGTTTCAAATATTCTCTTGTTTCCGTCGTCGCAATCTTCAAACTCACAACTATTCTCAAATGGGCACTCGCAGAATCCGGTCCCGGTTTCGTAATCATCGTCGCAATGCACCATTACATTCTCACAATGCGAGATCACATACACCGTATCCCCCACCTTGCACGGCAGCACCACGCACCGCCCCTGTTCTTCGGCGTCCTCATACTGTGCAAGGCGTTCAAAGCAATCCAAAATGCATTGAAGCGTATTTTTGTGCGGGCTATTAACCTCTTGCTCGTCTGGCTTGACGTTCACCAGATAAGCGTGTCCGTTTTTGGTTCGTGCGGTCAATCTTTTCACTTCATTCTCCTTTCCCCACCGTGTTCCGCATCAGTTCGATCTCCTTTCTCGTCCTGCGGGCCGCGCCATTCAAAGCAATCTGCATGTTGAGAGGTAGTACAAGGCACCCTGCTTTTGTGCCTACACACCGTACACGGTGTTCCATCTGCCATCCTGTTAAGGTCATTCACCGCCGCCTCCAACCGCCTCTTTGTCTCGGCAAGAATCTCCGTGGTTTTCTTGTGCAACTTAACGGAGGTTTCGTATTTTTGAGTGACTTCGAAGGCGAGCCGCTTCAGTTCATCAACCGCCTGTACCTTGCGTTCCGCTTCATCAGCATAATGCACACAGCTATTCCATGCTTTGATGGCTTCTGTAAGCAGCGGTTTAACAGGACCACATGCCCTGCATCTGGTGCAACGCACGTATTGACCGAAACCATCCCATTCGCGCAGAGCTGCTTCGCCTCCGCAAAACGGGCATGGCAGCAGCTTGTCCATTAGGTGTCCTCCTCTGGTTTGTAGCGATAGGCGACGTATAACTTCCCATACTCCTCTTTCAGCAACTTAAAGTAACCTAGACCATTATCGGTATCGAGAATAAAGCCATCATCATTCCGTATGGCATAGCAATTTAACCTGTGACGCAAATCTGTCTTAAGTTCCTTCAGGAATACTTCCCGCATAGACTCAAAGGCTTTGATTTCTTTCCACGTTAACGGCTTCGGGTTCTCCCGTTCCGCCTTCTCGCGAAGGGCTTGGATAGCCAACTCAAATGCCCAGCGATCTTCGATGCATTTCGGGCAGTCACACTGCATAACTTCATCATGCTCAATAATAGCAATCGCCTGTTTGATTACGCTCATGGGTTACTCCTTTCCAAAGCGGTATCTCGTTACCGCTATCGGGAACGGCTCAACCTCCGCGCCGTTTATCTTGCATATGTTCCCGTGGTGTTTCATGATTTCATCACCTTTCTCGTCACCCACGCCGCAACAATCCCCGCCACAACAACCGGCAGGATAATGCGGAGGACGGCGGTGAGCTTGTCGAGGAGGGTCATGCTGATACCTCACGATTCCGCGCAATCAGCGCCTGATACTTACGGTATACGTAATGCCACATATCAGGGTCTTTGTTGGGGTCGAGCACTTGCAGCAGTCCCTCCAAGTCCTCTTTGGTGCGCCTCGCCCCGTCCACAATGATCGCTCCGTCCTCGTTGCATGGGCCGTCAAGGATATATCCGCGGTATCTGGGCATTGTGGGCCTCCTATTCGACGATGGGGATGAACTTCACTTTGCCATCAAATCGGTCATTGAGGTCTTTGATGGACTCAATGTTCAAATGGTTCACAACGGTTTCGTCGTGCAGTTCACCGTTGTTGATGGTATAGATTTTGCCGACAGTGAACCACGAGCCTTCAGAGTGAATACATACCACCTTGCCGTTGTACAGTTCCGGTTCGGGCTTGTCCTCAACGACCGGCTCGCCCATCAACCGCTGAAACGCGATCTTTGCGCCAGTTTTGAAGTCAAACTCATCATCCGGACTGCACTTTGCTTCGGCAGTCTTGATGGTCTTCTTCCCCCCAAGCAACCGTGCAGTGGTGGTTTTGCCATCGGTGGTGATGACAATCTTGTTGACGCTTTCGGCGGCGACCAAGTGCTTTTCATCTACACCCCAACCGTGCCCGGAAGGGATGAAACGTTTGCTCAAGCCCCAACCATCAATGTTTGCGTCGAAGTGAACAGCGTACCAATCAGGGCCAACGTATTTTACAGTTCCGAGAAGGCCGTCAATGTTCTTGTGGTCATAGGTGCCAACTCCACGCACCCTGTCTCCCACCTTGAACTTAGCCATTCCTCTGCGCCTCCTCATACGCATTACGAAACTCTGTGTACATATAGCGGTTGTCCGCCAGCGACTTCTCGTGTTCGCTCAAATCCTTCGTGCCGCTCCGCCTGGCATAGGAGTATGCATCCTCCGCATCCGCAGCCAGTATTTGCAACTTTGACAGAATTGCTGATGCTGTCTCTTGGTCGAGATGGAGAGTAATCTTCATCTTGCCTCCTTTCCTTAAATCACTTCTGACAAGTCTACATTGAGATGCTTAGCGATGATTCGCAATTCGCCAACCGTGAATTTGTTGGGGTCTTTGAGTTTGTAGGAAAGCGCCAGCGGACACATCAGTCCGGTCTGCCTACAAAGCTCCGCTTGGGACAGTCCGGCATCGTCCAGTAACCGCTTGATGTTGTGCCGGATTGGGTCTTTCGTTTTGCGTGGCATCAGCGGCTTAACCTTCGGCATTGGCGGCTCCTTTCTCTTTGAGCAGTTCATCAACGGTCACGCCGAAGAAGTCTGCAACTCGCTTCAGGTTCTGGATTTTTGGCGAGGATTTCTTCCACTTGTAGATAGTCCCCGCGCCAAACCCAAGCGCCCTTTCAACGTTGGCTATGCTAACGCCCCGTTCCAGACATAGCCAGCGGATATTTTTGTACATATGGCCCCTCCTTTCTTGACTTAGATTGGAAAGTATTCTAGAATGAATTGGATGTCGCTATGGAGTATTGCGCTAATAGGGATAGTCGCACATTCCTTTAATTCGTCATGTTTCGTGCTCTGATTACATAATAATGGAATATACGGCTATTGTCAATACTTAAAATAGTAGATTATTCAGTTTTTTGCCAAATTTTTTGAACTAGAAGGGGTATTGCTATGTTTGAAAGGCTATTCGAAACAATTAAGCAGTTATGTAAGGAGCGAGGAACGACCGTTGCTGCACTGGAGCGAGAGTTAAGGTTTAGTTCCGCATCTATCCGAAAGTGGGTCAGCTCTCCACCTTCACTGGATAAGGTTGTAAAGGTTGCAGAATACTTTGGCGTACCCGTGGACTACTTAATCTTCGGCAATCAAAAAACAGCCCATCCCGCAAACGAGATGAGCCGTGAGGATATGATTATGAAGATTGTAGCCATGTTTAACTCTCTTGGACCGGAAGATCGCAAGTTTGCTCTTGGTCTGCTTGACACAATCCTTCAATCACCCAAAAGAGATACATGAGCTGTTGGTCGGTGAGTTCCCGCAATGTTGCTTCTGTCATGTCAACTTACACCTTCCTTTTCTCATCCAATCACGAACGCCTGTTTGCTACTATGATAGGGGATTGAGAATGAGTTGTCAACATCTTGAAGGGAGTATTATTGGACAGTAATGGTTTTTGACTACTTGAGATTAATTTACCACAAGTTGTGATAAAATTATCGGATAAAATAAGGCCAAATTGTAAACAAACAGGAAGTGAACACAAATTTTGGAGGAATTTGGTAATGAAGAAAAGGGTTGCGATTGTCGTTCTTGCCCTGCTGGTGTTGGCTGGATGCTCCGCTACGACCAGCAATGAGGTGACAAATGCGTTCGAAGTGTCTGGCTCGTCTCGGTTCAACACGGCTTATTTCCTTGTAGGCGAGGACGAGATTATTGAGGCAATCAATCAGGCGCTGACGGACGAAGCCTATCCCACGTTTGAGCGCAACAGCAGCCAGCTTTGGAATTTTTACGACCTGGGCGAAGAAAAAGACGCCCTCAGGGTGAGTATGGCAAGCGATACGAAATTGACCAGTATTGAGTTGTTTTTGAAGGTCAGCAAAGATAACGCCAAACAGGTCGGCGATATCATCTGCCTGGTAATCAACACGTTCTCGCCAAACGCCGCAGACGAGATTGCCGACAAACTCAACGTCTTTACCGCCAAAGCGGACGACAACACTTGGTACAAATACGATTATGGCAACACTCATTACGAGTACTGCGCAAACTACGTCTACGCTTCCTGCCTGAAAATCACGGCGATTCCGCCGGAAGATGCAACGCCAGAAAGATAAGGAGGATTGAAATGAAAGCCGAACGACTACCATCAGGGAGCTGGAGGGTCAGAGTAAGCTATACGGAGAACGGCGAAAGGAAATGGGAATCATTCACGGCACCGACAGAGGAAGAAGCGCTGTATTTGGGTGCGAAGTTCAAAAACGAAAGAAAAAGAGTTAAGCGGTGCGAACTTACCGTAGGGGAGGCAATCGACCAGTATATTTCCGATAGAAGTGCCATTTTATCGCCTACAACCATACGCACCTATAAACAACAGCGGGCCTGCTATTTTCAAGAGATAATGGACACAAAGGTTAAAAATCTTACAGACAGGTTGGTCCAGATTGCGATCAATCGGGAATCTGCCAAGGTAACTCCTAAAACAATTAAAAATGCCTACAGTCTGTTGGCGTCGGCGCTTGCCGTGTATGGGGTGAAGGTCAATGTAACGCTTCCAAAGCTGATTAAAACCGAGATGAACATACCGACAGAGCAAAACATCATAAACCTTATAAATGAGGTTAAAGGAACATATTATGCGGATATTTTCTTGATTGCCGCCAACACAGGCATGCGACGTTCTGAAATCTGTGCTTTGACGTGGGATGATATTGGCGATACCACCATTAGAGTGAACAAGGCAAAGGTTCTGAACGACAAAAAGCAGTGGGTAATTAAACCGCCCAAGTCGTTTGCTGGGACACGAATAATCGACGTATCGCCAGCAGTAATTGAGCGTATACGTGCAATGCCACGCAATGGCAGGGAAATCATTCCAATATTGCCAGACACCATAAGCAAGAAATTTAATAAACTAAAGAATAAGCACAACCTAAAATTCCGATTCCATGATTTTAGGCACTACAATGCGTCTGTAATGCTTGCGCTTGGAATACCAGATAAGTACGCTATGGAGCGACTGGGACAAGCTACTCCATCCGTGCTGAAAAACGTCTATCAGCACATTAGAGAGGATAAAAAGAACGAAGCAAGCAGGCTGCTCAACGAGAAATTGGAGATAGAGTTGAACCAGGTTGTGCCACAAAACGTGACACGGCATTCAGAATATCAAGATAAATAGAGGTTTTTAAGCGTGCGCCAAACAGGTTCAAGTCCTGTTTCCCGCACCAAATTAAGAAGCCCGAAGCATCGGGCTTCTTTTAATTTCCCTAGATATTTAGGGCATTTCCCGTATTATTGATTTTATATGCTTGTAATGCATATTAGCCCAATATCACGCTTTTTTGGTGGGGGTGTGCCACGAAATGTGCCACGCCCCCAAACAAAAAACACCCGCCGCACAAAGCTGAGCGGGTTATTTAGTTGGATAATTTTTTATAAAAATCTTAAAACACCTCTTGACAATATATCCATCTGGCTATATAATATAGACAACAGGATAGGACAGGTACAGACCAAGAAAGGAGCACAAAAATGTTGACCGCCACCGAACTCGCAAATATCCTTAACGGAACGAAGCCTTATCAATGCTATGGTATTCGTACTGATGACCGTTCTTTCAAGGTCGGCGATTCTGATCTCGGCTGCTCCCGCGACTGGGATCACGACATCGACAACTACAGCGAGGATTATCTCCCTGGCATCTGCGCCACCGGTATCGGCTATCTCTGGCTGGACGGCAGTGAGGATGACGCTATCACCATCCAAGAAGCCATTGACAGCAACAGCAAATACTGCGGCGAGCATCAGTACCTGATTGCCGGAGAGTTCGCCGACTACGGCGAAGACCCCGATGAGGTCATCATCCGCAACGCTGTCGTGCTGGCTGTGATCCGCTAACAGGAGGTGCCCATGAATATCCTCACCTACTACCGCAAAAAGGCCGGCCTGACGCAAGCAGAGCTTGCCGCCAAGACCGGCATCCCGCAGCCCAACATCTCCCGTATTGAGCGGGGCGAGAGGGAGATCGGCAAGGTCTCCCTCGAAACCGCCGTAAAGTTGTCCGAAGCACTCGGAATACATGCTGAAGAACTACTCGGAAAGGAGCCAATCATGTGGAGTCTCGAAGAAATCACTGGCCAAGAGTCCGGCATCGTCCTGTACGGCGACGGCAGCATGCTCATCTGCAACTGGGCGGGCGGAGGATTGCCTAAGGTAAGCCCGCTTGGGGGCCTTATCGGACTCGGCGACGAGCTCGAGCCGGAAGGCGACCCCGAACACATCCCCGACATCGGCGCTTGGCTGGACGGGCGCGACCACGATCTCATTTACGACGCCAACGACGACTACGATAGCTTGTGGGGCACGAGCGGCACGCTCTACAGGGTATCTGGAGCGACAGTCATCGCACCGGATGGATGGTGCTAAGTAATCCCAAATAAAAAAGACCCGCCAGCCGAAGCTGAGCGGGTTTAATTTGTGCGATATAAGCTAGGGCGGCAAATACTGAAACGGAATTCCTTTCTCCTTGCAGAACTCAATCTCTATCTGAACGCCCTTGCTGATATCAGACGCAACAATCATGCGGTCGCAACGGTCAAGCAGGGTGAGGCAGAGTTCCATTTCCTTTTCATAGCCCAGCTCGCCGGAAGCGATGTGGGAGAGCGCCAGCAGCGGCGTAACGTACAGACTGTTCGTGTCGGCTCGTTGCAGGGCGTTGGTTATCTGCTTCGCCCGCTCGATGTTGGCAGCAGGGTTGTCGGTGAACTTGTGGGCGACGTAGACCATCTCCATCAATAGTACTCCTTCCCCATCGGGATGAACTCGGCTTTGTCCGGTCCATAGACGATACCGCATCCGAGCGTTTCGCGGTGCTTGGCGTACTTGCCGTAAGCGAATGCATAGGCATCTCGGTTAACGCCGCATCCAACGTTCATGCCAAAGATCGTCTTGCTCCTGTTGGTTGCGTACTGGACGCCACCGTAGGCATGAGAGTGGCCGATGCAGACTGACACGCCCTCAAAGATCGCTTTGTTGATTGCTCCGTTCCTACCTGTCCAGCCCAGCCCGTGCGCGTACAGAACGCCGTCAATGATGGTTTCGTCCTCGACCTGCACCCAGCCCTCTGGTAGTTCCAGAACGTCGTCTATATCCCTCAAAAACGCCTTGCCGATGCCTACAGTGGCGGCTTGACGCTCTACTCGCTCGTCGTGATTGCCTTTGATGCGGCGGCATTTGGGGAACAGCGTGGCGTACAGTTTCACCCGCTGTCGGGCAAGGTCAAGCTCGGAGTATGCACCTAGCGCGCACGGTTCGGCGCCATGCCGTGAAATGGCATGCATGTCTACCAGATCGCCCAAGCAGATAACAGATTTGACGCCGTACTTCGTTGCTGTGTCCTTCAAAAAATAGGGGAAGTTCGGCATATCGAACGGGGCGTGTGGGTCAGAGAAGACCAACGCCGGATATTCCTGTTGCGTGTAGCGCGGACACCTGCGAAGGTATCCTCTGACCTTTTCCTCAATCTGTTTCGCGCTCAGCCCATCGAAGTAAGAAGCAACCGCAGAATAGACCTGCGTCCAACTCTTGCCCTCGTCGAATTTGAGTCGTTCTGCTATTTCCTTCCATTCTTCGTTGTTGGGCATGTTTGTTACTCCGCTTCGTTGTCTTCGCCGGAATCATCAGCTTTTTTGCCGACAACGGCATCATAGCCGCCGGAAGCCGCCAGAGCGACGACGACGGCATTGACCACCGCAAGGCCGGCATTCTCCCAAGTGAGCGTACCGGCAAACAGGTTGGCGGCAATCAGGATAATAGCCGCCACGATGTAGGCGAAGAAGCGAGTCGGAATCTGCTCGATGAACTTAACGCCCTTGAACAGCTGCGTAAACATTGCCGTCAGAGCGGTGGCGCCAGCGTAAGTGCCGAGCGCGGCCCAGGTGAAGAATTCGTTCATGTTTATCCCTCCTTCTTCTTACTCGTAGATGATTTCAAGCCCGTAGGCGACAGCGGCATCATGTTCAATCCTGCACCCACGGGCGCTCTCCCAGCCCTTACAGAAATAGGCCGCATGGCACAGGGACATGTTTTCAAGCGACTTTGCCAAGAAACATAACGGAATCTGCACTACTCCGCGCTCCTTCATCTTCTCGTTGCTGTACCACTCATCGGTGAACAGGGTATTGACGACCTCATACCCCAAATTTTCTAACGTCGCGATTGCCCTTTCCCTTGTGGCGACAATTTCCTCGTTGGTTTTCCCGCCCATAGGCTGGGAAAGCATGGCTTTCTTCATAATAGCCTCCTATATCGTTAAACCTGCCCCAGCAACCAGCCAATAAATCCAGCCGCCGCAAGCCCGATGATTTGTCCTACAAGGTTTTCCCATCGTTTGCCGCCCTTGCTTTCAAGCGTGCGTAAACGTACTTCGTGGTCGCTAATGTCGGTCAATGCTCTGTCCAGTTTACTTTCAATGCGTGCGAGCGTGTCCTCCACGTTGCGCATCCGCACCTCCATGTTGGTGTCGTTCATGTCGTTCCCCCCGCCGTTTTACCAGTCAAATAGACCGAGTTTCTTGTTGGTGTTTTTGCCGTAGATTCCGTCCGCCTTTAGACCGTTGAGTTTCTGATAGAGCATAACTCCCTTTTTCGTCTTTTCGCCGTAAACTCCATCCGGCGTGCCGCAGTCAAAACCGAGCTTATTCAGCGTGCGCTGTAACTCCTCGATTGCGGCGGACCGCTGGAGTTTTCCCTTGACGTACTTGAACACGCAGGGGATGCCGCCAAAGCCAGGCGTGTTGGTGCCGCTGGTCTGACCGTTCCAACCCCACCGCGCGCGGTTGGTGCGGGTGTCGATGTGGATGTGAGTGACCCTGTTCAGCTCGCCAGACTTGGCAAGATACAGCCCGATTCCGCCCACTTCCGGCAGGGTCTCAACGAACTGCGCCAGTTTGTAGGCGGGCACATCCGGCACGTAGATGTCCACAGCCTTGCCGTAACAATGCTGACTGGTCTTGCTGCCTGTCCAGTTCGCAGAATCACGGTATCCAGCGGTTTTATGCGGCGCATACTTGGTCGATGTTGCGCCGTAGGTGTTGCGCAGAATCGGTTTCTTGCCGAACTTGGCGTAAATCTTCTCACAGATCGCCGCCAGCGTTGTATCGAACTTGATGGTCTTATGCCCGCTGTAGGCCCAGAAATCGCCCACAGTGAAGTGTTCCGTCAACCGCAAATCCTTTTGTGCGGCTGAAAACGTCTTGACTGCCATGCTAATCCTCCTCCTTAACGTACTTCGCCTGAACCCATCCAGTGACCGTCAGGTCGGCTGTCTGCGCAACGGAAACCTCGCACCAGCCATCACGCTTTGACAGGATTACGCCGTCATCGACCGCGCGGAGATAGCACTTATCTTTGCCGTTGTATACGTAATCAGTCGTTGTTGACGGCCCAGAGCGCAATGCAACTTTGTAGCCAGTCGATACGGCTGATTTAAACTTGATTCTCATTTCCTCACCCTCCAGCCGGAACGCCCAGCAGTCGTTGCCGCGCAGAATGTCCTCTGCCAGCATGTTGGCTTGTCCATTGTCGCCCCACTTAGTCCCCCACGAGTTGAGAACGCGGATTGTGCCGTCAGGGTTGACATACCATGCACTCATGGCGTGTGCTATACCGTAATCCGTGCCACTATATGGTCGGTAGACTCCGTCAGCGTCGACCTGCCGGGTCTTGATCGCTACCGAGAAAACAACATACCGCCCGCTTTTGATTGCATCACAAAGCGCGTCCTTCGACGTGATGCGCTCGTACTGTTCGATTTTGTATTTAGCGGCGGTTTTGGCGAGTTTGGAGCGATTCTGGTCAACCCATTCCCGCGCATGTTCTGTCCA
>Ga0134100_1001751_pt1 | contig 19210 bp, 14 predicted proteins | sample 11_taG_2_FD_94444 | JGI IMG/M metagenome (GOLD analysis project Ga0134100, IMG submission 94444) | Switchgrass degrading microbial communities from high solid loading bioreactors in New Hampshire, USA - 11_42_5_180_A3 metaG | ecosystem: Engineered > Bioreactor > Semi-continuous > Anaerobic >...
GGGTGCTCCCCGCCCTGGGCGGGATTTCCGCCGGCCTCTGGCAGCCCACCTTCCTGGACTACCTGGCGCGGGGCGCAACGTGGTCGCTGGCCGTTCCCCTCACCCTCGCCCTGGTAGGCGCCGTGGCGGCTGCTGTGAGCGGCAGCCTGCGCTGGGTCCATTTCTACACCCGCAAGTAGGGGCTCGGCTCCGGCGGGCATGCCCGCAGTGGTGCCTTGCTTGCAGGAACACGCGGCGGTTACTATAATGGCAACATGGAATGAATCAGGATACAGAAGCTGCGAAAGGGGTCTTGGTTCGGTGTCGCAAGAGATCGTGGAGGCGATTGTCGAGATCCCTGCCGGCAGCCAGAACAAGTACGAGTTTGACAAGGAGCGCGGCGTGCTCCGGCTGGACAGGGTCCTGTACTCGCCTGTACATTACCCGGCCGACTACGGCTACGTCGAGGGCACGCTGGAAGAAGACGGGGATCCCATCGACATCCTCATTTTGGTCACCAACCCGACGGTGCCCGGGTGCATCGTGGAGGTGCGCCTGATCGGCGTCCTGGAGATGGCAGACGACAAGGGGATCGACAACAAGCTCCTCGGGGTGGCCGCCAGGGATCCCCGCTACGAGCAGGTGACCGACCTGTCCTGTGTTCCCCCGCACAGGCTGCGGGAGATTGAACACTTCTTCAAAACGTATAAGGACCTTGAAGGTAAGCGGACCATCATCAACGGCTGGTTCGGCGTGGAGGTGGCCCGGACCAAGCTCAGGGCGGCCCGGGAGAACTACCTGCGGATGTCCAGCGTGGCCCGGTAGAGGCAATAGCAGGGAATGTGGACGGCGGTCGGGTCTGTGCCACGGACCCGGCCGCCTTTACGATCGCGCCCGTCCCGCGTCCGCGTTCATGAGGCCGTTGCATTTCGTGCACGATAGACGGTAACCGCGGTGCTCAGATGCAAGGTGGTAGAAACGTGAGAGATCGGATCGCAGAGTTCATCCGGGAGAAGGCCTACAGGCCGATGAACTTCGCAGAGCTGGCGCAGGCGCTAGCCATCCCGGAGAAGCAGCACGAGCAGCTGCGCAAGACCTTGGAGCAGATGGAGCGCGCAGGCGAGGTGGTCCGGACCCGCACCGACCGGTACGGGGCGCCGGAGCGGATGAACCTCGTGGTCGGCCGGCTGCAGGGACACCCCCGTGGCTTTGGGTTCGTTGTTCCGGACCGGCCCGGTGCGGAGGACCTCTTCATCGGGCGGGAGGGGCTGAACGGCGCGTGGCACAATGACCGGGTCGTCGCCCGCATCCTCCCGCCCGCCTTCGGCGGCGGCCGCCCGGAGGGCGAGATCATCCGCATCCTCGAGCGGGCCAACCCCCGCGTGGTCGGCACCTTTGAGACGAGCGGCCACCTCGCCTTTGTGGTGCCCGACGAGAAGCGACTGCCTGACGACATCTACATCCCCAAGGGCATGACCAACGGGGCCAAGAGCGGCGAGAAGGTCGTGGTGCAGATCACGCAGTGGCCTGACGGCCGGCGGGGCGCCGAGGGGCGCATCGTCGAGCGGCTGGGCATGAAGGGCGATCCCGGCGTCGACATCGTGAGCATCATCCGCAAGTACGGGTTGCCGGAGGCCTTCCCGGCCAACGTGATGCGGGAGGCCGAGCAAGTGCCCGAGGCAGTGACGGAGGAGGCGATCCGCGAGGCCGGACGGCGCGACCTGCGCTCCTGGACCATCGTCACCATCGACGGCGAGGACGCCAAGGACCTGGACGACGCGGTCAGCGTTGTGCGGCTCGGCCGCGACCGCTGGCAGCTGGGCGTGCACATCGCCGACGTGGCGTACTACGTGCCCGAAGGTTCGGCCCTGGACCGCGAAGCGTACAAGCGGGGCACCTCCGTGTACCTGGCTGACCGGGTGGTGCCCATGCTGCCGCCTCGCCTCTCCAACGGCATCTGCTCGCTGAACCCGGGCGTGGACCGGCTGACGCTCTCCTGCGTGATGGAGATCGACGGCGAGGGGCAGGTGCTGTCTTACGAGATCTTCCCGTCGGTGATACGGACGGCGGCGCGCCTCACCTACACGCAGGTGAACCGGATCCTGGCCGGCGAACCGGGGGCAGCGAGGGGCGTGGAGGGTCTGGTGCCCCTCATCCAGGAGATGGCGACCCTGATGGCGGTGCTGCGGGACCGGCGCATGCGGCGCGGGGCGCTCGACTTCGACCTCCCGGAGGCCAAGGTTCGGCTCAACGAGCAAGGGTGGCCCACGGACGTCCTGCGGGTCGAGCGGGGCGAGGCGGAGCGGATCATCGAGGAGTTCATGCTGGTGGCCAACGAGACCGTGGCCGCGCATTGCGCCAACCGCGACCTGCCGCTGATGTTCCGCATTCACGAAGCTCCTGCCGCAGACCGTATCGCCGGGTTGCGGGAGTTCCTGGGGCTGTTCGGATACACCCTGCGGGTGGGGCCCGACGGCTCGGTCACGCCCCGGGATCTGCAGCGGGTGACGGAGTGGTGCCGGGGCCGGCCGGAGGAGAACCTGATCGAGTCGGTGCTGCTGCGCACCATGCGCCAGGCGCGGTACAGCGAGCAGAGGCTGGGCCACTTCGGCCTGGCGGCCGAGAACTACTGCCACTTCACCTCGCCCATTCGCCGCTACCCGGACCTGGTGGTGCACCGGGTGCTGCGCGCCCACCTGCAGCATAAACGGAGACTGCCCGGCAAGTTGAAGGCCAAACTGGAGCGGATACTGCCCGAGGCCGCCGAGCACTGCTCGGAGCGTGAGCGTGTTGCCATGGAGGCAGAGCGGGAGACCATCGAGCTCAAGAAGGCCGAGTACATGGCGGACAAGGTGGGTCAGCGGTTCGCCGGCATGATCTCGGGCGTGACGCCCTGGGGCTTTTATGTCCAGCTGGAGAACACGGTGGAAGGCCTGGTGCACGTGTCCACCCTCACGGATGACTACTACCACTTCCACGAAGACCATTACGCGCTGATCGGCGAGCGCACCCGGCGGCGGTTCCGCCTCGGGGACCGCGTCGTGGTGGAGGTGCACCAGGTCGACGTGGAGAACCGGCAGGTTGATTTCCTGCTGGACTCCCAGGACGAAGTGCAGACCGCTGAGCGCGCCCCCCGCGCGGGGCGGCAGAGGGCGGCGCGCAAGGCGGCCGCCGCCGGCCGGCCGGAACCTGACCCGCCCGCCCGCAAGGGGCGGTCGAAGGCAGGGGGCGAGTCGACGGCTCGCTTCGACATGTGGGGGCTGCCGGTGCCCGAGCACAAGGTCCGCGGCCGGCAGGCTGTCGATCCCACGGTGACCAACCCGTTCTCGCTGAACCGGCCCGTTGCAGAAGTCGGCGCAGGGGGGCGCGGCGAGGTGCGGCAGCCGTCCAGGCTGGTCCGGCGGTCGCGGCGCCGTGCGACGGCCCGCAGCCAGGAGGAGGATTCGTGATCCAGGCCCCCGGGTATGCCGTCCCGCCCGGGGGCCTTCGCATGAGTGTGTGACCCAGGGCGGGCCAGGGCGCGCCAGGAGCGCCGAGCCGCCCTGCCCTGTTACGAGCAACGCAGGAGAACTGGCAGAGGCGGGAAATCGCCCGGCGCACCGCTGACCGCGACGGGCCTGGGAACTGCCTGCTATTGACACGCTTCCAGGCCCGCGGCATAATTAATAATCCAGGCGAGGTGAGATCATGGCCAGGACGAAGGCCAGAGACGAGCTGCAGCCCATTGCGGAGAACCGCAAGGCCCGCCACGACTACTTCGTGGAGGAGACCTACGAGGCCGGGATCGTTCTGGTCGGCTCCGAGGTCAAGTCTTGCCGCGCCGGGCGGGTCAACCTGCGTGATGCCTACGCCCAGATCAAGGACGGCGAGATCTACCTCTACGGCTGCCACATCAGCCCGTACGAGCAGGCCAATCTGTTCAACCACGAGCCGCTCAGGCCCCGCAAGCTGCTGATGCACAAGGCGGAGATTCAGCGCCTGTACGGCAAGGTCCGCGAGAAGGGTTTCACGCTGGTCCCGCTGCGGTTATACTTTAAGAAGGGTAAGGTCAAGGTCGAACTGGCCCTGGCGAAGGGCAAGCGGGCCTTCGACAAGCGCGAAGACATCGCCGCCCGCGAGGCGAAACGGGAGATGGCCCGGGCCCTGCGAGGCAAGTACGACGACTGATCCGCCCGCGTTGGCACGTGCCGGATGGCCCGGCAGCAACACGGGGGCGAAATAGGTTCGACGGGGGAGGATTCATCCAGGACAGCGAGCCGAGGTTGCGGCAGGCCTCGTTAAACAGGCCGCAAAGGATAAGTGCCAACGAAGAGTTCGCTCTCGCTGCGTAAGCAGCGCGCGGCCTGAGGCCGCGTTCGCTCCTCCGGATCGTGGGCACCGTGCGCCGGGGTTGTAGCGTCATCTAACGGGCTGTTCCTTCCGGGGTGACCGCGGACCCGGGAGGCGAGGATCCTGTCGCGGTTGGTCCGGACTGCAGCCCGCCGTCAGGCGGCAGCCTGGACGAGAACCAAAGTGACGGCTGCGCTCGGAGACGTCCTGTTTGAAACTCTTTCGGACGCGGGAGGCAGAGCCCGCCGCCTCCACCAGAAGCGAAGCGCCCCGCGGCCTTGAGGCCGTGGGGCGCTTTGCGCACGGGCTTCGTGCGGGGTGCATAACCTCACCCATGCGGATGTTTCGCGTCGACATATTTAGATCACGTGAACCAAACGGAATCAATTGACGTATTAGAGGATAGAGAGGAAGGGGCAGGGGAAAGGACTCCTTCCACGAATAGTAGTACAACCGGTTATTTCAGGGTTCTTAACTTCCTAGAGCCTGAAATACCGCGTTGCCTCGAGACGGCCGATAAGGATCTCGGTGGGGGTGACAGGGTGTGCTGGCCAATCCTTCGGTAAACCAGCAGCTTGCGGAGTTGGACGACCTGCTCCGCGAAGTGGGGGCTCTCCTGCGGAAGCGGGGGCGCGACATCCTGTGCGGCTTCGACATCACAAGTCCTCAGTTTGAAGCGCTTCTGGTGCTGCGGGAACACGGGCAGCTGACGATGGGCGAGCTATGCGCCAAGATGTACCTGGCGTGCAGCACCGCAACCGACCTGATCGACCGCATGGAGCGGAACGGGCTGATTGAGCGGGTGCGCGACACCGCAGACCGGCGGGTGATCCGGCTGCGGGTTCTGCCGAAAGGCAGCGAGCTGATCGAGCGGGTGCTCGAGGCCCGGCAGAACTACCTGGCCAACGCCATGACTGGCCTGGGGGCAAACGACAAGGCGCGCCTCGTCCGGGCGCTCCAGCAGCTGTGCTCGGTACTGTCGCGGGAGGTCCCGGCCCAATAAAAAAGGCCGCGGAAAGGCGCCGCCCCGGCGGGGCGGCGCCTGCCGCATTGGTGCCTTTCGAAACTCGTAGCAAGGCAGGAGCGTCCAACCCGTACGATAACCTCAGGAGCAGGCTACTGCCTCCACCTGCAGCAACCCGGAAGGAGATCTCCGCATGACAGCCCCAAAAGCAGACGCAGCGCGACCGATCGGCTTATTTGACTCCGGGGAGGGCGGCCTCACCGTCGCACGGGTGGTCGCGGACCTCCTACCCCATGAGAACCTGATCTACGCGTGCGACACCGCCCATTTCCCCTATGGACCCCGTCCGCTGGCCGAGGTGCGCGCTTTCTTCGAGCGGTTCATGGAATTCTTCGTTGCCCAGGGCTGCAAACTGGTCATCGTGGCCTGTAACACGGCCACCGCCGCGACTTTCGACCTGCTGGAGCAGGGTGCCTTTCCGATTCCTGCCATCGGGGTCGTTCATCCGGGTGCTGCGCTGGCGGCACAGGTCTCGGTCAGTGGCCGGATCGGCGTGGCGGCCACCCAGGGCACCTGCGACTCGGGCATCTACCTGCGGGCCATTCGGGACATCCGTCCCGACGCCATGGTGGTGCAGCAGGCCTGTCCCATCCTGGTCATGCGGGCCGAGGAGGGCGTCATCTCCGGGCCCGAGGTGCGAGCGGAGGTGGAGCACTGCCTGGCCCCGATCCTGGCCGCGCAGGTCGACACCCTGGTGCTCGGTCGCACACACTTCCCCCACATGGCGGCGGTGATCGCCGATGTGGTGGGCCCCGCCATCCGATTGGTGGATCCTGGTTGGGCGACAGCGCGGCAGGTGGCAGACCTTCTCGTCAGTTGTGGCCTGCGCAATCCGGGTCCGGCGCCGGGAGAGCGCCGCGCTTTCACCACCGGCGACCCGAACCGCTTCCTCGAGGTGGCGGAGCGACTCTGGCCGGGGGGAATCGCCACTGCGACGCGGATTCAGTGTTGACCGCCACAGACAAACCGGAGGAGAAAGCTGGATGTCTGCCGAATACGGGCATGTTGTTCGGCGCCACGGCGAGGGTAGCAGCCGTCTCAGCGGCCCGCAGGCTCGTCTCTGCCCGCCAGAGGGGAGAGTGGCGAGGCCGCCGCACGGGAGCAGGGCGCCTCGGAACCCTGGGACAGGAGGTCTTGGACTTGTCGGAGAAGCGGATCGTACTGGCGACGAAGAACCCGGGGAAGGTGCGGGAGTTTCGGGCCCTGCTAGAGGGTCACGGTATCGAGGTGGTGGGGCTCGATCCCCACGCACCGGAGGTGGCCGAGACGGGCACTACGTTCGAGGAGAATGCCCTGATCAAGGCCCGGGCCGCGGTGGCGGCCACCGGTCTTCCGGCCCTGGCGGAGGACGCAGGCATCTGCGTGGATGCGCTCGGCGGCGAGCCTGGCGTGCGCTCCGCCCGGTGGGTCCCGGGCAGCGACGAGGACCGGCTCCGGGACCTGCTCGCCCGGATGGAGGGCGTGCCCGCTGACCGCCGGGGGGCGCGGTATGTGTCGGTCATCGCCGTGGTGCTCCCCTCCGGGCGGTGGGAGCTGTTCCGGGGCGAGTGGGAGGGCCGCCTGGCGGAGGCTCCCCGCGGCACCGGCGGCTTCGGCTACGACCCGATCTTCGAACTGCCCGATGGTCGGACTGTGGCGGAACTCTCCCTGGAAGAGAAGAACGCCATGAGCCATCGGTCCCAGTCCCTGGCCAAATGCCTCAAGCGGTTACCGGCGCTGTTGGAGGAGGAGTAGCGTGCTGCGGATCGGCGTTGTGAGCGACAGCCACCACCGGTTCCTACACGTCGCGGCCATGCGGGAGCGGTGCGGCCAGCTCGACTGGCTCTTGCATGCCGGGGACCACCTGGCCGACGCCGCCCGGATCGCCGGCGACCTCGGTGTCGATCCGGCCCATGTCCGGGCCGTGGCCGGCAACTGTGACTTCCCCCTGACGGAGCCGGACGAACTGCTGCTGGAACTGGAGCAGGTGCGGCTGCTCCTGGTCCACGGCCACCGGCACGGGGTGAAGTCGGGTCCGCAGCGGCTCCTCTACCGGGCCCGGGAACTGGGGGTGCGGGTGGCGATTTTCGGCCACACGCACATCCCCTTCCTGGAAGAGGCCCACGGCGTGCTCCTGCTCAACCCGGGCTCGCTGAGCATGCCCAGGCGCTACGGCGATCCGCCCTCCTGCGCCGTGCTGGAGGTGGAGGGAGGGCGCGTGGTGGCCCGCTACGTGTTTCTGCGAGACGACCACGCTTAGGCGCGTCGCCGCACCCGCCCGCCCGGGTCCGGCGCTCCCGGGCGTTCCACCCTGACGGGGTGACCGCATGTGCGCGCCTCGGCCTGGCGGCCATCCTCCAGCATTTAGCTTTTGACAACGGGCAGGGCGTTTTGCTATACTCTCTGTTGCGGGATCGTCGGGGTGTGGCGCAGTCTGGTAGCGCGCCTGCTTTGGGAGCAGGATGTCGCAGGTTCAAATCCTGTCACCCCGACCATTTCTGGCTCGCGCAGGGGCCGGCACACAAGTGCGGGTGTAGCTTAGTGGTAAAGCTCCAGCCTTCCAAGCTGGCGACGAGGGTTCGATTCCCTTCACCCGCTCCACACCGTTTGACTCAAGGGCGAAACCTCTTCGTCCTTTTTTACTCTTGCGTGGGAGCCGGCCCCTGCAGTGCCGCCACCTCGCTACTTGTGCTGCGGTCTGCCCTGTGCTAAACTAACCTGTGCTGTACAGGCGCCTGTAGCTCAGGGGATAGAGCAACCGCCTTCTAAGCGGTTGGCCGCAGGTTCGAATCCTGCCAGGCGCACCACGGTTTTTTCGCTTGCAGGTTGGTGACACACGCTGACCGTAGCTCAGCTGGTTAGAGCGCCAGATTGTGGCTCTGGAGGTCACCGGTTCGAATCCGGTCGGTCAGCCCATACACTGGGGCGTAGCCAAGTTGGTAAGGCACGGGACTTTGACTCCCGGATTCGTAGGTTCGAGTCCTGCCGCCCCAGCCATAGCGGGAGGCTCCCGCCCTGGCGGGGGTCTTGCCCTGTCGGGCCATTAGCTCAGTGGCAGAGCACCCGCCTTTTAAGCGGGGTGTCGTTGGTTCGAATCCAACATGGCCCACCAAATCGCACCCTCCGCACCCGGCGGAGGGTGCGACTTCATTGTCGGGTACAGGTGTGATCCCATCACCTTGCTGCCGGCTGAAAAACTGTACGGCCCTGCAGCTGGCCCGGTCAGACGGAGACTGAGGAGACGCAGCGGATGTCCCCAAGCAGCCGCTTCAGGGCGGCCCTTCGATGCCACATGGTGAATAGAGCGTGCCATCGCCTGCACACCCTATGTGCGAGCAAAGGAGCGGTGGCGACGTGTTCATTGCGAGACTACTGGTGATCATCGGCGCCCTCAACTGGGGCCTGATCGGACTCTTCGGGTTCGACCTGGTTGCCTTTCTGTTCGGCGGCCAGATGTCGGTGGTATCCCGGATTGTCTACACGGCCGTGGGGATCGCCGGCGCCGTGCTCATCGGCGACCTGGTCGCGACCCGCCAGCGGACGTGACCCAACCGGGCTGCGCGCACCTCCGGTTCTCACCGGAGGTGCGCCTTGTCTTTGCTCACGGTACCGCCGCCCCTGTCGCTCCTCCCGCAGGCGCAGCGTTCCCGGAACCGGCCCCGGTGGCAGGGCAACGCCGAAAGAGAGAGAATTATATCAGTAATTCAACGCGCTTCGGGGAGGACAGCCCGCATGTCCGGTGGTCGTGCGCAGGTGATGGTTGTTGGAACCTATCACATGGACAACCCCAACCTTGACTACGTGAAAAGCAACTATAAGGACGTTTTGGATGAGAGGGTGCAGGAACAGATCCGGGACGTGGTGGCGCGGCTCTTGCGCTACCGGCCCACGCACGTGGCGGTGGAGGTCGAGCCCGGTCGGGTACAGGCGTTGCAGGCGCGCTACGAGGCGTACCGCGCCGGCCGCCTGGAACTGGGCCGCAACGAGATCGACCAGCTGGGCTTTCGCCTGGCCGAACGAATGGGCCACTCTCGCATCTACGGGATCGACTACAGCCTTGACCTGGACTTCGAGGCCGTTCTGTCAACGGCAGCCAGGCAGGGCATGACCCGATTTCTGGCCTCGTTCGAGCGCCTCACCGGCGAGGTGCGGGAGGCACAGGAGAGGGCGGAGTTGGAGGGAGGGGTTCTGGGGCTGCTCCGTTACCTCAACTCCGCCGATCACGACGCCCTGCACGGGGTGTACATGCAGATCGCCGCCGTGGGGGCGGGCGAGTCCTACGTGGGCGCACAGCTGGTTGCGGACTGGTACAGGCGGAACCTGTTCATGTTCAGCCATATCGCGGGCCTGCCCCAGCGCGACTCGGACCGGGTCCTGGTGCTGGTCGGTGCGGGTCACCGGCCGCTGCTCCGGCAGTTCATCATGCACTCGCCCGACCTGGAGTACGTGGACCCGCTTCCGTACCTGAGTTAGGGGGCCCGGAACCGCACCCGTGCCCGGGCCTGGCTTGCCGGTGACTGCCGGCCGGCGACAAGACCGCGAACAGCATGCAAATGGGCTGCAGGGATCGAACCCTGCAGCCCTTGTCTCTCCACGTGGTGCGAGAGAGGGGACTTGAACCCCTACGCCTTTCGGCACAAGATCCTAAGTCTTGCGCGTCTGCCAGTTCCGCCACTCTCGCAGGAAACAGACCGCAACTGTAATGTTACTGCACGGTCCGCAGCCCTGTAAAGGCCCACCCATGAGTAGTGCGAGTGGTGGAGACTGGCATGGCGTGGCGGCGGGATGGCGCAAGCTGCGCGGGCGACGCGGCTCACGGGTTAGATCGTCGCGTCCTTGTCCAGAATGGGCAACTGGGGCTTCAGGACGTCAGGATACTTGATGCCGGCGCCAGTGTTCAGCAGCACCACCCGGTCTTCGGGCTGCAGCCAGCCCTGCCGGCGGAGGATGCGGGCGGCGCCCACCAGCGATGCGCCCTCGGGGCAGATGAAGAGGCCTTCGCAACGGCTGATCTGCCGCAGGCCCCAGAGGGTGTCCTCGTCGGGAACGGCGACGCAGGTGCCGCCGGTCGCCCGGACGGCCTCCAGCACGAGGAAGTCGCCCAGCGCCTTGGGCACGCGGATGCCCTGGGCCACGGTGTGCGCGTCCTCCCACTTCTCCGAGACGTCTTTGCCCTCCTGATAGGCCTTGACGATCGGGGCGCACCCGGCCGCCTGGACGGCCACCAGGCGCGGCATCTTCACGTTCTCCGGCAGCCAGCCCATCTGGACCATCTCGCGGATGGCCTTGTAGATGCCGATGATGCCGACGCCGCCGCCGGTGGGATACAGGATCACGTCCGGCAGCGTCCAGCCCAGCTGCTCGGCGATCTCGTAGCCCATGGTCTTCTTGCCCTCGATGCGGTACGGCTCCTTGAGGGTGGCGGCCTCGAACCAGCCGTGGGCCCCGGCCGACCGGGCGATGATCGCGCCGGCGTCGGTGATCTGGCCGCGCACCATGTACGCGTCGGCGCCCACTGCGGCGGCTTCCAGTACGCTCATGGCCGGGGCGTCGACCGGCATGATGAGGGTGACCTCGACCCCGGCGCGGGCGCCGTAGGCGGCCCAGGCGCCGCCGGCGTTGCCGTTGGTCGGCATGCCGACCTTCCGGATGCCCAGCTCCTTCGCCCGGCTCATCCCGACGGCGGCGCCGCGCGCCTTGAAGGTGCCGGTGGGGTTCACCCCCTCGTCCTTCAGCATCAGGTTCGGCAGGCCCAGGGCCTCGCCCAGCCGGGGCACGGGAAGCAGCGGCGTCATGCCCTCGCCCAGGGTGACGATGTTCTCCGCGCTTCGGACGGGAAGGACTTCCCGGTAGCGCCACAGGCTGGAGACCCGGCCTGTGAGATTCTCGGGACGCACCGCAGCTCCGGCATTCTTCAGGTCGTAGCGGACCAGCAGGGGCCCCCCGCACTCGCAGAGGTTGATCACCTGGTCCGGATCGTAGGTCTTGTGGCAGCGGGAGCATTCCAGGTGCGTCATGTACGTCATGCCACTCGCCTCCAGTTTGGTGATTGGGCAGCTTTTCGCCCCTCGTGCACACGCCTGTCTTCGCCGTCTGCCGTTTCCATACCTATGAACCTGAACGAATACCCACGGCGGTGCGACCTTCGCGTCGCCCCACCGAGTGGACCGGAGCGGCGGCAAGATCGCGGTCTGATGCGTCTGCACGACAGTTTTCGCCGCAAGCGACGCGGAGCCGGGCCAGAGGCGCACCGTCGCCCCGGCCGGAGGCGGTGGTGCAGCTCGTCCACCGGTTCCCGCCGGCCCGCGCGAGGACCTGCCGAACCTCGTCGCGGCCTGGGTGCGTCTTATAGTAGGCAGACGAGGTTCGTTGTCCCTGCGGCGGGCGCATGGTATAATAACCAAGTTGCAACCGTGCAACCTGACTGAAGACGAAGTATGTGGCCGACGGGGCCACGTACTGGATAATCGAGGGGGAAACCAGATGAAGGCGACCTGGGACAAGTTAGAAAACAACTGGATGCAGTTTGAAGTCGAGGTGGATGCCTCCGAATTCTCCAAGTCGATCGAGGCTGCGTTCAGGAAGCTGAACCAGCAGGTCACCATCCCCGGCTTCCGCCGTGGGAAGGCGCCACGGTTCATCTTCGAGCGCATGTACGGCAAGGAGGCGCTTGTCCAGGAAGCGGTCGAGCGGCTTCTCCCCCGGGCGTACAGCGAGGCGGTGGAGCAGGGGCAGATCGAGCCGATTGACCAGCCGGAGATCGAGGTGGTCCAGGCCGAGGAGGGCCAGCCCTTCATCTTCAGGGGGAAGGTGCAGGTCACCCCGGAGGTCACCCTGGGCCGGCTCTCAGGCTTCGGTATTGAGAAAACCGTGCCCGCAGTCACCGACGAGCAGGTAGAGGAGCAGATCAACGCCCTGCGGGAGCGCCTGGCCACCCTCGTTACCGATGAGGCCGGCGAGGTGGTTCAGGGCAGCTTCGCCGTCATCGACTTCGAGGGCTTCGTGGACGGCGAGCCCCTGGAGGGCGGCAAGGGCGAGGGCTATACCCTCGAGGTGGGCTCGAAGACGTTCATCCCCGGTTTCGAGGAGGGGCTGCTGGGGGCGAAGGTCGGCGAGACCCGCGAGGTGAACGTCACCTTCCCGGAGGACTACCGGCCGGAGCATCTGGCCGGCAAGCCGGCCGTCTTCAAGGTGACGGTGCACGAGGTCAAGAAGAAGGAACTGCCCGAGGTAAACGACGAGTTCGCCCAGCAGGTGAGCCCGTTCAAGACCGTGGAGGAACTTCGGGCTGACATCAAGAATCGTCTCACTGAGGCAGCGGAGGCCAGCGCGGAACAGGAGTTCCGGCAGCAGATCGTGGATGCCGTCACCGACGAAGCGGCGGTGGATGTGCCCGACGTGCTCGTGCACGACAAGATCCACGAGATGATCCGGGACTTCGAGATCCAGCTGGCGCAGCAGGGCTTCACGCTGGAGCAGTGGCATGCAGTGACGGGCAAGTCCCACGAAGACCTGCACACCGAGCTCCGGCCCCGGGCGGAGCGGTCCGTGAAGACCGCCCTCGTGCTGGCGGCCGTGGCGAAGAAGGAAGGGCTGACGGTCGCCGACGCCGAGATCGAGGCCGAGTTCGACCGGCTGCTGGCCCTCTACCCGAACCAGAAGGCCGAGGTGCAGAAGCTCCGCCGGAACGAGGCATACCGGGCCCGCGTGCGTGAGGACCTGCTGACCCAGAAGGCCATCGACCACCTGGTAGCGCTTAACACCGCTGCCTGATCCGGCCAGTTCCGGTATAGATGGTGGGTAGAGGAGGTCAGACTATGAGCTACCTGATTCCGTACGTGATCGAGCAGACCAATCGCGGCGAGCGGGCCTACGACATCTACAGCCGTCTGCTGAAGGATCGCATCATCTTCCTGGGTACGCCGATCGACGATCAGGTGGCCAACGTCGTGATCGCCCAGCTCCTCTTCCTGGAAAGCGACGATCCCGACAAGGACATCAACCTGTACATCAATTCGCCCGGCGGCTCGGTCAGCGCGGGCATGGGCATCTACGATGCAATGCAGCACATCAAGTCGCCGGTGAATACGACTGTCGTGGGGATGGCGGCATCCATGGGCGCACTGCTCCTGGCGGCCGGCACGGGGAAGCGTTACGCTCTGCCCAACGCCCGGGTGATGATCCATCAGCCTCACCTGGAAGGTGTGGGCGGACAGGTTACCGACATCGAGATTACCGCTCGGGAGGCTATCAAGACCAAGCAGATGATGGCCGAGATCCTCGCCAAGCACACGGGCCAGTCGGTGGAACGCATTCTGGCGGACACCGAGCGCGACCGGTGGATGTCGGCGCAGGAGGCGAAGGCCTACGGCCTGGTCGATGAGGTGCTACACCCCAGGGATAAGGCGAGCCGCTCCGCACGCTAACGAAAAGGGGTGGGGGAATGTTCAAGTTCACCGGTGAGGACAAGGGCCAGCTCAAGTGCTCGTTCTGCGGCAAGTTCCAGGACCAGGTGAAGCGGCTTGTCGCAGGGCCGGGTGTCTATATCTGCGACGAGTGCATTGAGCTCTGCAACGAGATCATCGAGGAAGAGCTCAGCGAAGAAGTCGATTTCGAACTCAAGGACGTTCCAAAGCCGGCCGAGATCAAAGCGATTCTCGACGAGTACGTCATCGGGCAGGAGCGCGCGAAGCGGACGCTGGCGGTTGCAGTGTACAACCACTACAAGCGCATCAACCTGGGGAACAAGCTGGACGACGTGGAACTGCAGAAGTCCAACATCGTCATGCTCGGCCCCACGGGCTCCGGCAAGACGCTGCTTGCGCAGACCCTGGCCAAGATCCTGAACGTGCCCTTCGCCATCGCCGATGCGACGTCACTCACCGAGGCAGGCTATGTGGGTGAGGATGTGGAGAACATCCTGCTCAAGCTGATCCAGGCCGCCGATTACGACATCGAGAAGGCCGAGCGGGGCATCGTCTATATCGACGAGGTCGACAAGATTGCCCGCAAGTCGGAGAACCCGTCGATCACCCGTGATGTGTCCGGCGAGGGTGTACAGCAGGCGCTGCTCAAGATCCTGGAGGGCACGATCGCCTCGGTGCCACCCCAGGGTGGCCGGAAGCACCCGCACCAGGAGTTCATCCAGATCAACACCACCAACATCCTCTTCATCTGCGGCGGCGCCTTCGAGGGCATCGAGAAGATCATCGCCAACCGCATCGGCAAGCGGGGCATGGGCTTCGGCGCCGATATCCGCTCCAAGAAAGAGGAGAACGTCGGCGAACTGCTGAAGCAGATTCTGCCCGAAGACCTCCTCAAGTTCGGGCTGATTCCGGAGTTCGTCGGCCGGCTGCCGGTTATCGTCACGCTGGATGCACTGGACGAGGACGCACTGGTGCGCATCCTCCTCGAGCCGAAGAACGCCCTGGTCAAGCAGTATCAGAAGCTGCTGGCGATGGACAACATCGAGCTCGAGTTCAAGGAAGACGCCGTGCGGGCGATCGCCAAGGAGGCGCTGCGCCGGAACACCGGCGCCCGCGGCCTGAGGGCGATCATCGAGGACATCATGATGGACGTGATGTACGAGGTGCCCTCCCGCACCGACGTCACGAAGTGCATCATCACCAAGGACGTGGTGCTGAAGAAGGAGGAACCGCTCCTCGTCACCACCACCGAAGGCAAGGCGCGGCGCACGAAGAAGGAAGAGTCCGCCTGACGTTCAGCAAGACAGCGCCCCGGCGGTTGCACGGCCGGGGCGCTTTGCTGTCTGCCGCCCGGGGAGAATCCCCATGCCTGTCGCTCACCTCCTTCAAGTGCGGAACGTTCATCCAGCATTCTGACCCGCCGGCGGGCGGAATACTAGCCAGAGCAGCGGCAGCGCGCTGCGGCGAGATGCGGCTGAACGCGCCAAGACGGTGTAGGAGGAGGTTTCGCAGCATGGCCCTGGGCGGCATTCTCACGCTGATTCACCTGCTCTTCGCCATCGTGATCGGCCTCTACTTCTGGAACCTGCTCCGGAGCCAGCAGGGCAGCCGGCTCGCGGTGGAGCGCGAGTCCCGCAAGGAGCTGGAGAGGCTCAGGCGGATGAGGGCCATTCGGCTGACGGAGCCCCTGTCCGAACTGACCCGCCCCGCCAGCTTCGACGAGATCGTCGGCCAGCAGGAGGGGCTGAAGGCCCTGCGTGCGGCCCTCTGCGGGCCCAACCCGCAACACGTCATCATCTACGGGCCCCCTGGCGTGGGCAAGACGGCCGCCGCCCGGCTGGTGCTGGAGGAGGCCAAGCGTAACCCCGCGTCGCCCTTCCGGCCCGACGCGGCCTTCGTGGAGATCGACGCCACCTGTGCGCGCTTCGACGAGCGGGGAATCGCAGACCCGCTGATCGGTTCCGTGCATGACCCCATCTACCAGGGCGCGGGGCCGCTGGGGTTGGCGGGCATCCCGCAGCCCAAGCCCGGCGCCGTGACCCGGGCCCACGGGGGCGTGCTGTTCATCGACGAGATCGGGGAGCTCCACCCCGTGCAGCTCAACAAGCTCCTGAAGGTGCTGGAGGACCGCAAGGTCCACCTGGAGTCGGCCTACTTCAGCCCGGAGGACCCCAACATGCCCTCGCACATCAAGGACATCTTCGAGCACGGCCTGCCCGCGGACTTCCGCCTGGTGGGCGCGACCACCCGCCTGCCCCATGAGATCCCGGCGGCGATCCGCTCTCGCTGCATGGAGATCTTCTTCCGCCCGTTGCTTCCCGATGAGGTGGCCGAGGTGGCCCGGCGGGCGGCGGCCAAAATCGGGTTCAGCCTGGAGCCCGGCGCCGTGGACGTGATCCAGCGCTACGCCACCAACGGGCGGGAAGCGGTGAACATCGTGCAGATCGCCGCAGGCGTCCTGTGGGGCACGGGCCAGTTCACCATCCCCCGGTCCGAGGTGGAGTGGGTGATCAACTCCGGGCAACTCCAGCCCCGGCCCGACAGGCGGGTTCCTGCCAGGCCGCTGGTGGGCTGCGTGAACGGCCTCGCAGTGAGCGGTCCGAACATGGGGCACCTGCTCGAACTGGAGGCGGCCGTGCGCCCGGCCAAATCGCCCGGTCAGGGCGTGGTCACCGTGACCGGTGTGGTGGACGAGGAGGAGGTGGGCGGATACGGCCGCACCATCCGGCGCAAGTCGATGGCCAAGGGCTCGGTGGAGAACGTACTCACCGTGCTGAAGCAGTACCTGGACGTGGATCCCCGCGACTACGATATCCACGTGAACTTCCCGGGCGGGGTGCCGGTGGACGGGCCGAGCGCCGGCGTGGCCATCGCGACCGCAATCTACAGCGCGTTTATCGGCCGCCCGGTGGACAACCGCGTCGCCATGACGGGCGAGGTCTCCATCCGGGGCCTGGTGAAGCCGGTAGGCTCCGTGGTGGCCAAGGTGGAGGCGGCCCGCCAGGCCGGGTGCACCCGGGTGCTGATCCCGCAGGAAAACTGGCAGGAGGCATTCCGGGACCTGCCCGGCATCCGCGTGGTGCCGGTGTCGCACCTGGACGAGGTGTTCGCCCTCGCCTTCGCTGTTCAGGCCGAGCCCGAGGTGGCCGAGGCGGCGAAAGCGCTGCCGGAACCCCTGCCGGCGCCTGCGCTGGAACTTCCCATCCCGCAACCGGCCGTCTCGCTGTCGGGCGGCGAGTGCTGACGCAGCAGGGCCGCCGACCGGCTCACACCTGCGCATGCTCCGCCCTGTGCGGGTGAAAGCTAAGTCCCGTTCGGCTTCCGCCCCGAGAGGCGCACCTTTGGTGCGGAATGATCGTCTTAATATAGCATTACACTGACGCACGGGTGCCGCTACAGGGCGGAAGCCGGTGGCCGGCGTGGTTTGATATGATAGAATCGGAACGCGAGCTACTGCCAGGAGGTGAGACCGGTGGCCCAGAAACGCTCGGAGCAGCTGCTGAGCCTGCCCTTGCTGCCGCTCAAGGGGCAGATCGTCTTCCCGACCATGATCGTTCCGCTCGAGGTCGGCCGCGAGAAGTCCATGCGTGCGGTGGAGCAGGCGATGAACGAGGGCCGGCGGATGGTCCTCGCGATGCAGAAAGACGCCAAGAACGAGACGCCGACGCCCGACGACATCTACCTGGTGGGCACGCTTGTGGAGATCAAGCAGGTGGTCAAGGTTCCCGGCGGTACGTTCAAGGTCGTGTTCGAGGGCCTTTCCCGGGCGCGCATCGACCACTACGTCTTCGAAGATCCCTACTTCCGGGTGGCCGTGGTTGAGGTGCCCGACGAGGTCAGCCGGAGCGCAGAGGCCGAAGTGCTGATGCGCATGGTGATAAACCAGTATGAGCGATATGTGAAGTCCTCCAAGAAGGTGCCGCCGGAGTCGCTGGTGACGGCGGTCCAGATCGAGGAACCCGGCCGGCTGGCGGACACGGTGGCGGCTTACCTCACGACCCTGGACCTGAAGGACAAGCAGGCCGTGCTCGAGGCCTTCGACGTGGTGGAGCGGCTCGAGCGCGTCTCCGACATCCTCACCCGCGAGATGGAGGTCCTGGACCTCGAGCGGAAGATCAACGTGCGCGTGCGCAAGCAGATGGAGAAGTCGCAGCGCGAGTACTACCTGCGCGAGCAGATCAAGGCCATCCAGAAGGAGCTGGGCGAGCGCGACGACCGGGGCACCGAGGCGGAGATCTTCCGGCAGAAAATCGAGGAGCTGGGCCTGCCCGACGAGGTGAAGGAGAAGGCCCTCCGCGAGGTCGACCGGCTCGAGAAGATGCCTCCCATGGCCGCCGAGGCCGTGGTGGTGCGCAACTACCTCGAGTGGATCACCAGCCTGCCCTGGTCCGTCACCACCGAGGACCAGGTGGACCTGAAGAAGGCAGAGGAGATTCTCGAGAGCGAGCACTACGGCCTGAAGAAGCCGAAGGACCGCATCCTCGAGTACCTGGCCGTGCGCAAGCTGGTTTCCAAGATGAAGGGACCCATCCTCTGCCTGGCGGGACCGCCGGGCGTGGGCAAGACCTCCCTGGCCAAGAGCGTGGCCAACGCCCTGGGCCGCAAGTTCGTGCGAATGTCCCTGGGCGGCGTGCGCGACGAAGCCGAGATCCGGGGCCACCGGCGCACGTACGTGGGGGCGCTGCCCGGCCGCATCATCCAGGGTATGCGGCAGGCGGGCACGCGCAACCCGGTCTTCCTCCTGGACGAGATCGACAAGATGTCCTCCGACTTCCGGGGCGACCCCGCCTCGGCGCTCCTGGAGGTGCTCGATCCGGAGCAGAACCACGCCTTCGTGGACCACTACATGGAGGTTCCCTTCGACCTCTCCGACGTGCTCTTCATCACCACGGCCAACGTGGTCTGGAACATCCCCCGTCCGCTGCTCGACCGCATGGAACTGATCCAGCTTTCGGGCTATACCGAGGACGAGAAGGTGGAGATCGCCAAGCGGCACCTCCTGCCCAAGCAACGGCGTGACCACGGTCTCACCGAGGAGAACCTGGAGGTCTCCGAAAACGTGCTCCGCACCATCGTGCGGGAGTACACCCGGGAGGCCGGCGTGCGCAACCTGGAGCGGCAGCTGGCCACCATCTGCCGGAAGGTGGCCAGGGAGATCGCCACGGGCGATGCGCAGACGGTGCGGGTGACCACGCAGAACCTCCACTCCTTCCTGGGTGCCCCGCGCTACCAGTGGGGCCGCCGGGAGAAGGAGGACCAGGTCGGCGTGGCCACCGGGATGGTCTACACCGAGGTGGGCGGTGACATCCTGCCCATCGAGGTCTCGCTGATGAAGGGCAAGGGCCAGCTGATCCTCACCGGGAAGCTGGGCGAGGTGATGAAGGAGTCGGCCCAGGCGGGGCTCTCCTACATCCGCAGCCGGGCCCGCGACCTGGGGCTGGATGAGGACTTCCACTCGCAGTACGACATCCAC
>Ga0134100_1001757_pt1 | contig 19195 bp, 15 predicted proteins | sample 11_taG_2_FD_94444 | JGI IMG/M metagenome (GOLD analysis project Ga0134100, IMG submission 94444) | Switchgrass degrading microbial communities from high solid loading bioreactors in New Hampshire, USA - 11_42_5_180_A3 metaG | ecosystem: Engineered > Bioreactor > Semi-continuous > Anaerobic >...
CGCCGGGCCCGGGAGACCGCCCGGAAGGAGCGGAAGAACTCGGACATCATCTTCATCGACGAGGTGGAGGTGCTGGGCGCTCGGCGCGGCTCGCACACCAGCCACATGGAGTACGACCAGACCCTGAACGAGCTCCTCACCCAGATGGACGGCATCGCCGTAGATGAGGAGGTCCAGGTGCTGGTGATGGCCGCCACCAACCGGGTGGACATGATGGATCCGGCCCTGCTGCGGCCCGGGCGTTTCGACCGCACCGTCAGCGTGGACCTGCCCGACAAGGAGGCGCGCCTCGCCATCCTGCAGCTGCACACCCGGCAGAAGCCCCTCGCCGACGACGTCGACCTGGAGGCGATCGCCCGGCAGACCTTCGGCTTCTCCGGGGCCCACCTGGAGTCGCTGGCCAATGAGGCGGCCATCCTGGCCCTGCGGGAGGGCCTCGGGCAGGTCCACCAGCGCCACTTCGTGGAGGCCGTGGACAAGGTGATGCTGGGCGAGAAGCTCGACCGCAAGCCCACGCCGGAGGAGAAGCGACGGGTGGCCGTCCACGAGGCCGGTCACGCCCTCGTCGGCGAGTGGGTGGAGGCCGGCTCGGTGGCCACGGTCACCATCACCCCGCGCGGCCAGGCGCTGGGCTATGTGCGCACCCACCCTGCGGACGACCGGTACCTCCACACCCGGACGGCGCTCGAGGGGCGCATCCGCGTGGCCCTGGCAGGCTTCCTCGCGGAGGAACTCGTCTTCGGTGAGGCCTCCACCGGGGCCGCCAACGACTTCGACCAGGCGGTGCGGCTGGCCCGGCACATCGTCCACGCCGGCCTGAGCCAGCTGGGCATCGTGGATCCGGAAACCCTCAACCGGGATTTGGAGGGCGCCGTCGTGCAGCAGATCATCGCCGACCAGCGGGAGATGGTCGCCTGGTTCCTGGCCGAGCGGCGCCCGGTGCTGGAGCAGGTGGCCGAAATCCTGGTAGACGCCGAGGTCGCGGATGGCGACCAGATCCGGCGGCTGCTGGCGGACGCCCCGCCCCTGCCGCCGGTCCAGGGACCGGCCGTGCCCGTGGAAGCGTAGCAGAGCGACAAAGGAAGCGGCACCCGCGGGTGCCGCTTCTGCGCGCTCTGGCGTTCTAGTGGACCACGGGGGGTTGCCACGACGACGAACCCTGCGCCCCGCCCGCGTCGGGGGGCTGCCATTGGGGTACCTTGTCCGACTGCGGACCGGAGGCGCCCTGGCCCCACGGGCCGGGCTGGCCCGCCGGACCGGCGCCGGGCTGCGGACGGGGCTCGCCGTGTTCCGGTGGGCCAGCCCCGGGTCCCGTCTGCGGCTGGCCGCCTCCGTGTGGCCCGGCCTCCGCCCGGGGAGGCCGGTCGGCGCGCCTCTGTGGCCGGGCCCCCGACTCCGGTGGGCGCGCTCCGCCGCGTGCAGACTGGGGGGCCCCCTGATCGGATAGCTCCCGCAGGCCGGCTTCGGCCTTCGCCTCCCGCAGCACCGCCTCCATCTGCCGCTGGATGCGCTGGGTTTCCTCCAGCACCGCCTTGAGCTGTTTCAGGTTGGCCTCCAGTTCTTTGGCCAGCTCCTGCTTCGCCTCGTGCAGGGCCGTCAGCATCTGCGCCGCCAGATCACCGTACGGGTTGGGCGGCGCGTCGGCGGGCGGTTCCTGGCGTCGGGCTCCGCCCTGCTGCCCGCCAGGCCCGGCCCATGCCCCGTCGCCCCTCGGCGGACCCGCGGGCGGCTGCGGGCGCCGACCGCCTTCCGGCGGGCCTTCCGGTCGCTGCCGCCCCTCGCCCCCTGGCGGGCCCGCGGCGGCGCCTTGCTCGCTGCCTTCCGGCGGACCCCCAGACAGCCGCTCCCTGCCGCCGTCCCGGGGATCTTCCGGTTGCTGCCGGACCGTCCTGCGCACGGGCCGCTGCCTCTGCTCTCGCTGCACGTCACCGCCTCCTCACTGCGCTCTGCGTGGAACCGGCGCTCAGGCGCCCATTTCCCGCTGCTGCCGCTGCTGCCTCTGGCGCACCCAGGAAGCCACCAATAGGATGCCTGGTACGCCCAGCCCGAGGCTGACCGACAGGGGGGTCCACGTCTCAGTGGAGAAAAGGAATAGCCACGACAGGCTTGGAATCAGGGTCGTCACAACAAAGGCGATCAGCCCCAGCGCCGGGTAGAGCCTGGACTCATTCTTCAGGCCAAGGGCGAACCCGGCACCGTCGGCCGCCAGCCAGAAGTGCGTGGATGTCTTCACCACCATGCCCACCAGCCAGATCGAGAACATGAACACGTCCAGCCGCTCCACGAACTCGCCGATGGTGACCTGCTGGACCAGCGAGTAGACGGGGAAGGTAAACTCGGCGACGAGCTGATGCCCGAAGACCGTGATGGCCAGCGCGGTGAAGGTCATCAGCATGACGGCCGCAAAGGCGGCGCCCAGCACGAGCGCCCGCCCGACCTTTTCCCGCCGGTCCACCAGCACCGCCAGGCCCAGGAACGACCAGCACTCGGCGAACCAGCCGATGGAGGACCAGCTGGCCATGACCAGCTGCAGCGGGTGCCGGTCGAAGAAGGGGAGGAGCCGCAGAGGGTGGATCAGGCCGGTCAGGGTGCCGACGGAGAGCACGACGACCACCAGTGTCGCGACCACGCAGAAGAAGGAGAGGCGCGCCATGACCTCCACCCCCGAGTAGGCCCCGTACACCGCCACGAGGATGAAGGGCACGGCCACCGCCCACGTCGGCGTGGCCGGAAGGATGGCCACCGGTGTGACCTCCACCACGTCCCGCACGCAGAGCGCCGCGATCAGAAGGTTGAACACCCCGGTCAGCAGGCCGAGCAGGCGCCCGAGGAAGGGTCCCAGCAGGTGGCATGCCAGGTCTGCGAACCCCCGCTGCGGGTGCTGGCGTACCACCAAGGCGAGCAGCAGCGAGACCGGCAGGGCGGACACGGCGAAAGCCAGCAGAGGGGCCAGCCAGCCGCCGCTGTGCCCGTACCGGGCCAGGGTTGCGGGTAGCACCAGCACCGCTGCGGTGAAGTGCAGCGTGTAGACCAGGCACAGGAGCTGCTGGTGGCTGATCCGGGCGATACCGCCCGTGGATCCAGCCGCTCGGAATCGCTGTGACACGCGCACCTCCTCCTTCGTTGCGCTGCCGCTATCCCTCCGGCCCGGACTTGGCCCGCAGCGGGTCGCTCATCAGGCCGGTGGTGTCCAGCCGGAGGTCAACAGTGAGATGGACCGGGCTCTCCCGCCACGTCTTCCCCCAGTTCTTCCCGCCCACCTGCCGCCACACGCCGGGGTACAGCGCCCGGATGCGCTCGCCGAAGAAGAGCGGGTCGACCTCGGCCTCCTGGAGCTTGCGGATGACCTGCATGACCAGATCTTGCAGCTCTTGCTCGGCCCGGGCCACCAACTCTGCCTGCACCTGCTGATCGGTGAGCGGGCGCGGGCACTGCATCTCAGAGACCCGAAGACGCCCCTGGAGGATCAGGTCAAAATGCGGCCGGTTGCCCTTTACGGCCGTGCGCGTCCGCACCGACGCCCGCGTGATGCGAAACGAGATGTCCTGAGCGCCGGGCTCCTCGCCGCACGGCACGGTGATCACGCCCTCCCGGCCGTGGCCTCGCAGCCACTTGATCGCCCGCACCTCCTGCGCATCCAGGTACAGCACGACCCGGTCCTCTCGCATGATGGCGGCCCCGCCCAGCTTCGCGACGTACCGCTGCCCGATCGGACCGGCGTCGGGGGTATCGACCAGCTCCACGATGGGGAGCATCGCGGCCCGGTATTCGGTCGCCCGGGCAGAGAAGAACTCCCACAGCCGCATCTCCAGGCCGATGCGCGCCTGCGCGATCTCCGTCAGGGCCTTGCTCTCCAGGGCCTCCATCAGCGGGTGAGCTTCCAGGAGCTCCCGCACCGATCGGCCGCGTATCATCATGATCATCCCCTGCAGGCGGAACTCTGGTGCGCGCAGGATGAAGTCCAGGCTGTCGCCGATGCCGTGCTCCGCCAGACGCTCTCCGACCACCACCCACAGGGCGTGGGTCAGGTTGATGCGCCGGGGCAGGCGCAACTCCACAGCCCGCAGGATGCCGGCGAAGCTGCGGCCGCGCTCGGTGACCACGATCTTCACGGGCTGTCGCTCCCCGCCCTGCTGGCCCCCGCCGGCCCCGGCCGCACCGGACCCCGCCGCACCCGGACCGGCCACGCCGAGGGTGACCTCGTAAACGGCGGGCTCGACCAGGTCGATGCCCACCGAGACCACCAGGGCGAGATCGTTGAGCTCGCGGCGGCTCCAGCAGCCCGTCAGCAGCGGCAGGAGGAGCAGGAGGGCGACGGCCCGCCTCATGCGGAACTCCCCCCGCCCTGACGTGGCGGCCGGGGCTTTTTCTTCCGCTGCGCGCGGCGGGTGTCGGTCTGCTCGATGCTGGCCGGGCGCCTGACCAGGGCCCACGTGGGCATGCGGACGAGTGTGTCATCGAAGTCCGAGGGCAGGAAAGGCCCGAAGGGGGCCATGTAGGGGACGCCGAAGGAGCGCAGGCTGAGCAGGTGGATGAGGAGGGCGGCGCCGCCCAGGGTGAGGCCGTAGGCGCCGAAGGTGCCCGCCAGCAGGAGCATGGGGAACCGCAGCACCCGGAGGGCGAGCGACGTGGTGACGTCGGGCAGCATCAGCGACGCCAGGCCCGTGACCGCCACGGTGATGATCATGGGAGCCGACACGATGCCAGCCTGGATGGCCGACTCGCCCAGGATGAGCGCACCCACGATCGACACCGACTGCCCCAGCTGGGTCGGCATCCGCACACCGGCCTCCCGGATGATCTCGAAGCCCAGTTCCATGATCAGCGCCTCCAGCACGGCCGGGAAGGGCACTCCCTCCCGTGATGCCATGATCGAGAACAAGAGGTTGGTGGGGATCATCTCGCGGTGAAAGGTGGTCATGGCCACGTAGAGGGAGGGGCCGAAGAGGGCGACCAGGGCGAACAGGAGCCGCACGATGCGGATCAGGAAAGCCGCCGGGAAGCGCTCGTAGTGGTCCTCGGCGGATTGCACGAGGTCCACGAAGGAGCCGGGGACGACCAGGGCATACGGGCTGCCGTCCACGATGATGGCGCAGCGGCCCTCCAACAGGCACCCGACCACCACGTCCGGCCGCTCGGTGGAACGGATGAGCGGGAAGAGCGTCCACGGGGTATCCTCGATGAACTCCGCCACCTGGCCGCTGTCCAGAATTCCGTCGATCCGGATGCGCCTGAGGCGGTGCAGCACCTCGTCCACCAGCGACTGCTTGCACACCGTGTCGATGTGCGCGACGACCACCCGGGTGTGAGTGATCTCCCCGACCGTGAGCATGGTCATCCTGAGACGCGGGTCCCGGATGCGCCGCCGGATCAGGGTGGTGTTCACCTGGAGCGACTCCACGAAGCCCTCCCGCGGCCCCCGGATGATCCGCTCACTCTTGGACTCCTCCACGGCCCGGTGCGGCCCGCCCGTGACGTTGATGGCGATGGCCCGGTCCGAGCCGGCGATGAAGAGCAGCGTCCGCCCCTCGGCGATCCACTGCACCGCCTGGTCGAGGTTCCGGGTCTCGTTCGTCTCGGGGGAGGTGGCCAGACGGAGCCGGACGTACGTGGCCACGTTGGTCCACGATTCCGGGCCCTGCCCCTGGGGCGGCGGGGCGATGAGCACCTTCAGGTTCCGCTCCAGAAGCTTCTCGTCCACCAGGCTGTTCAGGAAGACCACCACGGCCATCGGGCCGCCGCCCAGCTGCAAGTCCCGGTAGATCAGGTCCTCGGCCTGGCCAAAGTAGAGGCCGATCAACGCCCGCACCTGGTCCAGGGAGGAGGGCACGGGCAGGTCAGCCTGCCGTCGCAGCAGTTCCAGGAGCTTGGTGCGGGCGTGCGCGGAACTGGCCGCCCGGAAGGCCAGGCGGGCTTCGCCGTGAAGCCCCAGTGCGCTCAGGTAGGCCGTGAGCTGCCGGGACTGCTCGATTTCCCGCCGTTGCCGCAGGGTGCAAGGGGCGCCACCGCGTGCTGAGGCACGATACCGCAACCTTCACCACCCCCGGTACCGCTTCGGTTAGTATGCGCCCTCCGCGGCGGGTCATGCTGCGGCGCAGGACTGGGGCAGGCAACCGGCGAACCTTCGAGCGGAAGGGGATGGTGTTTCCGTGAACGCTGAACTGGTTTTCGTGGGCACCGAACTGTTGCTCGGTGAGATCCTGAACACCAACGCCCAGTACCTGAGTCAGCAACTGGCTCAACTGGGCGTGGACGTGCACCACCAGGTGGTGGTGGGCGACAACGCCGAGCGGCTGCGGGCCGTGCTGCAGCAGGCCCTCGGGCGGGCGGACGTGGTGATCGCCTGCGGGGGTCTCGGCCCCACCGACGATGACCTCACCCGCGAGGTGGCCGCGGCGGTGACGGGGCGCCCGTTGCAGCTCGACCAGGGGCTGCTGCGGGACCTCGAGGCCTGGTTCGCCGTCCGCGGCCGGCGGATGACCGAGAACAACCGGCGGCAGTGCATGGTGCCGGCCGGGGCGACGGTGCTGCCCAACGACCGGGGCACCGCTCCGGGGCTGATCATCCCGGCGGAGGGCGGCAAGGCCGTCGTGCTCCTGCCGGGGCCGCCCGGGGAACTGCAGCCCATGTTCGCCCACCATGTGGTTCCCTATCTCACCGCGCGGAACGGGGGTCGGCCGCTGCGACTGGTCACCCGGACTCTCCGGTTCGTGGGCATCGGCGAGTCGGCCCTGGCCGACAGGCTGAAGGACCTGCTGGCCGGCCAGAGCGACCCGACCCTCGCCACCTACGCCAAGACCGGCGAGGTCCACCTGCGTCTCGCCACGCGGGCGGCCGGGCAGGAGGAGGGGCTCGCCCGAATCGCCCCGGTGGAGGCGGAGATCCGGGCGCGGCTGGGCCGCTACCTCTACGGCGTGGACGACGAGGACCTGGCGGCGGTGGTGGGCCGGCTGCTCACCGAGCGGGGACTCACGGTGGCCACCGCGGAGTCGTGCACGGGCGGGCTTGTGGCCAAGCGCATCACCGACGTGGCCGGCTCCTCGGCATACTTCCGGATGGCCTTCGTCACCTACGCCGCCGAGGCCAAGGTGCAGTTCCTCGGGGTGCCTGAGGCCCTTATCGCCGCCCACGGGGTGGTGAGCGAGCCGGTGGCCCGTGCGATGGCGCAGGGAGCGCTGGAGCGGGCGGGCGTCGACGTGGCGGTGGCCACCACCGGCGTGGCCGGGCCCGGGGGCGGCACGCTGGAGACGCCCGTGGGCACCGTCTGCTTCGGCCTGGCGGCGCGGGGCGCCGGGGCGCTTTCCCCCGGGGTCTGGGCGGAGACCGTGCGGCTGTACGGCGACCGGGAGGAGGTGCGGGAGCGGGCGGCGGTGCACGCCCTCGCCCTGGTGCGGCGGTATCTGCTGGGGCTGGTGCCGTAGACCGCGCGGCGGGCGCCGGGGGACGGCGCCCGCCTGTCTCGCCCCTGCGACAGGGGGGTTCAACTCTTTGTTAATCTCGTTTACGGAGCGTCTTGACACACCACCCACGATACGGCAAGATAGAATCGGAAGCCGCTGGTAAAGCGGCTCTCCGTTAGGCCACTTCGTTAAGCAGCTTTACGTAAGCTGGAGGTGAACGCTGTGCCGGTCGGGCCGGAACTCATCCGGGCGATCAACAAGCAGCGGGTATTGCGTCTGGTCCGCTCGGCCGGCTCCATCTCGCGGGCAGACCTGGCCGAACAGACCGGGCTGACCCGCCCGACCGTTTCAGCGGTGGTGGCCGAACTGCTGGCGGAGGGCTGGGTGGAGGAGATCGGCACCGGCGAGTCTTCCGGCGGCCGCCCTCCAATTCTCCTGCGCTTCAACCCCAGGGCCCGATGGGTGATCGGTGCCGAACTCGGCGCCGGCCACGTGCGGGCCGTGCTGGCTGACCTGAACGGCACGGTGGTCCAGCGCTGGAAGCAGCGGGTCGAGTCGGCTGACCCGCTGGTCGAGATCGGCCGGGTTCAGCGGGCGGTGGAGGACCTGCTCGCCTGCGTGCCGAAGAGCGCACGCCATGTCCCGGTGGCGGGGGTCGGCGTGGGGATCACGGGCGTGGTGGACGCAGAGAAGGGCATCTGGCGCTACTCGCCCCACTACGACGTGCACGACCTGCCGGTGGCCCAGATCCTGGAAGAGCGGCTCCTGCTGCCTGTCCGGATCGAGAACGACGCCCGGGCAATGGCGTGGGGCGAGCGCTCTTTCGGCGCCGCCAGGGGCGTGGATAACCTGGCGTTCATCCGGGTCGGCGTGAGCCTCGGGGCCGGCATCATCATCGACGGGCACCTGTACGGTGGCGCCCACCAGGGTGCGGGCGAGATCGGCCACACGATCGTGGTGGAGCGCGGCCCCCGCTGCCGGTGCGGCAGCGACGGTTGCCTCGAGACGATGGGCAGCGCCCTGGCCATCGCCCGCCGGGCGGCCGAGCGCATGGCGGCCGGCGAGAAGACGTTGATCCGCGATCTGTGCGGCGGCGATCCGTCGCGCATCATCGCCACCACCGTGATCGAGGCGGCCAACGCGGGCGACCGGGTGGCGCTGGAGATACTATCCGAGGCCGGCTACTACCTGGGGCTCGGCATCGGCTCCATGATCAACCTGCTCAACCCGATGATGGTGATCGTGGGCGGCGGCACGAGCCGCGCCGGCGACCACCTGATGGAGCCGCTGCGCAAGGCCGCTCTCGGGCGGGCGTTGCCCACCCTGCGGGAACGGGTGCAGATCATCCGGACCTCCCTGGGTGAGGACGCGGGGCCCCTGGGCGGGGCCGCACTGGTCATCGAAGAGCTTTTCCGCTCCCCCAACTTGAAATAGCAACCACAGGTACACGCAGAAGAAGGAGGAGTCGCCATGACGGTCCGCATTGGTATCAACGGCTTCGGCTCGATTGGTCGGCGTGTGCTCCGCATTGCTCTGCAGCGGCCGGACGTGGAGGTCGTCGCCATCAACGACCTCACGCCGCCGGAGACCTCGGCGCACCTGCTGAAGTATGACTCGAACTTCGGCATCCTGGACGCGGACGTCTCCGCCACCGAGAACTCGATCATCGTGAACGGCAAGGAGATCCGGGTCTACGCCCAGAAGGATCCTGCCCAGATCCCCTGGAAGGACCACGGCGTTGACATCGTGATGGAGTGCACGGGCCGCTTCCGCGACAAGGAGCAGGCGCAGGTGCACATCACCCACGGCGGCGCCAAGAAGGTGATCATCTCGGCCCCGGCCAAGAACGAGGACATCACCATCGTCATGGGCGTCAACCAGGACAAGTACGACCCGGCCAAGCACCACGTCATCTCCAACGCCTCCTGCACCACCAACTGTCTCGCTCCCGTGGTGAAGGTGCTGCACGACAAGTTCGGCGTGGTCAAGGGCATGATGAACACGGTCCACTCCTACACCAACGACCAGGTCATCCTCGACTTCCCGCACAAGGACCTGCGCCGGGCCCGCGCCGCTGCGCTCTCCATCATCCCCACCAGCACCGGCGCCGCCAAGGCCGTCGCCCTGGTCATCCCCGAGCTGAAGGGCAAGCTCACCGGCTTCGCGCTGCGTGTGCCCACCCCGACCGTCTCCGTGGTGGACTTCACCGCCGAACTGGCTACCTCCACCACGGCGGAGGAGGTCAATGCGGCGCTGAAGGCGGCCGCCGAGGGGCCGATGAAGGGCATCCTGGCCTTCGAGGAGAAGCCGCTGGTCTCGGTTGACTTCAAGGGCAACCCGCACTCCTCCATCGTCGACGCCCCGTCGACCATGGTGCTGGAGGGCAACCTGGTGAAGGTCCTCGCCTGGTACGACAACGAGTGGGGTTACTCCAACCGCATGGTCGACCTGGCGGCCTACATCGCGGCCAAGGGCCTGTAGCCTGCACGATGCCGCCCCCCATCGCCCCGGTGGGGGGCGGAATCTAGTTTGAGGAGGGTCGCCGATGCGCATCGCCCTGATTGCACACGATAATCGCAAGCAGGCCATGCTGAAGTACGTGGCGGAGAACCGGTCCGCCTTCGAGGGGCACGAACTCTTCGCGACGGGCACCACGGGCAAGTTGGTCAAGGAGCACACCGGCCTGCCGGTCCACTGCTTCCTCTCGGGCCCTCTGGGCGGCGACCAGCAGATCGGCTCGCTGGTGGCCACGGGCCAGCTGGACATGGTCATCTTCCTGCGGGACCCGCTGACGGCCATGCCCCACGAACCTGACGTGCAGGGCCTCCTGCGCCTGTGTGACGTGCGCGATATCCCGGTGGCCACCAACCTGGGCTCCGCCCGTATGTTCGCCGACGATCTGATCCGCCTCAAGAACACGAAGTGAGTGGAGGGAACCGCTGTGCCGCTCGTATCCTTGCGTGAGGTCTGCGCTGCCGCCGAGAAGGGCCGCTACGCCGTGGGGGCCTTTGGCGTGCAGAACCTGGAGACCATCCAGGGCGTCATCGAGGCTGCCATCGAGGAGCGCTCCCCGGCCATCCTGCTCGTCTCGGAGGGCGCCATCAAGTACGGGGGACTCCGGCCCCTGGCCGAGATCATCAAGGCCCTGGCGGAGCAGGCGCCCGTGCCCATCGTAGCCCACCTGGACCACGGGCCGTCCTTCGAGGTGGCCACGCAGTGCATCATGGCCGGCTTCAAGTCGGTGATGGTCGACGCCTCCCACTACGACTACGATAAGAACGTGGCCATCACCCGGCAGGTGGTCGCCATGGCCCACGCCGTGGGCGCCACGGTGGAGGGCGAGATCGGCCGAATCGGCGGTGTGGAGGAGAACATTGTAGTCAGCGAGGCCGAGGCTGCCATGACGGAACCCGAGGAGGCGGCCCGCTTCGTTCAGGACACCGGCGTCGACGCGGTGGCGGTGGCCATCGGCAACGCCCATGGCCTCTACAAGGGCGAGCCGAAGCTCGACATCCCGCGCATGGGGCGCATCTACGAGGCCGTGAAGCGCGTGGCGCCAGACTGCTTCCTGGTGCTGCACGGCGGCTCCGGCACCCCCGACCACATGATCAAGGATGCCATCGCGGCCGGGGTCTCCAAGATCAACATCGGCACCGAACTGAAGCTGGCCTTCGTCGAGGGCATCCGCGAGACCCTGGAGAAGAAGCCGGGGGTCGACGATCCGCGCCACCTGGTGGGTCCGGCCCGCCAGAAGGTCAAGGAAGTGACGAAGGCCAAGATGCGCCTGTTCGGCTCCTCGGGGCGCGTGTAGGCGCAGCAGGCCGGCGTCGCGAAGAGAGACCCGGGAATTGTGAGCAAGCGCACATGGCTCTTCACGGCTGGGAAAGAGTGCGCTAGAATATATAGAACATGGGTGAAGGGGCCCGGAATTGAGGAGAGATGAGATGGCTGAGACCAAGTTGACGTTCCGAGACCTGGAACTTTCGGACAAGGTGCTCAAGGCACTGGACGACATGGGCTTCGAGGAGCCCTCGCCCATTCAGGAGCAGGCAATCCCATCGCTGCTCCAGGGCAAGGACGTGATCGGCCAGGCGCAGACAGGCACGGGCAAGACGGCGGCCTTCGGCGTGCCGATCGTTGAGCGCATCGATCCCAGGCTGCGGGCGGTGCAGGCGCTCGTGCTCACGCCCACCCGCGAGCTGGCGATTCAGGTGGCCGAGGAGATTACCAAAATCGGCAAATACGCGCGCGTGAAGACGATCGCCATCTACGGGGGCCAGTCCATCGAGCGGCAGATCCGATCGCTCCGGTTCGGGGTCGACGTGGTCATCGGCACTCCGGGCCGCATCCTGGACCACCTGGGCCGCGGCACGCTGGACCTCTCCCAGGTGCGCATCGTGGTGCTGGACGAGGCCGACGAGATGCTCGACATGGGCTTCATCGAGGACATCGAGAAGATCCTGCAGTCGACGCCCACAGAGCGCCAGACCCTGCTCTTCTCGGCCACGATGCCGCCCGAAATCCGCCAGCTCGCCATGCGCTACATGCGCGACCCCATCACGATCTCGGTGACGCCGCAGCAGCTCACCGTGCCGCAGATTGACCAGTACTTCTACGAGGTGCGGCCCTCGTTCAAGACCGAGGCGCTCACCCGCATCCTCGACATCGAGAACGTCGAGCGCGGCATCTGCTTCTGCCGCACGAAGAAGGGCGTCGACGAGCTGGTGGAGGCGCTGCAGGCCCGCGGCTATCAGGCCGAGGGCATCCACGGCGACATGAACCAGGCCCAGCGCAACCGCGTGATGAGCCGGTTCCGGGAGGGGAACATCGAGCTGCTGGTCGCCACCGACGTGGCGGCCCGCGGCCTGGATATCCCCGACGTCACCCACGTGTTCAACTACGACATTCCCCAGGACCCCGAGAGCTACGTCCACCGCATCGGCCGCACGGGCCGGGCGGGGCGTACCGGCACCGCCATCACGCTGGTGACGCCCCGCGAGTTTCCCCAGCTGCGCCTGATCGAGCGGGTGATCAAGACCCGTCTGCAGCGCCGGCCGGTGCCGTCGCTCAGCGACGTGGCCGAGAAGCAGCGGGAGCAGCTCCGGGAGCGGCTGATCAAGGTGGTGGAGGAGAACCAGCTCGGTCCGTACAAGGAGATGGCCGAGGAACTGCTCTCCGAGTACGATCCCACCGACCTGGTGGCGGCGGCGCTGAAGCTGGTCTCCGGCGAGAGCAAGCCCGCCCAGCCGCCGCAGGTGGACTTCGGCGACACCGGGGCCGAGGCCGGGATGGTGCGCTTCTTCCTCAACGTGGGTCGGGCCCAGATGATCCAGCCGGCCGACATCGTGCGCACCATCGCGACGGAGGCCAACATCCCGGGCTCGATTATCGGCCTCATCAACATCTACGACCGGTTCACCTTCGTCGAGGTGCCGAAGGAGGTGGCCCCGCAGGTGATGCAGGCCATGCAGGGCGCTACCATCCGCGGGTACCAGGTGAACATCGAGCCCGCCAAGCCGCGGTAAAGAGATACACACAGAGGGGGGCGGCCGCTGACCGTTTTCGGACGGTCAGCGGCCGCTTTGGCTCTGTCCGGCCGCCTGACAAGCCATGTACCATGGCAGGGGAGGGATGGGGATGGAGACCGTGTACATGATCCGCCTCACCCGCCGGCCGGGGCGTGCGATCACGGCCGAGCTGATGGCCGCCCATTACGAACACCTCGGGCGCCTCCAGGCCCGGGGCCAGCTGGTGCTGTGCGGGCCGTTCGCCGACAAGAGCGGCGGCATGACGATCATCCGGGCCGGGTCGCTGGCCGAGGCGGAGGCCGTGGCCCAGGCCGACCCGCTGGTCACGTCGGGGGCGGAGGACTGGGAAGTGCGCCCCTGGGTGATTACGGGCGGCGAGGGGCGGCCGCTGGAGAGACCCTCGCCGGCGGGTTGAGGGGAAGGGAGGCGGGGCGGCCGGCCGACGTGCAGGCGGTGCTAGCGCTGAGGGACGAACAGAGAGGACGCGTGAGGGGGACGGCGCCGGACGGGCCGTCCCCTTTTCGCGCGCCCGCTCCCCTCTGGCAGAAAGCGGCAGGGGCCGCCCGGAGCGGCCCCGGCATACAGGTGGGGAGGAAGGGAGCGCGATCCCGGTTGGAGCTCCTGATTCTCGCCCTCGTCGGCCTCGGTGCCAGCTTCGTGAAGAGCGCCTTCGGCCTCGGTGCCGGCGTTCTCTTCGGCCCGGTGCTGGCCCTGTTCCTGGAGCCCCGGCTGGCCATGGGCATGACGGCGCCGATCATGTTTCTCAGCAGCGTCGCCGCCCTCGGGGCCCACTGGCGGCGCTGGGACTGGCCGCTGCTCCGACGGCTCCTGCCCACCGCCCTCTTCGGCCTGGCTCTGGGCAGCTACTTTCTGGCCTGGACCCCCGCCACCAGCGTGCGCCGCGCCATCGGCCTGGCCGCGCTCGCCTTCGCCGCCGCACAGACGGTACGGCTGCAGCGGCAGGACGGGGAAGCGCCGGACCCGCCCGATGGGCCCGTGCGGGCGGCACGGGAGCGCCCGGCCCTCCAGCAGGCGGCCGTGGCGGCCCTCCTCGGGTTCGGCGGCGGTATCGTGAGTGGCATCGCCCACTCGGGCGGCCTCTTCTTCTCGATGTACTTACTGCCCCGGCTGGGCAAGGCCGCCTTCGTGGCCTCGCTGACGCTGACGCTCTTCGTGGTCGACACGTTCCGGCTGGTTTCGTACTGGTACCTGGACGTGCTCGAGTCGCGGCACCTGGCCCTGAGCCTGCCGTGCCTCCCGCTCATGCTGCTGGGCGGCCGGCTGGGCAAGGCGCTGGGCGGTCGGCTCTCCGACCGGGGATTCGCACGCGCCCTGATCCTGATGATCGCGGGGACCGGGGTCGCCCTGCTGGTGCGATGAGGCGACCCCGGCCGCCTGTGAGGTGATGAGATGCGGCCCGTGAAGCTTCAGATCCGCGACCTGACGGCCACCTACCGCACGGGACAGGGAACCGTGACGGCCCTGGAAGGAATCAACCTCGACGTCTACCAGGGCGAGAAGGTGGTCATCCTGGGGCCTTCGGGGTGCGGCAAGTCGACCTTGCTGAAGATCATCGCTGGCTTTGAGCCGGCGGCCGGTGGCTCGGTTCGCCTGGACGGCTGCCCCGTCGCCCGGCCCGGACCTGACCGGGCCTTCGTCTTCCAGGAGTTCGACCAGCTTTTCCCGTGGTACACCGTGGCCGGGAACCTGGCCTTCGCCCTGCGCGTGGCCCGGGGGGTGACCGGCGCCGAGGCGAGGCGGCAGATTGGGGAGGTGCTGGCGCTGGTGGGCCTGAGCCGGTGGGGCGACTTCTACCCGCACCAGCTCTCCGGTGGCATGAAGATGCGCGTCGCCATCGCACGGGCCCTGGTGCTGCAGCCGGAGGTGCTCCTCATGGATGAGCCTTTCGCGGCGCTGGACGCGCAGAGCCGCTCCGCGCTCCAGGCTGAGGTCAACCGCATGCAGGCCGAGACGCAGCAGACCCTGCTCTTCGTCACCCACTCCATCGAGGAGGCCCTGGTGATCGGCGACCGCATCGTGGTCCTCACCGCCGGGCCGGGCCGGGTGAAGCAGATCTTCCAGCCCACGACCACCGGCCTCACGCTGCTGGAGCGTTCGGAGGGTGCCGAGCTCCGGCGCCTGATCCGCCAGCTCCTGGAGCAGGAGAAGACGGCGGAGGAAAAGGCCTCATGAGAAGCGGGCTGAACCGGCTGCTCATCCTGGCCCTGCTTCTGGCCCTGTGGGAGGGGTATGTCCGGGCTGCCGGCGTGAGCCCGCTGCTGGTGCCCGCCCCCAGCCGGGTGCTGCAGGGCTTCGGCGAATACCTCCGCGACGGCAGTCTGCTGCGCTACGCCGGCCAGACGCTGCGAATCGTGCTGGGGGGCATGGGCATCGGCCTCCTCGTCGCCTTCGGGCTGACGGCCCTGGCCACTGCCAGCCGCTGGGGGCGCGACCTCCTGCTTACACTCACGGCCATCATGAACCCGCTTCCTGCCATCGCCCTCCTGCCCCTGGCCCTGCTCTGGCTGGGCATCGGTACCCGGTCGCTGCTCTTCGTCATCGCCAACTCGGTGGTGTGGGCGGTGGCGCTCAACATGCACACCGGGTTCGAGACGGTGCCCGTCGCCTGGAAACGGGCGGGGCAGAACCTGGGGCTGCAGGGGTGGGGGCTGATCCGACACGTCTACCTGCCCGCTGCCCTGCCCTACATACTGACCGGGCTGAAGATCGCCTGGTCGTTCGGCTGGCGCACGGTGATCGCCGCCGAGCTGGTCTTCGGCGCCAGCGGCCAGGCGGGCGGGCTGGGCTGGATGATCAATGTCGAGCGCTACAACCTGAACACCACCGGGGTCTTCTGCGGCCTGGTCACCATCATCGTGATGGGCCTGCTGGCCGAGTTCCTGTTTGCGGCCCTGGAGAATCGCACCATCCGCAGATGGGGGATGTCTGCGGGTTGAGGAGGGCGTGGAACGGATGATTGTGCGGAAATCACGGAGGCCCGGGCCCGTGCGGCGGGCGCTGGGCCTGTTGCTGACTGGTCTGCTCCTGGCCGCCTGCGGGGCCGGCGGCGCGTCCCCCGGCAGCGGGACGCTGTCCGGCGGTTCGCCGCCCGACGCAGCGAGCGGGGCGGGGTCCGCGGCCGGGACGGACCCCGGTGCCGCTCCGGCGGCCGACCCGGTGGAGGGCGGATCGGCTGCGGCCGGAAAGGACTACGGCGAGATCCGCCTCGGCTACCAGTTCGGCACCAGCTACCTGCCGGTGGAGGTGATGGTCGAGCACAAGCTGATCGAGAAGCGCATCAACGTGAAGGTGACCAAGCAGCAGCTGGGCGGCGGCGGGACCCTCACCGAGGCGGTCCTGGCGGGTTCCACCGACGTGGTCTTCATGGGCCTGGGGCCGTTCTTCGTCGGGTGGTCCAAGGGGATTGACTGGAAGATCGGCGCAGCCATGCAGGATATGCCCATCGGTCTGAACAGCGCAAAGCCCGGCGCCACGAGCCTGAAGGACATCGGGCCGGAGGACCGCATCGCGGTGCCCGGCATCAACTCCATGCAGCACGTGCTGCTGGCCATGGAAGCGCAGAAGCAGCTCGGCGATCCCCGGGCTCTGGACGGGCGGCTGGTGGCCATGCCGCACCCGGAGGGCGAGCGGGCGCTGCTGGCCGGCAGCGAGGTCACCTTCCACTACACCGCGCCGCCGTATCTGCAGCGGGAGCGGCAGCAGCCGGGCATCACGAAGATCGTGGACTCCTATGAGACCATGGGGCAGCCGCACACCTTCAACGTGATGGTGGTGCCCGCCCGGTTCAAGGAAGAGCACCCGGAGGTGTACCAGGCGCTGGTGGAGGCGTACGCCGAGGCCACCGAGTGGGTGCGGGAAAACCCCGAGGCGGCGGCTGACCTGATGATCCGGCTGGGTGACAAGACCGACCGGGACGAGCTGATCGCACAGATCACCGATCCGGACGTCGTCTGGACCATCGAGCCGCACGGCCTCGTGAAGTTCGCCACTTTCATGAAGGAGGCCGGCTTCGTGGAGCGGGCCCCCGCCGACTGGAAGGAAGTCACCTGGGAGAACCTGCATCACCTGAACGGCAACTGACGGGCTGTCACGCGGCCGCTGCTGGAGAGCGCAAGCCCCCGCCTACGGGCGGGGGCTTGAGTGCCACTTTCGGGCTATGCCGCACCGTGCGGAGGTGCCGGGGACCCCTCCCTGGCTGCACTGCGCGAGAACCAGCCGGGGCCCCCTCGAAAGGGCCATCTCCCGATTAGATCGGAATCACGGCGGATAGTCCCCTTGGCGGATGGAAAATCGGGACAAATGGTCAGGTCGGTTCAACTGGACGGAACGGAAACCTTTCTGGTATCTTTGCCACATGAACTATAAAGACCACACCGTTTTCCGCGAAATGGGTGGGCCACCGGGCGTCCGGCCATGAGCTGCGGGCCCGTGGGCGCGCTGAAACTCATCTGTTGCTCGGAGAGGGAGGAAGTTGGGGCAGGGACGGCGTTGGGGGGAAGGACCGCCTCATGACGCTCGTCCCGTTCTCGCGCATTGCGCCAAAACCGTTGGCGGGGCGTCTGCGGACGGGCGCCCGCCCCGCACCACAAGGAGGGAATTCCTTGGAGCAAGCGCTGATCTCGATTGGCATTCCACTCGTCGGAGCACTGTTCATGCCCATGCTCCACCAGTGGCTCGGCCGGAGGACGGGCCCCGCGGCGCTGGTCCTGGCTGCGGCGGCTCTGCTCTTCGCCCTGGTCACCCCGGACGGGTCGTGGACCGTCCCGTGGGTGCCCCAGCTGGGCATCAGCCTGTCCATTCTGGTCGACGGATGGACCCGGCTTTTCGCCCTGCTGATCGCCGGAATCGGCGTGCTGGTAGTACTGTACAGCATTCCCTACCTGGGTGCCCGGGAAGACCTGGGGAAGTTCTATGCCTACCTCTTGCTTTTCATGGGAGCCATGCTCGGCGTCGTCTACGCCGGCAACCTGGCGCTGCTCTATGTCTTCTGGGAACTCACGTCGATCAGCTCCTTCCTGCTGATCGGGTTCTGGAACGACCGCACCGAGGCGCAGTACGGCGCCTTGAAGGCGGTCTTGATCACGGTCGGGGGCGGGCTGGCGATGCTGTTCGGCCTCGTCATCCTGGGCAGCGTGAGTGGCACCTTCGAATTGCCGGACCTGCTGGCGAAGCAGACCGAACTGCTGGCGAACCCGCTCGTCACCTGGGCGCTGGTGCTGCTTCTGATCGGCGCCTTCACCAAGTCTGCACAGTTTCCCTTCCACATCTGGCTGCCGGACGCCATGGCGGCACCGACTCCCGTCTCCGCCTACCTGCACTCAGCCACCATGGTGAAGGCCGGCATCTTCCTCCTCGGCCGGCTCTGGCCCCTGTTCCACCAGCACCCCCTCTGGCTTCCGGTGGTGGCCACGGTGGGAATGGTGACGATGGCGGTGGGCTCTTTCCTGGCTGTCCAGCGGACGGACCTCAAGGCGGTGCTGGCCTTTTCCACCGTGTCGCAGCTGGGGCTCGTCACCTGGCTCTTCGGCCTCGGCACTCCTGAGGCCGTCCAGGCAGGCACCTTCCATCTGCTTAACCATTCGACCTTCAAGGCACTCCTGTTCATGGTGGTCGGGATCATCGACCACCAGACCGGAACGCGCGACATCGGCCTCCTCTCCGGCCTGAGCCGGGCGATGCCGGTCTCGGCGGCGCTGGCCGCCGTGGGCGCGGCTGCGATGGCGGGTGTACCCCTGTTCAACGGGTTTCTGTCGAAGGAGATGTTCCTGACGGCGGTGCACGGCTCCCCCATGGGGCTGCCGGGGGCCGCCGTGGCTACAGCCGCCTCGGTGTTCACCACGCTCTACTGTCTCATGCTGGGGCACAAGATCTGGTACGGCCCCCTTGGCAACACGCCGAAACCGCCGCGGGAGGCGCCGTGGGCCATGCTCCTCTCGCCGCTCTGCCTGGCCCTGGTCATCGTCGCGGTGGGCGTCTTCCCCGCATCGGCCGACTCCCTGGTTGTCACGCCGGCGGTCGCGGCGGTGCTGAAGGTGCCGGTGGAGTTGCCGCACATCGCCCTCTGGCACGGGCTCAGCCCTGCCCTGCTGATGACGGCGACGGCACTGGGAGGCGGCCTCCTGGCCTATCAGGCCCTGCCCCGGGTCCTCGCTGCCTGCGACCGGATCACCCCGCGGCGCAACCTGAACAGCCTCTTCGACTTCCTCTGGTGGAAGGAGCAGGCGGTGGAGAGGGCGGCGCGCTGGA
>Ga0134100_1001758_pt1 | contig 19184 bp, 15 predicted proteins | sample 11_taG_2_FD_94444 | JGI IMG/M metagenome (GOLD analysis project Ga0134100, IMG submission 94444) | Switchgrass degrading microbial communities from high solid loading bioreactors in New Hampshire, USA - 11_42_5_180_A3 metaG | ecosystem: Engineered > Bioreactor > Semi-continuous > Anaerobic >...
GTGTCCGAACAACAGGGATTATATAAAATCTATTGTCCGAAATGTAGGGTTTTTACAAAAACCTAATGTCCGATGGTAAGGGTTTTGAAAACCCAAAGTGTCCAAACTATAGGGTACATTATAGTTCGGCAAAAAGAACAGTACTGAAATTCTCAAAAAAATCAGTACTGTTTTTCTGTAAAAATGGCGAAAACCCTTTATACGAAAGGGTTTTCGGACGAATTGTGGCGGAGAGAGAGGGATTCGAACCCTCGGACGGGTATTAGCCGTCACACGATTTCCAGTCGTGCGCCTTAGACCAGCTCAGCCATCTCTCCATATCTGCTCTAATTCTTATATTTGTTATTATGTTGTATGCGCCTTGTCGGTTTTTCTCCAGCATGCTTGATTATTGTAACACAGGCATTTAGTCCAGTCAAGCGATTTCGCGCAGGTATAAAACGGCTTTTAGTATGGGGTAAAAACCCCGGTTGCCTGGAGCTAAGTACTAATATATTTATAAAAGGCATAAAAAAGAAACAACTTGTGTATAGCTTGTTTCGGAGGTCTTAAATAAAACATAAATGCAGTTCAGGCTGCTATATATCAAGTTGTCTCCCAATAATATATATTAAAAAGGAGAATTGAGCTATAGGAGGGGTTAAAAAGCAAAAATCACAACTCATCGTCTCCTTCGGTATCGTAAGGCCAATTTATGATGCCCCCAAGATCAAATACCCTTGTATATCCCATGTCGATAAGCGTCTTCGCTGCATTTCGGCTTCTGTTTCCGCTTCTGCAGTAGACTATTATTGTCGTATCTTTATCGGGTACTACACCGGCAATTTTGTCTTTTATTTCATAATCGGGTATAAGTATACTTCCCGGAATGCGCAGAACCCGGAATTCCTCAGGTGTACGAACATCTATGAGGACTGCCTTGCTGTCTCCATTTATAACATCCAAAGCTTCCTTAGGAGAAATATTTGTATAGCTTATGGTTTTCCCACAGGCTGAAAAAGAAAGCATAGATATACAAAACAATCCAAGAAAGAATTTTCTCACTTTATGCAAATAACCACTCCTTTCTGTTTATATTACCGATAATGCGCGCAGTCTGCTGTCAGATCTTATTTTTATAATATAATTTGCCCAATTATTTAAAAGTGATTATGTTACATTAGATTTTTTATCAACATAAAATCCATATGTTAACAAATATGGTACCGGAAATAATACAATATCATTGTAAAGCATTGATAACACACATAACTTTTAAAAATAATTGGGAAAATAATTTCTCAAGGCTATTTTGTTTAAAAGCCTAAAATATTCATAATTAAAGGATTACAGACCGGTGGGCAGGCCGTAAGCTGCTCAAGGAGTGGTTTTCTTTAAAAAAAGTTTAAATTTTTGTGAAAAAATGATGGCTTTTTATGTTGCTTTATGAAATAATATGGGTATAAACTACTTGGCACATAGTGCCAGAAATATCCGAAAGGAGAGTTGACATGAATAAGGCAGATCTTATTGATGCAATTGCAAAAAAAGCGGAGATGACCAAAAAGGATGCAGGAATTGCACTGGACGCAATCATCGAGAGCATCAGCGCATCATTAGTTAAGGGCGAGAAAGTTACATTAGTCGGCTTCGGCACATTCGATGTCAGAGACCGTAAAGCTCGTACCGGTGTAAATCCCCGCACAAAGGAAAAAATTAATATTCCCGCTTCCAAGGCTCCTGTTTTCAAGGCAGGCAAAGAACTGAAGGAAAAAGTAGCGGCAACTAAGGGCAAGAAGAAATAAGAACATAAAATAAAAAAGCGGCCGAACAGGCTGCTTTTTTATTCTTTACGTACAGCAAAGCCTGACCACGCTTAATGCAGGACTTATGAGGGGAAAACAGGGGAATTTATATATCCCACGGATTTGCTCCGATATATTTAAAATAATTGAATATTCAGATATTTTTTTCAAAACCGATATTATTACTGTCAGTTCTGATTTTTTTATATCCTTCACATTTTTACAATACAACAATTCAAAATTCATTTTAAATACCGGATAAACATTGTCACAACGCTTTATCCTCATCCGTAATAAAAGCGAAACAAATAAGTAATACAATTAAATTATACTGAACGGATGATTTATGTTAAGCTTTTCCTAGAAGCTCTTTTTACTAATCAGGAGGTCCTTTTACATGAGAAAAAGCTTTTTAAAAGCACAAAAATCACTTATGGCTTTGTTTCTTTGCTTAACTTTCATATTATCCACGGCCGGGAACATTGCTTCGGCGTATATTTCCAGTTTCGGGAAAACGTCAATCTTCCACAGTGAGGAAAGGAAGTTAGCGGAAGGTGTTGTTTTAAACCGCTGGAACGGCATTACCGGAAGCAATGCATATAAAGCGGGACAAACAATCACTTTCAACCCGAAAACATCTGATGCCATGGTATTTACTGCATACGGCAACAGTGTAAGCAGCCGCGTAACTCTAAGCAGCATGTCAAAGATAGAGGAACAAAAACAAGGTGTCTCGATAATCGGAGGAATTAACGGCGATTTCTACTATCTGGAAAATGGCGTGCCGATAGGCCTGTGCGTGCAAAATGGCAAGCTTATAAGCTACAGTAATACTAAATGGTATGCTGTAGGATTTAACCAGGATGGCTCAGTTATTATCGATATGCCTAATTTTGAAATGTATTATACGATTAATGGTAAGAAATATACCTTTGGTAACTTCAACAAACCGCAGAACGACTGGGGCCCTTATTTATACAGCAGTGACTTCGGACCCAACACCGGCAGTACTGTTGATAGCCTTGAGGCCGTCCTGGATATTGTCGAGGGAGACCTTAAAATTGGAGGAACTGTAAAGGCTAAAATAACCGGTATAAAAGTAAATGCGAAAGCAACACCAATAGGTGAGAACCAGCTTGTTTTATCAGCCAGAAACGGAAAATACGGTATTAGTTCAATGGCTGATTTCAGAGTTGGTGATGAAGTAGTATTCTATTTTAATGACCCGGAAAACAAATGGACTAATGTAACTCAGGCTATTGGCGGAGAAAAAATACTCATTGACAACGGAGCTGTAGTAAGCGGTTTATCTGCGACTAATTATAGTCCTGTAACAGCGGTTGGGGTTAAAGCCAACGGCGATGTAGTATTTTATCAGGTAGACGGAAGAAGCACTTTAAGCCAGGGTGTTTCTAGTGCAGAAGCAGCCCAGTTCCTGCATGCATTAGGCTGTATAAAAGCGCTGCAACTGGACGGCGGAGGCTCATCGGCAATTATTGCCAGGATGCCGGGACATTCAAGTCCGGGTCTTCTTAACAAACCGTCGGATGGAGCAGAAAGAGCAAATTCAAATGGCCTTCTTCTTATTTCAAAGAAAAGTATTGCTATAAAAGAAGGTACGGAGGTAAATGATACAACAGCGGCAAGCCTACATGTATATCCGGGAAAAGTATATGCTCTGCCGAAATCTACTGTACAGTATTCGGCCCTGGCAACCAATAAGTATTATCTGCCTGCTCAGCTGCCGGCTTCCATCGAATGGGTAAGCGGAACAGGTACCATAGATGAAAAAGGATTATTACAGGTGGGTGATGCTGCCGGTACGTTCTATGTCATGGCTGCCAGCAATAATGTAGCAGGAAGTTCAACCATTACGGTCCTGGACAGGGTAACTTCCCTTAAACCTTCCAAGAGCGTTGTAACGCTTCTTCCGGGCGATAAGATAGATTTAAGCTGCGAAGCTTACTATTATAATATGAAAGTAAACAGCAGCGACAGCTCGTTTATCTGGCAGGTCGAGGGAAATATCGGTACTATTACTCAGGACGGCGTGTTCACAATGGCTGATAATGCTTCCGGAAGCGGCCGCATAATCGTCAAATACGGCAATATATCTGCTTACATAGATGTTGTAATCCCGGCAACACCAAATGCAATAGAAGACTTTGAAAGCGCAATAAACTGGGGACATTCATCAGTGAGGGCGAAATCAGCCAATGTATCGTTAATTCAGGATAATGAAATGGCAAGATCCGGAAGCGGCCTGTTGAAGCTCGATTATGACTTTACTCTGGGTACAGGGGTCGAAAAGGGCGTAGCAGGTGTATATGCATATCCGCTGGATCCCAATACCAAGACCAAGACCGAGCTTACTATAAATGGGACACCAAATGCCATTGGAATGTGGGTGTATGGTGATAACAGCAAGACATGGCTTCGTGCAAGCGTAAAAGACGGAAGCGGACAGAGCTTCTACATCGATTTTACCCCTGACTATAATCCTGCTAACGGAACAGGCGGGATTGACTGGACCGGCTGGAAATATGTCGAGGCAAAGATACCAAGCGGAAAGAAAGGTCCGTTTATCCTTGAAACACCAATAAGAGTAATGTGCTCCAGAGACGAAATGAGAACAAAGGGAACACTGTATTTTGACCAGATCCGCGCAGTATTTGGCGAAGGAAGTGTCGTACAGGCACCGACTGTCAAGATTACATCTCCGGAAGATAAGGCAGTTATAAAGACTGAAAAGATACCTCTTTCGGCTGAAATAATCAAGGGAACCAACGGAGCCGATATAGATGCAAAGAGCGTGAAGGTAATACTTGACGGAAACGAGCTAACCAATGTAACCGTTGAGGGAACCGGAAGCGTTACTATAAAAGGAGAACTTGGTTCAGATAATATTCTGTCCGACGGAACACATACCCTTACCCTAAATTATTCCGATAAATCCGGAAACAAGGGAACGCGAACAATTACATTTACGGTGGATACAGGAGCACCCCAGGTAATTGCTGCCACTGATGATACTGTAGTTGAAGGCGGAAGTGTTACCACTACTTTAAGCGTCAAAAATCCGAAGAAGCTGAAAAAGATCTATGTCGACTTTAAATATGATGTAGCAAAGCTTGAGCCGGTGGATCAGGATAGTAAAACCCCGGGCATCCAGGCAGCTTTGGAGTCCTGGGCTAAGAAAGGAACGATTATTGCTAACAGTATCGATGAGAAAAACGGCAGAGTACTTATTGTCATAGACAACCTGACAAATTTGTCTACTGCTGATACAGCCAAGCTGGCTGCCATAACCTTTAAGGCAAAACCCGGTTTTGACGAAACCCAAATAAAGCTTCATCTGGGTGCAATGATTGTGGACGGCAGAGCACAAAGCCAGAAGTTCCCGCTGCCTGATATGAAGGTAAGCCTGGATTACCCGTTGATACTGAAAGCGGAAGGGATAAAACCGGGTGAAACCACGACTATAACGGTTACTGATAAAAACGGCCAGCCGGTTGAAGGAGCGGATATTTATTTGAATGATCTTTCTTACTCATTCTGGCGAACCGACGCAAACGGTAAGGTGGTTACAAATATTCTTACCCAGTTAATGAACGGAGAACCTTTAAGTATCAGGGCAAAGAAGGGGAACCTGTCCAGTGAGCGTTTGGTATTGGCAGAATAGCGATTGATTTAACAAGAGGTTAACCTCATGAATAGTATAGTATCAAAGATTTCCCGAGGGATATTATGGTTAACCGAAACAACCGTTTTAACTTCCGTTTTGATATTGATAAGTTACTTTTAATAGGCGCATTTTTTACACTGGCAAATGATCTTGTAAAGTTATTGATAACCTATCAGGTGTATTGTGATAATACTATTAAAAAGTATAAACAGGATTTGCAGGATATAATTGAAGAAGAAATAATTGAAGAGGCTGATTCTATATAAGGTGCTGATTTCAGCACCTTATGTCATAGAGTCAGCCCCTTTTGATGCATAAACTATTGTGTTATATATTCATAAATATCTTTTAAGCTCTTTCCTTTAAAATATTTTCTTGCGTTGGCGACTTCAGTTTTGACTATCTCAGTTAATGCTCTTTGTCCCATTATCTCCACCGGTGCCAGATCATCGGTAAGTATTAAACTGTCATCATTCATTTCCACGAGATTTTCTTCTACGAATTTTGATATGTTATATAAATCATGGCCTTCTTTTATTTGAGTACTTATATTATTTTTGTAATTCTCAATCATATTTTGGTCATCGCTTACAAAAAGAAGCGAGTTGGTAACTTGAGTCAGATCAACTCTGTAAACCTTATTGAAGATACTTTTTACAGTATTGGAGAGATACTCGGGAACACCTGTAAAACTTCCTGATTTCATATTTACGTTAACAATAAGAACACCGCCGGGCTTTAGATGCTCCTTGACAATTTGGAAAAATTCTTTGGTAGACATATGAAAAGGCACGGTAATATCCTGGTAAGCATCGGCAAGAATAATGTCATATTGTTTGGCGTCAGATGTTGAGAAAAAACTGCGCCCGTCATTTATATATACATTTGCCTCATCTTCTTTTAAATTAAAGTATTTTGAAGCCAAATCAGCGATTTTTGCGTCAATTTCAACCGCGTCTACAGTTACATTGGGAACGTACTTTTTCAGCTGTTTCGGATAAGTACCTGTCCCAAGTCCCAGCACCAGAACGTCCAGTTTCTTTTCAGGAGACATGTCATTTATGAAATATGGTGCCATAAGAGCATATTCATAATAGTATCCCGAAAGGGAACCATCCTTTTTGTAGATAGATTGGACTCCGAAAGCCACGTTAGTCGACAGAATAATTGAGTCTTCGGTTTCTTCCACCTGCAGATAATTATATAATGACTCTCCCTCATATAACAGGTTATCTTTCCAGAAAGCATAGGAATTATTTATGGGCAGCAATAAAAAGACCAGTATCAAAAATGCGGTTATAGTATTACGCAGCGCTTTTTTCCTGGTAAAGATAAAGTAAAGACCGCATACGATATTCAGCAGAAGGGCAAAGAGCAAAAATGTTTTGCTTGTTCCTATATATGGAATTGTCAGAAAGGTGGGAGCAAATGTTCCGATAATACTTCCTATGGTTCCCATGGCATATATTTGCCCTGCTATGCGGCCCTTGTTCTCGGTATCCTCAACACCCAGCTTTACAAGATAAGGCGATACCATGCCCAAAAGTATCATAGGCAGAGAGAATATTACAAGGCATGAAATAGCCGAGCCAAGTACAACCAGATTGCTTCCGGGGAAAGCCAGTATAAGAAGGCCAGCTATCAATGCTATCAAGTATTTACTGACAAACGGGATAGCCGCGATCCATACTGAAGCTATCCAGATATAAAAATACAGTCTTCCCAGGCTCTTATGTTTATCGGCGCTTCTTCCGCCCAATACATTGCCGATGCTCATGCAAATCATAATAAGCCCGATAATGACAGACCATACAATTTGCGAGGAACTGAAATAAGGAGCCAGAAGCCTGGAACATGAAAGTTCGACAGCCATTACGGTCATGCCGGATAAAAAAGATGTGATGTAAAGGATCAGGTTATTTTTTTTCATCGGTTCTCTCCTACTCTGTTTTGTTATTAAAACATTTTATCATAATTTTTGGGAATTTATAAACTTAATTTGAAAGATACAAGACCATGGCAGATATTGCTGGCACAACAACCGAGTCCCCGTCAAAACCATACAGAGGCTTGATGCCGGCGGTATTTTCATCTACTACGACATTCCAGTGTCCATTTAGGGGCAAAGGGAAGTCTTGCGGCTGTGTTCCGGCGTTATATACTACAAAAATAGTTTCCCAAGAATCATTATTGGCATAGTTATTGAGGGAGAAAACTACTGCATGTTCGGGGCAGGGATAAAAAGTCAGGTTCCTTCTGATTTCCTCAGCCTGTGTCATACGGAATGCCGGATGAGCTTTTCTTAAGTTAATAAGTCCCTTATGATAATTAAATACCTGCTGATAACGATGTTTCAGGGACCAGTCAATCTGGTTGATTTCATCAGGGAGGTTATATGAATTGTGCTCTCCTTTCTTTGATCTCATCATATCGGTACCCAACAGAAAGAAGGGTATGCCCTGGGAAGTTAAAACGATTGCGGCTGCTAGGTTTACAAGACGGATATAATCAGCCTCTTTTAAATCAGGTCTGCTGGCCGCTAATTTATCGTACAGGGTAAGATTATCATGGGAAGCCGTATAATTAACGCAATGCCATGGATAAGCCGCCCATGCAAAGCCGGAGTAATTGACCTTCGTATAGTCGATACCCGGGTGATATACAGCACCTGCAACACCAAATTTCACCCCTTCTTTATATCTATAATTGCCGGTTATGAAACCCGTGCCGCTCTGATTAAAAGCATCACCTTTTATGGCATCTCTGGTATTGTCGTTAAAGAAGCCGATTTTATTAAGCTTTGCAGCATTGGCCTTGGTGGAAGCATCATAGCCTTTTAACAGCGAAGGACCGCCTGTCCAGCCCTCACCGTATAGGATTATTGACGGGCTGATTTTATCCAGAGCCATCCTGATATCATTCATGGTTTCAATATCTATAAGACCCATAAGATCAAACCTGAAACCATCTATCTTATATTCCTGAGCCCACCTTTTTACAGATGAAATAATAAAATTCCTTACCATTGAACGTTCGCTTGCAATCTCGTTTCCGCAGCCCGAACCATTGGAGAAATTGCCCATGTGATCCTGTCGGTAGTAATATCCCGGAACCAGCTTGTTAAAATCAGAATCGATGGTCTTATAGGTATGATTGTAGACTACATCCATAACAACACCGATATTGGCTTTTTTTAAGGCCATAATCATCTGTTTCAGTTCAATTATGCGGGTGTATCCGTTATGGGCATCAGTCGCGTATGAACCCTCCGGTACGTTAAAATTGACCGGGTCGTAACCCCAGTTATACTGGTTGCCCAAAGGTTTTGTTTCATCAACGGTGAAGAAATCGAAAATGGGTAAGAGGTGGACGTGCGTTATACCCAGGTCAACCAAATGTGACAATGCTGTCGGCATGTTTTCAAAGGAACGGGTATCATTTTCAGCCAGGCCGAGAAACTTACCGGGGTGTTTAACACCTGAACTGGGGTGTATTGTAATATCCCGTACATGTACTTCGTAAATAACAGCGTCAGTGGGGTTTACCAATTCCTTATAGTGAATATTTTCCCATCCTTCAGGATTAGTCAGAGCCGGATTCACCACCATACTCCGCATCCCGTTCACCCCTGAGGATCTGGCATAAGGATCTGCAGCCTCAATGGTTTTTCCCATAATCATAGCGCTGTAAGTATAGTAAACTCCCGAAAGGTCGCCCGATACGGTGATTTCCCAAACACCTTTATCTTTACGCTTCATCTCGACTACATCCATTAACGTCGGTCCGGAACCTGTTTCATAAAGGTTCAGAAACATTGATGAAGCTGTGGGCGCCCATACCTTGAAGCAGGTGGAGCCCGGACTCCAGTTGGCGCCTAAATCATCATTATCATAGGTAAACATATTTTCGAATTCAGGTGTGTCATATATCATCCCATAATCCACATACCCGTTTCTGAAGCCTGGTTTATAAATCATGTATATGGAGCCGGGCATCATATCGTTTTCAAGGGATATAATGAATTCCCTGTTCCCTCTTATGGGAGTAACATGCCGTACAGCCACATTCAGACCGTTTTTAAAAATATGAAATGGCTCATCCTCATGGCTGCAAGAGGCCGGTGCCTGCAAAGATACATAAATCTCTCTGAAATTTTGGAACACAGCCCTTTTAAACCCGGGTGAAAGCTGAAAATCATCATATGAAGAAAAGATTTCAGCCGTATCCTGAACCAGATAAATGTCCTCGTATGAGTTTCTGGCGTTATCCGAAAAGGTATAATAGCGATCCATAAAAAGATCCCTTTCGTGCCATCCTCCGCGGCGAACAATAAAACCCATTTCATTGCTTCGGAACCCTGAAACATCGATTTCAGCAATTATTGCTGTTTTTGTGGTATCGCCGTTAAAAATCTCCTGACTGCTGAACATGAAAGGGGAGCCGTCTTTACCTTTTTCCCATATCCACAGATCCCAGCCGGAATAGTCCTGATCATAGCGGTAGTAGTGAATTCTAAGCATGTTTACCTCCAATAATGCGGCACTTGTTTTACTGGAAACAGCTGTATAAAGTGAATCTCATTGAGTTATTTTATATGTTTTGTCTTAAGATGTGCAAGGGTGGGATTTTATATATTTAAACGTAAACAAAACTGGCAGATAACCTAATGCCATCTGCCAGAAACATTTTTATTCCTTTTATCTTATTTCGCCTAAACGAGCTTGTATGATAAATATAAAATTATCATTTCATCTCTTTTATCCTTTGCTCCAAAGCTGCCAGCTGGTTCTGAAGCTCCTTCGGTAGCTTAGGACCGTAGTTCTTGTAATGCTCTTTAATGGACTCAATTTCTTTAAGCCACTCTTCTTTATTAACAGTCAGGATACTCTGCAGGGCTTCTCTTGAAATATCAAGACCTGTGGTATCGATATCATCAGCAGTAGGCATATATCCGATAGGTGTCTTAACTGCTTTGCCTTCGCCCGATACTCTTTCGCAGATCCACTTGAGAACACGGCTGTTTTCACCGTATCCAGGCCAAATAAATTTGCCGTTTTCGTCTTTGCGGAACCAGTTGACATAGAATATTTTCGGCAGTTTGCTCTGATCAGCTTTAGCTCCCATATCGATCCAATGCTGCAGATAATCACAGACATGGTAGCCGATAAAGGGCAGCATTGCGAACGGATCACGACGAACCTGGCCAATTTTATCTGAAATAGCTGCGGCTGTAATCTCGGAACCCATAATAGAACCAAGGAATACACCGTGATTCCAGTCAAAGCTTTCATGAACAAGCGGAATAGTACTTGGACGGCGGCCACCAACCAGGATTGCTGAAATAGGAACGCCGTTTGGATCTTCCCACTCGGGAGCTATAACTGGGCACTGGCTTGCAGGAGCGGTAAAGCGCGCATTTGGATGAGCGGCTTTCTTGTCCGAATCTGGTGTCCAGTCGTTGCCCTGCCAGTCAATCAAATGATCAGGAGCAGGCTTGCCGATTCCTTCCCACCAAACGTCACCGTCATCGGTTAAAGCGACATTTGTAAATATAGTATTCTTTTCAATACTGTGCATAGCATTGGGATTAGAATCCATTGACGTTCCGGGAGCAACACCGAAGAAACCTGCCTCGGGGTTGATTGCATAAAGTCGTCCGTCCTTGCCGAATCTCAGCCATGCAATGTCGTCACCGACGGTTTCAACCTTCCAGCCAGGGATTGTAGGAACCAGCATAGCCAGATTTGTTTTGCCACATGCGCTCGGGAATGCGCCGCAGATGTATTTTACTTCGCCTTTAGGACTTGTAATTTTCAGAATGAGCATATGCTCTGCCATCCAGCCTTCATCACGGGCCTGAACAGATGCTATTCTAAGAGCGAAGCACTTTTTGCCGAGAAGAGCGTTTCCGCCATATCCTGAACCGTAGGACCAGATTGTCCTTTCCTCAGGGAAGTGGCTGATATATTTTTGCTCCATGGGAGCGCAGGGCCAGGCAACATCCTTCTGTCCCTCTTCGAGAGGAGCGCCGACAGAATGGAGGCATGGTACGAAATCGCCATTATCGCCAAGTGCTTCCAGAACCTTTTTGCCCATACGGGTCATAATGCGCATATTGACTACAACATACGGGCTGTCAGTAAGCTCGACACCTATTTTGGAAGCAGGGGAACCTACGGGACCCATTGAGAAAGGAATTACATACATTGTACGGCCTTTCATGCATCCATTATATAAATTGGTCATTGTCTTTTTAAGCTCAACAGGATCGATCCAATTGTTAGTTGGGCCTGCATCATCCTGGGATTTTGACGCAATAAAGGTTCTGTTTTCAACACGGGCAACATCCGACGGATGGCTTCTGAAAAGATAGCTTCCGGGGCGTTTAGGTAAAGGAGTAGCCATTCCGGCATCTACCATTTCTTTCAATAAACGCTCATTTTCTTCCGCAGAACCATCACACCAATAAATTCGGTCAGGCTTACACAAGTCAGCCATTTCTTTAACCCAAGTTTCAAGTTTCTTGTTCATTGTCATTCTCCCTTCCAGTTAAATCTTACATTATAAAAAGCATTTGCTTCTATAAATGTATAATGAGATATGATTTTTAATAAAAACATGCCATTTTTTCACGATTACTCCTATTATACAATAAGTGACTAAAATTTGAAATAGAAATAGTGAAATATTTCAAATTTGTATTAAGAAATTGTATAAAAAAACATACATACAACGGCTATCAACTATAGAAATAAGGAATTTGTTAAGATATAGAAATTTATACTTATACCTGATTCGTTCTCAAACATGCAAGTCTAAAATTTAACAATTTCATATTTACTTGTCAAAACACACTTTTTTATTTTCTAATCAACATTTTGAGAAGAATAACCGGATTTATTCCTGCAAAAAAACGGTATTTCCGCAGTTTTTCTATAGATTACTCCGACCATAATAATAGAAATAACAAAAGCTGCTGCAAAAAGCAATATTTCTATAAAGATATTGTTGTCAATTATTTCGTAAAACAGTGTAAGTATATATTTTGCGGAGTTGAAGGATAAATGCATTAATATGCAGGGATAGAGGGAATTATACTTAAATTTTATAACAGCCAGTAAAATTCCAAGGAAAGTGGCATAACATATCCATAGAAGCTGGCCGTGCATAACACCAAACAACAAAGCCTGTATAGAAAGGGCGGCAATTTTGGGCATACCGCTTTGAAGACTTTTCATGATAAGTCCCCTGAAGAGAACTTCTTCCAGGACAGGTGCAAAAAGTACGACCGATATTACCTGTACGAACGTAGTTTTATCTCCCAAAATATTTAAAGCATTATAATATTCATTCATCCAATTATCAGGTATTGGCAGTAAGGAAACAAGGTAGGAGATAAAAATGTTTGTAGTCAATCCAAGAATTAAAACAGGCCATACATCCATAAAAGGAATGGGGTAAAGATCCAGCCTTTCTTTTACAGATGTTTTGGATAGACGAATTATCAGCCAAAAAACAAAGAGGCAAATTACAGCGGCGATAATGTTTAAAAGCATTGCATTATAATAAATTAAGGATCCTATTGTTTGCGGAAGTGATTTTATTAAATTTGGTCTATATATTGCCTTAAGCCCTTCTTTATGCCAAAATAAATACCCGCTATGAATATAACAAGAAGATTTATGACAAAATATAGAACAAAGTAGCATATTGCGGCGCCGGCACCTTTAAAGAGCTTTTTCATAGTACCTCCTGCTACAGTAATATTTTATATTTTATCATATTTAGTGGATATTTAAAATTAAAATTACATAACTGGAAAAGGAGGAACAATATGTCGGCAAAAAAGCATAAGTACAACGAAAAAAGAAACCCTGACACCAACCAGCAAACTGACAACAGAGGTGAACCGGTACCGGGAACAGGCCATGACACCAAAAGAGCACAACAAAAGAACGGCTGAAATATGAGGAACCAGCTATCTCAATGAGAAATGAAATATTGAGATAGCTTTTTTATATTCCGTAACTTCTGACATCATTAGCTGATAATTCAAAGTTACTGAATTATCCTCGGTTATCTAAAATTTATAAGCGAATAGTTAACCTTTTAAAATGATACAAATTATAAATTCATAAGAAAATTTTATAAATTCATAGGAATATTATTGACAATCATATGATTATTTTATATAATCATATTACAAAAAGTAAAATGGCAACGGGGTGTTTGTATGACAATGAAAAAATTTTTTCCGGGAACACAGGTTCCGGTTTCAGATGTACCTTTGTTACAGGGGATCTTCTCTGTAACAGGAGGGATTACCCTTTCTCAGGTGTGTGAAATAACAGGATTGGAGGCAGGAACTATTCATAACTGGATCAGCAGGGGATATTTAAACCCGCCGGAAGGACGTAAGTATTCAAAAAGCCAGGTTGCTCGCATCATACTGATTAATATGCTGCGAGATACACTAACGCTTGAAAAAATAGCTAAAATACTAAGCCATGCCAATGGGGACCTTTTGGATAAATCAGACGACTTAATGGACGACAGCGATATTTATGACTGCTTGTGCGGCATATTGATTCCGGCTGAAAAAAATGAAGTCATAGACATCAATGAACTTTTCAAAAGAACAAAAGAGTACTTAACAGACTTTAAAGAACCTTATCCCGGAGCCAGGGAGAGATTGGAGTTAGTGCTTAAAATCATTATTTGCGCATGGGAGTCAGCGAATTTTAAACAATATGCTGAGTATTTGACCGAAAACATCCAGTAATAGAAAGGGGGTAATTATGATCTGGTGGAATGAAATGACGGTGCCACAACAGGTTTTTGCCTATATTGCCCTTCCGGCGACAATAATTATGATTTTGCAATTTGTCCTGTCGCTTTTTGGACTTATTGAGGGAGGTGATGCCGACGGGTTGGACGATGCGGAGGATTTTGCCGACGATGGTGCTGACATTGGTTTTGATGATGTAATCCCCAGAGACATACCCGATGATGAACCCCAGAATATTGTTGACGGCCACCTTTCTGAAACTCCCCAGGCGCATGAAGATGGTGACGGTGCCAGGACGGATTCTTTAAGGCTATTTACCCTGCGAGGAATAATAGGATTTTTTGCAATCGGGGGATGGACCGGCGTTGTGGCTCTCGAATATGGAATACCAATACCTGGCGCTGTATTGCTTTCTCTTTTGGCAGGCTGGTTGGCACTTTATTTTGTTGCGTGGACGATAAGACTGGTATTGCGCATGCAGCAAAGCGGGAATATTGTTTTGCAAAATGCAATAGGAGTACAGGGAGAGGTGTACATACCTATACCTCCGATGAAAAGCGGCACAGGTAAAGTAAATGTTATTATTCAGGACAGATTGACCGAGGTCAATGCTGTCACAAATGTGGAACGTACTCTCAGAACAGGCGAAAAGATTACAGTTGTGGGCGTCGTATCTGAAGGAGTGCTATTGGTGGTTCCGACTGAATTAACGATGGATGATTCCCACTAAGGGGTCATTATAAAATAATTTATTGGGAGGTCGAATTATGCCATTTTTAGATCCAAGCTTAATTCTGATTGTTGTCGCTGTTATTCTGGTTGTATCATTGTTTATGTTTATTGTGTCCAGATACCGCAGGTGTCCTTCTGACAAAATAATGGTAATCTACGGTAAGGTCGGAACAGCAAAAGACGGGACAGCAATATCCGCTAAGTGTATCCATGGCGGCGCGGCTTTTATTTGGCCGATATTCCAGTCATACGAATATCTGGATTTAACCCCAATTTCAATAAGTGTTGATTTGAGAAATGCTTTAAGCCGACAGAATATCCGTATTGATGTACCGTCAATTTTTACTGTCGGGATATCAACTGAACCCGGTGTTATGCAGAATGCCGCTGAGCGGTTGTTGGGACTGAAACTGGCACAAATCCAGGAGTTAGCCAAGGACATTATTTTCGGTCAGTTACGTCTGGTAATCGCAACGATGGATATTGAAGAAATCAATACTGACCGTGACAAATTCCTGGAAGCCGTATCAAGAAATGTGGAAACCGAGCTTAAGAAAGTTGGTCTTCGTCTTATCAACGTGAATGTGACCGATATTACAGATGAATCAGGCTATATAGTTGCTCTGGGTAAGGAAGCTGCTGCAAAGGCAATAAATGACGCCAAGAAATCAGTAGCTGAAAAGGAAAGAGACGGCTCAATAGGTGAGGCAAACGCCAGACGTGATCAAAGGATACAGGTGGCGGCGGCAGATTCGGAGGCAATAAAAGGCGAAAATGAAGCAAAAGCGCAGATTGCTCAGTCCAATGCAACGCTTCGCGAGATGGAAGCCGAAGCATCAAGAAGAGCTACTGCCGCTGAAAAAATTGCGGTCGCCAGAGCATTGCAGGAAGCATATTCAGCTGAGCGGGAAGCAGAAATCGCACGTGCTGCACGTGAAAAGGCAACATTGGAAGCCGATGAACTGGTTAAGGCTGAAATTCTGAAGAGAAAGATGGAGATTGAAGCCGAAGCCCAGGCAGAGAAGTCCAGAAGAATTGCAAAGGGCGAGGCAGATGCTATTTACCTTAAGATGGCTGCTGAAGCTCGTGGTATGCAGGAAATGCTCATGAAACAGGCACAAGGTTATGCTGAACTGGTGAAGGCAACCGGCGGAGACCCGCTTAGTGCAACACGCATGATGTTGGCTGACAAGATGGAAGAGCTTATGAAGATTCAGGTTGAAGCAATCAAGGGTATCAAGATTGATAAAGTTACTGTATGGGACAGCATGGGCGGTAAGGACGGTTCTCCCGCAACTGCAAACTTCCTTTCGGGAATGCTAAAGTCCATACCTCCGATGAATGAGATGTTCAAAATGGCAGGAATGGATCTGCCCGAATACCTTGGCAAGGAAAGCAAAGATGCCGAAATTCCTGTAGTTGCTGAGACAGCAACAGCAAGAACCGAATCAGCTGTTGAAGAAGTGGCAGCTGCAGGATAAAACATGAGTGAAGGGTGGAATTATTCCGCCCTTTTTTTCTTGCGCCTCCATTTGCGGCTAGTGTCATTCTGAGCGCCAGAGAAGAATCTTTGCGTCAACGTATAAGGTCTTTCACGATAATAGGGCGGGTGCAAGGTTTCTTATCAGATAGACGGAAAATCACAGTAATTTTATTAAATATGCGATGACGGAACCATCGAAAATAAGCTATAATGTGTATGTATATCCAGGTAAATGAATTTAGGAGGCATGGTTAAACTGAAAAGATACATAACCGGTATTGTATTGGTATTATGCTTTGCCTTGATATTTGCTGCCGCGGTATCCGGGCAGACCGAAATCAATTCCGATCCCCGACAAAGCCTTGAGGACATTTCCGTGGAGGAAAAGGCTGTTTTGGAGGAGCTTTTTTTCCTTTCCCAGGAGATTGATGAAATGAACAGAAGGGCGGAGGAGTTGGCGAAAGAATCAGAAGCTATCGCACGGGAAATATCATTAATGGAGGAAGACATTTCAAAACGCCAGGAGCATTATGATATACAGTTGGGCATACTGGAAAAGGTGCTGGTATCCTATCAGAAAAACGGGGTGACCTCATATCTTGAGACTTTATTATCATCAGAAAATCTTACAGACTTTATAAAAAAACTTAACATCATACAGGAGCTTTCCCGAAATACGGGTGAAATGCTTAATTCGTTGGAGGAAGAAAAAAATAAATTGATCTCCCAACGAGAAACCCTTATATCCAATAAAGCTCTTTTGGAGAGCAAAAAGGTTGAACTGGAGAATGCGATTGTTCAAAAACAGAAGCTGAAACAGGAACAGGAGGATTATCTCAATTCTCTTACCGAAAAAAAAGAACATTACCAATCACAGTTAAACAATCTGGATCAAGCCTGGAGCGAAGTTAAGGAGTTGTTCTCAAATATTTCTGCTGAATTTTCCAGAGCATTCGGCGAATCCAACCTTTCTGTGGAAGACTTTAATCTGCAAATGGACTTTCTGACCGTAAAGGGCTTTATTACTGAAGCCAAATTTAATGAGGTCATTGAAAAGGATAAGGTACTTCCTGAAATGATTTTTCATATGAATCCCGGAATGGTACAACTGGAAGTTCCTGAGAAACATTTGCTGTTAAGCGGCAATATCATTGTTGAAAAAGGGAGCATATTAAGAATCGAAATAACAGACGGTTCTTTTTACGGCATGAAATTGGAGAAAGCCTCCATAGATGAGTTGTTCAGGGATGGCAATTTCTTAATAGATTTAAGCGGATTGATAGGCAATATCACTATTAAATCTGTAGAACTGAAGGATGGATATATCGAATTTAAACTGAGTCCTTTCTTCTAGAAAGGCTCTGTTAACTTAGTATGAAAGAAATGAGACCTGAAAGACCTCTGGTAGGTTTAAAAAAGGAAAAACCTACAAATGGAAGCCACTAAGTGTAAGATAACATGAAAAAAAGAGAAACGCAAGGCCTTTAAAAATAATCAAGGCAGCACAAAAAGTCCTGATTTATAGCAACAGGACACATGAACCTTGAAAACCTGAATATTACTCAAACTACCAAAAGCCAAAAGCTCCGCTCTTTTTCCGAGTATTTCACACCGGCTACTTGCGCTGGCGTGAGACCGTTGAGGCTGGAATGTGGTCTAATGAAGTTGTAAAAGAAAATGTATGTAGAAATAAGTTTATTGGCAGATTCAAATGACTTAAAACCTCTTTTAGGCTTGTACCAAGCTTTAAATTGACCGTTAAAAGCCTCAAGTACGTTGTTGTTGATTAGGTCATCAAAATCTTCAACACGGATATGTTTTGCTTGTGGAAAGAACAGGGAAGCTGGCTGCTGATAGGCATAATATCTGTCAGAAATGACTGCAGATTGGGGTTGTCCAAATTTGCTTCTGCAATTAGCTAAAATGGTATAGGCAGAATCAGAATCGCGTTTGGGTGAGAGATGGTAATCAATAACGATCCTGGTTTCCGCATCAAAAGCGAGCCAGAGGTAGTAATTTTTACCGGCGATTTTGATATACGTTTCATCGAAATGCCACTCATCAGAATCGCAAAGGTTAATGCCCAAAAGCCTATCAGAGGCTATCTTACTGAATACATGAGCAAAGCGGCTTATCCATTTAGAAACGGTCACGTGAGAGACTTTAACCTGGTGGACCATATATAAGGTTTGAGCGACTTTACGAGTAGTAGAATTTCCACAATAGTAGTAATTCAGAGCATGTAAGACGATATAGAGAGGATGTCTCATACCTTTAAAAGAAAAGGTTTCGGGTTTTAGTTCAGAAGAAGGTGGTTCAATATTAATGAGTTTAGGTACTCGGAAAGAATGGTTGCATTTTTTATCACAACAACGGAAGTTTGAGTAATAAGTATAGTCATGGTGTAGAAAAGTTGCTTTACCGCAAACTGGACAAGAAGGGTATTTCCCTTGATGTCTGGAACGACTATTGAAAGACGGATTATCAGGAGCAAACTGACGTTTACAATGTTTACACTGATATTTTTGAAAACCGTCTTGATCTTTACCAAAACGGTAAAGATCTTTTGAAAAACATCTTGGACATACAACGTTTGATGGTATAATGGACATGAGACCTAAACGCTCCTTTCTGGGAGGTAATGGTTGGTGGCAGTTTCCATTATACCAGAAGCGTTTCAGGTCTCATTTTTATTATTAAGTTAACAGAACA
>Ga0134100_1001760_pt1 | contig 19182 bp, 16 predicted proteins | sample 11_taG_2_FD_94444 | JGI IMG/M metagenome (GOLD analysis project Ga0134100, IMG submission 94444) | Switchgrass degrading microbial communities from high solid loading bioreactors in New Hampshire, USA - 11_42_5_180_A3 metaG | ecosystem: Engineered > Bioreactor > Semi-continuous > Anaerobic >...
GATACTGCATGCTATGGCTTAAAGCTATACATAAGAATGGCAGATGACCATACTTGATCATCTGCCAATAATTCATAGGTTACTTCATTTTACTTGGTTAACCCCAACATTTGACGTAGAGCCGTTTTTAATATTCCCGGTCGGCTTCTTAGGCAAAATCCACTTAAGCTTGCCTCCGCAGTCCCACAGCAGCTAAATTTTTACTTGGATAAAAGTATGCTTTATATGAAAAAATAATGATGAATTTTTCTGATGGGAGTGATTTTGTGGATTACAATTATGATTCAATGAATGAAAAGGGCATTGAGTTTACCACTTATGACAGGCTGCTGCGGGCATGGGAAAACTCTATGGAAATGGTAAGAGACTTTGAAATGTATTCAAAAAGGATTGAGGATGAGGAAGTTAAGAGTTTATTTAAGCAGTTCGCAGAGGATGAGGGCTTGCATGCTTCAAAGTTAAAAGAGCTTATTATGGAATACAGGAGCAAAGGCAGACAATAATATGAATGATAAAATTTAAAGAGTTGGCTTGCATTATGATGATTTCTTAAGCAAGTAAAATATAAATTTAATTAAACTCTTATAAAGCTCAAAAAAAATCTTGACCATGTGCCTTATCCAAAGTATAATATAATCTGTGCCTGTGAGAGACGGGCGATGAATCATATATTCCTCAATAGCTCAGTCGGTAGAGCATGCGGCTGTTAACCGCAGGGTCGTAGGTTCGAGTCCTACTTGAGGAGCCATGAGGGCCTTTAGCTCAGTTGGTTAGAGCAACCGGCTCATAACCGGTTGGTCCGGGGTTCGAGTCCCTGAAGGCCCACCATCAAGCAATAAAGAGTTTTTACTCTTTATTGCTTTTTTTCAATATATGTATCAAAATTGTCATAGTTAATCTGCTGATTGGTGATGCTGGGAGAAGCATTGGATTTCATTCCCTTTACAGTCTTGGTGCTGAATGCGGTGTTAAATATTATGGACTCGGCGGCAGTTTCAATGTCCTTTGGCTTTTTACCTTTAAAGTTTTGCATCATGTAAGTAATCGCTCCCCGCAAGTTTTAAAATTTTTAATTTATTGTCTTATTTATTATTATTATGTACAATAATATCAATATAATGCTATTATTTATGGATAATATGTTGGCAAATTCTTAACCGGAGTGAATTATGGAACTGAAAGGACGGCTAAAACTGATTGCAGATAAGGTTCCTTTATGTGATACCGTATGTGATGTGGGAACGGATCACGCTTACATTCCCATATACCTTATAAGCAATAAAATATGCAAAAAGGCTGTAGCTACAGATGTAAAAAAAGGTCCTATACTAATTGCCGGCAGGAACATAAAAGAATCCGGGCTGGAGGGGTTTATTGAAACAAGGCTTGGCGATGGCTTGGACCCTTTGAAAGAGGCTGAGGTGGATGTGATCATAGTCGCCGGCATGGGAGGCTTGCTCATTCAGGAAATACTGGAGAAAGGCTTTAAAAAGGCCCAAAAGGCCAACAAGCTGGTGCTGCAGCCTATGAACGCCATCGAAGTGCTTCGAAGATGGCTTTATGACAATAAATTTGATATTGAAGATGAACAGTTGGTAGATGAAGGCGAGAAAATATATAATGTGATAGTTGCTCGATGGACAGAGAATAAAAGAAATCCTGAGGAAATCCACTATTACATAGGGGAAAAGCTGATTGCCAGGAATGATCCTCTTCTTGGGAGATATCTCAGAAAGCGGGTCAGACAGCTGGACAATATTATTCATGAGATGAGGAATTCGAAAGGTGACAATAATCGGGTAAAGCAGGAATATATGTGGCTGAGACAAAAAATGCTGGATATACTTGCGGAAGTCGATACCCGTCAAAATCTTTAGGAGGTTGTTGCTATGAGCGTTAAATGCGATAAAATCGCTAAATTTATTGAGGACATGGCGCCAACCCATCTTGCCGAGGAATGGGATAATGTGGGTCTGATGCTGGGAAGCCGGGAAAAGGAAGTCAGACGTGTGATGGTCTGCCTTGATGTGACCTCGCGAATCGCAAATGAGGCGGCGGACAAGGGAGTTGATCTTATTGTCTCCCATCATCCTCTTATATTTAAGGGTATTAAAAGAATTAATGAGCAAGATCCCAAAGGCAAAATAATATATAAGCTTATCAAAAACGATATAAGCGTTTACAGCGCCCATACCAATCTTGATGCGGCGGAGGGCGGAATAAATGATCAGCTTGCTGAAATTCTGGGCCTGAAGCAGGTCCGGAACCTTAAAAGCTATAAAAGGGAAAATCTGTATAAAGTAGTTGTCTTTGTTCCTGAGGAAAGCGTCGATGCCGTCAGGGATTCGATGAGCAGGGCCGGGGCAGGCTGGATAGGCAATTACAGCGATTGTTCCTTTATGGTGAAAGGCACCGGAACTTTCAGGCCGTTAGAGAACACAAACCCCTATATAGGCACTCACGGCGTCCTGGAAAAGGTTGATGAATACAGGCTTGAAACCATAGTGCCTCAGAAAGATTTAAACAGGGTTATAAGCGCCATGATAGATGCTCATCCTTATGAGGAAGTAGCCTATGATATATATCCCCTTCAGCTAAAAGGCAAGGAATATGGTTTGGGCAAGGTGGGGTTCCTTGAAACGCCTATGACTTTGGAGGATTTTGCTGATATGGTTAAAGGTAGGCTGAATATAAAGAACGTCAGGGTTATAGGCAGTGCCGCCGGGCAAATAAGGAAGGTGGCTGTATTTTGCGGAAGCTTTGATGAAAGTTGGAGCGATGTGATAAAAGAGGGCGCAGATATCCTGGTTACCGGAGACATTAAGTATCATACGGCCCTTGATATAATTGAGATGGGCTTATGTGTGATGGATGCGGGACATTTTAATACGGAAAAGATCATGGTTTCCAGGATGGTTGAAGTCCTCAGACAAAACTTTAAGGATATAGAAGTCATTGGCAACAGTGTGGAAGATGATCCATTTAAAGTCTATTGACGACGGTTTAAATAGGATTTATAATATATTAGCAAAGTTGAGTAAACCAGATGGTCGCGTATACAGAACCGAAAGGTCGTATATGAGGAAAGTCCGGGCTCCACAGGGCAGGGTGCCGGGTAACTCCCGGTGAAGGCGACTTCAAGGAAAGTGCAACAGAAATATACCGCCAATCGGATGCCGGAGATGGGAAATCAGGCGCCGGGTAGTGAATTACTATAAAAGAGTAATCTTCAGGCTTCTGGATTCCGGTCTCCGGCTTCCGAATGGTAAGGGTGGAAAGGTGAGGTAAGAGCTCACCAGCGGCATGGCGACTTGCCGGTCTATGTAAACCCCACCTGGAGCAACACCGCAGAGGGACGTTAAGGTGGCCCGCCAGTCCCGAGAAGGTGGCTTGAGCATTGCAGAAATGTAATGCCTAGATAGATGACCATCAAATACAGAACCCGGCTTATAGGTTTACTCATACTAAAAATATCAAAGCCACAGGCTTTAAGGCCTGTGGCTTTGTTCTATCTCACGGCTTATCGATGTTCATAGAGCTTGTAAAAGCTTTTCTGTGGCTTATTTCCACAATGGTGCGATATTTTTGCCGGTGAGCAATTTTTAGTTTTAACCAACATGTTTAATAGTATGATACCTATGACTTTGCCTGTTATGACCGGATAGCACATCAGCGTAAGGACATCTACAAATATGTTTTTCTGGGATGGGCTGTTATAGCTTTTCTGGTAAATCCTGTTTCAGCAAGGCCTGTAAAAATTCCTCAGCGCGGATAAAAAGATTGTCCGGAATTGATTGCGATACTAATAAATTTGCAAATTTTTTGGAATCATAAGAAAGAGATTACACAACAGGAGTGTGATACTTTGGCTGAAGAAAACAAGGTTACTTTTGGCGCATCTTCTATAATTGAGGAAGCCCGTCATGAAGAAAAGGAAAAAAGAGATTCCTTGGAGGCCATAAAGGAACTGGGAAACTCAACTATATCAAATCCCAAAGGTAACATACACTGCCTTACGGTAATCGGGCAGATAGAAGGGCATATAGTTTTGCCTCCACAGAATAAAACCACAAAGTATGAGCACGTTATTCCCCAGTTGGTTGCTATAGAGGAGAGCGATGAAATTGACGGACTTCTGCTCATATTAAATACTGTTGGGGGAGATGTTGAAGCAGGGTTGGCTATTGCGGAGATGATCGCCAGCATGTCCAAGCCCACCGTGTCCCTTGTGCTGGGGGGAGGACACAGCATCGGGGTACCTATGGCGGTAGCCACAAATTATTCCTTTATTGCTCCATCCGCCACGATGACTATACACCCTATAAGGCTGAACGGTATGATTATAGGAGTGCCTCAGACCTATGAGTATTTTGACAAGATGCAGGAAAGGGTTGTCCAGTTTGTGTCAAAGAATTCGAGGATTTCCAAGGAGAAATTCAGGGAATTCATGTTAAAGACGGGGGAACTGGCCAATGACGTAGGAACGGTTTTGTTCGGTGAGGAGGCGGTAAAATCAGGATTGATCTGTGAACTCGGAGGCATTTCGGATGCCATGAAAAAGCTTTATGAATTGATCAATTTAAAGCGGGAGAAGATAAAAGGTCTTGTGAAAAAGCAGGGTGGTGAGCTCCAGTGATTTTATACTCAGTCATCCCTCCAGAGGTGGTTTTTGGCAATAATCAGGACAACTATTATAACAGCTTCAGGGAAATAGACTATATGGGGCAGAAAGTTCAGGTAGCGGCTCTTTCAAACAATGAGTTCGTTATAACGAGGCTGATCAGCACGTCTCCCGGCGATTACCTGAATCCCAGGTTTCAGCCAGGGACGGTCATAAAAAAAGGAAATATATAAATGGGGTTATCCAAAAGAGAACTGCATATGCTTTTTGGACACCCCATTTGATCTAACCTGTGATGCTTGCCCCGGTATCAGTTAACTTTAAATCTGCTTACAGAATCGGTAAGTTTTTTAGCGGCTTCTCTGAGGTCTGAAGCGTAATTTGCCAACTGTTCGATGCTTGCCAGCTGCTCCTCTGTGGAAGCGGTTACTTGCTGTGATGAGGCTGCTGTCTCCTCAGACACAGAGGAAATGTTTTGGATGGACATGATCGCTTGTTCTTTGTTTTGCTCCATTTCTGAAACTCCGGCCATTACTTCTCCTACCCTTTTAACAAGAAGCTCCATTGAAGAAGCGATGTTTTTAAAGGTTAAAATCGTATCAGCCACCGCTTGGTTCTGAGACTTCAATATTTCTTCCGCTGTCATGGCCCTTTCAACGGTTTTAGCCGTCTGTTGCTGGGTGTTTTTGATTATATCCGCAATTTCCTGGGCAGAAGCCATAGACTGTTCCGCAAGTTTCCGCACTTCATCGGCCACAACGGCAAATCCCCTGCCCATCTCTCCTGCCCGGGCGGCTTCAATCGCCGCATTCAATGCCAATAGGTTGGTTTGGTCTGCAATACCTCCGATGACTTTTACAATTTTGCCGATGGACTTTGACTGTGCTTCAAGAGCCTGCATGTCAGACAAAATAGAGCTTGTGATTGCAGTAGTCTCCCGGGCCTTTTTGTCAAGCTCTTCGATGGCGGCCAACCCCTGGTTTGTCATGTCCATGGTATTCTTGGAAACAGCCTCGATAGCTTTTGCATTGTCGGCCACATTGTTGATCTTTGATGCAAGCTGGCTCATTTTAAGGACGCTTTGCTCGGCATCGGAGGCCTGGGAGGCTGCGCCTTGGGAGATTTCCTGGATAGCTCTGGAAATTTCACGAGAAATGGCAGACACCTGCTGTGAAGTTGTGGAAACAGTGTCGGCAGAATCCGCAACTTTTAGAGATACAGCTTTAATCTGTTTAATCAAGTACCTCATGTGTGAGATCATATTCGATATGCTTTTTGCAAGAATTCCGTGCTCATCTTTGCTGCGGATTGTAAAATCCGCTGTAAGGTCGCCTGAGGCAACCCGGTCGACAGTCTTAATGATGTTGCTTATAGACCTGCCTATGCCTAATGCCATAAAAAGTCCTATTATGACAGCTGTCGCTGCGGCAACCAACACCAGAAAAACTGTCCACCCAAGTATGCTGCTTGATGCCGCAAGGAGCTCTGAGACGGGTATGAGGCTTACCAGCACAAAACCTGTAGAGCCTACCTTGTAATAAGTCATTAAATGATTTTTGCCTTTATACTGCACGAAGGCGGAACCATTTTCTTTGGCGCTTTCAACAATGCTTTTAAAGAAAGGCGACGAAGTAAGAGATACATCTTGAGCCGCTGCATTTTCGCTGCCGGCAGCAGAGGATATATCGCGTTCATCCGGACTGATAATGTGTATTTCTCCGTTTTGGCCAAGCTTTACATCTTTCAATATATTTTCTATTTCTTCAGATTTTACGTCGATTATTAAAATTCCTATATCTTGCTGTGAACTTATTTTCTTAAGCAGCCTTCCTGCAGAAATAGCATATGTAGACGGATTAACCTTCAGCTTCTCGTCCAGTTCTGGGTGCCGGCCAAACCATACGAGCTGGCCGTTGGCTTCTTTGATTTTGCTGTAGAAAGAGCTGTCTTTGATAGAATCTATGCTAAAATCGTGAAAGTAGCTGCCGCTAAAGGTAATAGGAAGAATCTCAGTATTATTTGGGATTATAAATATATTTGATATGATTTTCCCGTTCATGACATCATTTGATATAAGACTCTCCACACTTCTTCTTAAATCTAAATCATAAGTGCCTGATGCGTCCGCGTCGGAAGTCAAGTAATCTTGCAAACCGTTATTGGCAAAATATTGAAGAGACGTAGTTTCAATATTGGACATAAGAAAATTCATATACTTATTTACCTGCTGCATAGTTTCTATGGTCGACTGTGTAGCCGAGCTTTCCAGGGCGTCTGCCGACTTGTTGTATGATACGACGCCAAGTATTATTATCGGTATGATGGTGACCATAAAAGCGATAATTAGTTTTGTGCGTATACTGTGAAAACCGCTTTTAATCATTTTGGTTTCCTCAACCTTTTTACCGCGTTCAGACACTGCCTCTTTATAGCCGGGTATTGCATTTTTTAAGTTGGACAGCGTCCCTGTAAAAAGCTTAAATAGTTGTTTCATTTTGCAATCATCCTTCGTAAATAAAATTTTTTGTTTTTTTAAAATATACAGCATTAGTATATATAGTATATATTTAGTAATTTGACAAAAATAGAGAAATTCCTGCTTGCAGCCAAAAAATATCGAATTTTAAATAATAATTGCGATTTGAAAGCGCGGCATCAGACAACCGGAGCTTTTATTTCAGAGCACAGGAGGTAAAATTTTAACTGGCCGGGTTAATTGTCGTTGTTTTCAGTTCTTCGAATGAGCCGAGCCACTAAAATTATCAAGCATCCCCCAGCCAAAATTCCTGTGGTAAATATAGTGAAATTATGGTATATTAATTTTAGCCAATTCCAAAAACTACCTTGATAAAATAGGGTTTTTACGGTTTGAAGGTGAGAAAAGTGAAAGCGAAAAAAATGCAAAAGAAAAAATACAAGCTGAAAAAAAGGGGCATATCAAAGTATAATAACGAAATTATCGGGATTATAATTTTTTCAATGGGTATCCTCATTTTTTCAAGCTTTTATTTTGAAAATTCCATGGGCCTTTTCGGAACATTTATAAGGGAATTTCTTTTAGGGGCCATGGGCTTGCCTGCTTTTTTAATTCCGCCTTTAATAATGGCCTATGGGGTGTTTATAATATTCAGGAAGGATAGGCATGTGTTCAGCCTTAGAGCTCTATATGCATTTATTCTGCTTGTGCTGGTTTCGTCATTGATACAGACAGGATACCATTCCCATAAGGATTATGAGAATTATACATTTATCCGTTACTTGGTCCAGTTCTACCGCGATGGGAAAAACCTCAGCGGGGGAGGGATACTCGGCGGGATTATAAGCATGCCTTTCCTGCTCACCTTCCAAACCCTTGGGACTATAATCATCCTTACTACCGCTTGCCTCATAGACATTATTCTGTTGACCAATATTTCTATTGCGGGTTTTGTCAGCAATTTAAGATCGGTTTTTGTGAAGGCGTTTAAAGCTAACGCAGACAAAAGGCAAGAAATAAAAGCAGCGGACAATGATGCCAAGATGTTTAAGCCTGATGCTGCCGGGCAGGGGGAAAAGGGGAGGCTTGAATCCAACTCCGGCTCTAAAGTTATAGATTTGGAGGCAGAGAGGGCTGCAAGGGAGTTGAAAGAAAAGGTTAACAACGCCCGAAACAGTTCCATTGAGGGGGATGCCGCCCTTCCTGTCCCTGACCAGGTAGGTTTCGTCATGAAAGATACAGAAAGAGAACCTGCCGGAGAAGGCGGCAAAGAAAGCTGCAGCATTGAGACAGAAACGGTGTCGGCCGGTTTTGAAGCTTGCCAGTATAGGCGTCCGCCCATTGAACTTCTTGAAGCTGGCCCGGATACAAAGAAGGATATTAAAACTTATAGAGCCATGGCTATAGAAGGAGCCAGAAAGCTTGAGGAAACGCTGAGCAGCTTCGGGGTTGCGGCGAAGGTGGTAAACATCAGCAGGGGTCCTGCTGTTACGCGCTATGAGCTTCAGCCCAGCGCAGGTGTAAAAGTCAGCAAGATTGTTAATCTTGCCGATGATATCGCACTGAACCTGGCATCTTCGGGGGTGCGCATTGAAGCGCCTATTCCCGGAAAGGCCGCAATAGGCATAGAAGTTGCCAATAAAGAGATTTCAACGGTACGGCTCAGGGAGGTTATTGAATCTCCCGAATTTATCCAGCATCCATCCAAATTAGCCTTTGCGATCGGAAAGGATATTACGGGCGAATGCATAGTGGCCGATATAGCAAAAATGCCTCATCTTCTGGTGGCGGGGGCGACAGGTTCGGGGAAAAGCGTATGCATAAACAGCCTTATAATAAGCCTTATCTACAAGGCTTCACCCGATGAAGTAAAGTTTTTGATGGTCGACCCAAAAGTGGTGGAGTTAGGTGTGTACAACGGTATTCCTCATCTGCTGATACCTGTTGTCACCGACCCCAAAAAAGCCGCCGGAGCTTTGAATTGGGCTGTCCAGGAGATGGTCAACAGGTATAAGCTTTTTGCGGACAAAGGCGTAAGGGATATAAATGGCTATAACGAAATGCTTAAGAATAGTGGAGAAACACATCTGTTACCTCATATAGTAATAATAATAGACGAGCTTGCCGACCTGATGATGGTCGCTCCCAATGATGTTGAAGATGCCATTTGCAGGCTTGCCCAGATGGCAAGAGCCGCCGGGATGCATCTCGTAATAGCTACCCAGAGGCCTTCTGTAGATGTCATTACAGGAGTGATTAAAGCAAACATACCTTCAAGGATATCTTTCGCCGTTTCGTCACAGGTTGATTCCAGGACGATACTGGATATGGCAGGGGCGGAAAAATTGCTTGGAAAGGGTGACATGCTTTTTTATCCTGTAGGCAGGCCAAAGCCTATAAGGGTTCAAGGCGCCTTTGTTTCGGACAAAGAAGTGGAAAAGGCGGTTGAATTCTTGAAAGCCCATGGAAGAGCTGAATATGACGATAACATAATGGAAGAGATAAACAGTGAAAATGAGCTTGTCGGAAGTGATTCCGGAGACGACGACGAGCTGCTGCCCCGCGCTATCGAACTGGTAGTAGAAACAGGCCAAGCATCAGTCTCGTTGATACAAAGGAAGTTCAAAGTAGGATATGCAAGGGCCGCGAGGATTATGGACCAGATGGAGGAACGAGGGATAGTAGGAGGATATGAAGGAAGCAAACCCCGGCAGATTCTTATAACAAAGCAACAGTGGCAGGAGTTGAAGATGTCAGGCGATAAATAGCGGCCGGTTAGATAATTTTCTGGGGGGATTTGTGTGTCTGTTGTAATCGGATTCACAATTTTTGTGATGCTGTTGTTTGTTGGATACATGGCTTACCGCTTGATTTTAAGAAAGGAATTATTGACACTGTCTTTTTTGTGCCTGCAGTTATTTGTCCTGTCAATAGCCGTTTTCAGCTTTATCCACGATATGCAACCCACCGATATGGTCCAAGGCTGCTATATCGTATTTGGGATTGCTGCTCCCTGCATGTTTCTTGTCTATGATTTCTCAAAAATGATGAAAAAAATTAAGCAACAGGGGATCTTCGAGGGCTTTGTCGAACCAGGCATCGGCCGCAGGAAGGACAAGAACCCCATCAGTTTCTTCTCTGAGATAAACCCTGTAATGAAAGAGCTCAAGGTTTCTGAAATCATTGAAGGATTAAATGTAAATGCCGATGATATCGTAAAAAATGTGAAGAATACCCTGGTCCATGCCCAAACGCTTATCAGAAGGAAAGATTATGTGAGCGCCTATGAGATTTACAGCGGACTTATCAGGATAGTGGACCATTGCCCGGGTATACATTACAACTACGGGAATGTATGTTATTTGACGGAGAACTACGGTGAAGCCCTTGAAAGCTATGAAAAGGCCTTGAAGTTTGAAGGCTGGCGCCAGAATTTTATGCTGTATTATAACCTTGGAAACACCCAGTTCAAACTTAACAGATTTGAAGCTGCCATAGAGTTTTATAAAAAGGCCCTGGAGCTCAAGCCTGACTTTGAAGAAGCTGCCGAAAACATCGCAAATGCGCTGGCGGCTCTCGGAAGGTTTGATGAGGCTATAGAATACTACGAAAAAATTGTCGAAGGCGGAAATAAAAATTATAAGGTTCTTTATGCAGCCGGGAAGCTTTATTTTTATACTTCCAGATATGAGGAAGCGGCAGAGAAGCTGGATTTATGCTTAAGGCTTAAGCCTGATTTTGAAGAGGCTTACGAGATGCTGGGAAAGGCCCTGTCAAAGTTGGGCAGGTATCAGGAGGCGTTGAAAGAGTTCAAAAAACTGGCAAAACTCAAACCTGAAGACTACACGGCCTATTACTGCCAGGGGACTTCCCTTTACCATTTGGGGCTGAAGAAAAAAGCCATAGAGTGTTTTAAGAAGGCTATCGAGCTGAAGCCGGACAGCTACGGCGGATATTATAATATGGCCATAGCTCTTGATGAAACAGGAAGGCGGGAAGAGGCCATCAGAGCCTTTAAAAAAGTGATAGAAATTAAGCCTGATTTTGTCGAAGCCTATAATAATCTTGGCATCCTGTTTTCCACCGCCAAGAGGTACAGGGAGGCTCTCGACGTGTATGCCGAAGGTTTAAAGAAAAATACCGGGGAGTACAGCCTTTATTACAATATGGGAGTTACCCTGTCTGAAATGGGAAGATACCCCGAGGCTGTAGCTGCATATAAAAAGGCTCTTAAAATCAAGCCTGATGAGCATGAGATATATTACCACCTGGGAGCGGCGTTGACACAAATGAAAAAGTACGACGAAGCCATTGAAGCATATAAAAGCGCACTGAAAATTAGGCCGTCAGACAGTGAGTTGTTTTACGGCCTGGCCACAGTGTACTCGATTCTTAAAAGGCATGATATAGCCATTGACAACCTCAGAAAAGCTCTCGAATTAAATAAGGAGCTAAAAGAGAACGCAAGGTTTGAGAGAGCCTTTGACGGAATAAGGACAAAAGCTGAGTTTAAGGAGCTGGTATCTTAAAGTTATAGGGGAATTTTATAGGCGTCGGCAAAAGCATAGCCGGATTTTTAGGAAAATGCCCGGCGGATCAGCAAATCGAGGGTTTAAACCTCTGGTTTTTGTGTTAAAATAGAATAATATGGGAACAGCGGCTTATGTCCAGGCATTTAAGTGAGAAAACTTGGAGGATAAAAAAGGAAGTTATGCCTGAGGTGAGCAAAGGTTTCTCTCTGTTGGGCCGGAGCGGCGGACGCCGGGAATTTGATTCTTGACATAAAAATTAAAAAAGTTTACAATTAAGCTATGCTAAAAATCCTGTAAGCTGTTAAAAATAGCAAATTGTCCATTGAAAACTGAATATAGAGGAGGTGTGTGCTATTATACAATTAATCGCAGGACTGTTAATAGGATTAGTAATTGCAGTAATTGCTTCATTTATAGCATATGGCCGGGGATTTGAAGCCAGAAAGAAAAAGGCTGAAGCGGAAATTGGCAGTGCAGAGCAGGAAGCTAAAAGAATATTAAGTGAAGCAGAAAAAGCAGCAGAGAGCAAAAAAAGGGAAGCACTTTTAGAGGCCAAGGAAGAGATTCACAGAAGCAGAGTTGAACTCGACAGGGAAATCAAGGATAGAAGGAATGAGATTCAACGGCTGGAAAGAAGGCTGGTTCAAAAGGAAGAAACCCTCGATAAAAAGGTGGAAGCCCTTGAGCAGAAGGAAGAGGTTCTCAATAAAAAAACCAAGGAAGTTCAAGCCCTCCGGGATAAGATAGAAGAACTTCAAAAAAAGCAGTTAGAAGAATTAGAGAGAATTTCGGGGCTTTCAGTTGAAGAAGCGAAGGAGTACCTGTTGAAGAGTGTTGAAGATGAGGTAAAACATGAAGCAGCGATGCTTGTAAAAGATTTGGAAGCGAAAGCCAAGGATGAGGCGGACAGAAGAGCCCGGGAAATAATCGCCTGCGCTATACAAAAATGTGCTGCCGATCATGTATCAGAGGTTACGGTTTCTGTAGTTCCACTTCCTAATGATGAAATGAAAGGTAGAATCATCGGTAGGGAAGGAAGAAACATAAGGACTCTTGAGACGTTGACAGGTATCGACCTTATCATAGATGACACGCCTGAAGCTGTTATACTGTCAGGATTTGACCCGATACGCAGAGAAGTCGCAAGAATAGCACTTGAAAAGTTAATTCTCGACGGAAGGATTCATCCTGCAAGAATTGAAGAAATGGTGGAGAAAGCCAAAAAAGAAGTTGAGAACACAATACGTCAGGAAGGAGACCGTGCAACATTTGAGACTGGTGTTCACGGACTGCACCCCGAGTTGATAAAGCTATTAGGAAAGCTTAAATTCAGGACCAGCTACGGACAGAACGTTTTGAGCCATTCTATCGAGGTATCCAGGCTTGCCGGGTTGATGGCAGCTGAGCTTGGAGTGGATGCTGTTTTGGCAAAGAGGGCGGGTTTGCTCCATGACATAGGAAAAGCCGTGGACCACGAAGTTGAGGGTTCGCATGTGACTATAGGAGCCGACCTTGCGAAGAAATACAAAGAAGGAAATGAAGTTGTAAACGCCATATTGGCTCACCATGGAGATGTAGAAGCCGATTCGCTGATAGCGGTTCTTGTCCAGGCAGCGGATTCAATTTCTGCGGCAAGGCCTGGCGCAAGAAGAGAGACTCTGGAGTCATATATCAAACGGATTGAAAAGCTGGAAGAGATAGCAAATTCATTTGCAGGCGTAGAAAAATCCTACGCTATACAAGCCGGTAGAGAAATAAGAATAATCGTGAAACCTGAAGATGTCTCGGATGAAGATACCGTATTAAAAGCTCGTGAAATTGTCAAGAAGATCGAAAGTGAACTTGAATATCCTGGCCAAATTAAAGTCAACGTTATTAGAGAAACCAGAGCTGTTGAATATGCAAAATAAATTGAGGTCATAATAACATAAAAAGCGTGAATACTCACGCTTTTTATGTTATTATTTTCATGTTGGTTAGCATAAGGTATGCTGTTAAAATCTCTTATCCAACCTCTAGAAAGGGGAAAAACACTTGAAAATATTGTTTGTTGGAGATATAGTGGGCAATCCTGGACGAAAAGCATCTAAAGAGATGATTCCTGTTTTGAAAAAAGACCTGTCTATAGATTTCTGCATAGCCAATTGCGAGAATGCTGCAGGCGGAAGCGGCATAACGTACCCGGTGGCACAGGAATTATATAAGTGCGGCATCGATGGGATCACCATGGGCAATCACACCTGGTCGAAAAAGGAGATCACAAACTTTATAGACTCGGATACCAGGATGACGAGGCCTGCCAATTATCCTTCGGACCTTCCCGGAAAGGGCTCAGCCATAATCAGCGGAAACGGCGGAAAGGTCGGAATAGTCAACGTTATGGGAAGAGTCTATATGGAAAGCATAGGCTGTCCTTTCAGGGCTGCCGAGAAGGAGATCGAGTATCTTAAAAACTTTGTTAAGGTAATAGTTGTGGATATGCATGCAGAAGCAACTTCGGAGAAACAAGCTTTAGCCTGGTATCTTGACGGAAGGGTAAGCTGTGTATTGGGCACCCATACCCATGTTCAGACATCGGATGAGAGAATACTGCCTTGCGGCACGGGATATATTACCGATGTAGGCATGACAGGACCTTACGAGGGAATTCTTGGCGTTAGCAAGGAAATAATCATTGAAAGGTTCTTAACACATATGCCCGTTAGATTTGAGATTGCAAGGGGAAGGGTACAGTTTAATGCGGTGGTTGTGGAAATAGATGAGAGGAGCGGCAGGACAACAAAAATCGAGAGAATATCCCGGGTATTGGATAGGTAAGTGTGGATTGGATTATTGTCTAGAAAATCGATTCAAAATTTCCTAAAATTTAACTGAAAAAGAGGATTTTCAAATTTTATGTAGAATAATTACATTGATAATTTAGAGGGAGGTAACTTTATGGATGTTTTAAAAGTCTCAGCAAAATCCAATCCAAACTCTATTGCAGGGGCGCTGGCCGGCGTGATTAGAGAAAGAGGTTCAGCCGAAATTCAGGCAATAGGCGCCGGAGCGCTGAATCAAGCTGTAAAAGCAGTGGCAATTGCAAGAGGTTTTGTGGCCCCTTCAGGACTTGAGTTAATTTGTATACCTGCCTTTACAGATATACAAATAGACGGGGAAGAAAGAACTGCAATAAAATTGATAGTTGAACCCCGGAGATAAGAGTTAAGTTTTTCTTTAAAAAGTTTTTTAAAGTTTGAATAGCAGCATAGAAAATTACAAAAGCATGAAAATGCTTTTTTTTTGTAAAAATATTCTTTTTATGCTAATGCTTTTTATGCTAATATGAATTTAAATAATATTGATTGTAAAAGCTTTTGAATGGAGAGCATTGGAATTGAAAAGACAGGGAAGAAACAGCGAGTGTGCAATATTTGTTGAGAATAAAGGGCTTAAGTATGTCCAGTTCAAAAATCTGAAAAAATATGACTCTGTCATAAGCCACTGTTTTACCACCAGGATAGGCGGGGTGAGCACAGGTGAGTGTGCAACCTTGAATTTGGGTTTTAACAGGAACGACAAAAAAGAGAACGTGGAAGAAAACTATAGGAGAGTGTGCAGCGCATTGGGCATCGATTACGGTAGCTTGGTGTTTTCCAATCAGGTGCATGATAATAAAATAAAAATAGTGGATGAAAATGACAGAGGGAAGGGAATCATAATAAAAAGTGATATAATCGGCTACGACGGTCTGGTTACCGGCAGGAAAGGAGTGACCCTTGTTACTTTTTATGCGGATTGCGTTCCCTTATTCTTTTTTGACAGCGAAAAGAGGGTCATAGCTTTAGCCCATTCCGGCTGGAGAGGCACGGTGAAGCAAATAGCAAGGGAGACATTAAAGGTCATGAAAGAGTCCTTTGGCTGTGATGCGGAAAACATCGAGGTGGCTATAGGCCCTTCAATCGGACGCTGCTGCTTCGAAGTAGGGGATGAAGTGCGTCAGGAATTTGCCGACAAGCTTGAATGGAGTGAGGATTACTGCACAAGGGCGGCTGGAGGGAAATGGTATTTTGACCTCCAGGGAATCATATTAAAAACCTTGATGGATTCAGGCGTTAAAAAGGATAAAATCTGCGTTGCCGACATGTGCACCAAATGCCATGGCGACATTTTCTTTTCACATAGGAGGGATAGAGGAAGGACCGGAAGCATGGCTGCGATAATGCAGATAAAAAGCATTTAATGATAAAGGAGAGTAAGAAGTGAAAAAAAAGTGTATTCTTATTCTACTGGCTGTTGTAATGAATTTCAATTTTGCCTCCTGCAGGATGTCCGGGGAATACCATCAGGATGAGCCTCAGAGGGTAAGCTTTGACGTTTATAAAAACGATGACGATACCATGGATAAAGGTCCGGTAAGGGGAGGAACCCTTAAAATGTTCAGCACCTATCCCGATACCTTGAATCCTGTGCTTACCAACAACACCTACGTGCAGGATTTTTCCCGTCTTATCTTCGAGGGCCTTGTAAAGGTCCGGGAGGACCTTACGCCTGTTCCGGTTTTAGCTGACAGATGGGAAACATCAGGTGACGGACTGGTTTGGACTTTTTATATGAGAGACAATGTCAGGTGGCACGACGGCACTCCTTTAACAGCAGAGGATGTAGAATTCACTTTTGAAACGATACTCAGCGCAGCCTCGAATTCAGTATATAAAAAGAATCTGCAGAATATTGCCACATTTGCCGCTATAGATAAGGATACTTTCAGGGTGGTCCTCAAAAAACCCAATTCCTTTACAGCCGAACTGATGACTTTTCCTATAATACCCAAGCATTATTTTTCAAAAATATCTTTGGCTGAGTTGCCTGAAAGGATGAAGCCCATAGGGACGGGACCATATAAATTCGGTTCATACGTAAGCGACAAATGTATAAAGCTGGTTGTAAATCAAAACTGGTGGAATTCAAAAAGCAATAATACTGAAGGCTATCCGGCTGTACCCTACATAAGCGAAGTACACATCAACCTTTATAAAAACGCCAGCGATGCAATCAAGGCTTTTCAGACCAAGGATGTGGATGTGATACGCATCGATGGCCTCGATTATGACAAGTACAACGGTAGGTTGGACTTGACTATAAAAAAATATCCCGGCAGGAATTTTGAGTTTATAGCTTTTAATCTGTCCAGCCCTATACTTGAGGATAAATATTTAAGACAGGCGATAGCTTATGCTATTGACAAGGAAGGCCTTGTTAAGGAATTCCTGCCCGGCAAAGCCGTTCTTTCCAATGTTCCGCTTGTTCCCGGCACATGGATAAATGATTCCAATGATTTATCTCATGTTTATGATGTGAAAAGAGCCAGGGAAATCCTGGATAAAGGCGGTTGGAAAGAAGGGAAAGACGGCCTTACGAAAACTATAAACGGTGTCAGAAGACCCTTAAAGCTTGAAATGCTTGTCAATGAGGATAACAAGCTGAGATGTGCGGTTGCGGACAGGATCAGCGAACAGCTGAAGAAGGTCGGCATAGACCTTAAGGTGACGGCTATGGATTGGGAAGAAGAACTTAAAAGGATAGACGCCGGCAAATTCGATATGGTTCTTATAGGCTGCAGGGTACCTTCTATTCCCGATGTATCATACCTCTATTCCTATAGCTATTTTCTTCCTATTCTGGTATCTGAAGCTGATGGGGGAAGGAACATTTCCGGCTACCTCAATCAAGATGTCAGCAAGTATATTGAAAGGATATTTTCCGAGAATGACAAGGACAGGAAGAAAGCGTTGTTTTTAAACATGAAGCAGATTATAGAAGATGAGGTACCTTATTTAGGATTGTACTTTTACAACAATGCAGTCCTCTACAACAAGAACATCAGGGGAGATTTGAGCCCTAATGTATGGGATTGGCTGAATAATATTGCCGAGTGGTACATTCCTGAAAAATGAAACATGCTCAAAAACCCTTTACACTAAAACAGGCTGAATGTATAATCCTTATATGACTACATGAAAGGAATGTATTTTAATGCTTTGGATTATCATAATAGCATTGATAGTTGTTCTGGACCAGGTATCTAAGTATGCGGTGGTAAAAAACATCGGGTATGGAGACTTGATCCCTGTGATAGACAAGTTTTTTTATCTGACATACTATGAGAATAAAGGTGCGGCATGGGGCATTTTACAGAACGGAAGATATTTTTTCATAGCTCTTACCGTGATAGTATCGGCCTTTATCGTTTATTTTTTATATAAATCCGACAGCAGGCTGCTGAGTTTTTCTCTCTCCTTCATACTTGGGGGGGCATTTGGAAACCTTATAGACAGGGTTTTGAAAGGGAGCGTGACGGACTTTCTGGATTTCCATTTCGGCTCCTATCACTTCCCGACTTTCAATGCAGCGGATTCTTTTGTTGTGGTGGGAACAGCCATTCTGGCATATTACCTGATTTTTGTATATAAGGATGGGCAACCTGATAAAGCTTAAAGTAAAAAGGAGCGGCTCTACCGGATATATGAAGGAAATAAGGCTGGTTTCTGACGTGGAAAAAATAAGAATTGACAGGTGGCTGCCTTCCATACTGGAGAGCAGCTCACGGTCCTATGTGCAAAAGCTTATAGATGACGGCTTGGTTCAGGTAAACGGCGGCAGAATAAAGTCCAATTATAAACTTAAGAAGGGTGACGAGGTTTTTGTGAGCATGCCGGAACCCGAAAAGCTGGATGTAAAAGCTGAGAAAATAGACCTTGACATACTGTATGAAGACGACGATATCATCGTGGTAAACAAACCTAAAGGCATGGTGGTCCATCCGGCTGCCGGAAATTATTCGGGGACCCTTGTAAATGCGCTGATGGAATATTGCGGGGACACCCTGTCGGATATAAACGGTGTTATAAGGCCGGGAATAGTCCACAGGATAGACAAGGACACATCAGGGGTGCTGGTGGTCGCAAAAAATAACATTGCCCATGAGAGGCTTTCTGCAAGGCTTAAGGATCACGATATAAAGCGGGTTTATGTTGCCTTGGTCAACGGGGTTATAAGGGAAGAGGCCGGCGTGATCGATGCCCCTATAGGGAGGCATCCTGTTGAGAGAAAGAAAATGGCGGTAAACGTAAAGAACGGAAGAAGGGCAGTAACTCATTTCAGGGTGCTGGAAAGGTTCAAAGACACAACCTATATTGAACTGACCCTTGAAACGGGAAGAACCCATCAAATCCGCGTCCATATGTCTTACATAGGCTATCCTGTTATCGGCGACAAGGTTTACGGGACCAGGAAGCAGAAATATGACATTGACGGACAGGCTCTCCACGCCAAGATACTGGGCTTTGTCCATCCGACCAGAAACGAGTATATGGAATTTGAAGCTGAGCTTCCCGAATACTTTAAAAATCTTTTAAAGGAGTTGAGGTCTTAAAAATAAAGTTAAAAATAAGTAGTAAGTTGTAAAATTAAATGCCGTAAGACAAAAGAATAGAAAACTCATGGTGATCCATTGTAAAATGTTTAACGACCAAGAAAAACATATGCAAAGGAGCACCATGAGTTATATATGA
>Ga0134100_1001762_pt1 | contig 19170 bp, 20 predicted proteins | sample 11_taG_2_FD_94444 | JGI IMG/M metagenome (GOLD analysis project Ga0134100, IMG submission 94444) | Switchgrass degrading microbial communities from high solid loading bioreactors in New Hampshire, USA - 11_42_5_180_A3 metaG | ecosystem: Engineered > Bioreactor > Semi-continuous > Anaerobic >...
ATCATCAGCGGCAGCCTGCTGTCCGTTTACGCCGCCTACCGCGGGGTGGAGGCCGTCGCCCGCACCGCCCTGGCCCTTCTGCCGGTCATCGCGGCCGGCGGGCTCCTGGTGCTCATCTTCAGCCTGCCTCGGGTCGACACAACCCTGCTCTTCCCCATCTGGGGCTTCGGCTTCGACCGCACCCTGATGGGCAGCCTCTACTACGCCAGCACGGCGGCGGAGGTGATCGTGCTCCTGGCGGTGGGGCACGCCTTCCGGGACGGGCGGAGCCTGCAGCATAGCAGCCTGCGGGGAATCCTGCTCTTCGGCCTGGCCGCTGCGGCCACCGTGGCGGTGCTGGTGGGCATCGCCGGCGCCCCGCTGGCCCGGCAGGAGCCGTTCCCGCTCTACTTCCTTGCGCGCCTCGTCTACCTGGGCCGCTTCCTGCAGCGCACCGAGGCGCTGATCGTCATGTTCTGGATCCTGGCAGCGCTGATCCGCCTCTCGGCCCTCATGAGTGCGACCGCCATCTCCTTGGCCGGCGCCCTGCGGCTCCCCGACTACCGGCCGCTGCTCTTCCCTCTGGCCACCATCTTGTCTGCCCTCTCGCTCCTGCCGAAGGACTACGTGGCCGTGCTCCGCCTCGACCGGGAGTGGATGCGGCCGCTCGGCTTCGCCGTCCTGGCCGTACCGCTCCTGCTGTGGCTGCTGGCCGTGGTCCGGGGCAAGGCGGCGGCTCCTTCCGGGGAGGCGGCGGGCCATGCGTCGTAGGCCGCTGCTGGGAGCGCTGCTCCTCCTGTTGCCCCTCCTCACCGGATGCTGGAACAAGATGGAACTCGAGGAAGGGGCATACGTGCTGGCGGTGGGCATCGACGAGGGCAAGGGGAGCCCCTACGCCGTCACCGTGGTCATCGCCAAGCCCAGCGCCCTGGCCGGCGAGAAGAACGGCGGGGGGGATGAGCCGCCGGTGCTCACGACCACTGCGGAGGCGCCGAGCCTGGCCAGCGCCCGGGCCGTGCTGCACGGGTACGTCGGCCGCCAGGTGCTCTTCCACCACACAATGGTTTTCTTCTTGCACGAGGAGCTGGTTCGGACCAAGGGGCTGCCCTTCCTGGATGAGCTCCTTCGCTTCCGCCAGATCCGCGAGACCGCTTTCCTGGTTGTTACCCGCGAGCCCGCCGCCGACTTCCTGAGGGCGCTGAAGCCGGAGCTTGAAAAGGACCCCGTGCGCTTCATCGCCCAGCTGACCTATCACTACCGGACCTCCGGCACGCTCCCGGCGGCGAGCCAGATCCGCGCCGTGGCGTCGCTGCTCAACGTGGGCTACGCGCAGCCGGTCACGTACTACGCCGCGCTGGTAGACGAGGGGAGCCCCGCGAAGAAGGGCTCCCCTGACCCGAGAGTGGGTTACGCCGCCGGCGAACTGCCTCGCCAGGGCGGCATCCCGGTGGAGATGATCGGCGCCGCCGCCTTCCGGCAGTCCCGCATGGTGGGGGTGCTCACCGGCGAGGAGACGCGCGCCCTGCTCATGCTGCAAAATCGGTTCCAGTCGGCCTACGCCGCGTTCCGGGACCCGCGCCAGCCCGGCCAGTACGTCACGTTGCACCTGCGCCGGGGCCGCCCGACGCGCATCGTGCTCGAACGGCTGGGCGAGCGTCCCGCCATCCGGGCCGAGGTGATCCTCGAGGCCGAGGTAGTCGCCATGCCCTCCGGCGTGGACTACTCGGAGCCCGGCGCCCAGGAGGAGCTGGAGCGGGCCGTCGCCGGGCAGCTGGAGGAGACGCTGCAGGCGCTGATCCGAAAGACCCAGGAGTGGCGGGTGGACGTGGTCGGCTTCGGACGGTACGCCATCGCCCGCTTCCCCACGGTGCAGGCGTGGGAGTCGTACAGCTGGCCCGAACGGTATCCGGAGGCGGAGGTTCACACCAGCGTGCGGGTGAGCCTGCGCCGGTATGGCCTCACACTCAGCCCGACCCGGGCTTCCGAGGAGGGTTCCGTGCAGTGACGGCGTTCCTGGTGCTCCTTGTTGCCCTGCTGGTGGCCATCTACACGTTTAACTACGCCCGCTGGGCGTGGCGCCAGCGCCTCCGCCTGGGGGCGTTCGGACTCGCGCTGCTGGCCGCCGCCACCGTGGCGGTACCGGCGTGGGTGATGTGGTACTTATCGTGAGGGCATGAAAGCGCCGGCCGGCGGGCTTGTGGTGCACGCCGGCCGGTATGTGTTCTACTCCAACGCCTTCGACGGCTCGCGGAAGCCCTCGCCCAGCACCTCGTGGACCTCCGCCACCACCACGAACGCCCGGGGGTCCTCGGTGTACGCGATTTGCTTGATCTGCGTGAGCTCGGTGCGTTGGGCGACGGTATACAGAATCGTCCGGGGCTCGCCGGTGAAGGCGCCGGTGCCGTTCACGATGGTGACGCCGCGCTCCACCTCGGTCATGATCCGGCGGGCGATCTCATCGGGGCGCGTGGTGATGATCGTCACGCCCCTCGCGGAGTAGAACCCCACCTGCACGAGGTCGACCACCTTCGACGAGATGAAGAGCGTGATCACCGCCCACATGGCCGCCTCGGGCGAGAAGACGATACCGGCGACGGTCAGCACCACCGCATCCACGGCCAGCACCATCGTTCCCACCGAGAAGCCAAGCCGTTGCTGCAGCACCAGCGCCAGCACCTCGGTACCGCCGGTGGTTCCGCCCGACCGCAGCACCAGACCCAACCCGGTACCCATGGTCAGGCCGCCGTAGACGATGGCGAGCACCACCTGATCCGTGATAGGCGGGATGTTGGCTGTGACCGCCAGGAAGAACGAGTACGCGGCCACGCCCAGGATGGAACGCCAGAGGAGGCGCCAGCCCTTCACTTTCATCCCGAGCGCGAGGATGGGGATGTTGAGGGCCACCATGGTGACCCAGAGGGGTATTCCAAGCGTGTGGTACAGAATAATGCCGATGCCCGTCACGCCGCCCTCGGCCAACTTGAGCGGAACCAGGAACACATTGGCCGAAAGCGACATCAAGAGGGCACCGGCCAGCAGTTGCAACAGCCAGAGCACGGTGAGGCCTCCTTAGTGGCTAGTCTGCCCGCCCCTCCTATCCTTCCTTCTTCTCCTCGTCCCCGTCCTTCATCGCCTTGCGGAACTCCTTGATCGAGTCGCCCACCCCACGGGCCAGCTGCGGCAGCTTGGCCGCGCCGAACAAGAGCAGGACGACCAGGGCGATGATCAGGATCTCCCAGAAGCCCAGGCGGCCGCCGAACATGCGCGATCCCTCCCCGAACAAAGCCCTTGACCCATCTGCGAAACTTCGGGGTGCCGCTGTAATTCTCCTGCCGGTGCCGGGCAAGTAGACACCCCGGAGATGGGCGGGCCTACGCGCGGCATCCGACCCCGACCCGGGGGGGTGCCGGCTCAGGCCGCCCCCCGGGCCGGGTGAGGCAGACGCCGCTCCCGGGTCAGGCTGACTTGACCCGCTCGGGGAAGTTGCTGATGATGCCGTCGACGCCTGCGGCCTTCATCATGGTGATGGCCGTCGGCTCGTCCACCGTCCAGACGTTCACCTTGAGCCCGGCGGCGTGCGCCGCCTCCACGTAGTCGGGCGTCACCCAGTACCACATCGGGTGAATGGCCTCGCATCCGATCTCCCGGGCCATCCCCACCGGGTCGACGTGGTTACAGGAGGTGAGCATGCCCAGCGGCAACTCCGGGGCGATCTCCTTCAGCCGCACCAGGGCCCGGTGGTCGAAGGAGGAGATCTGCGTCCGCTCCAGGGCGCCTTCGGCCTTCAACAGATCGACCAGTTCCTGCTCGATGCCCGGGTAATGGACAGACCCGGCCTTCAGCTCGAGATAGAGGCGCACGTTCGGCGGTGTTGCCCGCACCAGCTCCTGTAGCGTGGGCACGCGCTGACCGGCAAACTGCGGGCCCTTCCAGGCCCCGGCGTCCAGCGAACGGAGCTGCTCCAGCGTCATCGCCATCACCAGACCGGACCCGTTGGTCGTCCGGTCCACCGCGGGGTCGTGGATCACCACCAGATGGCCATCCAGCGTGCGGTGAACGTCGAACTCGATTCCATCAACCCCGATCTCGAACGCCCTCTGGAACGAAACCATCGTGTTCTCGGGATGGGTGCCCGCGGCGCCCCGGTGACCGATCACCTGCGGCATGGACCTGTCCTCCTTCACACCAGTTCAACTCGCATCATGGCCAGCACTCCGGTGCCGTACGCGGGCGCCGTGTCGGCCGACCCCGCCTTGCGTCACCGCCGCACCGCCCTCCCACCCCACATCCGATGCACGGCGACTGTCGAACCAACAGGGAAACCGTGCAAAGATCTCGAAATGTGCAATCCAACGTAGGCGGGGAGGGGCGACTTGTGGATCTCAGACTCCTGCATACCTTCATTGCGGCTGCGGAACTGGAGAACTTCCACCAGGCGGCGGAGCGGCTCTACCTCGCGCAGCCCACGGTGACCGCGCACATCCGGCAACTGGAGCAAATTCTGGGCTTTCAGCTGTTCGACCGCGTGGGCAAGCGGGTAAAGCTCACCGCGGCCGGGCGCCAGTTCCTGCCCCATGCGCGCCGGGTGCTGGCCGCCTACGATGAGGCGATCAACGAGATGACGGCCTGGTGGCAGGGCTACGACACCCGCCTGCAGCTGGTGACCTCGCCGCTGGTGGCCACTTCGGTGCTGCCCGGACTCCTGAAGCGGTTCACCCAGGAGCATCCCCACGTGGAGGTCGTGATCACCACCGAGGTCTCGCCGGCCGTCGGGCAGGTGGTGGCTTCCGGTGCGGCCCACGTGGGCCTCGCCCGTTCGCCCTCGTCGCATCCTGACACGTCTTCGACAGTGCTGTACACAGATCCTGTCGTTCTGGTCGCCTCGCCGGCAAATGCTACCGGCGCGAGCTGGGTAGACCTGGTGGGCCGCCACCTGCTCCTCACCGGCAACCACCCCATCTACTGGGATGCGCTGCTCATGGCCGTATCGGAGCGGCAGCCGCACCTGCGCACCCTGGCCGTAGACCGGGTGGACATCACCAAGCGGCTGCTGGAGGAGGGACTGGGCGTCTCGTTCCTGCCGCTCTCCTCCGTGGTGCGCGAACTGGCCGAGGGGCGGCTCGTCACCGTACCGGTTGATATCGATCTGCCGCTGTCGGCCACCTACCTGATCCTGCCCCAGCCCCGGCAGCTGCCCGAGGCGGCCCGGCTCTTCGTGGAGCTGCTCCAGCAGTCCTTCCCGGACGGCAAAGGACCGGGGTTGCCGCCTTCCGCCCGTGGCGCCGATAGCGGTGAAGGGAGCGGTGAAGATCGAAACGGTGCGTGAAACCCGGATTGGTGCGTATGGCATCTGCGTTCAGGACGGGATGATCCTGGTGATCAAGAAAGCCAGGGGCCCGTACAAGGGTCTGTACGATCTGCCGGGCGGCGGCGTGGAGTTCGGCGACTCGCCGCCCGAAACTGTTGTGCGGGAGTTTCTGGAGGAGACCGGCACCAGGGCCGCCGTGTGCGAACTGCTGGGCGCGTTCAGCCGCGTCTCCACGTTCGTCGCAGACACGGGCACGCACCTGGTGGAACTGCACCACCTCGGCTTTCTCTACCGGGTGACCGGTGGGAGTCTCACCGCCATCAAGGCGGGCCCCGACGGCCGCGACTCCCTGGGCGCCGTCTGGCTGCCCCTCACCGAAGCGCGCCCCGATGCGGTCTCACCGCTCGTCTCGGAAGGTCTACGGTGTATCGGTTTAGACCTGACGTAAGGCGTGCAGTCCGGGCCCGTGTACCCCCTGTGCCAGCGCGTATGCTCTGTTCTCAATGACTGTTGATGGGGCGAACCAGCGCACCCCGTCCGGGCCGTGAACCGCCAGCGAGTCTGCGAAGGCCACGCCTGCGACGGATCGGGCACCCCCGAACACACCGCAGGGACCCCGACGTGATCGCGCACCCCCGAACGCACCCCAGGGACCCCGACGCGATCGCGCACCCCCGAACGCACCCCAGGGACCCCGATGCGGTAGTCCGGTGCCCGGCCCAGCCCACCGAACCGTGCATGGACGCTGGTCCGGCGCACCCCAAGCAGGTCAACAATGGGGGCAAGATTGCCAGGGCCACGACGCCGCTGCCCGGGACCGCGAACCCCGGACACGTCTCGCAACCGGGACGGGCTACGAGAACCCCGTCGCCTCCCCCGAGACCCGACGCACCCCTGACACGTCTCGCAACCGGGGCGCGGCTACGAGGGCCACGACACCTCCCCCGAGCCCCGCCCCACCCTTGACACGTCTCGCAACCGGGGTGGGCTACGAGAACCCCGTCGCCTCCCCCCGAGACCAGCCGGACCCCTGACACGCCTCACAACCGGGGTGCGGCTGCGAGGACCACGACACCCCCCCGAGACCCGACGCACCCCTGACACGCGTCACAACCGGGGCGGGCTACGAGAACCACGTCTCCTCCCCCCGAGACTCGCCGCACCGCTGACACGTCCCGCAACCGGGACGCGGCCGCGGGGCCACGCCGTCTGGCCCAGGCGAACGCAAGCCCACCCCAGGTGTCGTCGGCGCACTCCCTCACCGCCGATCGTCTTAGGCCCGCTCGATTGGTCTCTGTCCCTCCCGCCATGAGCGGGTCAAGCTGCCAGCCCGAATCGTGAGCACGCTGAAGACGCCCAGGCTCCGGCGCGGGACCTGCGCAGGGCGAAATAGCAGTCCCATCCCGCCCAGACAAGGGGAAGTCAACGAGAAACCAACAGGAGCCTGAGGGTAGGGCACTCCGCCGGTACAGTCCCACCCGGGGCCCCTGCGTGATGGACGATATCCCGGAACCAGGCCAGGTAGTGAGCAAGGTAACGGGTGGCAACACCTTTGAAACGACGAAGCCACGATCCCGGCAGCGGGGCGACTCGAACCCGGTCGGGGGAGGGATGCCCGTCATGGTGAGCCAGCCCCAGGGCTTCGCAGGCCTCCTCAAAGTCGTGGCGGAACCCACCGAAGGAAAACACCTGCGATCCCGGCTTGACCAGTTGAGCGAGACCTCGGCCGAAAAGCTCAGGCGTGGTACGGCCCTGCCCAAGAATGCACAGCTCGCATCCTCCCTCATTCTGAGCCACCATCACGCCGACCGGGCGGCCCTCGATCAGCAGCCGAAATCGACGCTTACCGGAAGTCGCCATCCGGGGGCGGGGGCGCCATTCCGGCTCAGGACCGCGCCGAGCGATATTCCAGTAACCCCAACTGCCCGGGCCGTTACAGATTCGACTACCTTTCTCGGAGTACTTGACGCGGAAGAACCGGACACTCACGTCTCCACCCAGGGGTGCGCAAACCCGTCGGTTCAGGTAGGCCAGGGCGCGATGCCGCCAGCGAAACGCAGTGGACAGGCTGATGCTGAGGCGCGACGCGGTCTGGCGCAAGGGCAACTCGGTCTGCAGGAGATGCACCATGGCGTTCCACTCTGCCCGTTTCCGAAGGCGATACGCGGGCTTGCCGGTGAGGGGGCTGAAGGTGCGGCCACACGCCCTGCAGAGGTACCGCTGGACTCGCTCACCTGACCGCAACCGAAAACTTCCGTTCTTTGCAACTCGGGAATCCCCACACCGTGGGCAGAGTGCCCGTCCCGCCTGGGAACCTGACTCGCTCCCGCACACTTCGTTCGGTCTCATCTGGCGGGTGGGCGTGCTGGAGTTCGCATCGGGCGGCTCCTCCTGAGGAGGGGACCCACGGCTGTACCAACCGTCCGGTTCCGCCTGGTGGCTGGGCCTGCAACCGTCCGAATCGGTCAGCCCCGCTTCAGGGCCGCGTTTACTGCTGCGCGATCCGTCCGGTCCCGCCTGGAGGCTGGACTCGCAACCGTCCGAATCGGTCAGCCCCGCTTGAGGGCCGCGTTTACTGCTGTGCGAGCCGTCCGGTCCCGCCTGGAGGCTGGACTCGCAACCGTCCGAATGAGTGAGCCCTGCATGAGGACCGAGTTTACTGCTGCGCGATCCGTCCGGTCCCGCCTGGAGGCTGGACTCGCAACCGTCCGAATGAGTGAGCCCTGCATGAGGACCGAGTCTACTGCTGCGCGATCCGTTCGGTCCCGCCTGGAGGCTGGACTCGCAACCGTCCGAATGAGTGAGCCCTGCATGAGGACCGAGCTTACTGCTGCGCGGTCCGTCCGGTCCCGGCTGGTAGCTGGACCCGCAGCCGCATGAACCGATGCGCTCCCGGGAGCCGGACCTGCTGCCTTGCGAATCGTCCGGCCGCAGCCGGCGAGTCGGATTGCGTCCGTCAGAGTCCATGGGCCCTACCTGCACGCAGGGTTCCAGTTGATGCGAGCCTCGAGATAACCGTCCTGTGGGCGCAGGCATAGAATCTCGGTCACCACCGTCTCGACGGAGCAAGTCGGCCAGCAGCACCGCGAGAACTCCTCTCAACTGGGTTCTAGACCCAGTTTATCCAGACACTAGTTCGCTGTCCAGACGTATGTTCTCACCCGCGCGGGTGATTTCGCGGCTGTGGGGCGGGGCTTACGGTGGTCCGACATGCCGGCCGCGTCCTGAAGCGGGTGTTCCCTGCACCAGTCAGCCCAGTCGGACAGAACGTGTGTGTGAGCCAAGAAGCTACACAGAGAGGGCCTGCGCCGCCGAGCAGGTTGTACAACGACCGGCAGTCCAGCCTGGCGCTCGCTTGTCAACACCGATGCAGAACAGAGCGTACGCGGCAGTGGGGGATACTGCACCCTGCTACCAGTACCCGCCAGGGCAAAGTCCATCAGCATTTTCGCAGAACAGAACACACGCGGCGGCAAGGGGTAACCCCCTGCCGCTAGTTCCCGCCAGGGTTGCCCGCATCAACACCTACCGAGAACAGAACACACGCGGCGGCAAGGGTGCTTCCCCCAGCCGCCTGTTCCCCTCAGGGCGCCCGGGCAGACTCGGCGCGAATCGGTTGGTCGCACCGTGGTCGGTGTGGCACAGGTTCGCCCCCAGGCGGCCACCCGCCGAGGCCGCCTGGGCCAGTCCGGTACGCCTCCGCAGACACATCCCCCCGAGGGTCTCGTGACCTCGGGGGGAACAGATTACCCCACAGTGATCTCGTACTTCAGCGGCAGCCCGAGATAGCGGTAATGGACAACATACGTTCCGGGGCCTGTGTCCCACAACCGGATTGCGTACCGGAAGTGTCGCACTCGCTCCGCCGGGAGGATCTCCCAGCCGTAGACTGCGCCGAACGTGAGCTTGTAGCCGTGTTCCTGCAAGTCCATGGCTGCGGCACTCCCCGCAAGCTCGCTGTCGGCGAAGTTGGCCACGGCGACGGCGTGCGGAGGCAGGAGTTCCTCCCCCTCGCGGGTCACGGCCGTCAAGGTGAGGGGCCAGCGACCGTTGTTATCCAGGTCGACACCGTACACCACGATATCGCCGTCATGGCGTCTCATCGTGTAGTAGCCGTAACTCCTCAGCGGCGGGTGTGTATACACCCAGCCGATCCCCGCAAGCGTGGCGGCCAGCGTCACGGCCGCCGCCACCAGCAGCCATCTCCGCTGCACGTGATCGACCTCCTGTCGCCGTGCGCCAGAATCCGTGAGCCCCCGAGGCGGCACCCCCGGGGGCCCTGATTCTCGTCTCATGCGTCGTCCGCACGGACGCTCGCCCGGTTCCCTCTAGTCTCGAAGCAGCGCCCGGGAGATCACCAGCCGCTGGATCTCGCTGGTGCCCTCGTAGAGCTGCGTGATCTTCGCCTCCCGCATCAGCCGCTCGACCCGGTACTCCTGCATATAGCCATACCCGCCGTGGATCTGCACCGCCTCCACGGTGTGCTTCATCGCCATCTCCGAGGCGAAGAGCTTGGCCATCGAGATCTCCTTGGTGGCCCGCACGCCCTGCTGCATCAGGAAGGCCGCCCGGTAGAGCAGCAGGCGGGCCGCCTCCAGGTCGGTGGCCATGTCGGCGATCTTCCAGGCGATGGCCTGGTGCTCGACGATGGGCTTGCCGAAGGTGTGCCGCTCTTTTGCGAACTTGATCGAGTCCTCCAGCGCCGCCTGGGTGATGCCCACGGCCTGGGCGGCGATGCCGATACGGCCCCGGTCGAGGATCGACATGGCGATCTTGAAGCCCTCGCCCTCCTGACCGAGCCGTTGCGAGGCGGGGATGCGGCAGTCCTCGAAGTGCAGCGTGGTGGTGTGCGAGGCGTGGAGCCCCATCTTCTCCATCGGCTTTCCAACCGTGAAGCCAGGGGTGCCTGCCTCCACCAGGAAGGCGGAGATGCCCCGGTGGCCGGCCGCAGGGTCCGGGTTCGTGCGGGCAAAGACCACATACAGACCGGCCTGACCACCGTTGGTGATGAAGGTCTTCTCGCCGTTCAGGATGTAGTGGTCGCCGTCCCGGATGGCCGTGGTGCGAATCGCGGCGGCGTCGGAACCCGCTCCGGGCTCGGTGAGTGCGTAGGCGCCCAGGATCTCGCCCCGGGTCAGCCTGGGCAGGTAGCGGTCCTTCTGCTCCTGGGACCCGAAGTGGAAAATGGCCTCGGAGTGCAGCGAGCAGTGAACCTCGTAGATCACCGCGGTCACCGCGCAGGCCCGGGCCAGCTCCTCGATCACGATCGCGTAGCTCACCCAGTCCATCCCGCCGCCGTAAGGCTCGGGCAGGTGCATGTTCAGGTAGCCGTTCTCGGCCAGCAGCTTGAAGTTGCGCCACGGAAACTCGTGCTTGCGGTTGTACTCGGCCGAGTACGGGGCAATCTCCTTCTCGGCCAGGTCCCGGATGGCCTGCCGCACCATCTTCTGCTCCTCAGTCAGGAAGAAGTTCACAGCTCCTGCCTCCTCGTTCGTCTCTTCTCCTTGCATGCCTGATCGGGCCCGGCCCGATCCGCCCTGGGCCGTCCTCACCGGCCCGCGGCAACCCCGGCGGCCCTCGTGGCCGCGCAGAAACCCTCACCCGCCCCAGTGGCTGCGCAGGATCTCGTCCGCGGCCGTGTAGGGGTCCAGCTGCCGGTCCGCCACCTGCCGCACCAGCCGCTCGAAGTCGCCCACGGCGCGGGCTCGGGCCAGCGTCGCCCGGACGACGCGCTCCCGCACCAGCTCCTCGAGGCGACGGGCGGCGTCATGCTCGCGGCGGGCCTGCCAGCGACCGGTCTCCTTCAGAAAGGTCAGGTGCTCGCCCAGCCGGTCGACCACCTCGGCCACCCCCAGGCCGTCCTTCGCCACCGTCTTGAGCACCGGCGGGCGCCAGGAGATGTCGCCCGGGTTGGCGGTGCCGTGGCGAGCCGCCGCGTGGGCGGCCGCACGGGTCAGGTAGCTGGCCACGTTCCCCAGTTCCTCCGCACTGTGGTGACCGGTGCGGTCCAGCCGGCGCAGAGCGGCGTCGCCAGCCCTGGCGCCTACGCTGGCCTTACCGTCGGGGGCGGCAGCGCCGTCGGCGCTCTGGCTGGCCTGGGCGCCCTCCGTCTCCGACGGCCAGCGGTTGATCCCCGGCTCGCCCATGTGGCCCAGGTCGAGCATCATCTCGATCTCGTTGACAGTGCGGTCGGCGCCGTCCCGATCGGCCTTGTTGCAGACGAACACGTCGCCGATCTCGAGGATGCCGGCCTTGATCGCCTGGATCTCGTCGCCCATGCCGGGGATCACCACCACGCAGGTGGTGTGGGCCAGCTCCATGATCTCCACTTCCGACTGGCCGGCCCCCACCGTCTCGACCAGGACCACGTCGAAGCCGAAGGCGTCCAGCAGCCCCACCACCTCGGCCGTGGCGGGCGAGAGGCCCCCGAGGTGGCCGCGGGCGGCGAGCGACCGCATGAAGACGCCCGGGTCGGTGAGCGTCCGCTGCATCCGGATGCGGTCGCCCAGGATCGCCCCACCGGAGAACGGGCTGGTGGGGTCCACCGCCACGATGGCCACCGTCTGGCCGCGGGCGCGCAGTTCCACGGCCAGCCTGTCCACCAGCGTGGACTTGCCGGCCCACGGCGGTCCGGTGATGCCCACCACGTGCGCCCGTCCGGTGCGCGGGTAGGCCAGGCGCATCAGGGCCGAAGCCTCCGGCGCCCCGTCCTCGACCCAGGTGATGGCCCGGGCCAGCGCCCGCCGGTCCCCCGTCGCCAGGCGCGCAAACAGCTCCGCAGCCCGCTCTTCTGCCGTCATCGCTTCACGTTCACCTTCGTGTACTCGATAATCTCGTTCAGGTCGGAGCCGGGGCCAAAAACCCGGGAAACGCCGGCCTCCAGCAGCGCCGGCACGTCGTCCTCGGGGATGATGCCGCCGGCCAGGATGAGCACGTCGTCCACGCCCTGCTCCCGGAGCAACCGGGTTAACTCCGGGATCAGCACCCCGTGCGCCCCGGCCAGGGAGGAGATGGCGACCACGTCCACGTCCTCCTGGATGGCCGCGGCCGCCACCGCCTCCGGGCGCTGGTAGAGGCCGGTGTAGATCACCTCGAAGCCGGCGTCCCGGTAGGCCCGGGCCACCACCTTCGCCCCCCGGTCGTGGGCGTCTAGCCCCAGCTTGGCCACGAGAACCCTGATCCTGCGTTCCGGTGCCGCTTCCACGTGCGCTTCCCTCCGCTAGTAAACCGACTCCTCCCGATACTCGCCCCAGAGCTCCCGCCACAGGCCGCAGATCTCGCCCACGGTGCAGTAGTTCCTGACGCACTCGATGATATAGGGCATCAGGTTCTCGCTCGCCTGCGAGGCACGCCGGAGCTCGGCCAGGGCGGCCGCGGAGGCCTGCTGGTTCCGCGTCTCCCGCACACGCCGGACCCGCTCAATCTGCCGCCGCTGCACATCAGGGTTGACCTTCAGAATCTTGACGTTAAGCTTCTCGTCGGGGTCGACGTAAGCGTTCACGCCCACGACCTTGTAGTCCCCGCTCTGCACCCGCCGCTGGAAGCGATAGGCCGAATCGGCGATCTGCTGCTGGAACCAGCCCTTCTCGATGGCCGCGATCACGCCGCCCTGCGCCTCGATCTGGTCGAAGTAGGCGTAGGCCTCCTCCTCAAGCTTGCCGGTGAGGTACTCGACGTAGTACGAGCCCGCCAGCGGGTCGACCACGTTGGCCACGCCGCTCTCCTCGGCGATGATCTGCTGCGTGCGCAGGGCGATGCGCACCGCGTCCTCGCTGGGCAAGGCCAGCGCCTCGTCGTAGGAGTTGGTGTGCAGCGACTGGGTGCCGCCCAGCACGGCCGCCAGGGCCTGCAGGGTCACCCGCACGATGTTGTTCTCCGGCTGCTGCGCCGTGAGGCTCACCCCGGCGGTCTGGGCGTGGGTGCGCAGCATCCAGGAGCGGGGGTTCTTCGCGCCGAAGCGCTCCCGCATCACCCGGGCCCAGATGCGCCGGGCGGCGCGGAACTTGGCGATTTCCTCGAAGAAGTCGTTGTGCACATCGAAGAAGAACGAGAGCCGCGGGGCAAACTCGTCCACGTCCAGGCCGGCCCGGATGGCGGCCTCCACGTAGGTCATGCCGTTGGCCAGGGTGAAGGCGAGTTCCTGGGCGGCGGTGGCCCCGGCCTCGCGGATGTGGTAGCCCGAAATGGAGATGGTGTTCCACCGCGGCACGTGCCGGGCGCAGAAGGCGATGGTATCGGTGATCAGCCGCAGGGAGGGTTCGGGGGGGTAAATGTAGGTCTTCTGGGCGATATAGTCCTTGAGGATGTCGTTCTGGATCGTGCCGCTCACCTGGTCCCAGGAGACGCCCTGCTTCTCGGCCACGACCAGGTACATGGCCAGCATGACGGAGGCGGGCGGGTTGATGGTCATGGACGTGGAGACCTTGTCGAGCGGAATGCCCTCAAACAGGATCTCGAAGTCTTCCAGGGAGTCGATGGCGACCCCCAGCTTGCCCACCTCGCCGTTGGCGTAGGGGTGATCGGAGTCGTAGCCCAGGAGCGTCGGCATGTCGAAGGCCGTGGAGAGGCCCGTCTGCCCCTGCTCCAGCAGGTAGCGGAAGCGGGCGTTGGTCTCCTCGGCCGTGCCGAAGCCGGCGAACTGCCGCATGGTCCAGAGCTTGCCGCGGTACATGGTCGGGTAGACGCCCCGGGTGAACGGGTACTCACCGGGGTCCCCCAGGTCCCGGTGATAGTCGAAACCGGCGATGTCGTCGGGGCCGTAGAACCGCTTGACCGGGCGGTCGGATACGCCTGCGAACCGCTCCTTCCGCTCCCCTCCTGCCACGCGCCCTTCCCCCCTCCTAATTCAGCGTCGCTTCACATCTATTCGCTTTTTCTGCTTATTCTTCCTGCTTCCTCAGTCTACGCCCGTCTGGCGGTGCGGAACACCGGCCCCGACGACCCCGCGGACACCGCTCCCGGCCGGACCACCACGCCCGCCGAGCGGAATACCGCCCCGTGGCCAGAGACCGCCCCCTGCCGCCACGCCGCGTGGGGTCGCTCTTCCCGGACCACCTGGTCCGGTCGTGCTCCGACATCCATCCGCACCCGACGATCCTCACGCCCCGCCCCTCCCGGCCAGCCCCGGCCCTGAGCCCGCCGGGCGAGCCGCACCACGAGCGGATCCAGGGCGAAGGAGAGGGATGCCGCCACCGGGTTGAGCGCGGGGTTGAAGAGCACCAGGCCCGGCGCCAGCGCTGCGATCGCAGCCTCCGGCCGCAGCGCGGCCAGGGCGCAGATGGGGCAGAGCGCCGCCAGCTGCACGACGGGGTCGAAAAAGACGTCGGCGGGGGTAGGAATCTCGATGCTGCGCCTCATCGGTTCCCGTCCTCCTCTCTGACATGGCGAACGGGGGCCGCTCGCCCCCGTTGCCTTCCCGATTCCATCACCAGCCGATCCCTCAGCACCCCCAGCAGCCCTTGCCGAACGGTTTGCCGAAGCCCTTGCCATCGAACCCGCCGGCGAGGGCCAGCGTGGGCGCCGCCGCCGGGTTGAAGGCCAGTAGGGCCGCCCTGGGGTTGATGGCCGGGTTGAAGATGGCCAGGGTCGGGCTCTTGGCCGCCAGGGCCGCCGGCGGGCTGAAGGCCGCCAGCGAGCCCAGGGGAGAGAAGGGCGCCAGCTGTACCGCCGGGTTGAAGAATACCTGCTCGGTCGCGTCGAACCCGCCAAAGTCCATGGGGGATTACCTCCTGACCGAACGAAGGGGAGCCGTGCGACTCCCCTGCCGTCCGCCAGCTATATGCCGAACTTGCCGAAGGGCTTCCCCGTCAGCGCTAGCGTGGGCGCGGCGCCCGGGTTGAACTGCAGGAACGCTGCCGCCGGGTTGATGGCGGGGTTGAAGATGGCCAGGGTCGGGCTCTTGGCCGCCAGGGCCGCCGCCGGGCTGAAGGCCGCCAGCGAGGCCAGCTTGTTGAACGGGGCCAGGTCTACGGCCGGGTTGTTGAACACCTGTCCGGGGACGCTCTTGCCGCCCAAGCCGAAGAACGGGAAGAACCCCTTCTTATCCAGCTTGTCGGTCACCCCGGCGGTGGCAGTGGGTACCGTGGTCGTGTCAGGGCAGCGTACCGTAACCACCGGCCGCGAGGTACTGACGGGGCAGGCGGTCGATGTGACGACCCGCGACTTGTTGGACACGAAGGAACCTCCTTCCGATCTGTACCGGGATCAGCACCACCGCGTGGGTGGAACGTCTCCGCTCTCAGCTTATGTAACCGTGGGAAAGGCGGTTACAGGTCCTTCACGCCGATGAGGCCGGCCGGAACGAAGCCGCGGCGGAGGGCGAACTCCATCGCCGGCAGGTGATGCAGCCCCGTCCAGAGCTTGATCTTCCGCAGGCCGAGGCCGGCGGCGCCCCGCTCCGCGGCGGCCAGGAGCGCGCTGGCCACGCCGCGCCGGCGGTGCGCCGGGTGCACCCAGAGGTCGATGATCAGGACCGTGGGCTCCTCTGTGCTCCCGTCGGGTGCGACGGCCAGCAGGAGGTAGCCGACGGGCGCGAGCCCCTGCTGCGCCACCAGGAGGGCGCTCCCCGGCGTCGCCAGCACCTGCCGGCACTGGAGTGCGGCCCGCTGCGCGGCCAGACCCGGCGACACCCGCGTGCGCTCCTCGGGGGAGAGCGACTCCCAGAAGGCCGCGGCAGCGGCCGGCTGCAGCCACGCCAGATCGCCCGCGTGGCCCGGTCGGATTTGGTACATGCGGCAGCCTCCACCTCCTCTTGCGTGCGCCCGCGTCCTACGGGCCCCTGAAGCCTGCGGGCTCCTACATCCTATGGAGCGCCGCCCTCCGAGGTCCCAGGCACCTCCCACCGCCGGGCGGCGTACCGTGGGTGCACGGAAGGAGGGATGCGTCCCGTGGCGCAGGTGCGCTTCTGGCAACCGACCGACCTGCCCTGGCTTCTGGAGATGGCGGCGCGGACGGACTGGGAGATCCTCAGCCCCACCGACAGGGCGGTAGCCCGGCCCGAGGTGGTGCGGGCCAACTCCCACCGCAACCTGCTGGCCACCCTCGCCTCGCCGGGCGGGACGGCCATCGTGACCGAGGACGGGGGGCGGCCCGTCGGCTTCCTGCTCATCGGCATCCGGCCTGACGACCGCACGGGCGAACCGCAGGGGTACATGGCCGACATCTACCTCATGCCCGAGTACCGGGGCCGGGGCCTGGCCAAGCAGATGCACGAGCTGGGTGAGCAGTACCTGCGGTGGCTGGGCATCCGGCAGGTGACCAACTGGGTCCATGCCACCAACCCGCTGGGGCAGAAAGCTTCCCACGCCCGGGGCTTCCGGGTGTGGGGCGTGATGATGGAAAAGCTCCTGACCGGGTAAGTACACACTACATGTGCACGGCCCTGGACTGCGGGCCGAACCAGTTCCCCAATCGACCCGCAGGGGGCAGAACGGGCGACGACGCCCGAAATCGCGGTGCGGGCCGGAACCGCCACGGAGCGGGAGCACCGGATTTCACGGCAGTTCCGGGCCCGTACGGGGGGTGGAACTCATCCAGGACACAGCCTGGATGCGGATGGGCGGCAGAGACGTGGCCAGCATCGACGACCTGGTGGCCGTGTTGCAGCACCACCTGGATCGGTTCGACCGGCAGGGCGACCACCGCGCCGCCTTTCTCAGGGTCTACCGGCGCATGACGGAGGAGGTCCGGGAGCTGCTGCGCCGGCCGTTCTTCCTGGATCCGCCCTGGGTGGAGCGCGTCGCCATCCGCTTTGGCTGGTATTACTTCGACGCCCTCGACCGGTTCGAGCGGGGGAACCAGCCCCCGCCCGCCTGGGAGTATGCCTTCACCGTCGCCAAAGAAAAGCGGGCGTTCCTCCTCCAGGACATCCTCCTGGGGATGAACGCCCACATCAACAACGACCTGCCCCTGGTCGTGGCGGAGATCCTGCGGGCCGAAGGCGACGAGCGGGCGGTCTTCCGAACCGTGCGGCGCCGCTTCGACCACGACCAGATCAACCGGGTGCTGCACGACGTGATCCCGGCCGTGGAAAGCGAGATCGCCGACCACTACGGCCGCCTGATCCGTCCGCTCGGCCGGCTGCTGGGCGACCTGGACCGGCAGCTCACCACCTACGGACTCAAGACCTGGCGCGACCGGGTCTGGCGCAACGCCCGCTGCCTGCTGGCCGCCGAAACCGACCGGGAGTGGGCGCTGGTCGTCCGGTTCATCCAGCAGGACGCCCTGGACCTCGCCCGGGAAATCGACCGCTTCCCGCCCCTCCGGCTGCTGCGCCCGCTGGCGCGGCGGATGCGCCGCTGGCGTCTCTGTTGACAAAATCGCGTTATCCACTGTTAGAACATTGCGCGAAGTGAATATGTGGATATCCTGGCCGCGATGGTTGGACTACCCGCGCGCCAGCCACGCCTGCCGCTGGGGGCGGGAGGCCAGTCCGAGCAGAGTCAGCTCCACCGCGGCGCCGCAGAGCAGCGCGATGATGCCCAGCTGGGCTCCGGGGAGCCGGAAGATCAGGGCCCCTGCGTAGACGGCCGCCATCGTGGCGGCGCCGCCTGCGACGGCACCGGCGTTCACCACGATGGTCCGCCCGTCTTTCATCAGGAGGGCCTGCAGCCAGTTCTGCAGGGCGGTATAGAGCGGGAACGCCACGCCCCAGCCCAGCGCGGGCAGGGCGGCGTCAGCCAGGGAGGCCAGCCCGCCCTTGAGCCCGAGGACCCACTCCATGTAGCTCAGCCCCAGCGGCGTCGCAGCCAGCAGGACCATCACCCCGGAGGCGGAGAGGCCGGCCGCCAGGGTGAAGCGGCGCAGCATCAGATAGGACCGCCGGTCCTGCAGCAGCGTCAGGGCCACCTGCTGCACCATGCGGACCGCGTTGGCCACCATCATGATGGTCGTCCACGCCACCGGCCAGGCCGCCAGCCCGACCTCCGGGTTCACGGTGCGGGCGATGCCGCCGTTGATCAGGGGCCGCACGACGTTGACCAGGATCTGCGTCATCGCCAGCGGCAGGTACCAGCGGGCGATCTGGCCGACCGTCCGCGGGGCCCACTCGGGGGCCCTGGCAGCGGGGTCAGCCACGCCGGACCGGAGGATCGGCCGCGCCAGCCAGGTGACGGCCGCCGCCTCCACGATGACACTCACCACCAGCGCCACGCCGGCCACGGTGGCGCCGGGCGCCCGGCCCAGCACGCCCAGGATGGTCACCAGCGCCAGCGAGCCAATCCGGGCAAAGCCGGCGTAAGCCACCAGGCTCGACCGCTTGTGGATGATCAGCACGCCCTGGTAGTACCGGCGCCAGCCGATGGCCGCGGGCCAGAGGAGCATGGCCTGGAAGGCGGGCCGGGCGGCGTCGGCAATGGCGTCGGGCTGCCCCAGCACCCCGCGGAAGATCCAGTCGTACGCCGGGGTGAACGCCAGCAGGGCGTAGAGCGCGGTGAGCAGCGCGTTGGCCCAGATCATGAAGTGGCGCAGGGGCCGGTAGGTCTCCGGGTAGCGGCTGAGCAGGTTCGACGCGTGGAGCAGCATGATGATGGGACTCTCGAGCAGGATCGCCATGTTCTCCGCCACGGAGTAGGCGGCCAGGTGGGTCTCCGGGTTCGCCAGTCGCGTCAGGCCGATGGTGAGGATCGGCCCGGCGAGCACCATGATGACGTCCGAGAGCGAGAGGGGCAGGAACAGGCGGAGGATCGCCCCGTAGGTGAGCTCCCCCGCCCCCTGCCGTCGTCCGGTACCGGTGGTGGTCAAGGCTGCGACATCTCCTTGGAAAGCTTGAAATCAGGCCGATTCATTAATGATTGTACCCCGGTGCGGGGAAGCCCTGCTGCGACCTGCCCGGAACGTCGAATCGGGGCACCGCCGGGGCGGGCGGCTGCGACGGGCACACCCCA